>Ga0172382_10003100_pt1 | contig 26677 bp, 26 predicted proteins | sample Leawel138RmetaG_FD_122245 | JGI IMG/M metagenome (GOLD analysis project Ga0172382, IMG submission 122245) | Leachate microbial communities from a municipal landfill in Southern Ontario, Canada - Leachate well 138R metaG | ecosystem: Engineered > Solid waste > Landfill > Unclassified | place...
GAGGCGACGCGTGCCAGCCTGCGGCTCGTGCGCGCCGAGTCCTGGCGGCGCGAACGCCTGCAGGCCCTGATCGCGCGCTTCCGCAGCGGTGCGGCGCAACTCGGCCTGCAGCTGATGGCCTCGGAGACGCCCATCCAACCGCTGCTGGTGGGCGCGGCCGATGCGGCGGTACGACTCAGCGAGCGTCTGCGCGCGCGCGGCATCCTGGTGCCGGCCATCCGGCCGCCGACCGTCCCCGCGGGTACGGCACGGTTGCGCATCACCTTCAGCGCGGCCCACGACGAGGCGCAGGTCGACCGTCTGCTGGAGGCGCTGGAGGCGGTCGCCTGCCATCCCTGCGCCGACCGGTTGGACCGCTGAGCGCGCCATGGATCTCCATTGCCGACGCCTCGGTAACGGTCCGGATCTGGTCCTGCTGCACGGCTGGGGGCTGCATTCCGGCATCTGGGATGGTGTCGCGGAGCGGCTGGCGGCACAGTTCCGCGTGCACCTCGTCGATCTGCCCGGTCACGGGCGCAGCGCGCCGGTCGCGGACTTCAGCCTTGCCGGGGTATGCGACCGGCTCGCGGCGGTCACGCCGGCGCCGGCGCACTGGTTGGGCTGGTCGCTGGGCGGGCTGCTGGCGCTTGGCGTCGCCTCCCGTTTTCCCGCGCGGGTGGCGCGGCTGGTGCTGGTGGCGAGCAGTCCGCGCTTCGTCGCCGGCCCCGACTGGCCGACCGCGATGCCGGCCGGGACCCTGGATGGTTTTGCCGCGGACCTGGCCCGCGACCCGCGCGCCACGCTGACGCGCTTCCTGAGCCTGGTGGCGCGCGGTGCGCCGGACGGCACGGTGCTGCGGCGGTTGCGCGCCACACTGCAGGCTGCACCACCACCGGCCGCGGTGGCGTTGAGCGGCGGGCTGGCGATCCTGCGCGATACGGATCTGCGCGCGACGCTGGAGACACTCGCCGCACCGGCATTGTGGCTCGGCGGTGCGCGTGACACCCTCGTGCCGATCGCGGCGCTGCGCAGCGTCGTGGCGCGCCATCCGGCGCTGCGTCTGCAGGAATTCGCAGCAGCAGGGCACGCACCGTTCCTATCGCATCCGGCGGAGTTCGTCACTGCCGTACAGGGATTCCTTACATGAGCGATACCGAGGCATTCCGCATCGACAAGCGCGGTGTGCGCGCCAGCTTCGAGCGTGCCGCCGCGGACTACGACCGCGTTGCCGTGCTGCAGCGCGAGGTCGGCGACCGGTTGCTGGAGCGGCTGGATGTCTTGCGCATCGCGCCCGAGCGGGTCCTGGATCTGGGCACTGGCACCGGCTACATCGCGCGCACGCTGACAAAACGGTACGGTGGCGCCCGCGTCGTCGCGCTGGACATCGCGCCCGCCATGCTGCTGCAGGCGCGCCGCCGCGCCGGCTGGTGGCGCCGGCCGCGCTTTGTCTGCGGCGACATCGAACGTCTGCCGTTTGCGGATCACAGCGTCGATCTGCTGTTGTCCAACCTCACCCTGCAGTGGTGCAATGCCCTGGAGGCGGCCTTCGCGGAATTCCGCCGCGTCCTGCGGCCGGGCGGGGCGCTGCTGTTCACCTCCTTCGGCCCCGACACCTTGGGCGAGCTGCGCGCCAGCTGGGCGGCGGCGGATGGTTACAGCCATGTGAACCGGTTTCTCGACCTGCACGACGTCGGCGATGCCCTGCTGCGCGCCGGCCTGCGCGACCCGGTGCTGGATGTGGAGCGGCTGACGCTCACCTATCCCGACCTGCGCGGTCTGGTGGAGGATCTGAAGACGCTGGGCGCGCACAATCAGACCGCCGGCCGCGCCCGTGGCCTGACGGGCAAGGGGCGCTGGCAGCGGGTCCGTGAGACCTATGACGATTTTCGGGTCGACGGTCTGCTGCCGGCGACCTACGAGGTGATCCACGGCCATGCCTGGGCGCCGGAAGCGGCAGGGGTGGGGGGGGTGGCGGCGCAGCGACCGGCCGGGGACGGCGTGCGGGTGCCGGTCGCGGCACTCCGTGGCCGCAACAGACCAGCACGACCCTGACGACGGCAAAGGCCGGCGTCGGATCTACGCAAGGGGGCGGGGTGCGCGGCTATTTCATCACCGGCACGGATACCGGCATCGGCAAGACGCGCGTCGCCGTCGCTTTGCTGCACGCGCTGCGCCGTCGGGGGTGGCCGGCCCTGGGTTTCAAACCGGTGGCGAGCGGCTGTGACACGACTGCCGCCGGGCCGCGCAACGCCGATGCCCTTGCCCTGCAGGCGGCCAGTGTCCGTGCGCTGTCCTACCCACAGGTCAATCCCTATGCCTTCGCGGCGCCAGTGGCGCCACACCTGGCAGCCGCACAGGCCGGTACGGTCATCGATGTACAGAGGATCTGTGACGGCATCGCGGCGCTGCGACCCGCCTGGGTCGTGGTGGAGGGCGTGGGCGGTTGGCAGGTGCCGCTCAACGAGCGCGAGACCGTCGCCGATCTCGCCACGGCGCTGGGGTTGCCGGTGATCCTGGTCGTGGGCCTGCGCCTGGGCTGCCTCAATCACGCCCTGCTGACGGCGGCGGCGATCGACACCCACGGGGTCCCACTGGCCGGTTGGGTGGCTAACCAGGTGGACCCGACGTTTGCGGAGGCGGATGCCAATGTCCGCTCGCTGCAGGCACGCCTGAATGCACCGCTGCTGGGGTACCTGCCCTGGGATGCAACGACGCCGCCCGCGGCTTTCGCCGACCATCTCTCTCTGCCGGACACGGTCTGACGCCGCGTCGGCACGCGGCGTGCGTCCGGCGTATGTTGCCGTCGTCCACGACCGGCTTCCGCATTGTTTCCGGATGAGATTCGATAAAATCAGTTAAATCAATTAGATCTATGGGCTGATTGGCTGAAATGCTGGTTTCGCTTGCGCCAGCTGCCAATAGGCCGTATTCAGCGAATCTCCCAAGCAATCACAAATATTATTATGTGCTAATGTTTTGTGTACATATTCTGTAAGGTATTGCTGCAGCACATGTTTAGCGTAACAAATTGACATTTGCTTGCGCCTTAAAGAGGTATCGTCTAGCATTCTTCAGCAATCGAATTCTCACAATAAGTAACGATGGTTGCGGATCAAAAGGGGCCAGGCGTGACAGCAGCAGAACCGGAGGGGCGGCGCACGCCGCGGTCTTCCAACCAAACGATTCCCGGTCCCGGGACGGCACCGCGCTGGTGCACCCGGACATGATGATCTCCCTGCCTTACCTCGCTTTCACTCGGACCCTCGGTGGCGCGTGTGCCGTGTCGCGCGTCCGTGTGGGGGGCACCTGCGCCCCGGGTCTGTCGCACCTGCACAACAGTCTCCGCCCCAGCGCGCCGGCCGGCCGCCGCGGTCCCGTACACCGGAGACACCAAATTATCCGATCGCCGATTCCATTGTCCGCCGCTTTGTAGTGGTTGCGAGGCGGCCCGACTCGACGAATGTTCAAAAGCAAAAATTGAAATTCGACAAAGGAGAGAGAAGGGCATGTCTGCGAGAACGAAACTGGGAGTGCCCCGGGGCGTGCCCCGGGTGCTGGCGGGGTTCGGCCTCATGTCGGCGGCCGGATTGGCGGATGCGGCCTACGATCTGAACCTCCCGCGAGGGGTCACGCCGATCAGTCGCGAGGTCTTCGATCTGCACATGCTGGTCTTGTGGGTGTGCGTTGCGATCGGCATCGTGGTGTTCAGCGCGATGTTCTACTCCATCATCAGGCACCGCAAGAGCAAGGGTGCGGTCGCCGCCAAATTCCACGAAAGCACCGTCGTCGAGGTTCTCTGGACCATCGTCCCCTTTCTGATCCTGATCGGCATGGCGATTCCTGCCACCAAGACGCTGATCGCCATGGAGGACACCCGCAACGCCGACGTCAGCATCAAGGTGACCGGGTATCAGTGGAAATGGCGCTACGACTACCTGGATGACGGCGTGGGCTTCTTCAGCACCCTGTCGACGCCCAAGGACGAGATCTTCAACCGGGCCGAAAAGAATCCCCACTACCTGCTCGAAGTCGACCATCCCATGGTGGTGCCGGTGAACAAGAAGGTGCGTCTGCTCATCACGGCGAACGATGTCATCCACTCCTGGTGGGTCCCTGTTTTCGGCATGAAAAAAGATGCGATCCCCGGTTTCGTCAACGAGATGTGGATCAACGTCGATACGCCCGGGACCTACCGCGGGCAGTGCGCCGAACTGTGCGGCAAGGACCACGGTTTCATGCCCATCGTGGTGGTCGCCAAGGAGCAGGCCGACTACGACCAGTGGCTGGCCGACCAGCAGCAGGCGTCTGCCGCCGCGGCTGCGGATTCGGACCGTGAATTCTCCAGGGACGAGTTGATGGCGCGCGGTGAGAAGGTCTTTACGGCCAATTGCGCGGCCTGTCATCAGGCCAACGGTGAGGGTGTGCCCGGCGCCTTTCCCGCCCTCAAGGGCGGCGTGATCGCCACCGGCCCGGTACCGGGGCATCTCGATATCGTGCTGCATGGCAAGAGCGGTACCGCGATGGCGGCCTTCGGCAGCCAGCTCAATGACGCCGATCTTGCCGCCGTGATCACCTACGAGCGCAATGCCTGGGGCAACGACACGGGCGATGTCGTCCAGCCGGCCGATGTCAAGGCTGCCCGGTAACGGTTTCCGAGGAGGAGAAAGTCGATGAGTACTGCAGCAGCTGTACATGATGCACACGGGCACGCGCCGGCCAGAGGCCTGTCCCGCTGGCTGTTCACGACCAACCACAAGGACATCGGCACGCTGTATCTGCTGTTCTCGCTCCTGATGTTCTTCGTCGGCGGCAGCATGGCGATGGTCATCCGTGCCGAACTGTTCCAGCCGGGTCTGCAGGTGGTCGAACCGATGTTCTTCAATTCCATGACCACCATGCACGGGCTGGTCATGATCTTCGGTGCGATCATGCCGGCGTTCGTGGGTCTGGCCAACTGGCTCATCCCGATGATGATCGGTGCGCCGGACATGGCGCTCCCGCGTATGAACAACTGGTCGTTCTGGATCCTGCCATTCGCCTTCGCGATCCTGCTGTCGACGTTGTTCATGGCCGGCGGCGGGCCGGCCGGTGGCTGGACCATGTACCCGCCGCTGATGCTGCAGACCGGAAATGCCTTCCCGTTCGTGATCTTTGCCATTCATTTGATGGGCATCTCGTCGGTCATGGGCGCGATCAATATCGTCGTCACCATCCTCAATATGCGTGCACCCGGCATGACGCTGATGAAGATGCCGATGTTCGTGTGGAGCTGGCTGATCACGGCCTATCTGCTGATTGCGGTGATGCCGGTGCTGGCGGGCGCGGTGACCATGCTGCTCACGGACAAGTTCTTCGGGACCAGCTTCTTCGCGGCCGGAGGGGGTGGCGACCCGGTGATGTATCAGCACATCTTCTGGTTTTTCGGGCACCCCGAGGTCTACATCATGATCCTGCCGGCCTTCGGCATCGTGTCGCAGATCATCCCGACCTTCGCACGCAAGCCACTGTTCGGCTACAGCTCGATGGTATACGCGATCGCCTCCATCGCCTTCCTGTCGTTTCTCGTCTGGGCGCACCACATGTTCACGGTCGGCATGCCGCTGGCCGGTGAGCTGTTCTTCATGTACGCCACCATGCTGATTGCGGTGCCGACCGGTGTGAAGGTGTTCAACTGGGTGTCGACCATGTGGAGGGGATCGATGACCTTTGAAACCCCGATGCTGTTCGCGCTCGCCTTCGTGGTCTTGTTCACCATCGGTGGGTTCTCCGGGGTGATGCTGGCCCTCGTCCCTGCGGACTTCCAATATCAGGACACCTATTTCGTCGTGGCACATTTCCATTATGTGCTGGTCACCGGCGCCTTGTTCGCGATCATGGCGGCGGCTTACTACTGGTTGCCGAAGTGGACGGGGCACAGGTACAACGAGACGCTCGGCAAGTGGCACTTCTGGATGTCGGCCATCTTCGTGAACGTGCTGTTCTTCCCGCAGCATTTCCTGGGGCTGGCCGGCATGCCGCGTCGCATCCCGGACTATTCCATCCAGTTCGCGGAGTTCAATATGCTCTCCTCGCTGGGCGGCTTCGCCTTCGGCCTCACGCAGCTTCTGTTCGTCTATATCGTCATTCAGACGATCCGTGGCGGGGTGAAGGCGACCGATCAGGTATGGGAGGGTGCGGAAGGGTTGGAGTGGACGTTGTCGTCTCCACCGCCCTACCACAGTTTCACGACGGCGCCGGACGTCAAATGAACGTGACATGATCGCCGCAAGCGAAAGCGAGGGTATGGCGATGGATCAGGATCCCAAATTGCGTCGGGCCAATGTGCGTCTGGCCCTGATTCTGGCAGCAGTCGCGCTGGCGATTCTGGGGTTGTTCATCTGGACGACCGCCGGGGGGTTCCGGTGAGTTCCGGGGGCGGCGTCCGCAGGACCACGTGGCGGCTGCTGTTGGTGACGCTGGGGATGTTCGGCTTCGGTTTCGCGATGGTGCCATTCTATGACGTCTTCTGCGACATCACCGGCCTGAATGGCAAAACCGCCGCAACGGCCGCGCAGGCGCGGGATTACACGATCGACACCGATCGCACCGTGACGGTGGAGTTCATCGCCAACCTCAATGAGAACCTTCCCTGGGACTTCCGCCCGGAGGTGGCCCATATGGAGGTGCATCCGGGCAAGGCCTATACCACTCGCTTCTACGCCCGCAACCGCACCGCCGGCACCATGCTCGGCCATGCCGTGCCCAGCGTCACCCCCGGGCTCGCGGCCCGTCACTTCCAGAAGACCGAGTGCTTCTGCTTCACGGAACAACGCTTCGACGGCGGGGAGGGGCGCTGGATGCCGGTACGCTTTGTGCTCGATCCGGAACTGCCCGAGAAGTACGCGGTGGTGACCCTGTCCTACACCTTCTTCGATTCGGGCGCGGCGACGCCCGCACAGGCCCGGTTCGAGCGCCTGGGTACCGACAGTGGGGCCGACAGTGGGGCGCCTTAGTACGGATTGGAATACGGCACTGGAAAAACAACCAACGAGAGGACCGAGGCATGAGTGAAGCGCATGGTGGCTATTATGTCCCCCACAGCAGTCATTGGCCGCTGGTGGGTTCAGTGGGCCTGACGACCATGGTGGTGGGTTTCGCGTCCTATCTCAATGGTGCCGGGTTTGGCATGACCATGCTGCTGGCGGGCGTGGCGATCCTCGTGTTCATGCTGTTCGGCTGGTTCGGCACGGTCATCCGCGAAGGCGAGGCAAACCTGTACGACGACCAGGTCGACAAATCATTCCGCTGGGGTATGAGTTGGTTCATCTTCTCGGAGGTGATGTTCTTCGCGGCCTTCTTCGGCGCACTGTTCTATGCGCGCACGTACTCGGTACCGTGGCTGGGTGGCGGCGATCCGGGTACCCATGAACTGCTCTGGCAGGGTTATGAGGCGACCTGGCCGACCAACGGCCCGGCCAAGGCCGGCGGCGATTTCAGCGTGCTCGATCCCTGGAAGATCCCGGCGCTGAACACGCTGTTGCTGCTGTCTTCGGGGGTGACCATTACCATCGCACACTGGGCGCTGAAGAAGGGCAGTCGCGGCCCGCTGGTGCTGTGGATGCTGGCGACGATCGCGCTGGGCGCGACCTTCCTCGGCTTCCAGGTCTACGAGTACGGTCAGGCCTACAGCGAGCACCACAACCTGACGCTGCATTCCGGTATCTACGGCTCGACATTCTTCATGCTGACCGGTTTCCACGGTTTCCACGTGACGGTCGGTGCAATCATGCTGACGGTCATCATGCTGCGCTGTGTGAAGGGACACTTCACGCCCCAGCAGCACTTCGGCTTCGAGGCCGTGGCCTGGTACTGGCACTTCGTGGACGTGGTCTGGCTGGGGCTGTTTATCTTCGTGTATCTGCTTTGATGCGGGCGCGGGCGTGTCAGGGTCCGCCGACACCATGCGGTTGGATGGCACCGGTGTAGATGCCGAGCATCAGCATCAGAAACAGGAATACGGAGAGGCCGATGCGCCAGGTCAGCGCCTTGACGGTGCGGGTGCTCCGGCCATTGTCCTTGATCAGAAAGATCAGGCCGCTGGCCAGACTGCCGAGGATGGCGATGAGTATCAGGACGATGAATATCTTCAGCAGCATGCGGGTGTCCGCGGCTGAGAGCAGGGTTCGAGTATAGCGGAGCAGGTGGAGGTCGGCGAGGTGGTGGTGCGCATGGGAGGTGTCGTGTTCCGTCCCGGCCTGTGGCCCACTGTCGTGACGCTGGTGCTCCTGGCCCTGCTGGTGACGCTGGGCTTCTGGCAACTGAGCCGGGCCGAACAGAAGCGGGAACTGCTCGCAGCCTATGGCGATCTGCCGCTGGATGCGCCGGTACGGCTGAACGAGGATTTCCGGCTTGGGCCGGACTGGCGCTTCCGGCGCGCGCAGGTGCGGGGCCGCTTCGACGCTGAGCACCAGTTCCTGCTCGACAACCGCGTCCACCAGGGCCGGGTCGGGTATTTCGTGCTGACACCGCTGCGCCTGGCGCAGTCCGACCACGCCATCCTGGTCAACCGCGGCTGGGTACCGCAGGGTGCCACGCGTGAGGATCTGCCGGCGCTGCCATTGCCAGACGCTGCTGCGCCGGTGACGCTCGCGGGGCTGATCGATTTTCCGCCCGAACACGTATTCATGCTGGGCGAAGGCGAGGGTCGCGACCCGGGTTGGCCAAAGGTACTGCAGCGGGTGCGCCTGCCGGTACAGGCCGAACAGTTGGGTGTGCCGCTGCTGCCGGCGCTGCTGCTGCTCGATCCGGCGGATCCGGCCGGCTTCGTACGCGACTGGCATCCGGTGGTCTTCGGGCCGGAGCGCCATGTCGGCTATGCGGTGCAGTGGTTCGCGCTGGCCCTGGTGCTGGCGATGCTGTATCTGTGGGTCAACATCGAACGCCCGGACGGCGCGGGCGAACAGCGGGGGCGGGACTCGGAATGAACGGCGGAGCGATGGAGATGGAAGCCGTGAGCGCAGTGCGAATTCGCAGATCGCGGTTGATGCTGATCGGGGTGTTTGCGGTATTCGCCCTGCCGGTGGTGTTGGCCTGGGTGATGAATTTCGTCACGGACTGGGTGCCCGGGGCGACCACCAATCACGGGCGCCTGATCGAGCCGGTCATCCCCGTGCACCTGGCCGGCTGGCGCGAACCGGAGGGCAGGGCCGTGGGCCCGCAGTGGCTCGGCGGCAAATGGACGCTGACCTATCGCATTGCGGGTGAATGCACCGACGACTGCTATCAGACGCTCTATGTGCTGCGCCAGGTGCGGCTTGCGCAGGGCAAGAACATCGATCGCGTGCAGCGACTGCTGATCCTGGATGCTGCATCACCGGCCTGGGTCGCGGAGGTGCAGCGACACTACCCGGGATTGGCGGTGGTACAGCCGGAATCGGCCGGTACCGGCAGTGAAATCCCGGTGCCGGGGAGGGTCTATCTGATCGACCCCCTGGGTAATCTGATGTTGGAGTACGGCGCCGATGCCACTGCACGCGGCATGGTGAAGGATCTGGAGCGGCTGCTGCGTATCTCCACTGTCGGGTGATCGCGCTGCGCTGACGTGGTGGGTGGAATGACGACCGGACGGGGGGCAATGGGATGACGGAACATATCAATGCGGCGGCGCCGATGCAGGGCCATGGTCTGGCCTGGCGCGACTATGTCGTCCTGTGCAAGCTCAAGATCGTTGCACTCATCGTCTTCACGGCGGTGGTCGGCATGTTCATGGCGACGCCCGGCATGGTGCCGTTGCAGCCGCTGATCTTCGGCACCCTGGGTATCGGGTTGGCGGCGGCATCTGCCGCAGCGATCAACCACCTGGTCGATCACCGTATCGATGCACGCATGGCCCGCACCCGTAACCGGCCCTTGCCGACCGGGCACGTGAATCCCCGCGACTGTCTGCAGGTCGCCTTGTCGCTGGGCGCGCTCGGCCTGTTCCTGCTGGTCGCCTTCGTGAACGTGCTGACCGCTGTGCTGACCTTCCTGTCGTTGATCGGTTATGCGGTGATCTACACCATGTACCTGAAGCGTGCCACGCCGCAGAACATCGTCATCGGCGGCGCCGCCGGTGCGGCGCCACCGGTGCTGGGCTGGGTCGCGGTCACCGGCCAGGTCGATCCCCACGCCCTGCTGCTGTTCCTGATCATCTTCGTCTGGACGCCACCGCACTTCTGGGCGCTGGCGATCCATCGCCGCAGCGAATATGCGGCCGTCGACATCCCCATGCTGCCGGTGACGCACGGTGTCGACTTCACCCGCCTGCAGGTCCTGCTCTACACCATCCTGCTGGTGCCGGTCAGCGTCATGCCCTATGCCACCCACATGAGCGGACTCTTCTACCTGGGCGGCGCGCTGGTGCTTGGTGCCGGTTTCCTGCGGCACGCGCTGCGGCTGATGCGCAGCGATGCGGCGGCCATGCCGACCTTCGGCTATTCCATCCTCTACCTCATGGGCATTTTCGCCCTGCTGCTCGTCGACCACCACATGGGCTGGATCACCGACCTGCTCCTGTGAGGTTTGCGTCTGCCGGCCCCTTCCCCCTCCCGGGGGCGTGGACCAGGGCTCGGGAATAACGCACCTCGCCGGTCGTCTATCCTTGGAGTTCCGTGTTTCTTTAAGCGCTTAGCGGCCCTGTGTGCCCCACGCGAGGGTCGCTAGACCGTTATTCTTTCGACATGTTTGCGTGAAGCGGCATGTCACATTAGAATCTGCTGATATTTTCCTTCGGTGCCTGGGGCCCCGTGCACCGACACCCCAAAGCGAGAACGAGGCTTAGCTATGGCTCACGGTGCAGTCGCTGGTACGCAACAATACAACTATGCGGTGATCCGCAAGTTCGCAATCATGACGCTGGTCTGGGGTGTGCTGGGTATGGCGGCGGGACTCTACGCCGCGCTCGAGTTGGCCTATCCCGCGCTGAATCTGGGTATCGCGGAGATCACCTTCGGACGCCTGCGACCGGTGCACACCACCCTGGTGCTGTTCGGCTTCGGCGGCAGCGCCCTGTTCGCCACCTCCTATTATGTGGTGCAGCGCACCTGCCAGGCGCGCCTGTTCAGTGATGGGCTGTCCAACTTCACCTTCTGGGGCTGGCAGGCGGCCGTCGCCCTGGGCGCGGTGAGCTATATGCTCGGTCACACCCAGTCCCGGGAATACGCCGAGTTCGAGTGGCCGATCGACCTGCTCATCACTGCCGTGTGGGTCACCTACTTCTGGGTCTATGCTCAGACCCTGCGGCGCCGTTCCCAGCCGCACATCTATGTCGCCAACTGGTTCTATATGGCCTTCATCCTGGCGACGGCCATTCTGCATATCTTCAACAATCTGGCCGTGCCGGTCGGGCTGTTCACCATGAAGTCCTACTCCCTGTTCTCGGGCGTGCAGGACGCCATGACCCAGTGGTGGTACGGCCATAACGCCGTGGGCTTCTTCCTGACTGCGGCCTTCCTCGGCATGATGTATTACTTCGTGCCCAAGCAGGCGGGCCGTCCGGTGTATTCCTACCGCCTGTCCATCATCCACTTCTGGGCACTGATCTTCCTGTACATGTGGGTGGGCGCGCACCACCTGCACTGGACGGCGCTGCCGGACTGGACCTCCACCCTGGCCGCGACCTTCTCCATCATGCTGCTGCTGCCGTCCTGGGGCGGCATGATCAATGGCATCATGACGCTGTCGGGTGCCTGGAACAAACTGCGCACCGACCCGATCATGCTGTTTTTGATCACATCACTGTCGTTCTACGGCATGTCGACCTTCGAAGGCCCGCTGTTGTCGCTGAAGAGCGTGAATGCCCTGTCGCACTACACCGACTGGACGGTTGGTCATGTGCATTCCGGCGCACTGGGCTGGGTGGCGCTGGTGACCTTCGGCTCGCTGTACCATATGGTTCCCCGCCTGTACGACACCAAGTTGTACAGTCAGCGGCTGGTATACATACACTTCTACCTCGCCACCATCGGCATCGTGCTCTACATCACCGCCCTGTGGGTGGCCGGCATCGGCCAGGGACTGCTGTTGCGCGCCTTCGATGATTTCGGCTCGCTGGCCTACACCTTCATCGAGACCGTGACCTTCCTGCATAAGCCGTATGTCGTACGCGCACTGGGCGGCGGCTTCTTTATCGCCGGCATGCTGGTGATGACCTACAACCTCGGCATGACCATTCGTCGAGCCAAACAGGAGGCCGGCGCGATCGAGGCCAAACTGGCGACCAAGCTGGCCCAGGCGTAAGCGCGAGGAGAACGAGACGTGAAGTTCAAGCACGAAAGCATCGAAACCAACTCCGGCCTGCTGATCGCCCTGACGATGGTGGTGATCTCCATCGGCGGTCTGGTCGAGATCGTTCCGTTGTTCTATATCGACGGCACCGTCGAGAAGGTGGATGGTGTACGCCCGTACACCCCGCTGGAACTGCGTGGTCGCGATATCTATCAGCGTGAAGGCTGCTATCTGTGTCATTCGCAGATGATCCGCCCGTTCCGCGACGAGATGCTGCGCTACGGACACTATTCGCTGGCGGCCGAGAGTCAGTACGACCACCCCTTCCAGTGGGGTTCCAAGCGCACCGGCCCCGATCTGGCGCGCGTCGGCAACAAGTACTCCAACGAGTGGCATGTCGCGCACCTGATCGATCCACGCGAGGTCGTGCCGGAGTCCATCATGCCCGGCTATCCCTGGCTGATGGAGCCGCTGAACTACGCCGATATCGCCGCCCGTATGCGTGCGCTCAAGACCGCCGGCGTGCCGTACTCGGAGACCGAGGATGAATACGCCGCCAATGTCACCAAATTTGGTCAGGCGGTCGCCGACAGCCTGAATATCCTGCGTGCCGAGCAGCACCTGGTGCAGCAGGCGCAAACGGGCAACTACGATGGTGATCAGAGTCGCCTCACCGAGATGGATGCGTTGGTGGCCTATCTGCAGATGCTCGGCACGATGGTGGATTTCAGCAAATACGACGAAGGTTACTTCGCGGGGTTCCGCTGAGGCCCGTCGGCCACAGGGGGGCGGTCGAGGCGCATGACGGAACTGTTGCAATGGATCGGCCGGTTGGAGAACAGCAAGATCGTTGCGCTGCTGATCTTCTTCGTGGCCTTTTGCGCGATCCTGCTGTACGTACTGACGGGCAAGAAGCGCCGCGCGCGACTGGAGTCATACAAATACATCCCGTTCGCCGACGACGAGACCTCCGGGCGGGACGACGCGGGGTCGGCGGGTAAACGCAAGGTAGACAAGCAATGAGTGAAGCAAAGACAAAGCAGCAGGGCGCGGTTCAGACCACCGGGCATGCCTGGGATGGCGATATTCAGGAGTTCAATAACCCGCTGCCGCGCTGGTGGCTGTGGAGCTTCTACGGCACGGTGCTGTTTGCCATCATCTACTGGATCATCTATCCCGCCTGGCCCGTCGGCAGCACTTACACCAAGGGGCTGCTGAATACCATCACCTTTACGGTGGACGGCGAACCGCACACCACGCACTGGAACACGCGCGCGCGCCTGATAAAGGACATGCAGGAAGGTAAGGAGGCGCTGCGCAGCAAGGAATACATGGAGAAGGTCGCCGCCGCCAGTTACGCCCAGATCCTCGCCGACCCTGACATGATGGCCTTCGTGCGCTCCGTCGCCAAGGGGCTGTTCGGCGACAACTGCGCCGCCTGTCACGGCAGTGGTGGCACCGGCGTGATGGGCCTGTTCCCCAATCTGGCCGATGACGACTGGCTGTGGGGCGGCACGGTAGAGGACATCCAGACCACGCTGGCCGAGGGCCGTGTCGGTTACATGCCTGCGTTCGGCCGCACCTTCAGCGAGGAGCAGATCGATGACGTCGCTAATTTCGTGCTCAGCCTGTCGGGTTATGATGTCGCTGCCGACAAACTGGTGCGTGGCAAGCAGCTGTTCACCACCGATGCCGGTGGCTGCTACTACTGTCACACGGCGGCCGGTACCGGTCTGCAGAGCCAGGGTGCAGCCGACCTGACCGACAACATCTGGACCGTCGCCGACGTGTCGGGACAGGCCGACCTCAAGAGTAATGTCGCCGCGGTCAAGTCGGTCGTGCGCAACGGTGTGCACCGTATCATGCCCGGCTGGCAGGGGCGTCTGGACGCCACCCAGATCAAGTTGCTCACCGTCTACGTGCACGAACTCGGCGGAGGGCAGTGAATGAGCGCCGGGTGACCGTTTGGGTGCGGCGCGCAGGTGAACGGCCTCCGCCGCGGTGCCCGACGCCCGGCCTCGCTAGTCGCATTGATTCATGACCGGCGGCACTTCACAAGAGCTCTATCAGGCCCGCATCCCGATCTATCCACGGTCGGTGCATGGACGGTTCCGCACACTCAAATGGGGCATCCTCGCCCTGGCCTACGGTGTCTACTTCCTGCTCCCCTGGGTGCGTTGGGAGCGTGCCGTCGGCATCCCCCAGGCAGTATCCTTCGACATCGAGGCACGCCGCTTCTACCTCTTCGATCTGGTGGTCCACGCGCAGGACATCTTCTGGCTCGCCGGCTTGCTGGTGATCGCCGCCCTGCTGCTGTTCTTCGTCACCGGTATCGCCGGGCGCGTGTTCTGTGGCTATTTCTGCTTTCAGACGCTGTGGACCGATGTCTTCGTGCTGGTCGAGCGCCTGGTCCAGGGTGAACGGCCGGCACGTATCCGCCTGGACAAGCAACCCTGGAATGCGGAGAAGATCACCAAGAAGGTGCTGACGCATACCATCTGGCTCTGCGTCGGCTTCTGGACCGGATTCACTTTCACCCTCTATTGGGGCAATGCCCCCGACCTGTTCCATGCCTTCTTCACCGGTGCCGGGCCCTTCCCGGCCTACGCCACCACGTTGTTCATTACCCTGACGACGTACGTGATGGCCGGGCTGGCACGCGAGCAGGTCTGCACCTACATGTGTCCCTACTCGCGCTTCCAGGGTGCGATGTTCGATCGCAGCACGCTGATCGTCGCCTACGACGAGCGCCGCGGCGAGGGGGAGGCCGGACGGCACAAGGTCGCACGTGGCTTCAAGTCGCGCGAGGAGCGGGCAGCACAGGGGGCGGGCGACTGCATCGACTGCGGTTATTGCGTGCAGGTCTGCCCGGCCGGCATCGATATCCGTGACGGCCTGCAGTATCAGTGCATCTCCTGCGCACTGTGTATCGATGCCTGCGATACCATCATGGATTCGCTGGACTGGCCGCGGGGGCTGATCAAGTACACCTCCGAGAAGGCGCAACAGGGCGAGAAGACCCGCCTGTTCACCGCCAAGAACGTCGGTTATGGCGTGGCACTGCTGGCGGCCATCGCCGCGCTGGTGATGAGCATCCTCGGCGCGGCACCCCTGGAGTTCACTGTCGCGCAGGTACGACAGCCGCTGTTCGTACAGCTGTCCGACGGCCGCATCCAGAACAGCTACGAGATCAAGCTCAACAACAAGACCGATCAAGCCATACCCTTCGTACTGGAGATCGCCGGCCTGGCGAACGCCGAGCTCGACCTGGGGCAGGTGGACCCGACGCACCTGAGGCTGGTGCCGGAACAGAGCATGCGTCTGCTGGCGCGCGTGCGGGTCATGCCGCAGGGTGGCGACGCCAAGTCGCGCGAATTCGCTTTCATCGTGCGGCCACCGGCCGATCTCGATATCCCGGCGCTCGAGCAGCCGGCGAATTTCCATCTCGCGGGGCCGCGCTGAGTCATGCAGGCATTACTCTCACTGCCCGTCGGCATCGTCGCCCAGCTGCTGTTGTTCCTGCTGCTGCACCGGGTGGTCCGTATGGCGGTCAAACCGGCCGCGCTGATCGTCGCGCTGGCCTCGGTGGCACTCTATGTCCCCTACGCGATCCTGATCTGGCCGGGTGCGGACGTACTGGCCCTGCACCTGGCGGTGTACCTGCTGGTCGCCTACGCGCTCGGACTGGTGATGGGCCAGCGTGCCGCCGGCGAAAAGGCGGGATTTCATTGGGCGCCGACCATCATCATTGCCTTCTTCGTCGTGCTGGTACTGTTCAACGGGGTGCTGGTAGTGGTGTCGACCCAGGGGTTGCCGGAGCCGCTGGCGCGCGTGTTGCTGCCGCCGCCGATGGCTCAGCGCGGCGTCAGTTCTGCGTTTCCCGGTGTGGTACAGCACGACTTCCAGAAGAAAGAGGCGCTGTATAACGCCTACCTCGAACAGGTCGAGCGGCAGCAGGCGCGCGGCTGGAAGGTGCACAAGGGTTGGCTGGGCGAGGCCCGGGCAGGTCACCCCAGTCTGTTCCAGGTCATCGTTACCGACCGCGACGACCGGCCGATTGCGGCTGCCGAAGTCAGCGGTACCTTCCTGCGTCCCGCGGATACACGCCTGGATCAGCCGTTCGTGTTGACCGAGGTGGCACCGGGTCAGTATCGGGGTGAGTTCACCCTGCCGGTGCCGGGTATCTGGCAGCTGGTCCTGGAAATTCAGCGTGGTGCGGATCTTCACGAGGTCCGTGGCACCACCTCCATCGCCGACTGACAGGCGTCATGCCGCGCGTGCGCTGTGCCGTCCTGATACTATTTTTACATGAGCAGCATCCAGCCCGAGATCGTCAGCAGCGCGCCGGTGGCGGAGGGCACCGACAGCGGTTGTTTCCACTGTGGCCTGCCGGTGCCCGTTGGCAGTCACTATCGGGCGGTGATCGACGGTCGCGCCCGTGCCATGTGCTGCCCGGGCTGCCAGGCCGTGGCGGAGAGTATCGTCGCCGCCGGTCTGGGTGATTACTACCGCCACCGCACCGCGCCCTCGCGTACTGCCCGGGAACTGGTGCCCGAGGCGCTGCGCCAGTTCGAGCTCTACGACCGCGACGAGATCCAGCAGGCCTTCGTCCATGTCGACCCGCACGCGCTGCGCGAGGCGTCGCTGATCCTCGAGGGCATCGTCTGCGCGGCCTGCGTGTGGCTGAACGAGCGGCACATCGGCCGCTTGCCGGGTGTCGTGGAGTTCAGCGTCAATTACACCACCCATCGCGCACGGGTGAAGTGGGACGACAGCCGCGTCCACCTGAGCGACATCCTGGGCGCCATCGCCGCCATCGGCTACATCGCCCACCCCTTCGATCCCGGCCGGCAGGAGGAGGTGTTCAAACGCGAGCGTCGCCAGGCGCTGCGCCGCATTGCCGTCGCCGGCCTCGGCATGATGCAGGTGATGATGCTGGCGGTGGCGCTGTACGCCGGTGACTACAAGGGTATCGACGCGGATCTGGCGCGCTTTCTGCGCTGGGTGAGCCTGCTGATCGCGCTGCCGGTACTGCTGTATGCCGCGCGCCCATTCTTTCAGAGCGCCTGGCGCGACCTGCGACGGTGGCGGCTGGGCATGGACGTGCCGGTGTCGCTCGCCATCGGCGGCGCCTTCGCGGCCAGCGTCTGGCATACGGTGATCGACGTGGGCGAGGTCTATTTCGACTCGGTGACCATGTTCACCTTCTTTCTGCTGACGGGGCGCTATCTGGAGATGATCGCGCGCCACCGCGCGGGCCAGGCGGCGGAGGAACTGGTGCGCCTGCTGCCGGCGACGGCGACGCGCATCGGCACGCAGGGCGACGAGGTGGTCGCGGTCGCCGAACTGGTGCCGGGCGATCGCACGCGCATCCGGCCCGGCGAGACCGTGCCGGCCGACGGTACCGTGCTGGAGGGGATCAGCTCGGTGGACGAGGCGCTGCTCACCGGCGAGAGCCTGCCGTTGGCGCGCCGTGCCGGCGACGCCTTGATCGGTGGCACGGTCAATGTCGAAAGTCCGCTGGTAATGCGGGTCGACAAGGTCGGCACCGACACGGTGCTGTCGTCCATCGTGCGCCTGCTCGACCGTGCCCAGAGCGAAAAGCCGCATGTCGCCAAGGCCGCCGACCGCGTCGCGGCCTGGTTCACCCTCGGCCTGTTGCTGCTCGCGGCTGCGGTCGCCTGGTACTGGTGGCAGGTCGAGCCGGCGCGTGCCTTCGCCATCACCCTGTCGGTGCTGGTGGTCACCTGTCCCTGCGCGCTGTCGCTGGCAACACCCGTGGCGCTGACCGCCGCGACCGGCGCGCTGACCCGGCTGGGTGTACTGACCACGCGCAGCCACGCGCTCGAGACGCTGGCGCGCGTCACCCACGTCGTGTTCGACAAGACCGGCACGCTGACCGAGGGGCGCCTGCAACTGGCCCAGGTGACACGGCTGGGCGCGCTCACCCGCGACCGCTGCCTGGCGCTGGCGGCGGCGCTGGAGCAGGGCTCGGAGCATCCGCTGGGGCGCGCCCTGGTCGCGGCCGGCGCGGCGGGCGGATTGGTGGCGAGCGACCAGCGTGCCGTTCCCGGCGAGGGCGTTGAGGGCCGCATCCAGGGCACGCTCTATCGCATCGGCACCCACGAGTTCGCGCTCGGCCTGGGTGGCCGCGCGCCGACGCTGCCCGAGGCCCTGCGCGAGGCCGTCGGCACGGTGGTCTATCTCGCCGATCCACGCGGTCTGCTGGCGGGCTTCGTGTTCGAGGACACGCTGCGCGCCGGCGCCGCCGAGACGGTCACCGAGCTGCGCCGGCTGGGGATCGAGGTGCAGTTGTTGAGCGGGGACGGCGAACGGCCGGTGCGACAGGTGGCGGATACGCTCGGCATCGCGGTCGCCGCAGCACGCCTGAAACCGGCGGACAAGCTGGCGCGGCTGCAGGCATTGCAGTCGCAGGGCGCCATCGTCGCCATGATCGGCGATGGCGTGAACGACGCACCGGTGCTGGCGGCGGCGCAGGTATCGGTCGCCATGGGTAGTGGCACGCACCTGGCGGCGGTGGCCGCGGACATGGTGCTGCTGTCGGAGCACCTGCTGCATCTGGCTGTGGGCGTGAAGACGGCGCGCCGTACCCTCGGCATCATCCGCCAGAACCTCGGCTGGGCGCTGCTCTACAATGTGTTGGCGGTACCGTTGGCCGCGATGGGCTGGGTAGCGCCGTGGATGGCGGCGATCGGCATGTCGGCGAGTTCGGTATTGGTGGTGTTGAATGCGCTGCGGCTGCGCGAGATCACGGCTCCACAGCAGGGCGAGAGGCGGCCGGAGGCACGCTTTCCGGTCCCGGAGTGAGGTGCGATGGATATCCTGTATCTGTTGATTCCGCTGGGCGTGGTGCTCATGGTGATCGCCGTTGCCGCCTTCATGTGGGCGGTCAAGAGCGGCCAGTACGAGGACCTGGAGGGGCCGGCCCACCGCATCCTCATGGATGACGACGATCCGCGTATCCCGGGGCGTGGTGGCATCGCAGAGGATGCCGTTCGGGACCCAGAGTCTGATGAGCCGGAGCGGTTGAAGGACGACCACGCGTAGTATAAGATTCCCCTAATATTCCTGGTGCAAGCGAACCACCAGACGGGGTAAAGCCAACAGCTGCAATCACCACGGAAGCACCCGGAAAACACGGACGAGGGTATACGCCTCACCCGCCAGATGCTGAACCGGGGTTTCACGACGTTGTTCCGTTTCAGTGCCTTCCGTGGCCGAAACGAGTATTTTCAGGACGGATAAACCATGTTCAGTTTCGAAAACTTTCCGATGGTCATTATCGTGGGTCTGGTGGTGTTGGCCTGGCTGAGTTTCTTCTCCGTCATCTTCTTCGGTTGAGTCCGGCACGCACGCACCCCCGGAATGAAAACGGCCTCCCGGGAGGGAGGCCGTTTCTGGTTCTTCACCCGGCATCAGGCCTGGTGTAGCGCCCGCCTCAGGCCTCGAGGCTGGAGCGCAGTTTCTTCATGGCGTTGTTCTCGATCTGCCGGATGCGCTCGGCCGACACCTGGTGGCGGTCCGCCAGTTCCCGCAGTGTGGTCTTGCTGTCATCGAGCCAGCGCGCCTGAACGATGTCGCGGCTGCGTTCGTCGAGCCGGTCCAGGGCCGAATGCAGGGCCTGCATCTCGTGGTTCTCCCAGTCCTGGGCCTCGACCTGGGCCGCCGGGTCCATGCGTGCGTCGCGCAGATATCCGGACGGTGCGAACTGCCGGTCGTCGTCGTCATCGCCAACCGGACTCTCGAAGGCGATGTCCTGACCGCTCAGGCGTGCCTCCATCTCCAGCACGACCTCCGGTTTGACGCCCAGGTCCTGGGCGACCGCCTCGACCTCTGCGCCGCTCAGCCAGCCCAGGCGCTTCTTGGCGCTGCGCAGGTTGAAGAACAGTTTGCGCTGGGCCTTGGTGGTGGCGACCTTCACGATGCGCCAGTTACGCAGGATGAATTCATGGATCTCGGCCCGGATCCAGTGCACCGCGAACGATACCAGGCGCACGCCGACGCTGGGATCGAAGCGCTTCACGGCCTTCATCAGGCCGATATTGCCTTCCTGGATCAGATCGCCCAGGGGCAGACCATAGCCACCGTAGCCGCGGGCGACGTGCACGACGAAGCGCAGGTGCGAGACGATCAGCCGTCGCGCCGCCTTCAGGTCATTGCTCTCCCGCAGGCGCACCGCCAGGTCGTGCTCCTCCTCCGGGCTCAGCATGGAGACGCGGTTCACCGCCTGGATGTAGCCGGACAGGTCGCCCCCCGGCATCGGCAGCGTAATATCCTGATTGAGACGGGCCAGTACTTGGCTCATTGTGGTCTGTCCTCCTGATTTTCCCGCTCGACGTGGCAGGATCTGACACTGCGTAAGAGTTTAGCAGTCGTAACCTTAGAGTGCCAAATCACCGGTTGGTTCCGTGCGGGTTGGGGTGAGGCGTAAGGCGTGAGGCGTGAGGCGTGAAAAATCTTAGCCACGGAAGCACGCGGAAAAACACGGAAAGAATACCTCGTTAAAACCCCACGAGATTACATGACGGGGTACGGCAAGCCATGGCCCCGTAAACCACGCCACGGTGTGTCGCTGGCGCCGACACACCCTCTGATGAGACTGTAAGGGGTTCCCAGGCTGGGGTTGTACCTTACGAAGACGGTAAATTCTTTTGTGGTAACAGGTGGTTATGGTGACACACGGCTACCGAATAGACGGTTTTCACAATGCCCTTTTCCGTGTTTTTCCGTGTGCTTCCGTGGCCAAAAACGGTTTCGCTTTTCACGCCTCACGCCTCACGCCTCACGCCTCCCGCCTCACTCCTCACTCCTCACTGTCCCCCCAGACTGACCACTCATTTTGGTGTCAACCACAAACTTGGTTGCGGCCATGGGCCTTGGCGGCGTACAGGGCGCGGTCGGCCAGGGTGAGCAGTTCCGTGAGATCGACCTCGGTGTCGTCGGCGGTGGAGGCCAGGCCGATACTGACGGTGATGGGATGGCCGGCGGGACGCAGGGCCTCGATCTGTCGGCGTAGCGACTCGGCCCGGCCCTGGGCCTCCCGCAGGCCGCAGCGTGGCAGCAGCACCGCGAACTCCTCGCCGCCGAAGCGCACCGTGACGGTATCCTCGCGCAGCTTCTCGGAGAGCAGCTTGCCCAAGGCCTCGAGGACCCGATCGCCGGTGATATGGCCGTAATTATCGTTTAACTTCTTGAAATGATCGATATCGAGGAGCATTGCCGTGATCGGCTGATTGCGCCGGTCGGCCAGAAACTGTTCACCGTGGTCGAGCAGATAACGCTTGTTCCGGACGCCCGTCAGGCTGTCGGTGATAGACAGTCGGTGCATCTCCTCGGTCTGACTCTTCAGGGCGGCGAATTGCTGTTTGATGAGCAGCAGCGAGCGGATGCGGGCCAGCAGGATCTCCGGCACGATGGGCTTGCTGACGAAGTCGTTGCCGCCGGCGTGAAAGACCTCGACCTGGCGATTCTCGCCGTCGTCCACCGAGGTGATGACCAGGACGGGCATCTCCTGCTGCGACATGCGCAGCTTGGCGCGGACCGCGTGCAGCAGATCGCCGCCGGTCATGCGGCCCTTCAGGTAGAAATCGGTGATCACGATGTCGAAGTTGCAGCCGCAGCCATCGTGGCCCGCCTGCTGCAGCAGCTCCAGCGCCTCTTCGGCCATGAGGGTGTGCGTGACCCGCAGGCCGTGGTGCTCCATCATGCGCAGGGTATGGGCGGCCGCGGTCGGGCTGTCCTCGACATAGAGGATACGGCCCACCAGCCCGCAGTTGCGCCGTGAGACGTCCTTGATGAACTCGGCAAACGCACGATAACCTAATGACTTATCGAAATAATCCGTGACCCCTGCGGCAAAGCCCTCGCGCAGCAGCCGCTGGTCGGCATCGCCGGAGACGACCACCACCGGGGTGTACTGATGGGTGTGGTCCGCGCGCGCCCGCCGGCTCAGGTCCAGGCCGTCCATGTCCGGCAGCATCAAAGAGGTGGTGATCAGATCGAAGCGACCCTCCTGCATGTGTGTAATCGCTTCCTGCCCGGTGCCGCAATGGGTGATGCGCACAGTGGGCATTTCCTCCTCGACCACACGGGTGACGATGGTTCGGGCGAGTTCCGAACCATCCACCACGAGGATGCGGGTCAGACGTTGATTCATGTCGGAAAGGGCCGGTTGGTGCCCAGGCGTCCTGCCCGGACTGCCATCTGCTATCGGCGCGACCGCAGTTAGCCTTAGGCGGTGGCCATCGTCACGTGGGTTCGATGGCGCGCAGGTGGCGGCCAACGGCCAACCAGGATCCGGTCAGGCCCAGAATCACACCCGCCGCCAGCAGCAGCCCGACCCCACCCAGGGCCGGGCCGCCGAGCAGGAAACTGCTGTCGTAGAGTCCCGCGAGGCGGCGCACCGGTGCGTCCAGCAGCCACAGGCCGACAGCCACCAGCAGCCAGGCGAGCAGCGCGCCCAGCAGGCCGTACCAGAGGCCACCGTACAGAAACGGCCGACGGATGAAGGCATCGGTGCCGCCGATGAGCTTGCACACCTCGATCTCCTCGCGCCGGTTGTGGATGTCCAGACGGATGGTGTTGCCGACGATCAGCAGCACCGCCAGGCCCAGCAGCGCACCGACCACCAGCACGCCGCGCCGGCCGATATCCATCATGGCGGAGAAGCGTTGCAGCCATTGCAGGTCGAGCTGCGCCAGCTCCACGTCGGGCAGGCGGCCCAGTTCGTCCACCAGCGCTGCAATGGGTTGGTCGGGCTGCGTGGGCGCGGCGGCCGGCTGCACGATCAGCACGCTCGGTAACGGATTCTCGTTCAGTGCATCCAGTGCCTCACCGAAGCCCGACAGTTCGCGGAACTCCGCCAGTGCCTGGTCGCGGTGCAGGACGCGGACCGTGTCGATGCGCGGCCAGTCACGCAGTTCATCGGCGAGGCGGTCGGCGCGGGCATCGCTGACCGACTGCTGCAGAAACAGTGAAATACTGGTGGTGCCCTCCCAGCCGGCATTGAGGCGCTGCAGATTGTCCAACAGCACCAGCAGACCGCTCGGCAGGGCGAGTGCGATGGCGATCACCGCGACGGTCATCAGACTGGAGAACGGTGTGCGATACAGACGGCCGAGACTGGCGAGCAGCACCTGCGCGTGCAGCCGCGCCTGGGTGCGCAGCCACTGCCTGGCACCCGGGCGGGTGCGCCGGGTGGCACCGGGACCGACTGGCGCGGGGGCCGGTGCGCGCTGTCTGCGGTTGCGTCTCACGCCGAAGGGATCCCGCCGGTCTCGGTCAGGCGGCCGTGGTCCAGCCGCAGGATGGGGTAGTGCATGTGCGTGATCAGATCCAGGTTGTGACTCGCGATCAGCACCGTCACACCGACCTGATTGAACTGCGCGAACAGCCGCATGATTTCGCGCGACAGGTCGGGGTCGAGGTTGCCGGTCGGTTCGTCGGCAAGCAGCAGCATCGGTTTGTTCACCACCGCCCGGGCGATGCCGACGCGCTGCTGCTCGCCGCCCGACAGCGTGATCGGATAGACGCGCTCCTTGCCGAGCAGGCCGACCTTGTCGAGCGCGGCGCGCACGCGTCGGCCGATCTCGTCCGTACTGTACCCTGAGATCACCAGTGGCAGCGCGACGTTGTCGAACACGGTACGGTCGAACAGCAGTCGGTGGTTTTGGAAGATCATGCCGATGCGGCGTCGCAGGAAGGGTGTACCACGGCGCCGCACCCGCGCCAGATTCTGGCCGTCGATGAAGATCTGTCCCTGGTCGGCGCGCTCGATCAGCGTGATGAGTTTGAGCAGCGTACTCTTGCCCGCGCCCGAATGTCCGGTGAGAAACGCCATCTGCCCGCGCGGCAGGTGGAAGTTCAGCGCGCTCAGGGCCTCGAAGCCGCCGGGATAGCGCTTGCTGACGTTCTCGAAACGAATCATGGGGTGAGTGAGGCGTGAGGCGTGAGGCGTGAGGCGTGAAAAGCAAACCCATTTTTGGCCACGGAAATACACGGAAGAACACGGAAAATTGCGAAGATAAAGGCCCAGATAGCAACCACACGGGTTGATTGCTGGGCTTTTACAATAGCCTCTTTCCGTGTGTTTCCGTGTGTTTCCGTGGCCATAAAAAGGTTTTTACACCTCACGCCTCACGCCTCACCCCCAAACAGCGCCGCGACGAACTGGTCGGCATCGAATTCGCGCAGGTCCTCGATGCCCTCACCGACGCCGATGAAGCGGATCGGCAGGCCGAGGCGCTTGGCGATGGCGAAGATGATGCCGCCCTTGGCGGTACCGTCGAGCTTGGTGAGCGTGATGCCCGTCAGCCCGACCGCGGCGTTGAACTGCAACGCCTGGTTCAGTGCGTTCTGACCGGTGCCCGCGTCGACCACCAGCATGACCTCGTGCGGTGCGGTGGCATCGAGCTTGCCGAGCACACGTTTGATCTTCTTCAATTCCTCCATGAGGTTCGACTGCGTGTGCAGCCGCCCGGCGGTGTCGGCGATGAGCACGTCGACACCGCGCGCCTGGGCCGACTGCAGCGCGTCGAAGATCACCGAGGCCGAGTCCGCACCCTGCTGTTGTGCGATCACCGGGATGGCGTTGCGTTCACCCCAGACCATCAGCTGCTCGACCGCGGCGGCGCGGAAGGTGTCGCCGGCGGCGAGCATCACCGACTTGCCGCCATCCTGCAGGCGGCGCGCCAGCTTGCCGATGGTGGTGGTCTTGCCGACGCCGTTGACGCCGACCATCAGGATTACGAACGGTTTCTTCGTCGCATCGATCGCGAGCGTCTGGCTGCATGGCCGCAGAATCGCCGCCATGTCCTCGCGCAGCGCCGCCATCAGCGCTGTGGTGTCGGTCAACTGCTTGCGTGCCACCCGTTGGGTGAGGTCTGCGACGATGCCCTGCGCCGCCTCCACGCCGACATCGGCGATCAGCAGCTGGGTCTCGATATCCTCGAGCAGTTCCGCGTCGATCTGCTTGCGCCCGAGCACCAGGGTCGCGATACCCTCGGTGAGTCCGCTGCGGGTCTTCGACAGTCCGGCCCTGAGGCGCGCAAACAGACCGCCGCCGGCAGGCGCCGGCGGCGCGGTCGCGGCTGGTGGTGCCTGCGGCGGGGCGGCTTGTTCGGCGGGCTTGTCGCTGCCGTCATCGCCGGATTTTTTGCGTCCGAAACCAAATATCATTTTTGCGGTCAGTTAGGAGAATTCAGGGGGCCGGCTTATCCTACCACCCGGCCTCGCCCAAGATAACACGAGGGATTATGGAAAACCCGACACCACACCGGATCACACGGTCCATACTGCTGTTTCTGATCATGGTGCTGCCTGCCGCCGCCCCCGCGGCCGATCCCAGTGCGGAGCAGCCGGCCGCCGCCACCCGTACCCACGAGTTCATGCTTGACAACGGCATGAAGCTCATCGTGAAGGAAGACCACCGTGCGCCCGTGGTCGTTTCACAGGTGTGGTACAAGGTCGGCTCCAGCTACGAACACGGCGGCATCACCGGCATCTCGCACGTGCTCGAGCACATGATGTTCAAGGGCACGAAGAAGCACGGTCCGGGTGAGTTCTCACGCATCATCGCCGAGAACGGCGGGCGCGAGAATGCCTTCACCGGGCGCGATTACACCGCCTATTTCCAGAGCCTGGAGAAGGGCCGTCTGCCGGTCGCCTTCGAGCTGGAATCCGATCGCATGCGCAACCTGCAGCTGCAGCAGGCCGAGTTCGCCAAGGAAGTGAAGGTGGTCATGGAGGAGCGGCGGATGCGTACCGAAGACAATGCTTCGGCACTCACCTACGAACAGTTCAACGCAGTGGCCTTTCTCAGCAGCCCCTACCGCATCCCCATCATCGGCTGGATGGGTGACCTGCAGGGCCTCACGCTCGATGAGCTGCACGCCTGGTACCGCAAATGGTATGCGCCGAACAACGCCACCCTGGTGGTCGCCGGCGACGTCGATCCAGGCGAGGTCCGTGCACTGGCCGAGCGGTATTTCGGCCCACTCGAGCCGGACACGGTCACGCCCCCCAAGCCACGCCCCGAGATCGAGCAGCGCGGCGTACGCCGCATCACGGTGAAGGCGCCGGCCGAGGTGCCTTATCTGATCATGGGCTACAAGGTGCCGGTGCTGGCGACCGCCGCGCGCGACTGGGAGCCCTACGCGCTGGAGGTCCTGGCCGGCATCCTCGACGGCGGCGACAGCGCGCGGCTGGCGCGTGAGCTGGTGCGCGGCAGCCAGATCGCCGCCAGTGCCAGCGCCGGCTACAGTCTCTACGACCGGCAGGAGAGCCTGCTGATGCTCGACGGCGCACCCGCCAATGACCACGACGTCGCCGCCCTGGAGCAGGCACTGCGTGCGCAGGTCGCCCAGCTGCGCGACGCGCCCGTCACGGTGCCGGAGCTCGAGCGCGTCAAGGCGCAGGTCCTCGCCGATCGTATCTA
>Ga0172382_10003101_pt1 | contig 26676 bp, 27 predicted proteins | sample Leawel138RmetaG_FD_122245 | JGI IMG/M metagenome (GOLD analysis project Ga0172382, IMG submission 122245) | Leachate microbial communities from a municipal landfill in Southern Ontario, Canada - Leachate well 138R metaG | ecosystem: Engineered > Solid waste > Landfill > Unclassified | place...
ACACTCTGCGTCCTCTGCGTGAAAAAACCATATTGAGACTTTCTCGCTGAGTTCGCTTAGAAAAACGCTGAGTGCATTGCGTGAAACACTCTGCGTCCTCTGCGTGAAAAAACCATACTGAGTCTTTCTCGCTGAGTTCGCTGAGAAAAAACCCTCCATTGCATGGAAGTCTCTTCCTTTCAAAAGAATAATGCCTTACTTTTGCAAAGTCATTTCTTTCCCATGTACAAAAACTTCTTCAAACGTCTTTTCGACTTCCTTGCTGCTTTTTTTGGTTTGTTGTTAATAAGCCCTGTTTTTATTGTCGTGATGATAGGCTTGTATTTTGCCAACCAAGGCAAACCTTTCTTCTTTCAAGCACGTCCCGGGAAAGATGAGAAGCGATTCAAAATCATCAAATTCAAATCGATGAATGACAAAAAGGACAAAGCCGGCAATCTGTTGTCCGATGCCGAACGAATGACCAAGGTCGGTGCTTTTGTGCGCAAAACCTCTTTGGATGAACTGCCACAATTGATCAATGTATTGAAAGGCGACATGAGCCTGATTGGCCCCCGCCCTTTGTTGGTGCAGTACCTGCCGCTTTACAATGACCATCAAAAAAGACGACACCAAGTCCGTCCCGGAATCACAGGTTGGGCGCAGGTCAATGGACGAAACGCGATTTCATGGCAACAGAAATTTCAGTACGATGTAGAATATGTCGATAACTTATCCTTCAAAATGGATTTGAAAATCTTATTTTTGACCTTGAAGAAAGTAATCATCAAAGAAGGCATTTCACAAGAGGGTCAAGCCACAATGGAAATGTTCAACGGTAACAATTAAAAAAGTACAATGTATCTATACGGAGCAAGCGGTCACGGAAAAGTAGTGGCAGAAATAGCCGAATTAAACGGCCTAGAAATCAAAGGATTCATCGATGAAAACACCGAAATTCATCAAGTTTGGGATTATCCAGTGCTTCATGAAGTTCCGGCTGATGTGAAATCTCTCTTCCTATCTGTCGGCACCAACCAAAGCCGAAAGAAGATTTACCAACAATTTCAAAAATATTCATTCCCCACCCTGATCCATCCGAATGCTTTCGTTTCCCAAAGAGCCATCCTTGGCCAAGGCACGGTAGTCATGGCATCGGCGACCATCAATCCCGATACCCACATTGGAAACCACGTCATCCTCAACACGAATTGCTCCATAGACCACGAATGCAAAATAGGTGACTTCGTCCACATCTCACCCAACGCGGCACTTGCGGGCGATGTCCACATTGGCGAAGGAACTCAGATTGGCATTGGCGCCTCCGTCATCCAAGGCATCCGCATCGGCAAATGGGCCATGATCGGTGCAGGTGCAGTAATCATCCACGATGTGCCAGATTATGCAGTAGTAGTAGGCAATCCTGGGCGAATCATTAAGTGGCTGAAGGATTGAATGATTGAGTGGTGGAGTGGTTGAGTCCCGCTGGTCACTGAAATAGGACAATGTTCTATTTCTCGAAGTGCGGTCAATGAAATTCTCGGAACTCCGTTACCCAAGCGGCGGAAGACAACTCCGCATCCTAGAAAACCCAGACCGCCGCTAAGGCTTCGCCTTTATTTTTGATAGGACTGCGTCCTATCCTATAAATATGTCACCCCGTCGGGGTGAAAAAATAGTATAAAGATTCGAATCGTTAGAGAAAAATTCAACCCAAGGAAACATCCCACCCCAGTCCGCCCTTCAAAGGGGGAGAGTTAGATTTTAGATTATTAAAAATTCTTGAATAAATTCGGAGTTTAAAAGTCCTCCTTCTTGATACGTAATGCCAAGCCCCCATTCATAATTCAAAATTCATAATTCATAATTCATAATTCATAATTCATAATAATCCCCCTACCCAAACACCTCATTCAAATCCAATCCCCCAAAATTCGCGGAACTCATCATCAAAAATACTTTTCCTGATTTATCCATTTCTTCCAAATACGTTTTCAATTCCATAGAATCCGTAAAAACGAGAATCGATGAATCACCAAAGGCCTTTTGAATGTCTTCGGGTGAAATCGGCTCCATCCGCTTGATCTTCAAGGCGTCGGGATTGTAATACACAATCTTCTCATCCGCCGGACGGAGTGCCCCTTGGTATTCCGATAAAAAACTCGGGGTCAAACTACTGTACGTATGCAATTCCAAACAAGCAATGAATTTCTTGTCCGGGAATTGTTCGCGTGTCGCTTGGGTAGTCGATGAAACTTTACTCGGTGCATGGGCGAAATCTTTGTAAGCCGTAAATTCAGGCGTTCGACGGATCAGTTCCAATCGTTTGGATGCCCCGGTGAAGGATTGAATGGCCTCGTAGAAATCTTCGTCCATTACGCCCAATTGATTGCAAACCAAGCGCGCTCCTTCTAAATTATTTAAATTATGCTTTCCGAATATCTCCAAAGGAAGCGGTCCTTCAAAGGTATTTAAATACGTAATCCCTTCTTTGATAGTCGCATCGGGCGTGGCATACGGCAACTTCCGAATGGAATTCTCGGAACCTTCGACTACTTTCACTACATTTTCATCTTCGGAATTGTAAATCACTGAACCACCGGGAACGATGCTATCGGTAAATAATTCAAACTGATGGACGTAATTCTCAAAAGTGGGAAATACATTGACATGGTCCCACGCAATACCACTAATTAGGGCAATGTTGGGTTTGTATAATAATATTTTCGGTCGTCTGTCTAGTGTGGACGAAAGGTATTCATCGCCTTCCATCACTATAAAATCATTTTCTTCGGTCAGTTTCACCATCACATCGAAACCATCCAATTGTGCGCCCACCATATAATCCACGTCTTTGTGGTGGTAATGGAGAACGTGCAAAATCATCGACGTGATCGACGTTTTACCGTGGGAACCGGCAATGACAACACGGGTTTTATTTTTGGATTGTTCATACAGATATTCCGGATACGAATAAATCTTGAGTCCCAATTCTTTGGCTTTCAACATTTCGGGATTGTCCGCATGTGCGTGCATTCCCAGGATGACAGCTTCCAGGTCGGATGTGATTTTATGGGGGAACCAACCCAATGACTCCGGAAGCAAACCTCTTTGTTTCAATCGTCCGGCGGAGGGTTCAAAAATCGCATCGTCGGATCCGCTTACTCGGTATCCTTTTTCGTGCAGCGCAATCGCTAAATTATGCATTGCACTACCACCAATGGCTATGAAGTGTACTTTTTTATTCATCAAAAAAATCTTGTGGTTCCCGATCTTGGAGAATATCTTCAATGGGTTTTACTTTTAAAAATTCGGGGGATTGTTCAATTCCATCCATAATTTTTTTCATAATGGAATCGTAATCTTCATTTTCATAATCGATATCCAAAGGCGGTTTGAAATGCATAGTCGGACGAACGCCCATTTTTTTGAGTTTCAAACCCTTCTTATCAAAAGCGCGTCGGAATCCATTAATCACAACGGGAACTACAATGGGTTTTGACTTTTTCACCATCAGTGCCGTTCCTCTTCGCCCGGGCGCAAAAGCCGTAGTCGTACCTTGTGGAAAGGTTACTACCCATCCATTTTGAAGGGCTTTTTGTATATTTCCCACTTCGTTTATATCTACTTTACGGTTTACATCTTTTCCAGAATCTCTCCACGTTCGTTTGACCATAATTGCTCCGGTGTAAGCAAATAATTTGGTAAGGAAATTGTTCTTCATCGTTTCCTCTGCGGCGATGTAATAAAAATCAATTTTAGGGTTTAATAAATAAATCGGGTTCTTAATCGTGTTTACAAATCCATTTTTGGACGCACAAAACACGTGATACATCGCAAATACATCGGCGAAATAGGTTTGGTGATTCGATACGAATAAAACATTGGTATTGGGCAAATCTTCCAACCCTTCGCCACCGCTTATTTTTAGTTTGTTGTAACCGTTGTATCGATTGTAGGTAAAAGCACCCAATATAAATATCAAACTCCGTTTGAGAAAATACAAGTGTCCGAAAGCATCCCTATAGACATTTTTCTTTACCGCTCTCTGTTTAGCCATTTTCTGTTTTCCTATTTAATTGCAAATTTAAAGCTTTTCAAGCAATGCACCGAATTCCGATAGAATCATTGCGGTTGCTCCCCAAATATAAGCTTCTTCACCCAATTCATATCCTGGAATTTCAACTATATTCTCCGAAAAGTTACGCTCAAATTGCATGGGTTCGGCCTGCATAAACGCTTCCAAATCCAGGGGAATGATTTGCGCCACTTCGTCCTCTTGCGCCATGAATTCAGGAACGCCGTAGTGTATTCCCACAAAGGGATACACCAAGAAATTACTGGGTGGAATGTATAATTCGGTCAATTGTTTGAAAACTTCAATGTTTTCTTCTTCCACGCCCAATTCTTCCACTGCTTCACGAAGTGCGGTATTGGCTAAATCGATATCCTCTGGCTCAAATGAACCGCCTGGAAGGGAAATTTGATTGGAATGAATGCCGTTGTAAAAAGGCCGTAATATGACGGGGAATTCTATGTTTCCTTCGTCGTTCTCGTACAACATAATCAGTACCGCCGCAATCCGTGGGGAACTCTTTTTAACTTCTTCCAGATCATATCCTTCGCGATAAGGCGGCGAAAGTCGGAGCTGTGCTTCCATTCCCGGAAGTTCTCCTTCGTAATTTTCAAATTGAATTTTTAAGTCGTCTAAATACAAAGTATTATAATTTTTGGGTGTAATAATTAAAGTCTTTCATCACGGTAACAATGAATTCTTGATCCCTTTGCTCGGATTCAATTTCCATTACTGCTTCCAATTTCTTTCGCAATCGTTTGATGGTTTTTAAATCTCCCTTCTTGCGGGCAACCATAAACGTATCTTTAATAATTCGCGCATCGTTGTCACTCAGTCGGATGGCTTGACGGTACATAGGCACATAGGTTTCATCGAGTTCTTGCAAAATAGTGATGTTGATGGACTGTTTTTCTTTCAATTTCAAAACCGTGGTTCCGGCAATAATATCGCCCAAACGTTGGGAATTCTCGGTTCGTATAATCAAAAAGAAAGCCACTACGCCCGTTACCGAAAACAGCATTCCCATCAAAACAACCGCTGTTTCTTCTCCGAACAAAGGAATGAAAAATAACAACATAAACAATCCCGTCCAGAAATCAATGAATCGGAAGGCCCAACGGGTGAAATATTCAGAGAATCCCGCGCGGTACCCTTCCAACTTTACGACCCGAATACCGGTAATCATTTTGCCCAAAGTTTGTCCGTTGAATGCATATTCTGTCCACAATGAATAGAAAAAAGCGGGAAAAAGCAACAAAGTATACAGTACTTGAATGAAGTTCCATCGATCCGCATCAAAATCCTCCGTTTCATTAAACACCGCAAAATCCATTTGCAATACATTAAAAAACAGGTAGGTAATTGCCCATATATACAAGAGTATAAAGAGGATATCCAACCCAAACGAGAGGATACGCAATCCGACTCCAGCTTGTTGAGCGGCCACATTTACATTGAATGGGGTTTTTATTTTTACAACGGACATAAACTTACACTTAAAAACAATTTGAATGCATTGAACTTTTTCTATATTTACCTCACTATAAATAAACGAAAAATAAATGAGGTAGTGAGAGAAGTTGCTTTCATCAAACAAAATAAAGAAAAATGGTTGGAATTTGAAAAAGCTTTGTACAAATCTTCTGAAAACAAACCCGAAAGATTGGCAGAACTTTTTATTCAAATCAACAATGACTTGGCATACGCACAAACTTACTATCCGAAAAGTAATGTCATAAAATACCTGAATGCCATTACTGTAACCGCTTACCACAAAATTTACGGTCACAAACAAAGTGAGAATGGACTGAAGACCTTCTGGACGTTTGAGATTCCGATGCTCATGTACCAATACCGAAAATACTTTTACTTTTCATTTGCGGTATTTTTCCTTATGGTTTTAATCGGCGTATTTTCATCGATTCACGAACCGGAATTCGTTCGTTCGTTCTTGGGCGACAATTATGTAAACATGACGGAAGACAACATTGAGAACGGTGATCCGCTGGCAGTGTACAACAACGAATCTTCATTTGGAGATTTCAATAATTTCTTTATGATTGCCTTCAACAACTTACGGGTTGGTTTGATGGCGTTTGTGTACGGCATTTTTGCGGGAATTGGGTCACTTTATTTCATGCTGGTCAACGGCGTGATGGTCGGTAGTTTTCAATATATGTTTTATGAAAAAGGCCATTTCTTTTTATCGTTACGCACGATTTGGATGCATGGCTCGATGGAGATTTTTGCGATGTGTATAGAAATTGGCGCCGGTGTTTTGTTGGGTACCAGTTATTTATTTCCGGGAATCCTTACTCGGAAACAAGCTTTTTTTCAGAAAGGAAAAGCCGCTTTGAAGATTGTGATTAGCACCGTTCCCTTTACCATTGCGGCTGCTTTGATTGAAGGCTACATCACCCAATACGCCAACGAAATGCCCATTCCCCTTGCCGGACTGATTGTCTTGGGAACCTTGGGTTTTATCAGTTGGTATTATTTGATTTATCCGCGAAAAGTGTATCAAAGAAATCACGCGGATATCTCCTTACTTCTAAAAGAAATCGGCAATGAGAAAGTATAGTTTTTATCTCTTGCTACTGGTATTCAGTTTTCAATTCTTACCGATTCACGCGCAAGAATGGGAAGAGGAATATGAGGAAGAATTTCAAGAAGTCTTTGAAGAATCTTCGGAATCTGCGGAGCAAGTATTCACTCCCCATTACAGTAAAACCCCAATTAACGGGGAACGACCACCCGTTTATTACAAACAAAGGGAATTAGATTCGGATTTTAAGTCCAAATACAAAGGAAAAAAATACGACTACGACCGCGTTGTAAAACCACCCGAACCCCTAAACCTGCCTAATTTCTCCATTCCTGTAGGTTTGTTGAAATTCCTGATGTATGGACTTTTGGCGATTTTATTGATTGTTGTTGTTTACAAAATTATCCAAAACGCGGGTGGTTTCACCTTCGGGAAATCAAAAACCAAAATCAAGGTGGATTTTTCAGATGAACATGAATTGGAGGATGTAGAAAACATTGAAAGCAATGATTTTGAAACCTTGATTCAAAAAGCAAAAGACAGCAAAGATTACCGAAGGGCTGTTCGTTATTATTACCTTTGGGTTTTACAACGATTGACGGAAAATAAGTTAATCGATTGGCACAAAGACAAAACCAATTACGATTACTTTTTGGAATTGAATGAAAAGGCGATTCAAGATGACTTCTCCCACAGCCATTACATTTATGATTACATTTGGTATGGGAATTTTGAATTTGACCTGACCGAATTCAATCGCGCGGAGTCTATTTTTAAAGGAACATTAAATAAACTCAAATGAGAAAGCATCTTGTACAAACTCTTTTGATTTTATTTGCACTGGTATTTACGGGATGCAGCGATCAGCCTGTCAACTGGACACCTACTTTTGATTCTGCTCACTCCATTCCATACGGAACTTCCATTCTACGCAAAGAAATCCCCAAACTCTTTCCCGATTCAAAAATCAAAGACATCAAAGAAGAAATTGAAGGTTTTGATTGGTATTCCTATCCACACGATCATTACATCTACATCGATGCGGAGGATCGAAACAGTGAAGAGGGATGGCAAGAAATCTTGTATCACGTTTTTGAAGGCGGCTCTGCCTTTATATCGAGTGGAGAAAATATTCCCGAACTGGAAAAAACTCTGGGAATTCAAATCGTTAAATTCCCCAAGCTGAAAGAGAATCTGCCGATTGAAGTTAAAAATAAAAAGTACAACCTTACCAAAGGGTTTGAAGGTGCTTACTTTACCCATTTCGATGAAGATTATGCCGAAGTATTAGGTTATACAACGATGGATGGAAAGAAACAACCCAATTTCATCAAGTTTTATTACGGTGAAGGCTATTTGCTTTTGCATACCGAGCCCTATGTTTTCACCAATTATTACATGCTCAAAAACGACATTTCAAACTATGTCGTTGACGCTTTCTCTTACTTGGATTCGCAGGATATTTTGTGGGACAACTATCGGATACATCAACGAAGTTCAGCGGATAAAGACGACGGTGGATTCTTTAGTGCATTGGCATTCATTCTAAAAAACAAAGGATTGAAAGAAGCCTTTTATCTGCTTTTGATCATTGGAATTCTGTATTTACTATTCAATTCCAGACGAAGACAAGCCGCGATTCCGATTCTTTTTCCCTATTCCAATTACAGTTTGAATTTCGCCAAAACCTTGTCCAATTTATATAGACACAATGCAGACCACACGGCAATGGTTCGTTACAAAACCAATTATTTCTTGGAACAAATTCGGGTGAATTACAACATCACATCCAAAGATACCGAGAAAGATTTTGAAGAAATATTGAGTGTAAAATCAGGTGTGGATTTAAAGACCTGTCGCCAATTGGTAGTGACGCTGTTTCTTTTTAAATCGCGCACCTATTTTGACAAAGAAGATTTCATTAAATTACAAGCACAAATCGAAACATTTACAAATAAAGCAAAGAATTATGGAAGGAAATAACTACGAATCAAATTCTGATTATATGCCCACGGATTCGCCACCCACAGGCTTTGCGTTCAACCAACGCATTGATTTATCCAAGATTCAACAAGGGGTAGAAGAAATTCGCAGACAATTGGCTAAGGTGATTGTCGGTCAGGAAGAATTCAAAGATTTATTGATGATAAGCATTTTCGCAAACGGTCATGCTTTGATTGAAGGCGTTCCTGGCGTGGCCAAAACGGTAACTGCGAAGTTGATAGCCCGCACGATGGATGTAGGATTTAGTCGAATTCAATTTACCCCGGATTTGATGCCGTCCGATATTTTGGGGACGTCGGTTTTCGACATGAAGAAAAATGAGTTCGAATTCAAAAAAGGACCCGTTTTCTCCAACATCATTTTGATTGACGAAATCAACCGTGCACCTGCCAAAACCCAAGCTGCTCTTTTTGAAGTAATGGCAGAACGGCAAATCACCATCGATGGAACGCAATACAATCTGGAATCGCCATTCTTGGTTTTCGCTACACAAAATCCCATTGAGCAAGAAGGTACCTATCGTCTTCCGGAAGCACAATTGGACCGTTTCTTATTTAAAATCGAAGTGGGTTATCCGAATTTGGAAGAAGAAATTAAAATCATCGAAGGAAATCACCAGCGAAAGAACGTCGATCCAACCGATTTAATTACTCCCATTTTTAAAGCGCACGAAATCACGGAGTTCCAAAAAATCATTCAATCCATTTTGGTGGAACCCAAGTTGATTCAGTATATCGCACAATTGGTGAACACGACACGGAACAATCCATTCTTATTTTTGGGTGCTTCTCCACGTGCATCGATTTCTATTTTAAACGCAGCCAAAGCGCTCGCAGCCATTCGAGGAAGGGATTTTGTGATTCCAGAAGACATTAAATTCGTCGCCGTTCCCGCCTTGAAACACCGAATTGTAGTTTCGCCTGAAAAAGAAATGGAAGGAGTAACTGCCGATCAGATTGTACAACAAATTATTGAAAGTATAGAAATTCCGCGTTAATGAAGTCTTGGCTGAACCTCTTTCTGACAAAAGTATTTTTCTATGCATTCGCCTTAGTGATTGTAAGCTACTTATTTGGGTTTTACTTCCCAGTGATGCTTCTTGTCGCTCCGGCGCTCTTATTCGCCGTAGTTTTACTGTCCATGATCGATTGGGTATTGTTGTTCATCGTTCGCAATCCGATTAGCGGCCATCGAAAAGTAAAGGACAAACTTTCGAATGCCGATAAAAATCCAGTTCAGATCCTCATTCAAAACCATTATCCATTCCGAGTGCACTACACAATTTTGGATGAAGTTCCCGCACAATTCCAACTCTTTGACTTTAAAATAAAAGGTTTTTTATCGTCAAAATCTGAAGTGGTATTGGATTACACATTGACACCGACCGAAAGAGGAAGGTATCAATTTGGAAAAACCAATGTCTTTGTGAGTTCCCCTTTGGGGTTTTTCGAACGGAAAATCGTCTTGCATACCGAAGGTTACATAAAGGTATATCCTTCTTTTCTACGACTCAAGCAATTTAGTTTGCAAAACTTCAAAGCCCATATCAATGAAATCGGTCAGAAAAAAGTTCGGAAACTAGGCCACAGTATGGAGTTTGAACAGATTAAGAATTATGTAGCGGGTGACGACATACGGACGATCAATTGGAAGGCAACAGCCAAATCCCAAAAGCTGATGGTCAATCAATACATCGATGAGAAGTCCCAACAAATCTATTGCGTCATCGATACCGGTCGGGTAATGAAAATGCCGTTCAATGGGTTGAGTTTATTGGATTACGCTGTCAATGCGAGTTTGGTGATTAGCAATGTTGTTTTACAAAACCAAGATCGTTCGGGAATCTTTACATTCTCCAAAGCCATTAAGAATTTAGTGAAAGCAGAACGGAGGACCAATCAACTTCAGAAGATTTCAGAAAGTTTGTATTCGGTAGAAACCGATTATATGGAAAGTGATTTTGGGATATTATACAATGCAACCAAACACAAAGTTACCCAACGTAGTTTACTTCTTTTATTCACCAATTTCGAGAGTATGGATTCGATGCATCGTCAACTTCCTTATCTATTGGGAATCAATCGAAGTCATTTATTGGTTGTGGTATTTTTCCAAAACACGGAATTGGAAGACTTTATAAACAATTCCAATACGGAACTGGATGCGTACGAAAAGACGTTGGTTGAGAAGTTTATTTATGAAAAGCACCAAATCGTTTTGGAACTCAATAATTATGGAATTCAAACCGTATTAACCCGTCCGGAAGATTTAACGATAAATACCCTAAATAAATACCTCGAGATTAAATCCCGAGGTATCTTATAATCCTTTCCTATTTTAAGATCTATTTTATAATTCCACCAACTTGGATATATGGTCCACTTGTTTAATCAATTTGTTGTCCTTATCGATTAAAAACAAAGTAGGTGTTGAGGTCACTCCATACGCGCTTACGCCTTGCGTTTCCCATTGCAACAATTCGGTATAGTTAATCCAATCGTAGCCTTTGATGGCTTCTTTAAACGCAGCATCCTCATAATCCAATGAAATCGCAATAATCTCTCCTCCTTCCTTTTTGAAGTTTTCGTAGTATTCTTTCACGAAAGGCAATTCATCCCGACAAGCAGGACACCAAGACGCCCAAAAGAACACAATTTTCTTATTCGCCTTCACGTCGTACAATGATTTATAACCTTTGATCGGTTTATCAAAAACAATGTTTGGGACCACGCTTCCTGGCTTTGTCATATTGTGTGCAGAAACGGAAGTTCTCAATTCATCTGTAATTTCACAAGTGAGTGCATCGACTTTTGAATAATATTTCGCCAACATACTCCCAAATTGTTCTTTCGGTAAAACCATGAACACGGCAGATAATACATTTTGACCACGCGGCGTTTCAATGTCTGTTTTCTCTAATAGAAAATCAATTTCCTTTTCAACGGTAGTGTTTATCGAATTTTGGTCGGTCGCTCCGAAGATGGAATAACGTAGATAATCCAATACCAATTTGGATAGAAAACCTGTTCCTTCGAGAAAGTTGTTGTCATTGACCAAACGGTGTAGAATTTTATTTTTGTAGATATCTGCTTCATTCTTTGAATTCACATTGGCATTGGCTAATTCATTAACCTGGGTATAATACTTCAACAAAGGCAGATCAGAAGCTGGGCTCATTTTAACGATTCGGTCTTCTTCCTTGGTTAATGCTTTGAAGAATTCATCATCCGTAGTGTACAATGCTTTTATAATTGGAAAGACATTTACGCGCAAGTCATTGTAGCTTTCATAGGTTTGATATTTATCAAAGCCCATAGCGGTTTTTCCTTGACTAAATTCGGGTTTAAAGAACTGACCATTTTGATAGGTAGCAGATAGGCTCACATTTTCATTGTTGGTCAACACTTCGATGGATGCTTGCCGAGCATGGTCTGTCAAATGAACCAATCCACTGTAATTTTCAGGAATATTCACAGAAAACTTTCCGTTGGCATCGGTCTTTACCTTATTGACCAATTGCTCATCGGCACCTTTAAAGATTCGGACCATTAGGTTACTATCCGCAAAGTTTTTGATTTGTCCTGAAATTGTGAATTGCGCATTCACACTGAGTGTGAAAAACACGACTGCAAGGAGACTAACTAGATTCTTCATTTTTGTAAATTTATTCAAATATAAAAACCCTTTCTGAAACGGAAAGGGTTTTTATATAGTTTAAAAATTAATTTTAATTATTTTTATGATTTTGCCATTTTTCTTTTGCTTAAGACAACGTAAAGAGCAAACGTAATTCCGATTAATAGTAATGCAAATACGTATTGATCAATGGGAGTATCTGGCACTCCCGGTCCTCCAGCATCCTCACCTTGTGTTGGTGGAGGTGGTACCTGTGCAAAGACAGTTACCAGTGGAAGAACTAAAAGCAGAAAGGATAATATTCTATTTTTCATCAATATAAGTTTAGGGTTTTATTATTTAATTATTTTTTGAGTGTAAACTTCACCTGTATTCGACTTGATTCGAACAACATAAACGCCATTTGGTACTTTTATACTAAAATCTGATTTTGTATTCACATTCTCAAAAGTTTGGATATTTCTACCGCTTAAATCATATACCTTAAGATCAGCAGATGTCCAGTTTACATTAAACTTCACTTGGTGTACATTTTGGTTTTTATAAATGATTGTTGAGGCTGCAAACTCATCATTTGTACCCATTTCATCTTTAACTACAGGTTCTGCATTCCAGTATATTTCATATTTTAATTTCTCACCGTACACATCGTCGGGTGCAATGTAATAAGCGAAATCTGTTGTAATTGGAAGCATCACATCTTCTTTATCATCGTAGAAATAGAATGAATTGCCATCTGCGTAATTTTCATCTTCTGCATTGAGTTGATTAAAGATGGATTGATAAAACAAATCAGCCTTTAAATAATATCCCGAAGGATCTCCAGTGGTTCTATTTAGGAACATGGGAATAGGTTTGTTAACAAAATCAGGACTCACTGCGTTGATGTCCATTTTTCTACTGGATGTTTTCACAGGAAGTCCTTCTGGATCTTCTTGTGCCAAAAAGAATCCGGTTCTATTGTTGAAGTCAAAATACTCTGCTTCAAAATTATTATCTTCACCATCCATAACATTGGAAGCAACAACTACATATACTCTGTTTCCTGTTGAAGTTCCATCTGCATTAAATAGATTCAATCTCAATTGATAGAAATCTCCGTTTGAACCCTCTGTACCATAGTCTGCTCCCCCATCCATGGATTGATTCTTTCCAAAAGGAAGAGGTGAAGGCGTTGTTCTTGCAGAATGACTGAAAGTTTTCAATTTATCAGAGAATTGGAAATTCTGAGAAGTGTTTGAATTTAAAACCAAAACAAAAGGTTCAAAGGGCTTAACAATCAAAGCTTCTTTATCACCTGCCCATGTTGTTCCGTTAAAAGTTGCTTTAAAAGAATCTTGAGAAGTGGATCCTCCGGTTGCAATTATTGGACTCCATGCTAAATCATTTAATTTAAATACTCCTCTCAAGTCTTGAATAAACACTCCGTCATCATAACCTGTAACTGAGCCAATATCACTTAGGTCAATATTTGAGGTGTAGGGATTTCCATATTGATATACATATTTACCATAATCAGGATCGGTTAGACCATCTCTAATTTGATCTTCGATATAGGTTTTGTATCTTTCGTTGTAATCGTTTTTCTTTTCTTTCCAAACAGACCAATTGTCTCCAGGGTAATAGTTGTTGGTTCCCATTGCACGTGAATAAACTGCGTTTGAAGGAGAACCGCTGTAGGTCAATTTCGTACTGTTGGTCATCAATGATTTGATTCCTGCACTATTGTAAGTTAGGTTTAGAATTACATAATCTCCCGCTGAAAGCGTACTCGCTGAATTTAAATGATCAAACTGTGGTTTTGATGTATTGTTCCAGCTCATCATGGATGCGGTGTAACGGTTACTACCGTTTTGATAAGGCCCACCAAATAAGAACTGCATTGCCTCATTTGTATTTGTGAAGTTAAAAGGTATTGCGAATTGTCCCCAATTAAAAGTAACTGGATCAATGACACCTTTTTCCATGGCCAACATATTGGCTGATTTTCCATCATTGATGATCACTTGGCCGTAGTCGTCTTCTGTTGTCCAAGTTGATAAAAAGTTCGTACCGTTAAGTGCTGTTTCTAAATTGGTGAAATTCCCATCAATTTTGATGTTTCCGCCATTTTCCACAACTCCTTGTTGGTTTACTGCGGCAGTTAGGTTTAAATCATCTCCAAAATACACCAAGGTATTGGGTTCCACTTTAAACTTTGCTGTACCAGTGATGTATGCTTCCTGCGCAAGAGATACTCCTGCAAACAGCAATAAGCATACAGTTAAGGATAAGTAATTGTTTTTCATTTAATTCGATTTTAGTTGGTTAACTATGATATTATTGGTCGGTTTATTAGGAACCAAACTAATTTAGTTCAGTTCAATTTTGCCACAAAGATATATATATTTTCTTTAACTAGGAGTATGGCTAGACGATTTTTTGTATGTGTTTTGTGTCATTTCCGTGAATTCCATCTTCAATCTTCGCTCTTGTGAGCACAAATTCCGCGGGCAATTCATCAATCGCATACATTAAGTCTGTGAATATCTCCTCGGTTACTGAACGTAAACCTCTTGCCCCAAGCCCCAATTGATTGGCTTTTTCCACAATATAGTCCAATACATCCTCTTCCACAATTAATTTAACGCCATCCAGTTCAAATAGTCTTTGATATTGTTTTATCAATGCATTTTTCGGTTCTGTCAATATCCGTTTCATTCCCTCATCATTCAATGCCGTCAAATTAGCAATCACGGGAAGTCGACCTATCAGTTCCGGGATTAATCCAAAAGATTTTAAATCCATCGCATTCACTTCACTCAAAATACTATCTGATGTTTTTAGGTTATCCTCGTTTTTGAAACCGATAACATGGGCGTTTAAACGATTTGCAATGTGACGTTCAATTCCAGAAAAAGCGCCACCAGCAATAAACAAAATATCCTTGGTGTTTACTTCTACGAATTTTTGATCGGGATGTTTCCGTCCGCCTTTCGGTGGAACGTTTACTACGGTTCCTTCCAAGATTTTCAACATGGCTTGTTGAACTCCTTCTCCAGATACATCCCGAGTAATCGATGGATTATCACTCTTTCGCGCTATTTTATCGATTTCATCAATGAAAACAATTCCTTTTTCAGCCAATTCTACTTCGTAATTCGCATCTTGCAGAAGGCGTGTTAAAATACTTTCTACATCCTCTCCTACATAGCCCGCTTCGGTCAAAACCGTCGCATCAACGATGGCAAAGGGAACATTTAACATACGCGCAATGGTTTTGGCCAAAAGTGTTTTACCACTTCCGGTTTCACCCACCAAAACAACGTTGGATTTATCAATCTCTACCTCGTCTTTGTTTAAAGTAGGATTCATAATTCGTTTGTAGTGATTGAATACGGCCACTGACATGACTTTTTTGGCATGATCTTGTCCTATTATATAATCATCCAAGAACGCTTTAATTTCTTTGGGTGATTTCAAAGGCAACGCACTCATTAAGTCAGGTCCTTTCTTGAAAGTCACTTCTTCTTTTACGATTCCATGTGCTTGCTCAATGCAAATATCACAGATATACCCTTCCAATCCTGCAACAAGTAAATTTACTTCACTCTTGGCTCTGCCACAAAAAGAACATTTATTTTCTTCCATTTTAATTCATTTTCCGTCCGATAAATTTCGGTGTGCAAAGGTATGAACTTTTTTTACAGGTACACTCTTAAGTTTTTAGGAATTTCAAGCTCGTTTTGCTTCCGAAAATACGCTTCCAATCTTCGTCCGTCAATACAAATCCATAATGAAGTATGACAATCCATTCAAATTTCCACAAACCAAACTGAAACATCATCACAACATGTAGAAGTGTGGATACCATTAATAGTGCTAAACGTGTTTTTCTCCAAATTGTAAGTGGCACAAAAGACAATTGCAAGAGGATTACCAAATAGCCTATCCATTTGCTGAGAGATCCATTGGAAATTATCGGATAAAAGATACTTTCCTTAAAATTGGGGTATTGTGAAAAACTATAAAAAACCGCATGCCCCAACTGCCAATCTCTATTTATAGCCTTAAAAAACGCGTTGTTTCCATAAATTAAAAATAAATGAAGAATAATCGACATCAAAGCGAGCTTAGATAGTAAACCCAGCGTTCCTGTACTTCGATGAGCTGATAAACACCGAAAACTATCCACAAAAACAAAGTACAACAACGTAAATCTTAAAATCTTATCTCCCCAAGTGACAAACGGTATACTGAATTGAAGCATGAAAAAATAAAAAACGAAAACCAAGAAAGAAACAAAATGCTTCCCGATTCCGAAAATAAATAATAGCAAGGTCGAAGCATACAATCCAAAAAACACAAAAGGATATTTCGCCAAGAAACCTAACACGCCATGAAGTGGTAGAAAGGAATTGAGCTCCGGTTGAAAGAGGAAAGAAATACTTGGAAATGTGGTTAGAAGGTCAATCAATAAAATCAAACCAATGGCTACCCGAAAAACAGGTGCGTACAATCTCCTTTCTGCTGTCCAAAACTCTTTCATCGATTCAATAAAGTATAGGTTTTGAAAAAACACATTTCTCCTAAGTGGTAGGTGAAATCATCTTTATACTCTGGAGTGTAAGATAAAATCATCGGTTTTCGATGTACAAAAATCACTACGCTGTCAGCTTTCAAATCAGGGTTTTCATTCAAATACAACTTTGGGAAGTTTTGCAGATTCTGAATGGTTTTGATTAGAATTGGATTGGAAACAATTCGTCTCTCGAAATCATTGGTCTTCTCCATGTATTTTTCTGCATACAAAGCTTGTTGGTAATTAAAATCCAAAACCTTTAGATTCCCTTGGTATAATTTATCCTTTATAAAAGAAGTTTTATCCTTTAGAATTGATTTTTTGTATTCCGCATCGATATAGTCTGAGAACACCAATTGTTTCTTCGGTTGTCCATCTTTATAAAACACATACTCCACATCATAATTGGTTTTTGTAGCGGGCGCAAACATTTTATAACTCGTGGGAATAATTTCTCTCAGTTTAGCATTCATCGATTCGTTGTCATAAAAGCTCAATCCATACACGATGAACCAATATATGACAAAGAGTAAAACTCCTATTTTTTTTGCTTTCATTTTAATTCAAGAAAATTAAACGAATCGGTTTCGTCCTTTACAAAACTAAGAAATAATCACTTGCAGTCCATCGTCTCTCATTTAAATAAAAAAGTTGCTTCCATTTTACATGAAAGCAACTAAAACTATCTTGCTGTATTTTCGATTTAAGTTCTTGGCAAAAGAACTTCATCCACCATACCGTATTCTTTTGCTTCGGAAGATGTCATCCAATAATCACGTTCTCCATCGGTTTTAATTCTATCCAAAGCCTGACCTGAATGATGTGCTATAATTTCATACAACTCATCTTTCAACATCAATATTTGTTTCAATGTAATTTCCATATCCGTGGCCTGTCCTTGCGCACCTCCAAGAGGCTGATGAATCATCACTCTCGAATGTTTCAAAGCCGAACGCTTTCCTGCAGCACCTGCACACAAAAGAACAGCACCCATAGAAGCGGCCATTCCCGTACAAATCGTTGCTACATCTGGCTTTACCAATTGCATGGTATCGTAAATCCCTAAACCAGCATGAACGCCACCTCCCGGTGAATTGATATAAATCTGAATGTCTTTGGACGAATCTACACTTTCCAAAAACAACAACTGTGCTTGGATGATGTTTGCTATTTCGTCATTGATGCCAGTTCCCAAAAAGATAATTCGGTCCATCATCAAACGAGAAAAAACATCCATCTGCGCTACATTTAACTTTCGTTCTTCAACGATATAAGGAGTCATACTTTCCACGTAGTTCTCTACACGTAAACTACTTATGTTCTGATGACCGGTTGCGTATTTTTTAAATTCTTCTCCGTAATTCATATAAAAATATTTTAAGTTCCAGGTTCAAAGTTATAACTTTTTACCGTAGATGAACTGATTAATGTTGATGATCGTGTGCATGCTCTGCATGATCATGGTTATGCTGATGTGCTTTGTTTTTCTCTTCCATTATCTTTGCAAATTCTTCAAACGAAATTTCTTTCTCTTTGAATTTCACATTTTCTTTGAAAGTTTGCATCAATTTATCTGCAAATACTTGATCGGCAATTTTCTGGAATTCTTGTTGATTCTGCAAAGAACCTTGAACGATTCGTTCCAAATCCTCTTCCGGCATATCGGACTGACCGTACATTGCCAATTGATCTTTGATTAAATTTCGAGTCGCATTTTGAACATCTTCCATTTCCACTTTCAAATCAAAAGTTTGGGCAACTTTGGATTCGATTAATTGGTAACGCAATCCGTCTTCTTCTTTTTTCAATTGCTCTTTTGCATCTTCAATCGATTCGATTTTCTCGTTAGAGAAATGCAACCATCGACTTAGAAAATCGGTTGGCAAATCAAATTTGGTTTCTTTTAATAAAGCTTCTACAACGTCGTTCATCATCAACTTATCGGTTTCACGAACGTACATTTTGCTAGCTTCTTCTTTAATTTTCTGACGGAATTCCTCTTCCGTTTTTACCGCACCTTCACCATATACCTTATCGAATAAGGATTGATCAATCGGCGAAGCTTCCATGGTAGAGATTTCTTTGATCGTTATTTGAAAAAATCCTTTGAAATCTTCCACCTCTTGGGCTGTCATTCCCAGAATATCTTGCAATTGTGCAGTATCTTCACTGATATCCTTTGCTTTCACCACTACTACATCCTCGAATTTTTTACCGATGAATTTTTTGGGTTTGGCTAATTCTTCTATAAACAAATACGATTCCTTTTTCACTCCGTCTTCTACAACATTTTTATCGGCATCCAGTTCTTGAATTTCAACTTTGATATTCACTTCCCCTTCTTCCACTACATCCATTGACTTCACAGAACCGAAACGCTTTGCGAAATTCTCCACATATTTTTGAACCTCATCGTCACCTACGGCAACTTTATAGGTATCTACTTTCACTTTGGACAAGTCCACCTCAAATTCAGGAGCTAATCCTACTTCGAATTCAAAAACCAAAGGATCTACATCCCAATCCATGGTTTCTTTTTCCTTTGGAAGTGGATTCCCCAAAATCGAAAGATTCTCTTTTTGAATATAATCATTGATTCCCCTTTGCAATATCTGATTTACTTCTTCATAAATCGCAGCTTTTTCATATTGCTTTTTCACAAAGCTCATAGGAACTTGTCCTTTTCTGAATCCTTTGATTGTTGCATTCTTACGATAATTATTCAAAGATTTTTCCACTTTCTCTTTGTAATCATCCTTCTCAATTGTTACGGTAATTAAGGCAGTTAAATCGTCGATACTGTTTTGGCTAATATTCATCTTTCTTAAAAATTTTTTGGTTGGCAAAGTTAAGAATTTATTTGAGTTATAATTCTATTTAAAGAGGTAAGTTCGAATTCTGAATCCGCACAAGATGAACCCAGCGAAATTTCAACGGATGTATATACTAAGGTATAAAGACAAAAAAAACCTTAAATTTGCATTTATAAAATATATACCCATGAATTTAGATTCAAAAATGACGGAGCAGATGAAGGAGGCTATGAAAGCAAAAGACAAAATTGCTTTGGAATCGCTTCGCGCCATTAAATCCGAACTCTTATTATTAAAAACGGCCGGAAAAGACGAAGAAGTTTCCGAAACCCAAGAAGTTGCTTTACTTCAAAAGCTAATTAAACAACGAAAAGAAGCGGCTGAACAGTTTTCTGTCAATGACCGTGCTGAATTAGCGGACAAAGAATTGGCACAAGCCGAAGTGATCCAGAAATTTTTGCCTGAACAATTAACGGCAGAAGAATTGGAATCGGCTATAAAAACAATCATTCAAGAAGTAGGTGCCACTTCACCCAAAGACATGGGGAAAGTTATGGGAGCTGCAGGAGCTAAATTAGCTGGAAAAGCAGAAGGGAAATTAATTGCTGAGACGGTGAAACGATTACTGAATTAAGCGAATTATTGAATAACAGATAGGTATATCACTAAATAAAAGGCACTTACACTAAAAATGAAGGTGCCTTTTTTGGTAGTAATTCAAAGCATTTTCAAGGGTTCTTAAGGTTTTTAACATTTGAATATTTTTTAACAGAATTTTAACCACCCCCAGCAAACCCACTTATACAAAGTGATCCCGAGGTTTTAGGGCTTCAAAAACGAGATGACAAATGTCAAAAATGAAAACGGATAGCTCAGCTTCGTATTTTTGCCAGTGAAATTGAAAAACATGCATATGAAATCAGTTATAACATTTGTAATTCTTTTAGGATTTATCGCTTTTGGCGGAGCAAGTCTTAACGGCGATGTTACTTGGTTAGAAGGAAGCGGAAAAGCTTCTTGGTATGGTGACAAATTCCATGGTAAAACAACTGCAAGTGGAGCAAAGTACGATATGAATGAACTTACAGCTGCTCACAAAACCCTTCCTTTTGGAACAAAAGTGAAAATAACAAATCAACGAAATGGAAAATCGGTAGTGGTAGAAGTAAATGATAGAGGACCTTTTGTAGCTTCTCGTCAATTTGACCTAAGTCGCGCTGCCTTTTCTGAAATTGGAAATATTGACAAAGGTATTATGCCAATTGAATACGAAGTGATTAATTAAGATTTATAGATTTAATACAAAAAAAAGCGCTCTTTATAGAGTGCTTTTTTTATTTGTACTAAATTCTCTTTTGTGCTTTTTATTCTTCGTCTTCTGTAAAGTTAAAAAATGAAAAGTGTACATTTCCATACTTTCGAGAATCGAGTAGATGCGGATGATCGTCAAATTTAATTGCCTTGGGATGTTCCAAAACCAATTGACCATCGGATTTCAACCAATTATTATCTTTGACCAATTCTATCAACTTCAAAAACTCCTCATACTCCAAGGTATAAAAAGGATCAGCAAAAACCACATCAAAACTTCCTTGGTTGTTTCGACTTAGGAACTGAAAAACATCGGCTCGAATGACAGCGAACCGATCATCAATTTTCATTTTTTGAGTGGTTTCATTGATAAATCGAATGCAATTTGCATCCTGATCGACCGAAACAATCCGTTGCGCTCCTCTGGAAGCGAATTCCAACGAAATACTTCCAATTCCAGCGAACAAATCCAAAACGGAAATTTCATCGAAATCAAAAAAATTGTTCAACACATTGAATAAAGCTTCTTTGGCAAAGTCTGTGGTCGGACGGACCGGCAGATTACCGGGTGCTATTATTCGTTTTCCTTTAAATGATCCGGAGATGATTCGCATTTCTATAAATTAAATAAGGTGTAATTTTCTAAATAAACTTCGTCCTTTACTGCAGTTTGCACAAAACGAATGTATTTTTTCAACGTTTGAAACACGTTTGTTTCAGGCAATAATTGCCCATAGGTTTTTACAGTAACATTATTTGGATCCAACGCCAATTGCTCCATCGCAAACAAGCTAAAGAATAAAACATCTTCGTCCGTTGGCGTCTCAAATAAATTATAAAACTGTATTCCCGTTGTATTTAAAACGGCAATTTCAAAATTCGTCTGATTTAAATTCAAATGAACCGTAACTGATTCCGACTCTTCAAGCGAGTTCAAAAAAACTTTCCCCGAATGACTTACATTCACTTTGGAATACAAATCATTCAATTTAGCCATCAACTTTTGTGAGGTTCCATACACAAAACTACTTTCAAAATTGGTTTCGGACAGAAGTAATAAATTGTCTTCGAACTCTGCTTCACTGAAATTCAATAAAACATCTTTGGATTCGGACAGATAGGTTGAAGGAACCAGATTGAAGAACGACGAAATAAATCCTGCATGAACGTTTTCAAAATTTCGACGTAAACTCAAATTGATTTCTAACTCTTTGGTGATTTCTTCTTCCCACACACTGAAGCGATTCACTTTAAAATGATTCACTTTGGGATACTTCACATTCTCATTCCGCACACAATAAGAAAATCCTTCTTTGTAAAAAAGAAGATGCAATTCATTCGTATGAGTAGTTTCTGTTGAAATAGCTTTGTTTTTTGAAGCCGTAAAGTTAAACTATTCTCTGCTAATTTCATATTTGAAACGAATGGATTCCAAATTCAATTCTACAAATTGAAAATCCGATTTACAAAGCGCTGACTACTAATCATATACAATTATTCAAAATCTTTACAATCCATCTACAAACTTTTTGTGGGAATTAATTAGAATTTCGAAAAAGTATAAACCCTTAAAAAAAATCGTATGAAATCTTTAAAAGTAAGTATTGTCATTTTAGTATTCAGTTTGGGACTGATGGGTTGTAATCAAAATTCAAAACTTGAAAATTCCTATTCCACCAAAGATTCCGTTGAATCTCAGGAATTGGCAATGGAATCAGAAATGGATGCTATAAATGAATCTTCCGATTCGGTTATGACATCATCCGCTGCCACTTATCAAGATCCAAAACGAAAATTCGTTCGTAAAGCGGATGTATCGATGGAAGTAAAAAATGTGTATAAATCGACCACAAAAGTAGAATCCAAATTAACCGAAATCGGTGGATTTGTCGAAGAAAGCCAGTTGAGTTCCAATATAAACTCCCGACAAACCTTTCCCATCAGTTCAGACAGTGCGCGGGAAGTGAAAAGATATACCGTGCGAAGTCAAATGACCGTTCGTGTTCCCCAAGAGAGTTTAGGCGCTTTTTTAATCGCTTTGGGAGATGAAATTCAGTTCTTGAATTACAGAAATATTTCTGCTGAGGATGTAAGTTTAAATATGGAATGGGCAAAACTCGAAAAAGAAAGATGGAATAATACCAACCAACAGCTGTCCGCATTAAATCACCAATCCGGAAAAATAAAGGATAAAAAAGAGGTGATTCAATCGATGAGTTCGAATCAATCCCATGCCAATCAAGAAAACATCCACACCTTAAAATTAAACGATGAAGTGAATTACAGTTCAATTCAACTCGAGTTTACCGAAAAAGAGAAAATTGCTGAAACGATGGTTTTCAATGCCAAATCTTACAATGACAAATACCGTCCAGACTTTCTATACAGTGCAGTGAATTCCTTAAAAGGAGGTTATTACTTGCTCCAAATCGTACTTCTAGGACTTTTGTATCTATGGCCCTTGTTTATTTTAGCAATTCTCACTTTCTTTTTTGTGAAATCAATCCAGAATAAAAACAGTCTGAAGCACTAAAAAGTACAAACACAGACATAAAGACGGGTAAAACGAAAAATATAACTTTGATCAAGTTTTGGGCTTTATCAGCGTTATATTTTTAACTAATTCCCAAAGCTTTTTTGTAAATTTGACCAAATTCAAAGTAGAAAATTGAGAATTATAGCAGTTATACCCGCCCGATATGCCGCCACCCGTTTTCCCGGAAAATTGATGGCAAAACTAGGAAAGCAATCTGTCATTTTGACGACTTATAAAAACACGGTTAAAACCAAGCTTTTTGATGATGTCTTTGTTGTAACCGATTCGGAAGCCATTTTTGATGAAATTATTTTAAATGGTGGAAAAGCCATCATGAGTGAAAATGACCATCAAACGGGAAGCGATCGAATTGCGGAAGCCGTTGAAAACTTAGAATGTGATGTGGTCGTAAATGTGCAAGGTGATGAACCCTTTGTGAAAAAAGAAGCCTTGCAAAAATTGATTGATGCTTATAAAAATGATTTGAATGAGGAAATTTCCTTAGCCACTTTAGCACAGGAAATAACCGATGAAGAAGAAATTGAAAATCCAAACAGCGTAAAAGTAAATTGGGACATCAATAATTTCGCATTGTATTTTTCGAGAAGTCCTATTCCCTATCCACGCGAAACCAATTTCAGAGCGCGGTATTTTCAACACATTGGAATTTACGCCTTTCGGAAGACCGCCTTGCTGAAGTTCTCTAAATTACCTATGTTGCAGAATGAAAGAGCTGAAAAACTCGAACAACTTCGGTATTTGGAATATGGAATGAAAATTAAGGTACTAGAAACCAATTATATGGGGATAGGAATTGATTCACCGGAGGATTTGGAAAGAGCAAATTCGTATTTAAAACAACATTTAAAAAAGTAGGATGAGTTTCAGAAATTTCCCCATGGTCCCCCGTGTAGTGTACGGACGTGGTAGCTCAAAGCAGGTAGAAAAAATAGTGGAGCCCCTTCGGAAAAATGGCCATCCGATTGTTTTCTTTGCAGACCATTGTTTCAAAGACAAAAAGTTAGTTGAATCCATCCCTGTGCAAAAAAACGACCCTATTATTTTCATCAATACCGATCAAGAACCTACTACTTCTGACGTGGATAGGTTGAGAGATCAATTGCAAAATGATTTCGGAGAAATTTCAGGAATCATCGGCTACGGCGGTGGAAGTGTGTTGGATATCACCAAAGCAGTTTCTTTGATGATGACCAATCCGGGTTCATCCGCCGATTACCAAGGATGGGATTTGGTGAAAAACGAAGGCGTTTATCATGCTGGCATTCCTACATTAAGTGGAACCGGCTCCGAAGTTTCGAGAACTTGTGTTTTAACAGGACCCGAAAAAAAATTGGGGCTAAACTCTGATTTCACTCCGTTTAATCAAGTCATACTTGATCCCAGTCTTACCCAAAATGCTCCGAAAGACCAAGTTTTTTATACCGGAATGGATTGTTATATCCACAGTATTGAATCGCTCAATGGGACTTTTTTGAACGCTTTCAGTAAAAGTTACGGTGAAAATGCATTGCAGCTTTGCAAGAAAATATTTCTAGAAAAAGAGGAATGGTGCGAAGAGTCTGACGAAGAATTGATGATGGCTTCTTGGCACGGTGGAATGAGCATCGCCTATTCCCAAGTGGGTGTCGCACACGCTTTGAGCTATGGTTTATCGTATGTTTTAGGTTTACGCCACGGAATAGGGAATTGCATTGCATTCAATCAAATTGAATCATTTTATCCAGAAGGTGTTAAAGACTTTAAAAAAATGGTCGATAAATGGGAAATTGAAATTCCAAAAAATGTTTGTTCTCATTTATCGGACGAACAAATGAATAAAATGGTCAATGTTGCCTTGGGACTTGAACCTCTTTGGGAAAATGCGATCGGCTCAAATTGGAAAGAAATAATTACAGAAAAGAAATTGAAGGAATTGTATGAACGGATGTAAATTGAAAAAGCTGAGTTTTTTGGCTGTTTTTATCGTGGGCTTTTTAAGCCTAAATCTCTCGGCACAATCGGCGGATCAGATCATCAACCAAAATTTAGAGAATTCGGGAGGTGTTAAAAACTGGCGAAATTTGAATAGTATAATTTTACGAGGAGATGCACTTTTAAGTATTGAGCAATCTTTTCCAATTATCATTTACCACAAAAGACCGTATCAGAAGAAAGTAGTTTTCATTGTGGAAGGAAAAGAATTATTGAACGAAGGTTATGACGGTAAAAAAGGATGGACATTCAACGACATTTCAGGGAAAAATGAAGTCGTAAAAGGATATCAACCCGACTCTTTTGAATCCGATATTTTAGACTATCAAAAGAAAGGTTTTACCGCTGAATACACAGGAAAATCAAAAAGTGGTAACCAGGAATGCAACACAGTCGTACTCACCAAAAATGTCAATAAAACCACGTATTGTTTCTCGACCCAAGACGCCTCGTTGTTATGGGAAGAAAACACGGAAGAAAAAGTGTTTTATTACGATTACAAAGTCTTCAATGGTTTACGATTCGCAACACGAATGGTCGGACAACCCAAAGCAGGTGGAGAATATGTGATAAAATTCAATTCCATCCAAATCAATCCGGTGATTGAAGATAAGGTGTTTAAGTTTTAAGTTAAATAGTGAGGGTTTCACTGTTTACTAATCTCATTAATACTATAAAGCTAAATGTACGACCCCGCTGAGGTCGAAGAATGAATAACAATGTTCTTGCTATAAACATGCGACCTTTTCAAGGTCGAAGAAAATCACATTTTTGATTGCAGATTTCAAATCATTCTAATAATTTACGAAACGAGTTCTTTAATCAAAATGAAATTCTCACTAACAGATATCCACCGCGGCGGACACAGTTTAATACTTAATACTTGAAACCTGCTACCTGATACCAAGTACCCAATACCTACCTCCTCATTCCAATTTCAATCCCTTTGATTTTTCGATACAATTCGCTGGCGTAATTATCGGTCATTCCGGAAACAAAGTCCAAAACACCGAGCACTTTCTGATAATCATTTCCATCTTCGTACAAGAATTGATTCGGAATTAGTTTGACCGCTTTTTCATCATAGCTTGCTCGATTTGCTTTCAAAATCGGTTCTATGAAATGGGAAAGCAATTCATACATCACATGGTAACCTGCATTTTCGATTTCGACAACAGCGTGGTGATTGTAAATGTTTTCAATGGAGAATTTCTCGATTTTTTC
>Ga0172382_10003104_pt1 | contig 26670 bp, 36 predicted proteins | sample Leawel138RmetaG_FD_122245 | JGI IMG/M metagenome (GOLD analysis project Ga0172382, IMG submission 122245) | Leachate microbial communities from a municipal landfill in Southern Ontario, Canada - Leachate well 138R metaG | ecosystem: Engineered > Solid waste > Landfill > Unclassified | place...
CCCCGCCGCGGCGCAACTCGAAGCACCCCAGGACCAGGCCACCGACGACCTCGCCATCTTCTTCGGCGCCGGAGACGACCGATGAACCTCCCCGGCCTCCTCTCCACCAAAGAACACCAAGCGCCCGGCTGCAAATTCTGCGGCGCCAAAGGCAAAATCCACACACCAGCCGGCGAAGAAGTCTGGCACCCAGGCGTCAACTGCTGCGCCCCGTCAGCCGTGCTCCAAGTCACCTGGCGTGCGCAAGACATCCGACGGATCGGCGAAGAGCTCGACAGCACCACCAACCCCAGCATCCGCGCTGACCTTGAGCGCATCCTCGAAGACGCGCAGGCCGACGGCCGCGAAGCCGTCGAAGCCCTCCGCTGGCAAGTCGGGTCAGAAGCAGAACTCAACGAAGCAATCCGCGCCTGCCGCGAGAAAGGCTACGACTACCACTTCACCCACGCCCGCGCCGCCCTCCACAGGAACGCAGCATGAACCCCATCGAGTGCCTGCACGTCGGCGACGAGTGGGGCGACGGCCCCGGCGACAAGCGCATCCGCGTGCACCGCGTCGACCCAGCGAACAACCGCGCGCAATTCCGCATGGCCGACCACCCCGGCGAGGGCAAGGTGTGGGCGGTGAACCGCGCCCTGAAGCGCGGCCAGGTCGTGAAGATCAGGCGGAGTCACGAGGGCGAGCGCGTGGCCATGAACGGCACGGTCCTCAGCGTGCAGCAGAACGGCGTGACCCTCGGAGCGTTCGAGTACACCACCTGGCACGAACCGAGCGAGGTACCCCATGAAGGTTCTCTAGGAGCTGGGACCCCATGAAGCTCTTCGATGACCTGACCGAGGCGGAGTTCCAGAGGCTCGTCATCGAGCTGGCACAGACCCTCGGGTACCTCGTGGCGCACTTCCGGCCTGGCCGTAACCGCCGGAATCAATGGAGCACGGCGGTGCAGGGTGACGGGAAGGGCTACCCGGACCTCACGCTCGTAGGCAGGGGCAAGGTGCTGTTCGTGGAGCTGAAGAGCAACACGGGCGACCTCACCACAGAGCAAGAGAAGTGGCTTGACCGAATCAACAAGAACGGTGGGGTTGGCCTCGTGTGGCGCCCGTCGCAGTGGGAGGAGATCGTGGCGTTCTTGAACGCCAGGGAGGGGAAAGCAGCGTGACAGGAGAAACAGGGATGGTCGACGACCACACCCAGTTGCTCAGGGCAGTTGCGAACGTCCTGTGGCCATTCCTCCGTGCCGGGGAGCGAGGCTGGAAGACCTACCGTGAGACGCGCCTCATCACCCCCACGGGTAACCCCCGCTCCGGCACGTACTCCAGCGCCCGCCAAAGCGAGAACCCCAGCACGTACGTCGAAGTCCTCAGCGTCAGCTGGAAGATCATCGCCACACTCTGGGCCGACGACTGGCCAGGCGGGCAGAGCTGGCGCATCACCCTCGACAAGAACTATGCCGACGCCGCCATCAGTCGATTGAACGCCGCCACCATCGCCGACTACGAAACCGCTCTAGAACTCAGCAACTGCCGCAAACCGTTCCAGCTCGAAACGGACGAGAACGGCGAGAAGCGCCTCACCCGCAACCGGAACGATGGACTGATCACCAACCTGACCGCAGCCGCCCTCGAAGCATTGGCTGGCGCCGCGGAGCTGCGCCGCATACCCTCGGAACTTGAGGCCACGCTCTTTAGCGACGCGGATGAGCACATCAGCCTCGACGCCATCCGCGCCGCACTACAGCTCGCTGGAAGCGATGAGCCTTGACCGTCAAAACAGGAGGGGCTACCATGCTAGTCAGTCGAGATGACTCAAGGAACCCCGCCGACATCCCCCCGGCGGGGTTCTTCGCTATGCGCGAGGTGGCTTCGGCCGCGTCGGCGGGGCGATGGGGGCCTCGAAGGCTACGAAGTCGCCTACGAAGTCTGCTGAGTATCCCCTGTTCGCCCCCTTGAACCGATACTCGCAATTCCATTCTCCCGTCAACTGCACAAGTACGCGCTTCACGGGGTAGTAGTGTCCGGTTCTATCTCGGTACGACAAGGTGGCCGAACCCGAAAACATTGCCTTGTACCTAGACATCCTTGGGGCCTCCCTGAAGTGCGACGCCAGCAGATCCCATGAAAGGCCCGGAAATATGCTTCTCTCGATTTCGAAGGCCACATTTTGAGCAAGCGACCTAGGGAGGGGCGCACCGCCGTGAATTGCATCTGGTGCTACTAGTCCGAAATCATAGGTCCACCAACCCTCGTCTGAGAACTGATCTTGCGACACACTTCCGCTCCATAGGTGTGGTTGACCTGTCCCAGCGGGCTGGACTATCCCTGGCTTCGGCATTTCCCAGTACTCCAGATATTCAGGAGTTAACTGAAGCGTCACATCGAGCGCAGGCCCGAATCCGGCATTGACCAACACGCGGCGAGGATCTTCAGTAGTGTCCCCAAACGTGACATTGCCTTGCAGGAAGTACAGTTCTGGAACGTGCTTCTCGCGACGGTCCTCGTTCGAGCGAACTAACCCGACGACGCCAACCCATGCCGCCACAGACATGCCTAGTGCTGACGCGAGATTCAGCGCAAGGTCCACGTTGAAGCCGGATCCCTTCAGTAGCCGGGCGAATGGCCCCCCTATTGCAACGCCAAAAGCGAACGCAGCGAAGAAGAAGAGGACACTCAGCCAATTGATTTGTAGCCATCTCTGGGCTGTCCCAAATGCTCTTTTCACGTACGCCAGGCTCCTTTCGTCCGGCAACACGGACTCTAGGACGGCAGCCGTCACACGCCTCTGACATGGCTCTTAGGAGGCACCCAGTATGAAACGCGGGGCCAAGACCTACTCCGGACCATCCTCAAGCTGAACTCATCTACAGGACCGTTGCCCCGTACCTTCCGCCTAACGCAATCTGCGTAAAATCGCACCCGCCGACAGCGACTTCACCCGCGTCGAAGCTAGCCACAGCCCGAACCTCCCGTATGAACAGCGGGTTCAGCGGCGCCACGCCCTGGCAAGCGCAACCCCGTCCGCGATTGCAATTATTGTTACGGCTGATGCAGGAATCACCGCACGCCTTACCCGTCCGACAGACTCGGCAGCAGCCCGATTGAGTAGGTTGCGACGGCGGCGCGGGCTGAGACGGGGCCAACGGAGCGGTCGGGCTAACCAGCGGCTGCACCGACGTAAGTAACCGAGCAACCGGATGCGACCCGTAAGCCGGGTTCGGGTTCAAGCCGATCATGTCCACAGCTCTCTCACCTGAGACGTTCGCGGTTCCAACCACGGCGCCCAGTTCGATCAGCGCCTGCGCAATCAACGGCTCCGGGTTCAACCTGACAGCGAACATTAGCGGCGTCCACCGCTGAGACGTCATACGGTTCACGTCGAACCCATGCGTCGATACGAGGTAGCGAATGACTAGCGGATCGCTGGTGCCAGCCGCGGCGTACATGAGCAGATCCTGCTCATACTCATCAACAAGGCGAGTTAAGCCCGATTGCCCGTCCAACGCCACCACAACCTCAGCTAAGGAGCCGTCCCGAATGATGCCGAACAACTCCACTTGAGCGCTGGCAAAACCCAGCGCCAACAAAACACCGACGAACGATAGTACGCGCATGACTTCCCCTAAAACAATCCGGCCTACCCGGAGTCTAGTCCTAGCCCCACTATCACGCGGAGAGGTCCTTCACTACGAAAGGAGACCGCATGGCCGGCAAGCACTCGGCGCCGACCTGCGGCGCCAAAACCCGCTCCGGGCGCCCCTGCAAGAATGTCGCCGGTTACAAGACCGACCACGTCGGAGAAGGCCGCTGCCACCTACACGGCGGCGCCAAGCCAATCAAGCACGGTCGGTATAGCAGCATCACCCGGCCGCGCATCAAGGAACTCCTCGAGCAGTTCGAGAACGACCCCACCCCACTTGACCTGCTGCCCGAGGTAAAGCTGCTCCGGGCCCTAGTCACTGATTTCATCGAGCGCTGGGACCACTACGCCGAGCTCACGCACACCTGGAACGCCCTCTACGACTCCGCCTATCTGGAAGCCGTAAGCGACTGGCGCGAGGAAATGATCCGCCTGCTTGAAGACGGCGGGTACGAGAACGTCACGCTCGACGAACTCCCCAAGGTTCCCGACCCAGCCGATTACGCCCCGCCCAAGCCACGCCAGGTGCTCGACCTCACCGCAGCTGCTGGTCTGGTGGACAAGGTTGGGGCGATGGTCGACAGGATCGAGAAGCACCGCAGGGAAGGCAGCATCACGCTCGAAACGCTAGACCGCGTCCTTGAGCAGTTGGGAGTGGAGGTCGTGCACGCCCTCGCGGAGGAGGTGAGCGACCCTGCTACGCGTACCCAGATTCTCAACAGCATCGAACGACGCTGGGGCACCATCCGACTCGACCCCGCCGCCCCACGTGCGGGGCCTACAGGAAGCAGCCGCCCGGTCAACTAAGGAACTAACCCGCTTCCCGTACCACCCCGCGCAGCGTCACATCTTCCACGACAGCGAAGCCCTCGGCAAGTACCGCATCTTCCCCAAAGGCCGCCGCCTCGGCGCCACCCAGGGCGCAGCATGGGCAGTCATCGAGTACATGCTCCAAGGCCGCAAGGTCCTCTGGGGCGACACCATCAACGGCAACATCCGCAGGTACATCCAGCGGTACTTCCTACCCGCCTTCCGAACCCTAGACCTCACGCCCGGCACTGGCTTCGTGTGGCACAAGCAAGACGCCACCATCACCCTCCCAAACGGCGCGTACACCGACTTCCGCAGCGCGGACAAGCCCGAGAACTGGGAAGGCTTCGGGTACGACGTCGTCTTCCTAAACGAAGCAGGCATCATCCTCGACGACCCGTACCTCTGGCATAACGCCGTGCTACCGATGATGCTCGACAACCCGGACTCGACGCTGATAGCGGCCGGCACCCCCAAGCTGAGCAGCATGAAGGGCGTGCTCTTCAAGGAACTGTGGGATAAGGCTGTGGCTGGCGCGGACGGGTACCACGGTAGGCGCTTCACCACCTACGACAACCCCTTTCTGAACGAGGAAGCCATCCGTAAGCTGCAGGCGGAGATCAGTCCCGCCGAGCGACCCCAGGAGATCGAGGGGAAGTTCATCAACCCCAACGAGCTCGGGTCGTTCTTCCGGCGCGAGTGGTTCACGCCCCTCGACGAACCCCCAGCCATCATCAGGGCCGTACGAGGTTGGGACTTCGCCGCCACCGAACCGAACACCAGCAACCCCGACCCCGACTGGACGGTCGGCGTCAAGCTCGGCATCACCACCACCGGCACCCTGGCCATCCTGGATGTCGTCATGGACCGCAAGGGCCCGGGCGGCGTAGACGCGCTCCTAGAGCGCACCGCTAAGGCCGACGGCCCAACCGTAGAGCACGTCATCCCCATAGATCCAGGCGCGGCCGGCAAGACCGCCGCACAACACTTCAAGGACCATCCCCTCGAGGGGTACACGGTTCACGACTACCCCCAGACGCGAGTGCAGGGCAACAAGGCCACAAGGGCCACGCCCGCCAGTGTCGCCGCCAGCGAGGAACGCATCGGTTACGTTCGGGCGCCGTGGAACGACTGGTTCTTCAGTCTCCTGGCCGCGTTCCCGAATCCCAAGGTCCACGACGACCCCGTAGACGGCCTCTCGGCCGCGTACAACACTCTGGTCGGTGGCCCCACGGTCCTGAGCCCCGCCGATAGCCTCGCTGCCCTCGCAGCGCTCAACAGGAGGTGAGCATGTTCCGACTCTTCAACAGACGCCGCCGCTCGCCACCCGTAGACGCCGCCACCGCCCGCCTGCGCGGCCTCGCGCAAGCCCTACCCCGCGGGCAAGTCAGCCGCAACCCGAACCTAGACGGGCTCATCACCCACTTCGAGGACACCCTAGCCGGCTACCCGAAAGACACGCGGCCACGCATCATCCGCGTATTCAGGATGCTCGCCCAGTCAGACGATGACGTGGCCGGCACAATCAGAGACCTCACCAGCCTCGCCATCACCCCATTCACCTGGGAACTCGACGGGTCCGAGGCCGCGCAAGCGCAAGCTGAGGAGACGCTCGAACTATGGCGCAAGGCGGTCTTCCCCACCGGCCTAACCGGCCTCGCTGAACACCAGGCGCGGGAGGCGTACATCACCGGCGCTACGAGCCTTGAGTGGGTGCCGCAGCCCGACGCCAGGGGCGTCCTACGCGCCGAGCCCGTACCTACGGAGGAGATCCGCATCCGGCGCGGGCAGGACGGTGAACGGGAGTACCGACAGGTGCCCCGCACCGGCGAACCCGTCACCCTCGATAACCGCACGTACCACTACGGCCCGCTCACCCTCGACGGCAACAACCCGTACGGCGTACCGGGCATGATCAGCACCCTCCACACCCTTGCGCGCAAAGGCGAACTATCCAAGGGCGAGGACCGCCTCATCAACGCCGCCGCCAAGATCGCGCTCGTGACCGCCGCCGTCACGCCACCAGAACCCAGCGACTTCGGGCTAGCCAAGGGCGACCCCACCTACCAGGAGAAACTGCAGGAGTACATGCGGCAGGTAGCCGAACTCATCGCTAGTGGTAGTGAGCGCGGCCTGTACGCGCACCCGAACACTGTTGAGTTAGAAACCACGAACGTGAACCAGAACCTGCAGGGCGCGACGGAGATAACGGACCGTAACCAGAAGCAGCTCTGGTCGGGGCTCGGCACGCAGCCGTTCATGCGCGGCGACATGGGCGCCAACTACGCCCTAGCGAAGGTCATCTACCCAACCATGCTCGCGTTCGCCGAGACCCTACGGGGCGCCGTCGCTGGCCAGTTGGAGTTCGGCATGAACCTGCACCTGCAGCTCATGGGCATCCCCGCACAGGCGTGGCTCACGTTCGACTCGCCGCCTAATCCGTTCAGAGCCGATGATGCCGCCGCCCAACTCGATGAAGCGAAGACCGATGAACTGATGCTGAAGCTCATCGGTGACGCCTGGCTTCCCAAGCTCAGCGGCCGTTGGGACGTGACCGTGGATGACATCGAAGCCGCCCGAGCGGCACGTGAAGGCAGCGGCGATGAAGAGGGCTAGGGCAAGCCCCGGATTGGAGTGACCGTGTGAAACTCGACCTCACTACACTGCGGGCGCCCTGGGCCCTACACCCAGACCACGTGCCCGCCCTACTCAACCTCGCCCGCGACGGCCAACAGAATCAGGCTCGAGCGGGCGACCCCGTTAAGCCCGAAGGCGGCCGCGTAGCGGTCGTGCCCATCCACGGCCCCATCTTCAACCGCGACGGCTTCGCCGCGTGGCTCGGCCTCCCCACATACCAGGGCATCACGGCCACGGTGAACGCCCTCGCCAACGACTCGAAGACCGAGGAGATCATCCTCTCCTTCGACAGCCCAGGCGGAGTCGCGCTCAACACGGACGAAGCCGCACACGCCATCCGGGAAGCCGCACGGGTCAAGCCCGTCAGGGCGGTAGCCAACGGGTACATGGCAAGCGCCGCGTACTGGCTCGCATCCCAGGCGACGGAGATCGTCACCACCCCCCTCTCGGCCGTGGGCAGCATCGGCGTCATCACCATGCACGCCGACTACAGCCGCCTCCTCGAAGAGAAGGGCATCGACGTGAAGGTCTACCGCACCGGCGAAATGAAGGGCCTCGGGCAAGCGGTCGACCCGAACGACGAACTCATGCAGACACGAGTCGGCAAGGAACTCGCCGGAATCCTCGACCTGTTCGCGGTTGACGTGGCAGCCGGCCGTGGCCTCACCCGCGAGGAGGTCCTCGCCAGGTACGCGCTCGACAGTGACCACGAGAGCGCCCTCAGGGGAAGCACGGTGCTCGGCGCTGAAGCTGTCCGCCTGGGGCTAGCTGACCGCGTGGCGACCTTCACGGAGGTCACGCATGAGGCCACCGCTCGACTGAAGAACCGCTCCGGTAGGCGCGCGCTCGCGCAGAAGGGACCACCCACCATGAACGAACTCCTAGCCAGGCTCGGCCTCACCGAGGACGCCACCGCCGAAGAAGTCGCTGCGGCGCTTGCGACCCTCGAAGAGCAAGCCGCCACCCGCACTAACGCGCAGGTCGCCAAGGCGCTCGGCGTAGACGCCGCCACCCCCGCCGCGCTCGCCGCCGTCAAGGCCGAAGCCGCGGACGGGCGCCGGTACCGCGCCGACCTCCTCACTCGCCTCCACGCGGCCACCATCCGCACCGAAGGCAACACGCCCGAAGGCGTCGCTGCCGCGGACCGCGCCAAGCGCATCTTCGCCAGTGCGGAGATGAACGACCTCACGGCCGAAGTACAGCGGCTCGAGGCGAAAGCCGCCAACGTCGTGCCCACCGAGCAGGTGAGCAAGACCACCGAAACCGACGCCGACGGCGCCAAGCCGCGCGTGTCCTACGAAGGGAACTAAGCATGCGAGTCAACGACCTGAAGTTCGCAGGCCAGCGCCACACCGCCACGTACATCACCACCGGCACCGTCGAGATCGGTGACGCCGTGGTCATGACCGCCGGCGGCACCGTAGCCCGAGGCGCCGGCATCCCCGTCGGGATCATCACCGCCGTAGAGGCCGACAACCGCGCCACCGTGCTCCTGTACGGCGAAGTCATCACCGCCAACGCCGCCGCCCAGCTCACGCCCGGCTACGCCCAGGTCACGGCCAACGCGTCCGGCCAGCTCGTCGCCGCTGGGGAGAACCCCGGCCGTCCCGCCATCATTCATGCCGCCAGCGCCACCGAGGCCGCGGTCACCCTCCTCTAACCGAGCGAGAGACAGGAGAAGCACGTGATTAAGAAGCTCACGCAACTCGACGCTGGCGTGTACACCGACATGGTGCGCGCCAACCGCACCAGCCTCAGCGAGCACCTCGACGCGCTCGCTGCAGCTGGCGACATCGACCCCGGCTTCCTGCCCACTCCACAGGAGCGCAAGGCCGCAGCTGGCGGACGGGAGATCACCGCGCTGCAGCACATCTTCGCCGCGCACGGCATCCGCACCAAAGGCGAACGCGCAAGCAAGGGCGGCGTCTTCACCCGCGGCGACAGCCACTACGTGGAAGGCGCCGAAGTGCTCTTCCCGGCGTTCGTCACCGAGTCGTACCAGACCCCTGACATTCCCTTCCGGGACGTGCAGGAGCCACAGCGCTGGATTGACCAGTCACAGCGCCAGCCCCGCAACCGCGTGACCCTCGCCGACCTCGTGAGCGCCAACGTCGGCATCGACGGCGACACGTACAAGGCCGGCGTCATCGAACGCGGCGCCGAGGACGACCTCGACCCCGCCCGCGTGACCGAAGGCGCAGACCTGCCGCTCTACATCATCAAGACGGCGGAGCACAGCATCAAGGTCTACAAGTACGGCGGCCGCGTCAGGGCCTCCTACGAGTACCTGCGCCGCACCAGCCTGAACCTCGTCGGCCGCACCATCGCCGGCATCTCCCGGCGTGAGGAAGTCCGCAAGGTGCGCGCCGCCATCGCCGTCGCTCTCAACGGTGACGGCAACAGCAACCCCGCCATCAACGTAAACAACGGCAACGCCGCCGCGTGGCGCGTAACCGACTTCGACATCATCGAAGCGGAGATGAACGACTACGACCGCGAGCCCGCCGTGTACGTGGCGGACAAGGCCACCCTCCTCGCCATCCGCGCGCTGCGCATCCCCGCAAGCGGAATCGCCCTGACCCCCGCACAGGCAGCCATGTACGGCAACCCGTACATGACCCCGTCCGGTGTGCCGCTCAAGTTCGCGCCGACCAGCAGCATCCTGGACGGCAGCAACAAGCTCCTCACCCTGGGCATCGGCGACGGCCTCGACCAGGTCACCGAGAACGGCAGCATCATCCAGGAAGCCGACCGGTTCATCGCCAACCAGACGCAGGAGTTCACCATCAGCGAGAACGTCGGCTTCGCCAAGAGCGAACCGCACTCCTTCTTCACCATCACCAAGGCGAACTGACCATGAGCGACCAGACACAAGCTCAAGCGTTCCAGACCGCCGACCACAACATCACGGACGTGCTCGCCGCAGTAGAGGCGGGCACCATCAGCGTGGGAGACGCCCTCAAGCAGGAAGAGGAGCGCGGCGAAGAAGCCCGCTCCAGCCTCCTGGAGAAGCTCCGCGCCATCATCAACCCGCCCACCAACGACCCGCCCGCGCCGAAGGCCAGCGGGAAGGTCAAGGTGCGCGTCAACCCCAAACGCGGCGTTACGGGTATCGCCTACTACGACCCGGAACAGAAGGTCACGGTCAGCGAGAAGCCCGTGACCGTGGAACGCACTGCGTTCATCAAGCAGCGCCTCCTGTCCGGGGAACTCGTCGAGGCCTGACCTCGTGACCCCGGATGACTTCAAGCGCCCCACCGGGGAGTTGAACCCCGACTGGTTCGAGGACCTGGACCCGCTCTTAGTGGCGGCCCTCGCTGAGTCAGCCGGGGAGACTCCCGAACGGCAACGTGCGTTCGTGTACTGGCGCGCCTACCAGGCGCTCGTCGCTGACCTCATGAGCGCACCGATCAGCATGCGGGCAGACGACGTGAGCGAGACCCGCTCCGACCAGCAGCTCGCCTACTGGCAGGCTCAGGCGGCCGCATGGCGAACCAAGTACGACACGGCCAGCACGACCCCGGTGGCCGCCGTCGGCGTAGCTCTGTAGAAAGGAGCCCCTGTGGCTAACGTGAAAGTCCGCGTGCTCGCGCCGAACTTCATCAAGCGCGGCAGCGTGCCGGGTGACGAGTTCAGCATCCCCGAAGCTCAAGCCGAACGCCTGCGGGCGCAGGGCCGCGTAGAGATCATCGACACACCGACCGACTCATGGACCGTCGCGCAACTCAAGGAGTACGCGCAGGAGCGCGGCGTCGAGTTGAACGGCGCGCGGACGAAGGCAGAGATCCTCGCCGCCCTCGCAGGCGCCGAACGGAACTAGGCCAATGAGCACCGTCACCAGTCGCTATCGTCCGCACACGACGCTCGTGTTCCAACCCGGCAACATCGAGGTGGTCGTGGGCCTGAGGCAGGTGACGGACGCTAAGCGCATCGGTAACCTGGGGCTGACGGATGCCCAGGCGGTTATCGAGGGGCGCCTCATTAGCCCTCTCGAACTGCCGGCCAACGTCAAGGCGGGCGCTCAAGCTCTCCTCCCGTGGGCGGGACGTAACGGCGCCGCTCGCCTAGAGCCGGTGCAGGACAGCCTCACGCCCAGGCTCCGAGCGAGGTTCGGGCAGAAGATCGTGCTGTCCTGGCGAACGGACGAGATCCCGTAATGGCCTTCGTACCTAACCCCGCTCTCCGGGCGGAGATGGACGCGCGGTACCGGAAGCTCATGGAAGCCGCAGCTGATGAAGCCGCGGACGTGCTAGCCGAGAACCTGAGCAGCCCTAGTCATGGCGCGGGCGTGCATTACCCGCGCCTACCCAACCAATCCAGCGCGCCCGGGCAGATGCCCGTCATGCAGAGCGGCGACCTCGCCGAGGGCGTCACCAGCCAGCAGGACGCCACCGGCACCGGCGCTCAGGTCGTCATTCAGGACAAGTTCGGGAAGCTCCTCGGACTTGAGTTCAGCCCGCCAAGCACGAACCCGAACGCCCCTCCAGGCGGAAGCAGGCAGTCCGGCGGACGCGCCCCGATGTGGGAGACCATGATGGACGAGCGCACCCAGGAAGCAATGCGGCGCCGCGTCAGGGAGGAGCCATGAAGTGACCCTCACTGAGTACCTCGCTAGCCTCCCCGCGGACCCGCTTGAGCCCGGCAGCCCACTCCTCATCGTGGGTGTGGGGCAGCTCACGTCGGAGCAACGCGAGCGCGTCGTAGACCCCGACCTGTACAACCGCCGCCCATACGCCGTCATCGTCGGCTTACCGCGCGGCAGCCCGCAACGCCTGCACAACCAGCGCACCCGCATGACCGGCGGCCTCGACGTGCACCTGAACCAGCCCGGCAGCCTCCTAGACCTGGGGGAACCCCTTGACCCCGCGCCCTTGGCTCACCTGCAGGCGCTCCTAGCATCCGCCCCGCAGCACGTCACCGAAATCAGCGAGGACTACCCCCTCATCGGCAGCCTCGGCCTCGGTACCGAGATTGACCCGCGCTCCGAGGACTTCGACACCTTCAGCGGCCTCACGGCCACGACACGATTCACCTACGCCATCTGGCGCTAGGAAGGAGAACACTCGAATGGCGAACAGCCCCGTTGATCCCACCGGCAGTGTAGTGACTGCCGACCTGCCCGAAAGCGCAGAGCTGTATTTGGCGCCGGTAAGCGAGACGCCCCTCGCAGCTGGCGACCTCGTGCCGAACACCACCGGCGACATGGGCGAGATCGCGCCCACTCGCCAGGTGAACCGCGTCCCGCTGCACAACGGGCAGGACTTCGTCGCGCTCGGCAGCCTGCAGAGCGCGGACTTCACGGTCAGGGTTTACCTGACGGACTCGAACACGAAGCTGCAGCAGATCAAGGCGGCGTGGACGAGCGGCGACCCGATGAAGGGCAACGTGTTCTTCCGCGACGGCTCCGGCGCGTCGTTCTTCGCTCGCGTGCTGCGCGTGCGGCCCGTGGACGACATCCAGGCGAACGAGTTCGCGTACGACATCCTCCTCTCGCCGTTCGGCGTGACGATGCTGGACGCGCCCTAATCCTCAATCCCCTTCATGGCCCTACTCCCGAGGGCCCTCTTCCTTCCAGCCCCCGGCACTCCCAGCCGGGGGCATATCTTGTGAAGCCATATCAGGAGTACCGCACGCGCCAAGGGCACCCTATCGCCCTGTTCGGCGTGGAAGAAACCGAGGACGGCGGGGTGCTGGCGTTAGGCAGTCACGCGCCAGAATCCCTCAGGCGCGGCCGCGTCCTCATCAGCCCCACCGGAACCCCGTACCGGCTCGCCGCGCCTCTACCGGCCGGCCTGCGCCTCGTGGGCGGCCCACAGGGGCACGACACCGAGGAGTTGGTCATCCTCGAAGCGAAGGAGAAGCAAGCGTGAAACTAGGCGACACCCTCAAAGCCGCCGGCGTCGAGTGGACCGTCAGGCCGTTCACCGCCGCGGAGCACCAACTCTTCGACGAGACCGCCGAACCTTATGACCTTGAGCGTAAGGCCGCGCAGTTGCAGGCCATGACCAGCGCCCGGGGCGGCACCGCTAGGGAGGCGCTGCTCAAGGCCGACCAGAAACGCATCCAGAGCCGCCTAGCCGCCTTCACAAGCGAGGACGGCGGTCTGCGCGAAGACCTCACCGACGAGGAACGACTCACGGCCTACGAGGTCGCGCTCGAGCTGGACATGCTCACCGAGAAGCTGGAAGCCCTCAGGGAGGAGCGCACCGTTGACGCGCTGCTCTTGGAGGAGGAGCTGGCGCAGGCGCGGGAGGCGGTGGTCATCGCCTTCATGCACCAGGTGCTAGGGGTCAAAGCGCCTTTACCGGTGTTCACTGCCGCTCTCACCCCCGACGAGATCGCGAGTCTGGATGATGTGGTGATGTTGGGAAAGCTACGGTTGGGCTTGAGCGCCTCAACGAGGCGGCAGCAAGCCGCGTTCACAAGGACGCTAGCCCTCATGCAGTCCCAACAAGCGTCAGGTGGCAACGCCTCAGGGTCACGGCAGCAGCCGCCGGCTGCCCCCCGGAAGCCTGGCGGGAGTGGCCGCTCGAAGAAGTCATCATCCAGATCGAAGGCTGGAAGCTAAGAACCTTCCAGGCGGCGTCGCCGATTGTTGAGTCGTCTCTTATGCAGACGGACTGGAACAACGCCGCCAAGAGCAAGGACCCCGGCCTCACACCGCACGCCAGGCTCTTGCGGGAGGAGACCCGGCAGGCCCTCCTGGCCGCCTTCGCACCCACCCTCGTACTCAACCAATGGGCCGAAGAAGCCCAAGCCACCAGCCGCGCACCCAGAATCGTGGACCTACCCGACCTGCACCCCACCGCCGCCAGGGGTGTTGTGGAGTGGGTCGAGAACCGCAATACCCCGTTCCCCAACGAATGGTGGTCGACTTTCTACAAAGCGTACGGCAGCATCAAGCGCGCGGCCCAAAGCACCGGACACCACAACTAGACCCACCCCAGTCAACACCTGGGCCCTCACGGGAGGAACACCATGACTGCACGCGCTGGCACCCTCACGTGGGACATCGATGTCGGACGCGCTGACGAAGCGCAACGCAAGATCGACGACCTAAGCCGCCGCCTAGACGCCGCGCTCAACAAGCCACGCGGCAACGCCCAAAGCACCTTCACGACCGTCAGCCAGGCCGCCGCCACCGCCACCGGCAAGGTGCAGCAGTACACCAACCAGTTCCAGAAATTGAAGGCCGAGCACGAACTAGGGCAGCGCAGCACGGTCGAGTACCGGAACGCCCTAACAGTCCTGCAGACGGAGTTGCAGGCGACCGCTCGCGCGACCGACAGCAACACTCAGGAGTACCGCCAGCTCGCCACCACGATGGGGCAAACGCAACGCGAGCTGGACAGGCTAACTCGTGAGCAAGACCGCGCGCAGAAGAGCGCAGAACGCCTCACACGCGAACAGCAACGCGTAGCTGACACTGAGATTCGCGACCGTGTTCGCTCGATGGTCAACGAAGTCCGTCTCCTAAGGAACGAGTGGCAGGAGACCGGGCAGAACACCGAGCAGACAAAGGAGCGCTTCTTCGAGTTGCGCGGTGAGATGGCGCACCTCCGGCAGGAACTGAACCAGAGCGAGGGTGGCTGGGAGAAGTACAACCGCGAGATCACCCAGCTGGCCGTAGCGGGCAGAAGCGCTGAAGCGACCGTTGCCGGAATGGAGGGCCGCGTCAGTCGCCTGGGGCTCGCCAGCCAGGTGAGTCTTGGTGCTACGGACGCGCTCAGGCGTGAACTAGGGCGGTTCGGACCGGCCGGGCAAGTCGCCGGCCAGGGCCTCGGCATCGTCAGCAAGGAAATGCAGATACTGATGGAGCTCGGGCCTGAGAAGGTCCTAAGCACCATCACGGGCGGCATGCTCCGCCTCGCTGGCGCGGCCACGCTCGTGGGCGGAGCGCTAGCCGTCGGGCTCAGCGTCGCGCTGTTCAAAGCCACTGAACGCGCCGCCGAATACGCGAGGGAACTAGAGAACGCCACATTCCGCACCGGACTGACCGTGGAGGGCCTGCAAGAGCTGCAGCACGCCGCGAGAAGCACGGGCGTGCCGATGGAACTCCTCAGCACCACCATGCAGCGCCTTCAGCGCCGCGCGGCGGACGCTAACGGCGGCAACAAGGGCCTGAAGGACTCCTTCGACGCGCTCGGCGTGAGCCTCACCGACACCAACGGCGAGATGCGCAGCACGGAAGACCTACTCGGCCAAGTCGCGGACGGCCTGAACAGGGTCGAGAACAACGCGGACCGGCTCGCTCTGGCGTTCAAGATCTTCGACACGGAAGGTGGCCGCTTGCTGCCGCTCCTGTCCCTCGGCAGCGATGGCATCAGGGAACTGCGCGAGGAGGCCCGCGAGCTCGGCCTTGTCATCAGCGGAGACACCATCCTCTCCCTCAGCGAGTTCCACGCTGAAGTGGAGACCCTGAAGCAGCAGTTCGAAACTGCCCGCATCGAGATTACCGCCGGGTTCCTACCTGTCGCTCGGGACATTCTCGTGCCCATCCTGCAGAACAGCGTCATCCCGTGGATGCAGGGCGCCGCCCAAGCCGTCGACAACTTCAGTGACGCGTTCTTCGACACCACCGAAGCCGGCGCAGCGTTCAGGGCGGACACCATCAAGAATCTGGACGCGGTCGTGCTCCTCGGCAAGGGCGTGGTCGCCGCCGCCGCCGCCGTGTGGGGCAGCGTGAACGCCATCCTCGGTGTCGGCGCGGCAGCGTACGGCGCGGGGCAAGGCGTCGCCAACTGGGACGCCAACAGTGAGCGCATCCTGGAACGCCGCGCGGACCTCATCGAGCAAATCGGCATGATGGAACAGCAACTACAGGAGGACTGGGCGGCGCCGGGGACTGAGGCGAGCGTCATCATCTCCCGCAACCTGCAAGCCGCGCGAGATGAACTCGCGAAACTCCCAGCTAACTGGCGGGAAGCGGTTGAAGCCGGCATGCACGAAGCCGCTGGCGGGCTTATGGACTCCGCTACCGCGAGCTTTGACGCCGCGATGGGCGCAATCACGTTCAATGCCGAAGACGCGCTGGAACGCTGGGCGCAGGGCATGGGCCCGCGAATGGACCGACCGGGCCGCAGCATCGGCACTAACCTCGGTGACGGCGTGGCCGGCGGCCTTGGGGAGTCCCTCCGCACCGTTGACGACATCTTCGAGGAACTCGCAGCTAAGGGCTCGCAGGTTCGGGAAGCCGTTACGGCGCTCGGCGGTGGGCTTGATGACGAACTGTGGGGCCTGCAGCAACGCGCACGGCTCGTGGACTCGGCCATCAACGAGCTGCTGGCGCGCCCGGACGTCAACCAGGGCGACACTCCCGACCGCCTCTCCTACCTCCTCAACCGCGCGGTTGAGCTTGAGACCCAGATAGGGCGCGTGCAGACCCAGCTGAACAACCTGAACGCGCCCAGGGGCGGCATTGCCGGCCTACCGGACGATCCGCTGACCATCGGCGGGTTCACCCTGCCAGGGGAGATTGACGCAGCCGAGGAAGCACGCCGGAAGGCCATGCTCGCTAACTGGCAGGCCGCGCAGGCCGCCGTAGACGCGTACGCCGCCAGCCTCGCCGACCTGGAACTCCGCCTGGATCTCGGCCTCGTTCAGCCACAGGACGAGGCTAACGAGCGCCTGAAGGCCACGCAGGCCGTCATCAACGCGCTCGTGCCCATGTGGGGCACCCTCACGGAAGGTCAGAAGGCGTACGTCCGCGCCAGCATCCAGGACGTGCGGGATCTCGAAGCGGAAATCGCTAGAGCCGAGCGAGCTGTTGAAGACACCGAACGCAGAGCGCAAGCGGCCGCCAACCGGCAAGCCAGCCTGCAGGATGAACGCCCGACGGTGTCTCAGGCCGATATTGACGCCCTCTATGAGCGGCAAGCCGCGCAAGTAGCGCAACGGCGCGAGGCGATACTCGCTGGCCTGGAGGAAGCCGCCCGCAGGAGCGGTGAGAGGCAAGCCACGCGAGACCAAGTGCGGGATCTAGGGGCAGAGGTGACTACCGCCCTGCGTGACGGCGCGCTAGACGGCCTGAACGATCTAGAGCAGCAGCTCGTGACAATCCTTGAGGGCATGGGTGACGACCCGAGCGCGGCGCCGTTCATGGGCCTCCTTACCCTCGTCCGGTCCGGCCTACGCGAGCTGGAAGCCGCCGCCATAGAGGAGGTCCGACGCCTCGCAGCGAACGTGCCGCGCGCTGCAACCGCGGAACTAGAACGCGAGGTCCTAACGCTCACGCGGAGGGCGAACATTGCGATTCGTGACGGCACGCTGGACGGCCTCCGCGAACTCGAGCGGGTGATCGTAGAACGCCTGAACGAGCTTGGGGATAGTCCCGAAGCCGCCCCCTTGATGGGCCTGCTCGTCCGAGTCCGCGGCGCTATCACGGAGTCCACGAACGCCGCGGCTGAGAGCGTCGAGAGCCTGCAGTGGAAGCTCGTCGCGCTGCGGAACCAGGGAGCAGAACCCACCAGCGCCGCCGTCCAAGAACTAGTGCGGCGGATCAACGAGCTGCAGCTTCGAGCCGCCCTGGACGAGCTACGCACGAAGGGCGCAGCTAACCTCAGCGAGTTCGCAAAGCGCGTACTCGAACTCAACGGCATAATCCCGACCGGCACGACAGAAACAAAGCGGTTCAGTGACGCGCTCCGGACCCTCGGTGTCGGCGCCGCTGACGGCCTCGCTGATGTGCTGGACGGCATCCGACGTATAGGAGAGGCGGGCGGGGACGCCGAAGAAATCATTGCCGGGTTGACGCAGGCACTTGAGGGCGCTCAGAAGGTCATCGACGCAATTGGTAGCGGTGACACTTACGAGCTGATCAAGGGCGCGGCAATGATGATCGGTGAGGGCATCGGTCAGGCTATGGGCGTGCCTGGCGTTGGCGGCGCCGTAGGCGCAGTCTTCGACCTTGGCCGCAGCATCGTCCAAGCCATTTCGGACGCGTTCACTGGCGACAGTCCGGCGGCTCGAGCTATTCGCGAGGGCCTCACGCCCGCCGTTCAGTCGGCGTTCACTAACGGCATCCTCGCCGCCCTTCAAGGCGGCGACGACTGGCAGAAGGCGCTGCGGGAGAACCTGCAGCTCGCGTTCCTGACCTCGCTGATTAATGCGTTCGTGCAGACCGCCATCGTTCAGGCAGTATTCGCACCGATCTTCACCGAGTACAGCAAGATGGTTGCGCGCGGTCAGTTCGACGCCGCAGCCGAATTCCTCTCTTCTTCCCTCCCGGGCGCCATCGAGACCGGCATTCGCCTTGCGGAAGACTTCGTAAGCAGCGTCCCTCACGGCCTCATCCCAACCCCATCCCAGCAACCTGGTGGCGGCGGGGCCTCGAACGACCCGAGGGGATTCTTCGAGTTGCCCACAGCGGCCATTAGCGGCATTGCTGCCCCCGACTGGGCCAGGGACCTCGTGAACGCCGGCCGCATCCAGCTGGAGGCAGCCACCGAGTTCAGGGAAGCCGTGGCCATACTGCAATCCGAAGGCATCCTCATCCGAACCGAACCCGGCGCCAGCGGGAGCACCGGCGGCGCGGCCGCCGCAGCCCGCGCCGTCTAGGAAGGAGGCATCGTGGCTCACACCATCGTCGACCCAGGCGCGGCACCCAACGTCGGCCCGCAACTCCGCCTCTGGATAGACACCATCGACCACCTGGAGTATCCGCTCATCACCATTCAACGCGGCGGCTTCACCCGCAACGTCCGCGCGTACCAAGCACCGGAAAGCGCGCAGCAGGTCGTCGCCGGCGACGGAAAGCCCGCGCTTGGGGAACGCACCGTAGACATCCTCGTTGAAGGCGCCACCAGCGCGGAAGCCCACGAGCGCCTCGCTGAGCTGGTCCAGTTCGCTGAGGACCGGCATAACGTCACCACGCGCGTCACGTACGACGGCGGCACCTGGTACTGGGCCGGCATCAGGGGCGTCACGAGCGTGCAGCCCGTCGGTGCGGGCACCACTTTGCGAGTGACGCTCGCCTACTACCCCGAAACGCAGTTTGGTGTTCGCTCCGGCAGCGTCCCGATAGCGGGGCCGCTCTAATGCCCTGGGAACTAACCATCTGGGGACCGAACGGCGGCCTCCGCGCGCGCATCACGAACGAAACGCACCGCAGTCCCGTAATGAGCGTAGAAGCCAGCGTGGACGCCGGCGGAGGCACGAACAGTATCAACATAAGAGGCCGGAACGTCGGAATGAGCGTCCTACCGCGCAGCATCATCGACTACAGCGCCTGGCGCGAACTCATCATCACCTTCGAGGACCAGATCGTGACGTTCGAAGACCAGGACCTCTACGTCAGGGACCTGTACGAACCTCTCGCTTCCGGAGTGGTGGTCACGAGCCCCGGCGCGACGTCGCCCGGCGCCGGGCCCATCGACAGGGACGCTGACGCCATCGAACGCGTTACCGCCGTTGGGTTGGATCACCTCCTTCACGAGAGAATCGTCCGGCCACGAGTCTGGGAGGGCGACATTGACGTGGCCACCATCGCGTACGAACTCTGCCTGGCGTTCAAGCACCCCATGCTTCAGGCGCCAGCAGCGAACTTTCCGCCCACCGGGCACTCCCTTGGGCTCTTCTACACGCCAGAGAAGACCGTGGCCGCCGCCCTAGACGACCTCGTCTCCACCTTGCCGACTGGCGGGTGGTGGTACGTGGACGCTAAGCGCGCGATTCACTTCCAGGCAGGCGCCTGACATGGCCACGTTCCCCTTCTCCCGCGTCCTTAACTACGAACGGCTCCCCATCGACGCGCAAGACATCGTCACGAAAGCGCGCATCGTCATCGTCTCGCAGGAAACCACTGAGCACTCGTTCGCCATGACCAGCGCCTTCGGGAACCTGCCGCCGAACCACACCGTGATCCCGTACCGGCCCGTGCCCGTCACGGTCGAGTACGAATCGCCGTACCACTCCCTCTACGGCGCAGAGCGGAGCTTCTCCCTACCGGCAGGTGTTGACCCGTTCCTTCCTGCGCCGCACTCGATGATTCCTAACCCCATAGCTAGCCCCGCTATTCCTGACCTGAACAACATTCGTGATGGGGACCTCACCACGTATGCGTCCGTCAGCGGCGGCTCAGGCGGGAGCATCCAGTACGCCGTGCACCCGCCATACGTGCCGGCCATTGAGGGCCGCGTGGTCATCGGGTTCCGCATCGTTTACGACCTGACCCTTCTAGGCGCCCCCGCACCCGGGAACGCTACTTACCCCCTGAACGCCGACCTGTACCTCGCTCACAATTTCGGGACAAGCGAGATCCTAGTCTCGAAGATTGCTTACTCCCTGCCAGCGACGGCTGAGTCCGGCGAGTTCGTGGCGTACTGGCCGCGCCCCATCGTCAACCAGGTACAGGACCGACCCATCCTGAGCGGAGGCGGTCAGTGGGTGCGCCTCATCTACATCCCGACCGGGTTCAGCAAGCTAGACATCTTCGAGTTCTACCCACTGATCGTGAACACGGCGCTCGTAACTGACATTGCTAAGGCTCAAATCCGCGTGCCCGCTAGTACCCCGCGCCGTGTCCAAGTACGCGGGTACCTACCGCCAGGCGACCTTACGCACACGATCGTGGGTTGGCCAGGCGGGGACTTCACGGGGGTCGTCGCGCGGCAAACGTACCGAGACATGAGCACCATCGTTGACTTCGAGCAGACCGGCGCCCCGCCCGGCGTGCCACAAGAACTGCTTGAGGCGGAACGCGTGCGCGTCAACCGCACTAACGAACTCATCCGCGCAGCTGAGTACCCCTCGCTGATTGGGCGAAGGCGCTAGGAAAGGAACGGTATGGCTGAGAGAATCGACTTATTCGACCCCACGGTGCTGAGTGAGCTGATAACTAGGATTATCAGTCCGGATTCCGACGCCCACATAAGTGGAGTTATCAGCGGCCCGAACGGTAGTTACTTCCGCGTGGGCGACCTGCAGGTGTGCTGGGGTCAACGCACACTCGAGTACGGCAATGGCGACCTAGTGCAAGCAACGTGGACGCACCCAGCGCCATTCGCCGAGAACCCGGTCGCCTTCGCCTCTATCCGCGACATCACCTACGGCGGCAACCTCACACTCCTGACCGTAGTCAGGGCCAACACCGCTCCGGCCACCACGCTGCTGCGCGTATACCGCCTCATCGGCAACACAAACTTCGTTGCCGGCAACAACATCGTCGTCAACGCTCTAGCGGTCGGCCGGTGGAGGTAATCAACGCCAGCGGCCAACCGCGAACAACGCCGCCTGCATTGGAGTGCTTGCAAGGTTGTTCCCGGCCGGGTTGATGACCTTCACGCGCATACTGGCAGGGGTGCTGCCGCTTCTAAACTCGCGGATACCGGCCCCAGCGCTATAGGACGTGCCCCAGCAGGCGGGCAGGTCGACGAACGCGGCTGGGTACGTCCAACTGTTGTTACCGTTCGCGTCCGTAGTCCAGCTCCGATCTTCAATCCAGCACACCTGCCAGTCGCCCACCCTAAAGTACGAACCGTTCGGCCCGCTGATAACTCCACTTCACCGACTAGGTTGTGCACACGCCCGCGACTTTGATTCGGGCGTTGGCGCCCAGGTTCGCGTAGGTGATGCTGCTTGGCCCCGCATTGTTGTTCAGGGCCACGAGCCGCAGTTCTGTGCCCGTCGCCCAGTCCGCGAGAGGGAGGTTCAGGGTTCCAGGCACGTTCACGTTTTCAATGTATGGCGTGTACGCTCCGGACGCGCCAGATCGCGTGAACGGAAAGCCAGCGATCCGCACCTGAGACGCGGGTGGGGACGAGATTGAGGTCACGGTCATGTCCACGTTGAACATGACGAGCGCTCCGACGCGCACGAACTGGCCGCTCCTTGTTCCGTAAGTGACGCCCCCGAGCGGAGCACCACCGGTGTAAAGGACGGGTATAAAGACCCCTGACTCGTAGAACGGCCCTATTCCCGCCGCAGCGGGTCCGATAATCCTAGTTGCGCGCTACTTCCAGTTGCCTATCGCGATTATGTCCGTGATGATCGCGTGAGCGCTGTTGAAGGTGTCGCCGGCTACGGCCAATGCCATCACGCGGGTGGCCCCAGCGCTTGTGCCTTCACGGTACACGTACCTGTAAGCGCGGGCGTGCGGCAGGAAACCTCCGGCCGGCTCGACAGACTGGAGCACTACGATGGGTGGGGCAGCGAAGGGGGCCGCGAAGACTGTAGATGCGCCAGGGTACAGGTGGCTGGTGGCGCCATTCGATGGCACCTCACTCACCCGCCGCCAGCAGACCTGCAGGCCGTTCGCGAACCGCACATAAGACCCGTTCGAGTTCGGCTCGAGATCTCCAGTAATCCTAGGTATCAGCCTTCTCAGCCAAAGTCTCAGCGCTTGGTATCAGTGGTGGGTTCCTCCCACTCTGGCCGGAAGCCCAGGTCTATCAAACGCTTGCCCTCTAGTCTCGCCGTAGTCGAGTAACCGTTCAGGGTGTTCGTTTTGCCCCTGTAGTGGTGGATTGCGCAGGAGAACGCGCCGTCCGTGCCGGGCGGGAAGCGCACTATCCGTAGCGTGCCGCTAGTTATTGCCAGTTCGTACCCGCGAGACTGCAGTGAATGGCAGTCTGACTCGTGCGCAGGTTCCGCCCCTTGGGCGTAAGTTTTCACTAACACCCACACTTCAGACCATAGGCCAATTGGTTGTTTCGCGCCCCGTAAATGCCTCACGGGGCGCTTTTCTCGTTAACCCCACCGTCCCCGCCCACTCGGCGGGGTTCTTTCGTTTCAGGAGGTTCCCGTGCTTAGCCCACCCGTGAACCGCGAGATAGGCGACCTCGCGCCAGCCTTCCGGATTCCTTTCCTCGCTTGGCTCGCCGCCGCGGAGTCCGTACTGACGCACGTCGAGTTCCGAGTCACCGAGACCCGGCGCACGAGGGAACGCCAAGCGTGGCTGTACGCCCAGGGCCGCGAAGAGCCGCACCTAGGCGCCCCGCGCGTCACGTGGACAATGGACAGCAAGCACCGCTGGGGGCTCGCTGTCGATATAGCCATGATTCGCCGCTCAACCGGACAGGCCATCTGGGAGATTTCGTCGTGGCAGCACCTTTACCAAGCCGTGCCCCTAGAACCGTACGGCCTGACGACCCTAGCACCCCTCGAGTACGTCCACATTGAGCACCTCCTAAGCGACGAACTGATTGAACGCGCGGACGCGGTGCACCTGGTGCACACGTGACCCGAAGGCCACACCCGGTGACGATCTGGCTGCGCAGGCGCCTTATGAAGCGAATCCCGCGACGTTGATTGCGTGTACATGTCTCCCGGACGTGCTTACGTTCCGGGTCTTCTTCGACACGACAAGGGGGTGATTCGGGCCTGAAGCGACAGGCGCAACGGTCTGCCCAAATTGGGAGACTTCATCGCTTTCGAGGAACACTGCGCCTCTGGCCGCCCAAGCCAGGGGCGCGAACACACTCGCGCCCTGATCGGAGGTCACCTTTTGCTCGCAGTCACCACTCTTGATTGTGAGAGGAGCTGATCCGACCATCTCCCGCGCGCCCTGGGTCAAGAGGCGCACCCAACCGAACTAACCAACGCCCCAGCCGCAAACGGCCGGGGCGCTTTACATGGAGGTACGAAATGCGGTCTAGAACGAAATTGCTCTTGCTAGCGCTGGCGCTAGCGCTCCTAGCGTGGGTGGGGATAGCCCTCGCGCAGGCCCTACCGCCAGGTGTGGACCCCGGCAAGCCGGCCACCTGGTTCATCACGGCCGCGGGCTGGGGCGGAATGGTGATCCTCATCGTCAACTTCTTGAAAGCCAACGTCTTCAGGGGTCTGCACGGCACAGGCACCATCTTGGTCTCTGCCCTCCTCAGCGTCGGCGGAGCTCTCCTCGCCGGCACTGGCGCACTTGGAATACTCGGCGTCAGTCTTGACGGAACACTGCCGGAACTCCTCTCGTTCGGTGTGACGGCCTTCATGGCCAGCTCGGGCGGTTGGGACACCCTCACTCGCGTGAAAGCCGCGCCAGGCAGCGTGCAGGCCGTAGTTGACGTCACCGCCAACCCAGCAGCGAATCGAACTGCCAACACCCTCGCTCAGAAGCAGGCGAAGCCGTGACGAATGCCGTGCTTGAAGCCCTCAAGGCCGCTCTTGGCCTCGTCGCTGGCCTCCTCCCCGAGAAGTGGGCCGGGCTCGTGCGCATGATTCAGGGCCTCCTGAACATGTTCAACTTCCCAGCCTCCGACCCGCGCACCGAGCGCGTGGCTGGCATAGTCGCCGAACTCCTCAGGGACATTGGCGAAGCAATGAAGCTGGACGCCACCGCTCAGGAACGCGCCCGCCTCGTTATCGAGAACCGCGCCTTGCGCGCGATCGTCGAACTAACCCCAGGAAGTGGCATATGAAGAAGCTCCTGTCTTCCCTTCTCCTGCTCGTCCTCTTGGCCGCTGCCTGCGTGCCCGTGCTCGAACCGACACCGGAGCGTGATGGCGCCGAGGTCATCATCACGCTAGAGCCGGAACAGACGCTCTACTCCGTGACCCTCTCCGTGCTGAACGCGCAGTCCGTCGACGAGCGCTGCGTCGTCATAAACACCACCGACGTCGGCTGCGTGCTCGGCACGCTTGAGGCGGGCACTACCACCACAGTCGTGGTCACCGGCGACCCGGGAACCGTCTACTGCAGCGCATTCGGGTTCACCGACCCTGACCTTGGCGTAGGTAGTTACCGGCTCTGGCCATGTAAGGAAGGGAACTGACGTGCCCAAGAACACCAGTCCGGAGGACCGCGAAGTCCTGAAGCGCGTGTATGAGGACCAGCTGCGTGACTGGACGGCGGAGCTCGACGCGGTGATAACGCGGCGCGACGAGGCCGAGAAGGCCGTCGGCGAGCTTGACGACGCCACCGGAGCGTACTTGCAGGCCGTCTTCGAGGCTGGCGTGCTGCAGGGCAAGATGGACGCCCTCCGCGCGCTCGCCGCCCGCGACGGCATCACGGATCTGTAAAGTCCCACTCTTTGGGCCGCCACGCGCGGCCCTTGTATTTTCACTACCAAATATCCAACTAAGCCGACGTTTCTCGTGAGAGGAGAGGCCGTGTTTCTGATCGTCCTGAACATCCTCGCCGGCACCACCGCAGCGAGCGTGTACGCCCTGTGGGCCGCGAAGTGGGCCACACGCAACAGCCCTGGCCTCGCTGTGATGAACGGCATCGTAGCGCTCGTCGCCGCGGCCATCGCCGTCACTTACGCCATCGTGCTGATCACCGGCAACGACGACCACGTGCGCGGCCTACGCGCTGTAGTGAGCTTGGCGCTCCTGACCCCAGCCCTCACCCGCATGCTCGAACTCAGGCGGGATGAACGGCGGGAAGCCGTCGCTAAGCAACTCGAAGCTGACCTGATGGAGACGCTCCGGCCTCATGACGACTGACCTAATCCCGGAGATCGTGAAGCTCCTCATCGCCTTCATCACGGGCTTGGTGGGGCCAGTGGGCGTCATCGTCGCTAAGGCCCGCATTGAGAAGGGCGCCACGGCGACAGCTACCGAACCCACGAGAAGGCGTGGCGAAACCACTGCTGACCCGCAGGCTCTCAGCAGCGTGGTGCTGCGGTGGGCAACGCAACTGTCGGAAGACGTGCAGCGAATGCACGGCCGGTTGGCGGAGCTGGAGACCGAAGTGGAGTCGCTGAAGCGCGAGAACGCGAAGCTACGGCGCCACAATGAGATCTTGACGAGCCAGATTATTGACCTCGGCGGGAAGCCTTGGAGGATGCCTGAATAGGAAGTGCCCCGCTAGGCAGGCGGGGCAAGGGGGTGGGTCTCACAACCCATGTGTAGGTTAGCGGGTCCGGGTAACGGGAGGGGTGCCTAGTACCGGTTGCTAGTGCACGTCATCGTTCGTGTGTTCCCGTACCCCGTTAGCCGGCAGGTGTTCGTGCTTGTGATCCTGCCGTTCGTTCTGCACGTCATCGTGCTCGAGGTGCTGCTGCTGCTCATCGTGCACGAGTACGTCGAGCTTCGCGATGAGGAATAGCTAGAGCGGAATGAACTCGGCCCTGCTCGGTAATTCGGACCCGGCACGTACGGTTTCGGCTTCAGGGTCGCGCCCTCCCCCTCGCCCGTCACGGTCATCCGGTAGAAGCGGGACGCTTGGCTGGTGAACACCCGGTCATCCCACTCAGGCGTCGAGTAAGTGACCTCGTCTCCAGAGCGCTCAACGACATGGATAGTGGTCGGGGTTATCAGCACAAAACGCGTGCGCTCCTCTTCGAGGATGCCCAGGCGCATCACGAACTCGGCGTTGGGTATTTCGCGGTCAACCTCGACGAAGGGCACGCGGAAGGCGTTCTCAGCGGTGGCGAGGATGATGCTTTCATCCGCGTTAGCTAATGCCAAGGCTCTTGGGATGATTCCTTGCGCGAAGGTAGCTCCTGCTATCAGGAACCCCAGTAGGAATACGAATCGTCTCATTGCCCCCTCCTATTGGTCGCAGGTTACTTGGCGGGCGCTTACGAGGTTGTCACAGGAGATCGGTCGTAACATCGGTCGTACCAATAGAAGTGGACGGCGCTTCTAAACTCTAGAAACGCCGTCCTGGACCTGGCGGGGGCAGCAGGACTTGAACCCGCGACCTACGGTTTTGGAG
>Ga0172382_10003105_pt1 | contig 26668 bp, 37 predicted proteins | sample Leawel138RmetaG_FD_122245 | JGI IMG/M metagenome (GOLD analysis project Ga0172382, IMG submission 122245) | Leachate microbial communities from a municipal landfill in Southern Ontario, Canada - Leachate well 138R metaG | ecosystem: Engineered > Solid waste > Landfill > Unclassified | place...
CTAAGGCCAGTCTTAATAGATTAATAGCCCAACAGAAAACATTATCTCGCCAAATGGTGGATGCAAGATCAAAGGTTGTTGCATTGAACAGGGAGTTTGGCCAACAAGGTTTCTTGGCTTCAAGGCTTGGGGCTTCTATGAGGAATCTTGGAGCTGGGTACCTCAGTGTATTCACTGCTATGTCTGGGGCTGGGGGTTTCTTCCGTATTGGTAAGGAGTTCCAGTCTATTGAGGCAAGGATGACTTTAGCATCTGGTGGTATGCAGCAGATGGGTAAGGATATGAAGTGGGTCACTAGCTTGGCTAGAATTAATGGCCAAGCACTGTTAGAGACAGCAAATGGATATGCTAAGTTTGGTGCTGCAACGAGTGCTTCTGGTTTCTCTATTGGAGAACAAAAGGAAATGTTCAAGCAGATTACTGAGATTAATACGGCCATGCAGCTTACACCGGCTGATGCCAAGCTTGCAAACATGGCCATTGAACAGATGGTGAGTTGAGTAGCGATACTCCAGCTCCTTCATACAGAAATGTATGTCGAATAATCTACTTAATTGCTGGAAACTCCTGATAGGTGTTGCATAGGATACTATTGTAGTGATATAATAGCGACCCCTAAAAATTGCAACAATAGGGACAATCAGCAGCAATCTAACTTAATCCGAATATAGTAGGAGATATACTATGAAGCAACACCCGAAGTTCAAAAACCTCTACCTGGCGCAAAACGGCGAGGTTTACAATAAAGATACTGGAAGATACATCAAAGGGTTTACAAACTCTAATGGTTACAGGCTAGTTTTTGTTAGCAACCTTGGTAAATCTTATCGGCTACACAGGCTAATGGCGGAAACGTATCTTCCTGATTGTGAGTTTTACGGATTAGACGTAAACCACAAAGATGGAGATAAGCTGAATAACCATATTGACAACTTAGAGTGGTGTACCCGTTCACATAACATACGCCATGCCCATGACACAGGGTTGAATAACTGTCATGGTGAAAACCACCACTCTTCCGTCTACACTGAAGAGTTTATCCACGAAATATGTAAGAAGATGGAAGAGGGCTACAGAAACATTGATCTTGTTAATGAGTACAAAGTAGATAAGGACTTCTTATCACACATAAGAAGAGGCTCTTTGTGGGTAAGGGTTTCCAGTCAATATGATATATCAGTTAAAAGAAATAAGCGCCTTTCAACAGATAAAGTAAGACAAATATGTGCTATGTTGGAAGAAGGCAAGAGTGTGAAAGAGATAGTCAGTGCATTCCAAGGAAACCTGCATAGGGTAGATGTGGAAAGAATAAGAAGAGGTCAAACCTTCTCTGAAATCTCAAAAGACTTTAATATAAACTACAAGCCTAGAAAACGTGCGTCCGTTTAAGGGCTATTCATAGTAAGTTAGGTTGTTCAACGACTATCCCGCAAGGGAGTAGGGTGTAAGCTATTGACACTCGAAATGGTAGAGGTGTAAACAGGACAAGCTGTACATCAAGATATAGTCTGGTCTTACAGGAAACTGTAAGCAGTTCATAAGAGAACGGGAAGGGACTAGCGACCCCTTCTGAACATAACGAAAGGAGTTCTTTCTACTGAAGAACTGAGAAGACAGTTGGGTAAATCTCTTGCCCAAGTAAAACCAATCTAATTGCTGGAACCTCTCGTCAGGTATCAAGTAGGATTCTTTATAGTGATATAAAGCGACCCCTGAAAATCTTGATAATAGAGACAATCAGCAGCGAAGCCTGTCACGCACAGGAACGCTCACAGACTAGCCGAAAGGCGTAGCCCTAAGCAGGGCGAAACGGTTGGCACCTATAAGGTGAAGATATAGTCGGACCTATATAGAGATATATAGCAGCTTGAGTAAAGCGGGGGTAGCTTAGTGAACTGCCCTGAACAAACATCTGGAGAGATGGCCTGGAGCCTTCACCATGGCTGCAAAGTCAATGGGAAAGACAACTGAGGAATTCAACAAACTTATTGCATCCGGGCAAATAATGACAAAGGACTTCCTCCCGGGATTCCTCGATTATGTTAGTAAAGCAACAAAAGCAAGCGGGTCTTACGCCACTGCTTTGAAGAAAGTTGGAACGGAACAAGGAAGGGCTACAACAGAGCTTCAGCTTGCAGTGAACGAAGGCTTCATGGCCGGAGAAAGCGGGTTCAGCAAATTCTTTAGGGATTTAGCTGACATGATCTTCTACAACAAGGAACTGTTCGTCCTTTTCGGTAAGACATTTGGAGCTGTAGCGGCGGGGATAACTACCGCCCTAAAACCAGTTGTAGCTGTGGTCGGGTTTGTGTCTAAGGCATTTGTCCACTTTGGTAAAATGTTCAACGATGCGATGGATGCAAGTAAGCCAACTGAATCCCTCACCATCCTGCAAAGGGTTCTGAGATACCTTGGAAGGTTGCTAATCTACACCGAGATCGGCCTTTTACATGTAGACAAGGCCCTTATTAAACTAGCTGGTAGTTTTGATGAATCATCTAAGTGGATAGGGGGTAGCACTAAGGATTGGATTGCGCTAGTTACGGTAATCATTTCCGGGGTAACGGCTGTTGGCCTTCTTATCAAGGCATTTAGACTTCTTCATGGAGTTATAAAGGCCCCATTCCAAGGGATCGCTAAGCTACTTTCATTGATAGCAAGCATGTTCGGGATGAAGAAAATTAAAGACATCTTAGACGGCAAAGACAAGACAAAGAAGGGAAGTGAAAAAGGAAAAAGCGCCGGTTCAGGCAGCCCCTACAAGCGGGTATTAGAGGCTGCCAGGAAAGAAAGGCTTGCAGCCTCCCCTGAAGGTAAGGGCGGGTGGTCTGGAAAGATGGGAACAATAGGAAGGTCTCTTTCTGGGGCCTCTAAAGGTCTTGCAGCGTTCGGTATAGGGATTGGAAGTGTGCTCTCCACGGAGGAAGCCATCAAGCGGTATACAGAAATGAATGCCCAAAGGAAAATCCCTAACGAGTTGCTGATGTTCCCGAAACAAACCATTACCAACAATGTAACAATTAATGTCGAGTCCAGTGACCCACAGGGAGTGACAAGAGAGATTGAAAGGAAGTCGAAAGAGATGTTCTCCAATATGTTCACTGTCGCCCCCACCTCAAGTCCATAAGGAATAGCAATGGGAATCTATTATATCAAAACATCAGATAACCGCTACTTCGAGCTGGACTCAACAACAGACATGACTGTCAGTATGCCAGGGAGGGCCACTGACTTTCCGTTGGAAGATGGAGAGAGTGCTTCTGACCACTACATCAACGAGAGTATTGTTGTGTCCTTCTCTGGGATAGTGTCTGATGTAAAGAGCATTAGTAGCAAGGGCCTCATAGGTGATGACTCCACTAAAAGGCTTAAAGGAACGTCTGATTACATTAAAGGGTTGGAAGCTGTAAAGAAAACCAAGCAGCCTTTTACAGTGTTCTACTCGCCTAACCTCGACCCTATTACTAACTGCGTGTTTGAGTCTTTAGATATTACTCAGAATGCCACTCACGGAACTCGTGGAGCTGGCTGTAGTAGCTATGAGATTTCCTTCACTGCAAAGCAAATAAGGATTGGCGAGCAAGCACAGATGACATCAATGCCTCTTCCCGCATCTGATGTAGAGAAGTCCTTAAGTAATAAGACGGTATCCTCTGGCTCCACCCAACAATTGACTGAGGCAGAAAAAATATCGGCAAATGAGTCAAGGAAGGCTCAAGATTTAGCGGACATTGACAAAAGGCTTGCTGAAGCCAGGAAGGAATTAGAGGAGCTTGAATAATGCTTAAAGTGAATGTTCCTCCATCCCCTTGGTCTGAGCAGTCTATAACGCTTGCCGGTATAGAGTATAGGTTTATATTTTCTTTTAACGAGAGAGATCAGCGTTGGCGTCTTGATATATATGTTCAAGATGTTCCAGTTATACATGGAATTAAAATTATGGAGAACCAGTCCTTCTTGTATCTCTATAATTTAGAAAGCTTCATCCATGGTGATCTCAGTTGTATCAGAATGAAGAAGGACAATAAGGATGTAGGCTTTGATAACTTCGGATACAACAAGGCTTACGAGTTGATTTATTTTACAAATGATGAAATCATAAACTCCTAGGGAGAGACGAATGGCGTATATTAGGAAGTATGAGCTTATAATTGGAAGCCCATCCCATACCTATACTGTCACCACCCCTAAGAAGTTTGTTGGCCCTGAGATAGACTCTAACGACCCCACTAGCCAGCTTCTTGTAGCCAATCAAACTAGGCTTGAAGCTGCCACTCCTGCCCCTGGACAATACACTGACTTCAGAACTGTCCCGGCTGGAGATAAGGCTATCTCGATAAGCAGCCTACACATAGAGGCAGACATCACCTACAGCAGCAACAAGACCTCTTCTAATAATCAGACATCTACAATCCGCATTTTTAATGCAAGGCCAGAAACCCAGAAGTTTATAAAACAGAATGGGGTGCTGTTCTTAAAGGCTGGATTTGAAACCCAAGACCCTTATTCAGAAGAAACACAGACGGAAGGAGGCTTGCAGAGTCAAGAGAGGAATAATGATATTCCACTAATCTTTACAGGCCAGATTGAGAAGGTGAGAACTGAGAAGGAAGGCCAAGACACTATCACCACCATTGTCTGTAAAGACTTAGGGTTTGATATTAAGTCTGTAAGGGTAAGCCAAGGGTTTCCAAAAGGAACCTCCTACAGGGATATTGTTAAAAAGCTCTTATCCCTTGCCGCTAAAGAAGGTATGCCTACTGGATACTTCGCTGATCCAGATGGTAATCAGGTTGACAGGGTGGAAGGTAAGGCCCCTTCAGGGTTTGTAGTGGAAGGGAACCTGGTGGAGCAACTGAATACAATATGCAGTGACCTCGGCTACAGGGCATATATCTCTCTAGGAAAGATATATGTAGAGCCTGTCAACAGGAAGATACGCTATGAAACTGTTGTCCTGAAGCCTATCAACATCAAAGGGCAAGTTAGAAGGGAAGAGAGTAGCGAAGGGGACGGCGTGGATGGCCCTAATGAAGTGATCGGCATCCGTGTAAACACATTCCTCAACGGCAGTATAGCTTCCAATAAAATGCTTAAGATAGAGGAAGGTCAGTACGCTGGATTATATAAGATTGAATCTGTCTCTCATTCCCTTTCATACGAAGGGGATGTATGGGATACAGAGATTGTTGCTACAGAGGTAGGCTGATGGAGCTTGGTGAGTTTTTCAATAGAAGCGTAAAGAGCTTTGTCAGAGGAAACCTGTATACGGCCATGCCAGCCCAAGTGGTGAGCGTGGCTGACTTCCCTACAGAACAAACGATTGATGTTAAGCCTGTTGTCAGGAGGGTATATGAGGACACTACTGTTCTGGAGTCTCCTGACATTTATTCTGTTCCTGTTATGTTCCCTTCTGCTGGTGGTGGAATTCTGTCATTTCCTATACAAGTGGGTGATACAGTGTTGCTCGTGTTCTCAATGAGAAGCATTGAAGATTGGCTTGAAGGGGATGGAAGTATTGTAACCCCTAATAGCAGTAGAGCACATTCACTTTCTGATGCTATTGCCATCCCGGGTTTGTACACTAAAACTACTCACCTTGAGCCTAACGCAGAGAACGTAGAGCTTAAGTTCAAAGAGATGATGGTTAAGCTGGAGCCAAACAATACATTAACAGTTAGCAATCCAGAAGGCTCAATTGTTCTTGATCCCTCCGGGAATATCACAATGAATGCTTCTGGAAATGTAAATATCACAGCCGGGGGCAATGTAAACATACAAGGCTCGACAATCAACCTCAACTGAGAATAACAATATGCCAGCAGTAGCAAGGGTAGGGGTTGATTCAGCAGGGGGTGTTATTACAGGCCCCGGGGAGTCATCGGTGTTGGTTAACGGAAGCCCTATAAGCCTTATTGGGGATAGTGTAGCTTCCCATGGAGACAGCCCCCATAGTAGCGCCACAATCGTCTCAGGAAGCTCTACAGTGAAAGCTGGAGGGGTAGGGGTGGTAAGAGCAGGGGATAGTGCCAGTTGTGGTCATACGGTGTCTGGGGGAAGCTCAGATGTCAATGCCAACTAATAGGGGATAGAATGAATCCAGATATTTATATTGACCCTCTAACTAATGATATAGCTCTTATTAGAGGCGAGCTTAAGCTGATTGAAAATGAAGCACAGCTTATCAGACAAAAACTAAACATAACCCTTAACACTTTCAGAGGGGAGTGGTTCTTCAATACCCTCTACGGAATCCCCTACTTAGAGAACGATAATAACGACATAGCTGCCCTGTCTAAAACTAGCCTTAATGTCTTGAACTACGAGGTGAGACGGGCAATTTTAGATACCGAGGGGGTTAGGGCATTGTCAGGCTACACTTCGGAATTCGATAGAAGAACAAGAACTGTAAACATATCCTTCTCTGCAATCCTTGAGAGCGGGGAAGTTTTGAATTTGGATAGTGTTCCGCTATCCGTTGGAGGGAGTTAATGGCAGGACTAACATCTACAGGGCTGACGATAAAGAGGCTCCCTGAGATTATTCAAGATATTGTCACAAAAGAAAGAGAGCTGATAGATGCTGGAATCATTACATCAGATGATACAGTTTTAGGCCAAATTAATTCTATCTTCGCCGCTGCCCTGTCTGAAGTGTGGGCATTGTCTGAAGCAGTGAATGACAACTTCAATAAGAATAAAGCTGAAGGGAAGAACTTGGATGATCTTGGAGACATCATTGGTGTCTATAGGATTCTTGAGTCTTTCACTTTTGGTAATGTGAGAATCACCGCAAGAGATGGAACTCTTATTACCCAAGGCACTTTAGTGTCTAGCCCTACCACTGGATATAACTTCTCTGTAGACACTACACAAACCCTGTCTACTTCAAGCTGCCTTAGCTGTACACTTCGTATTGCAACAGTGTCTAATTCTACAGCCTATACGGTGTCAGTGGACGGGGATGTATATACATACACCAGTGACAACGATAGTTCTGCTCTTGAGATTGCTACAGGCTTACAAAACCTAATCAATGCTGATGTAGATGCTACATGGACAGCCTCCCTAGATGGAAGCAGGCTGACTATCACTAGCGATACGGATGACAATATCGAGGTGGTACATACAGCTCTTATTGGAGCTGACACAGTAGTAAAGGATGTAGGTGTGACATGCACCGAGGCTGGCCCTGTCGTAGCCCCTCCCCTCACTGTTAACACTCTCATACAGCCCAATCCAGCTATCACTTCTGTAACTAACCCTGTTGAATTTATCCAAGGCAGGCTCAGAGAGACAGACGAAGATTTCCGCAAGAGGTTTACAATTAGTGCCTCTGGTGGCAAGGCGACCCTTCAAGCTATCAGGGATGCTATCTTTGATGTTGATGGGGTGAGCTATGTATCTGTCCTTGAGAACGAGACCTTTGTAACAGACATTGATGGAAGGCCGCCTAAGTCATTTGAAGCAATTGTACAAGGTGGCACTGATGCTGAAGTGGCTGTCACGGTATGGGATTGGAAACCAGCCGGGATTGAGATGTATGGCAACACCACTGAAATCTTTACAGATGATTTTGGTCAACAGCGTACTGTACTGTTCACTAGGCCGGAAGCTGTAAACCTCGCTGTCAGAGTTACATATACAATCTATGACGAAGAAACCTTCCCAGATGACGGGCAAGATATTATCACGGAAGCTGTAGTGGCCTATTTCAACTCTCTCAGTGTAAACGTAGATGCTATTCCAAGAAGGGCTTTTGGTCCTATCTATTCAGCGGTTAATGGTATTGACGATTTAATGGTTGAGATTCAAGAGATCACTACACCTGGAGATGCCCCTGTGGAGCTGGATTGGCAAGAAACAAGAATTCCCATTTCAGCTAGACAGTTCGCCCAGACAACATCAGCAGATGTCTATATCGTAGAAACCCCATAAGAGGCCAAGTATGCAACCAGTGATAGTTGACCATGTAGAGAAGGGTCTTGGACGTTTGCTTTGGCAATGGCGGGATAGCGAGAAGATTCAAGGGTTGGTTGAATCCTTTATGCACGAGGTTCAGGATGTTGAAGATGTCCTGTTTGACCTCTTAGATAACAGAAGCCTTACAAATGCTGTGGGGGCTCAGCTAGACATAATCGGGGAATTAGTAGGAGAGCCTAGACAGCTTCGTAATGACGAGGACTACCGCAAAGCCTTGCGCTACCGTGCCCTTATTGCCAGGTCTAGCGGAACCCCTACGGAGGTTCTAAACATCTTGCAGCTTCTTACAGAGGCCGATAAGGTTGCCCTGTGGGAACATTACCCCGGTAACATCCATGTCTATGCTGATGGGGGTGTCAATGCCTTTGTAGTGGCCTCATTGGACAGGGCTACAGCGGCGGCTGTCAGTATGAGGCTGATGTTTGACCAAGGGCAGAATAGCTTTATCGGTAGCGACTTCGTTAATGAACCATTCACCCTGATTGACAACAACGACAATATATTCAGGGTTACGGATCAGTTTGACATTGACTACGACCTACAGGTAGTGGGCATTGGTGGGGCGGTCAGCGGTAGTGAGAGAAGTGTTCTACCTGAAATGTTCGTAGAGGGCTACATGAAGCGTTATGTGGCTTCCTTCTCTGGAACGACTGAGAGTGCTGAAGCTGTCCCGTTAATCAGGAGCAGGCATTACGCCATTAGCTATAAGATTTCTGGGATGACAACAGGCTCCTTCCATGTTGAGCTTCAAGGTGGAACTGTTGTAACAGGCCAATCCGCCACCTCCAATGGAGTGTACAACGAAGTGTTGGTAGCCGACTTGGGGAATGACACCGTGTCCCTTGTACCCTCTATCGACTTCGATGGCACCGTAGAAGATTTTAGTATTTGGCTTATCCCTAAAGGGGCTGATTTACAGAACCCCTTGTGCGAAGTGGTTGATAAAGATATTAATACCGGGAACTTCAGCTTCGTTATAACAGATCAAGAAGATTTCATAGTGGATGACCTTGACAATAACATCATCGCTATTTCTTAAGAGAGGAAAGAATGGCAAATAAGCCAGCAGACTTGCCTGAATGGGCATCAACAGATATTACAGAACTGAAGGTTATTGATGGCACTCCTGTCAACCTTCTGAATAAAGTGGAGCCTCCTGCTGAGTGGAAGCTCAGTGGTGAGCTTTACCAAGAGAATTTACCAAGAGCCTATATTAACTACCAGTTTGACTTGCTGGATAGCTGGATAACCAACATTGATGAGCGTACATCCAAAGTGGGGGTTATTCACCTCACAACAGATGCAGGCCAGACAGAGGCAGATTTAGGCAACAGGTTTGGTGGCACATGGACGGCAAGAGGTACACAAGCTATTGGTACGGCTGCCACCGTGTATGTCTTTGAAAGAACAGCTTAAGGGGAAGTGAATGTCGAATGTACAAATTAGCGACCTCCCTTTAGGGACGGTAGACCTTACAGATATTATACATATCAACGAGGGCGGCCTGGATCGTAGTGTAACAATTCAAGCTGTATATGATTTGATTCTTGATACAGTGGATCACCAAGATTTAGATGGCAGCGGCCTGAACACTCACGCACAGATTGACAGTCATATCAATGATACATCAATACACAGGTCTATCAACGATGCTGTCACCACGTCCACTAACCTGTGGTCAGCAAGTAAGATTCAGACACAAATTGACGCTGTAGAAATTTCTACGTCCCAAGTGATAAGTGGTACATTTAGTGATGCAAGGATTTCACAATCCAGTGTGACTCAACACCAAGCCGCTATCGACCACGATGCCCTTCTTAACTTTGTTGCCAATGAACACATTGACCATTCCGCTGTAAACGTAGTGGCAGGAGTGGGACTTAGTGGCGGTGGAGCCATCAACACTAACGTAACCCTCGACCTTGATGTCACTGAGCTTACAGAGAAGGTGACGCCAGATGCAGCCGATGTCATCCCTATCTATGACGTAGCTGGAGCTGCTCATAAGAAGATCACTGTATCTTCCATTGCTGGGGCGGCCTACATCCCTACAGGAGCTAATGCAGGGGTTGGCGGTGTAGGTGTATTCAAGGAAGTGAGTGGTAGTGAGCTTAGGTTCAGGAATATCAATGCAGGGGATAGCTCTATCAATGTTGTGCTGGATTCTGTCAATGATGAAATAGACATTTCTGTCAACACAGCTTCCTTGGATGCGGCCTCCCTTGGAGGTGTTGTAGCAGCTAATTATGCCCGTACTGACGTTCTTGAGACATTCAATGCTGGTATAGCTGTTACAGGTAATATCTCTGTCACTGGAACTGTGGATGGTAGAGATGTAGCCGCCGATGGAACCAAGCTGGATGGAATTGCTGTTAACGCCAACAACTATGTCCACCCTAACCATACAGGTGATGTCATCTCTACAGGAGATGGGGCCACCATTCTTGATACAGTGGCTATTAGTGGTAAGACAGAGTTAACAACGGGCGTAGCTGGTACAGATGAATTACTTATTAATGATTCTGGTGCCCTTAAGAGGATGGATATATCTGTCCTTGCTGAGTTGTTGCTCTATAGAACAGGGGCGGGAAACAAGAGTGTAACAGGAGTTCCCTACATCCCTGAAACCACCCTCACAGATGGGGCAACTATCACTTGGAACTTCGCTACAGCTAACGTAGAGGCTGTTGTTACCCTTGGTGGTAATAGGACATTGGCCATGAGTAATATCCCTCCTGCCGGTACATGGGCAACCTTGCGGGTTGTTCAGGACGGCGCTACTCCTAGGACTATTGCCTTTGGTACAGGCATTGATGCCGGTGATGTTGGTACACCTACGCTGTCTACTGGTACAGGTAAACAGGACTTGCTGTCTTTCCGCAGTAACGGCTTTACTATGCAGTTTGTAGGCAAAGTCGGAGGGTATGCCTAATGTTTAATCGGAGGATTTTTAACAAAGCTAAAGACCCTATTGAGTTTATTGGGGCGATAGGCGGGGCTACATCTGCAACCCTGCCGGGACACATTGCCGGAGACATCATAATATGCTTCGCGTCAATAGCCGGGAGCATTGCATACCCAACTATACCTTCTGGATGGGAGCTTATTGTACAAGACAACACCACAGAGGGTGCGGACTATGCGGGGCTAATTGCCTACACAGTTGCAACCTCTTCAGGCACATCTTCTGGGACTTGGACGGGTGCGTCAAACAGCCTATTCTCTGTCTACCGTAATGTGTCAAGTATAGGAAATTCCACTCTTTTAGCAACAGCCATGCAGAACTATGTTAGGTATCCGGCATTGACCCTATCTGTGGGTGATGGCTCAGGATGGGTGTTGGGTTTTGGGGCAACTCCGACCGAAACCGTTTCAGCACCCACTGGTATGGCTAATAGGGTTAATAGAAATAGCAGGTCAAACAATATATCCGCCATTCACGACACCAACGGAGGTGTTACATCCTGGGGTCAGGTAGATGTGACAATCCCTAACTCAAGGATAACATTAGGCGGTACAGTGGAGCTTATAAATTAGTATGTATCACAAAATTGAAAACAACAAAATCACAGAGTCAGTTCGCACTCTGCCAAAAGACTTCCGCCATAACGGAGTTCTCTACCCAATAAGGGCTATGTGGAACAATGGCTCTAAGGATGAAGTGGCGGCTCTTGGGTGGCTTGAAGAAGAACTTGTAAAGCCTTCTATCACATCCCTTCAAAAGTATGGGGAGCCTTCCTATGAAATCCTCCATGATAAAGTGGTCGCTACGCTCCCCATTATTGATAAGACCACTGAAGAAATTGAAGCTGAGAAGCAAGCCTACAGAAACAACTTAAAGGTGTCCCAACGTAAGGCTAGATTAGCCTTGCTTCAAGCCGGAGTCCTTAACCAAGTGGGTGCTGTCATTGATTCCCTCCCTGAGCCTGATAAAACAGCAGCCATGATTGAATGGGAATACGCTGTAGAAATCAAGAGAACTAATCCTCTTGTTGAAGCCCTTGGCCCCGCTCTTGGCTTCTCGGGTGAACAGTTGGATGCTATTTTTGAACAGGCAATGGCTATCCCAGATTAAGCTACCTAACAATAATTACTGAAACAACATTAGAGGATTTTGAATGGCAACTATTGAGCTGGTAGGCTTGCCTAGTGCTTCCGTACTAGGGGATGCCGACCTCCTGCATTTGCGTGTAGGGGATATTGATAGGAAGATCACAGGGGAGGACTTCAAGGCCTCTATCCTTCCTGTATATGCTACAACCACTGTTCCAGGTATTGTAGAAAAGGCTACACAAACAGAAGTGAATGACGGGGTGGATAATGAGAGGTATGTTACTCCCCTTACCCTTAAGAACCTCCTAGATTCTGTCATTAGCGCCTCTGGTGCCCCTAATGCCACTACCACTAATCGTGGCCTTGTAGAGCTTGCTACAACGGCAGAGGGACAGGCGGGTACGGATACAGAGAGGGCTGTCACTCCTCAAGTGATGAGGGATAGTGTCACCACTCATGTATCACAAGCCACCACTACATTAGCCGGTAAGGCCAGGATTGCCACTCAAACAGAAGTGAATACTGGCACTGACAACACCACTATTGTTACGCCATTGACACTGAAGAATGCCCCCGGGGTGTCTGTCCCTGACGCCACTACAACAGCGGCAGGTAAGATCGAGCTGGCTACTCAGGGGGAGGTGAACCTTGGTACTGACGATGTACGGGCTGTTACTCCAGCCACTCTCGCCAATAGCACTTGGGTTAACATCCCTTCAGCTTCCACCACTGTACAGGGCAAGGTGGAACTGGCCGACCTTTCAGAGACGCAGATCGGCACAGACCAAACAAGGGCTGTCACTCCCTACGGGTTGAAGAATGCCCTTCCTACCCTTATCCCTGCTGCCAGTGAAACAAATGCCGGTATTGCAGAGATTGCTACCCTTGCTGAAGTGAATGCTGGTAGTGATACGGTAAGGTATGTCACCCCTTATACACTGGCTCAAAGCCTTAGTGGTTCAACTGTTCCCCTTGCCTCTGAAACTGTAGCGGGGCGTATTGAGATTGCTACAACAGCGGAAGCCCAAGGTGGTAGCGACGATGCAAGGGCCATCACCCCGTCGAAGCTCAAGAACAGCGTTATGACGCATGTTCTTGCCGCTGATGGCCCTGGAAGCGGATTAGACGCTGACACATTGGATGGTGTACAAGGAAGCGGATACGCCTTGGCCTCCCATGAGCATCCTTGGCCCACTGGCCTGTCTTTTAGCACCTCTACGGGTGTGCTGACAATAGGCAGGCAGACAGGGGGCAGCCTAACAGCGAGCTTAGAGGGGAGGTACATTCCAGCCTCTACACAGTATACGGCATGGTCGTACAACCAAGCTGACTCTCAGTATAAGTTAGTGGCGAGCAGCCAGCTTGTAGGTACGGCAGCTATCTCTATTGAACAAACTACTGCACTGAGTTACTTGCATGGTGTTAAGGGGTCGGCGGTAGGAGCCGATTCTCATGGTGTCATTGGATACTCCTCTAGTACTGTAGGTCAATCGTATGGAACAGCGGCCTACCACGGCGGGTCTAATATCAGCAACTCTAACTCCGCTGGCTTTCTTGGTGGCTACAACTATTCTGTCAGGGGGTTTACTAAGCCAATATACTCTGATAGTGGCTACCAGCCCTTTACAGGTGTCCACATTGGACTTACACCTACTAACATTGGAAGATTCTTTGAAGTGGGTGATGTCGTTGAAGCCAGCGATGCACTCCTTGTAAATGTAAATGACAGTATTCCTATCATAGCTGTATGTAATACACCAAAGAGCAAGAAAGTTATCGGCGTACTTCAAGTCTACGGAAGAATGAATACTGTTGATGTTCTTGAAGGCTATAGTGGCGTAGTTAAAGAATATAGGTCAGAGACTAATCCTAAAGTGGTTTATACTGAACAAGGCAAGGAGATTATTGATCAATACAGGAAGTACAAGAACTGTGAGATTAACTCCCTTGGTGAAGGTGGTATTAATGTCTGTGACGAAGGTGGCAATATTGAGATTGGCGACTACCTCTGTTCTTCTTCTGTATCTGGCAAGGTTATGAAGCAGGATGACGATATTCTTCACAACTACACTGTAGCCAAGGCTATGCAGGATGTAGTGTGGGAAAACGAAGTTGTAGGAAAGAATGGCTGTTACGAAAAGAACGGCCACAAATGGAAAATGATTGGCTGTACATACCATTGCGGTTAAGGAGTGGGTATGAAGTTCAACAAAACATCTGCTGCCGTAGTGGCCTTCATTGTGGTGCTAATCTTTGCAGTGTATTCAGCCAGCAGTAATGCCGAAAATGGCCCGAGGGTTTCCTTGGGCTATTCCATTATAAACTCTGAACTTCCCTTTGGAGAAATTGGATATGAATACAATGGATGGGAAGTGGCTGCATCTCAGTGGGGGAGCGGTAAGACTAAAAAAGGATACCAAGGCCCTGTAAACATTTACTCCTTGAGCCATGTTGTTCGGCCTCGTTGGGGAGTCTTAGGTGCAACAAACTACTACAGGATAGGGGTATCGTATGTAGATGATAGTCCGCTGGTGGGAGATACAAACTTCCGCCTAGGTATTGGCCTAGAGTGGGATCATGTACAGCTTGAATACTTCCACTATTCTTCAGCCGGAATACACGAGACAAACACTGGAATTGATGGCATACAGCTAAGATTGAAACTTCCAAATCCATAAGGAGATATAATTAAGTGGATTTCAGTATTCTAAAACTGGCCTTGGATTGGGCATGGGCAATTGTTCTAGCTGTAGCTGGGTGGGTGTGGAAGGACTCTCAGAAGAAGGAGGATGCCTTGGCTGCCCTCGATAAGCGTCTACACAAGCTTGAAAGTGAGGCGGTTAAAGAGGAGAAGGTGAAGGCAATAATCAAAGAAGTATTGCAAAGCTACTTTGAAGAAACTCATGAAATGAAGAGAGACTTAAAAGCCATTGCTGAAAACGTGGTCAACCTGAGAATTGATGTTGCGGCTATGAACGCAGCAAGGAGCGGTTCTGCAAATGACAAACGAGAGCGTTAATGTAATCGTTGTCAATGATAAGGACGGATATTTGAAATCCATGCTAGATGGAATCAACGGGTCTGTGTTTTCTTTTATCCCGTCCTCGTCTCCAAAGGAAACCCTTGAGAGCATCAAGGGTTTTTCCCCTGATTTGATAATGATTGCCATATCCGCCAAGACAGGGAATGACCTTCTCTTGTGCAGGGAGCTAAAGAGGGATGCTTCTACAAGAGACATCCCTGTCGTATTTGTATCCAAGGAAAGGCATGAAGATAGCCTTGAGAAAACAGCCTTTGTATACGGCTGTATTGACTTCTTGGACGCTGATCTCTCTAAAGAGGATATGACCCACAGGCTATCCTACTACGCTTCTGTAGGACGCATAGAGAGGGGCCTGAAGGGTATCCTGAGTAGGCTTGAAGGGGCCGAGGAGAATGCAAGATGTTCTCTATAGGAACCTACGTCAAGCTAGGAATAGGGGCCTTCATTCTTGTTGGAGGGCTGTCTGTTGGTTGGTATGTCAATAAGATAGTTGACAGGTATAACGACAACATTGCTGAAATAGCTTTGATAGAGAAAGAAAGGAATGAGCTGGCATCTTCCATTAAACGAATGGAAGAAGAGATGAAGGGAATCAAGGAGAGGGCCAAGCTGCAAGACAAGCTGGCCAAGGAAAGGGAATTGCTTATTTCTCAATTGGAAGTTGATAGCAAGAAGAGGGAAACAGTAATAGAGGCTAGTAGAAATGAAGAATGCGTTATGTATCCTGTCCCTCGTAGCGTTGCTGACAGCTTGCTCAAGTACGCCAAAGACAAGAACAGTGATAGAGATTAGGGAAGTGGTGGTAGAGCCTCCCCCTTCCTTCCTTGTAAGCTGTAAGCATCCTTTGCCTGAGACAGAGGATGCTATGCTTAACATTGATGTATATAGGTGGCTTAGTGATTACCAAGTGGCTCTTGAGAGTTGCAACAATAAAATAGAAAGTATAAGGGGCTTCTATGCGCCCCTGTCAGATAAACAGGCTAAATGAAATAGCCTGCCCCTCCATTGGAGATTCTATTCAATTCCTTGGATAAACTCCGATCATTGGCTTTCCTCACCCTGGCCTCGAATGAGGCTGGGGATTTTTTTTGGTCTGTCCACCCCGCATCTGTACGTTCTGTACCGCAAACAAACAAATCAATCTTAGCTTTACTGCCGTCCATATAGATCAAGATATTCTCCCAGATGGGCTTCTTGGTGTTGAATCCTAGTTCCCATAGAATGTTCTTTTTTGCCTTATCTGATAGGTTGTCATATCCATCCAAATGCTTCTTGGGGTATTTGTGCAATAGCTCAACGCTTTCTGCCGGGTCCCCGTAATCTTCACATTCGTTTAAGTAGGCCATACGAATCTTACAAAACTCGATCGCCTCTTGAGCTGTATGCCCAATCTCGATAGCTGTCTTGTAAAGCCCTTCCAGCTCTTCTTGCCATGACTCACGGCTGTAGATGTTTTCTTCATTATTCATAAGGGAATACTCTCTCCTTTAGGCAATTAGGGCTTCTTTTCCAGATTCAAGTATCTTGCGATATTGTGCAAATTCGGTGTTATGGAAGTTGCCATTGTAATCCTTAGCCATCCCACCGGGAATGGCCATCGCAATATGTTCCGTAGGACTAAAATGCGGAGGATCGTCGGGCCAAGTCCCCTCTTTTGGCAAGTTCAGCATTTCATAAATCATGCCCGCCTTTTCCAGCGAGTCATCCAAGCTTCTATAGGATACCTGAGCACAACAGCTTGCACTCACCTTAATGGCATCTGTTTTAGCCAGACGTTGCTTGCTTTCTCCTTCATTGAAAAACACTTGGTAGCCGTCTACATTCCTTGCCCATTTAACATAAGGAAGGTGCCACTCATTGTAGTTCAATTGAACCGGGACACTGCATTCAATAACCTCACGAACCTTATATGCTAAAGCCTGGAACTCAGGTTGTGCATCCTTGTGACAACGTAGCTTAAACATAGCCTCCCATGATTCAAGTGTGGCTGTAGCTACCCCCTTAGTCCACATAAAAGGCTCCAGAATACGGTTAGCAACTTGCTTATGTGCCCCTGTAGCCTCCAAGCTCTCTGCAATGCATGCAGCACTGCTAGCTGCCAACCTCCACAACTCCTTAGAGTTATCCAGTTCTGCCCCTGTCAGTTCTCCTTCGGCCACCATTCCTCGCTGATTCTTGCCCCAGTGTACAGGCATTGCAGGATTGTTTTTAACTTGCTCAATGATCTTGCTAACAGGCACAGCCCTGGAAGATTGGAAGTTCTTACTAATCATCCTATGGGTGTTGAACTCTGGCAGGATGAAACGGTGAAGCTGCACCTCGACAGTGATTAATCGACTCCCTTTCGGGGACAGGCTATCACAAATAACCTTGGCCTCTATCATCAGCAGCCTTCCCCTGATTCCTTCACAAAGACCCCATCAACAAGCTTCCCTTTCCTGTCTTTGATTTCTTGGTATGCCAGCTCCATACATTCATCAAGGGAGGTGCCATACTGCTTGGCAAGGATAGTCAAGACAACAGCTACATCACCAATAGAATCCTTAACATCATTCCCTTTAGCAATATCGTTAGCCAACTCCCCTACTTCTTCAACCAGCTTAACAAACTGACTCTTAGGGTCGGAGCCTTCAATGAGGTTTCGATTATCAGCCCATTGTTCGATAAGGTGTACTGTGGTCTTTGGAGGCGACACCAGGACAAACCCCTTATCAATCCAAACCTTCTCTACAATCCAAGAATCACTGTATCCCTTCTCATCAGAAGCGAGAGCGAAAGAATTACCGAGGCCGTCTACCAACCACTCTTCGGAGTCAATCACATAAGTACACTCCAACAAGCCTGTATCGTTATAGTGATCCTCAACAGGCTCAATAACTGTACCTTTCAAACTCATAACTATTTCTCCTCTTTATCAATAAATTCTTTAAGTGGCCCAACTCCCATTGTCCATGTGTATTTTAGGACAGGTCGGTTAGTGATGTCAATATCTTGTTTGTAAGGAGACATCAGTTGAACAAGCTTCACACCTTCAGGCATAGGGGCCAGATTAGTAAGCCTATCGTCAATCATTACAGAATTAGGAATATACCCTAAAGCCCACTTCTCTTTAGTTCCAACGAAGAAGTCAAAGAATCCAAAATACCTCTTAAGAAAGTTTGCCTTACTCTTGTGATGGTTGCCTTTCAAAGAAGATACAAACCCTATGTTGTACCCATCTTCCTTGAAGATAGATAAGACATCCTGGCTGAATGCTACGGGCTTAAGGTTGTCGTATAAATCCTCTTTACGCCAATACTCATAGCCATCTTTCCCTGTCCCTTCCAGCTTCTCTTTCCAGTAGGAAACTAAGTCATAATTGACATTCTCGAAATTACAAATAGATAACGGGCTTATGCAAGAATTGGTAGTCTCGTTCAGGTGGTCAATCCATCCCTGGATAGGGTCCACCACGCAGAGGTCAACATCGACGAGAAGGGTGGGCTTGCTTGTATCAATCCCGTCTCTATTCATTTTTAAGCAGCCATTTGTTAGAGATGGCCTTGAACGATGCCGTATTGGAATCACGACTTTTGAACACTACGCCCTCCCTTTCTGTACCGGGGTTGATTTCCGACTTGCCTTCTGCATATTCAAGAAGGAGGCTAATATCAGTGTTCAATCCTTTATGGTCTAAAATGTCCACTACAGGGACATGGAGGATATTGTATGAAGAACAAAACAACCCTCTTGCCCAGGGATAGTAGTATTCTTGTTTGTCAATATCCCACGCATCGAAAAGGTAGAACCTGTGTCCATTGATCTTGTATTTGTTTCCCTGGATTCCTTCACCGACCAACTCCCCTTGGATGGCAATACTACTTCCAGTAGTATCGTAATAGTCCCTCAGTGCGGCGAGCAGCCCTTGGCCCTTCGCCACTTTCCAGAACGTATTATTGTCGTCCTCTTTCAGATCGAGGTTACGAGAGCACACTCCAACCTCCCCTTCATTGATATAGACTGTCATAGAGCTTCCGTCAAGCTTCTCAGTCACTTCCCAAGAATGTTCCTGGTACTCTGCAAGAAGGTTTCCGATGTTCTGTACGCGCTCTTGGTCTGTCTTAGGGATGGATGAAGGGAAATTCCCCTTAATCAGCCCTGCCAGTTGTGCCGGGACAGGAGGTTCATATTTTACTACGCCAAGGATAGCTGACACATCGTCCCCATCCTTCAATTCACCACTGCTTGTATGGGAGTTGGGCGGGATAACGGACAGCGGGAGGATTAGTCCCTGAGAGAGTTGGCCTCGTAGCTTGACAGTTCGCAGTCTCTCGCCCTTAACGCCATCATACTCCTTTGGCTCTTTGCCCTTGGACAAGAAAGGGGCGAGGTCGTGTGGAACCCAACTATCAGGCTCGCAGTACACAACGGTATCCCCTGCCATGTACTCCCCTTTTCGGATGACTACAGGCCATCCGCCGATATAGGCAACTTCAAGAGAGTCCGCCTTTTCGATAGGCAGCACCCTATCAATAGTTCTGATCGTAACCATCTTTCTCATAAGTTCCTCCTTTCAATATGGTGACGGTATATTAATCATCCCACCCCTCTTTGTCAAAGATTTTAACAAAGGTTCCTACAATATCAGAACGGATTACATCATCAGATGTAAACTCAATAGTTGAGGCATTATCAATGTCATATCTATCGATAAGATCAGAGATGTATGTTAGCCCAGACACCTTCTGCCTGAGATCACTTTGCCTGTCATCCCCAATAAGCACCATCTGAGTATTGCCTGAAATCCTGGTGACAAGGCTGCGGGCCTCCTCTTTAGTAATGTTTTGGCCTTCGTCGCATATTACAAAACTGTCTTTGAAATCCATTCCCCGTACAGCCTCCATTGGCTGAATAAGGATGTTCTTCTCAATCAGGTTATTGAAATGGCTCTTGCCAAGCCGTTCTTCCAGGACATTCAACATCGGGGCCAAGTAGGGCCGAAGGCGATCTAGGATAGTTCCAGGCCAGAAGCCTGTAGTCTTTCCTAAGCTGATATAGGGACGAATAAGGACGATATATTCGCACTCCCCTTTGAGTAGCTTGTTAGCTGCCAAGGAAGCACTGAGGTAGCTTTTCCCTGTTCCGGCAGCTCCTCGACATACAATTAAAGTGTCCCTCTGCACAGCTTGAATAAATCTCTTTTGGTTCTCGGTCTTGGGTAACACAGGAGAGGCTTTAATTGCCCGCTCATCTTCATACTTAGGGCTGATAATATGACCCTTGGCCTCTTTCTTCTCAACCCGTCCTTCCTCTACTGCCCTGCGTGTACGCTTCGCCATTATATCAATAGTCTCCTTCTACAAACCAACGAATAGTATCCACTACATTCTTTCTAAACACTTCCAGCGTACTATTGTTATACAAATCCTCCCCTACGTCAAACATATCCAGTGGCAGGTAATTCCTGCTATCGCCATCAAAACTACACCCTTTGCGGAAGATTCTGACAAGCATTACATTCTCTTTGCCGAAGTGTTCCACTACAGGTGCCACCTCCCATTTGAAACCACCATCTCCTGAAAAGAACACCCCGAAAGGGTTATAGGCAGTTTTAATCTGATTAACCAATGCCTTCCCAAATACATCTTGGCCAAACGTAGGCTTCATCCATTCTTCGCTAATCTTAATCAAGAGCTGCCTTTGAGACAAACCACCTAGTGGCTCAAGGGGCGTCTCCTTTCTAGGACGGGAAGGGTCGTTTCTATTGTCATAGATGTCGTACCATTCCTCCTCATCCATTCCTGACATACACGATGCAACATCAAGAAGGCGTTGTTTGAAATCCACCTGAACACCGCCAAGCTTCAGGCAAGACCACTTGGCAGCCTCGGACTTCCCGCTTCCTGGCGGGCCATTAAAAATTACAATCTTATTTGGCTTCATGTCAGACGTTGTTGATTTTATCAATCAAAGAGGTACGATTAATTCCATCCCACTCCACTACAGCATCGCTATAACCCTTACCTTTCAGCCCTTCCTTGTTCAGCTCGCTGATGAACGACTGCCGGGTCAGGTGATGATGTTGCCAGTACGCTCGAATAGCCATCTGAGTATGGCTGTCGTGGTGAGTGATTGAGAGGCATTGCTTAAGTAGTTTATTGTTCATCGAGAGTCTCCTTATCGTACATTCATGGTTGTTGCTTTCATTTGATTCTTGTTCCTTGTATTTTTACGTCCACGCCTGATGGCCCTGCAATCGTTACAACGGACAAGATCAAAAGAGCTGACATTAGTGTGCCATTGCTTGTTTTCCAATGCTTCTACGTTCTCTGAGCCGCAATGTCCACAGCGCTCTTTGTCATCGTTGTAGTAGGGCTGGACATTAGGGGCGTAGCTATCCCATTGCCGTAGGCCAAGATAAAACTCCTCTAACAAGGCTACGTCCTTCTGGCAGTAGCTAATCATGTTGTCCCATGCTTCATCAATACCTTCCATGCAATCCAACCATAGACGAATCCCTCCTGTATCCTCTTTACGCTCTTCATGGAGCTTTCGGGACAGGTAGTCCAGTTTGTTACTAGTGAAGCCAAATTCTTGCTTAGTGATATTGAGCGTGCAAACAGTTTTATAAGGGCTTGGGGGTGGGAGATTATATTCCCTGAATTTGGCCTTGATCTTCTTGTTGTCAAACTTAACATTGTGACAAACAATAATGTCCGCTTCATCCAGGAGACACCACAAAGCTGTTACGACATTCTCCAAAGCTTGCTTGTCATTGTACATCCAGTATTCGCTAGACTCCAAGGTGATAATTTCATCGTCCCCTAGCCACTTAGCACAGGCCACCATGATTTCCCAATCAGTGATGATCTGGTCAATACTGAAGTTCTGGTTGAACAATCCAAACCCGGCAAGCAGGAGAGGGGATGTCTCAATATCGGCAAAGAGGATTTTAGGGCCTTCTTTAGTACGCTTAGGGGAGATGTCTAGTTGATTAGCCCACCACTCCTTATGGCTCTCCCCTCGAAGGAAGTCCCCAATAGTGGATCGGCCAATCCCTGTGATGTCGGAGATGCCACGAATTGACATCCCCTGATTGTACATCTCCACCACCTTATTTTTAACATCATCATTAGATAGGTTCAATCAGGAACCCTCCACACTGCTGAGGGCAGCCTTAATTACACCAGTCCATCCATCCTTATCAATGCCCGTAAATACCTTCTCCGCCTTTTCCCATCCTACAGATTCATCGGAATCTGTATAAGAAAGTACAAGCTGGCACACGCCAAGACCCGAAGGCTTGAATTTTATAAAAATAGCTGGACATCCATCACCATCCGTCTCCAGGGTTACAAGGATTTGGCCAACCTCGTGATCCTCGTAAAGTTTACAAAACTGTTCAGTCATTGCTGATCTCCTTTATAATACCTTTCCCAACAAGCCCTTCTTTGTTTGGCTGTGCGGACACTTTCCTCAGAAAAGCCCAAAGCAAGAAGGCATTTCTTCTGTTCTTCCGGGGGAAGTTTACATGCTTCAATAGCTTTCTTAATGGCCTTAGCTTCTTCATAACTCACTCCTTGCTTTTCGGCATAGGATTTAATCTTGTGTGCTTCTTTGGTCACTAATTGCATGTTTTCTTTAGAGGCGCATAGGTGCCGTATAAATGGCAACACATCATCCCATGAATTCAACGAAGCATTGCCTTGAATGTGATCCACTTGCATCTTAGAGATGGCTTCCATTTCCCCAGAAAGGGCACAAGAACCTAGCTTCTTGGCCTTACCTGTATATCCTTCTGGGGGCTTGACAGCCATCTCTTTCTTGAAGTCATTTTTAGGGGGCCAGTGCATCCATACAGCCTTCCTCAGTTGCCCCCTAAGCCATGAAAAGAATTCAGCCTTGGTTTTCCAATGAGGATGTTCTTCCCATGGTTCCATTATTCAGCACAAGTGCAATATGAAGAGGGTGCAGGCTCATCCTCATTGCCATCATAGTCAACGAAAGAAGCGTAGTCCTCTTGGTCACTCACCTTGTTGTTGAAGAGAGAGGCCACCCCTCCACTACGATTAATGTAATCTTCCCGGGTATACGACAGGTTATCTTCTGGGAAGAACCCGCCTGTTCCTGCGGTTATGTTTACAGAGGTACAATACCCTAAAGTTGCATAGAATTCCAAAACAGCTTCAAAGAAATCCCCGACAAAGAATCCGTCGGGGCCATTTGCTTCTTTAGTGAGAGAAGTGGTTGTCTTGCTAACAGGGCAAGTGTATGTGAACGTGATCGACGGGTTCATATATGATCCTCAATTGAGTATATTATTGCTAACAAAGAAGTTAGCGATGATGAAGCAGTTGGTAATGATGGCTTGTATAACAATGAATGTCCGTATCCATGCCACTTTATCTGCTTCGCTATCAGAGGCTCCCTCCTTGGAGCCTAATGCCTTAGCCCATAGCTTCCACATTAATCCTCGCCAGACAGTTCTTCGTATTTGGCAAAGACACGTTCGGCTTTTTCCTTCTTCTCGTAGAAAGCTGTTTTGACATAAAAGCTGGCTGCTTCACGAATAGCTGGAACATCTTCCTTTGAGATATTCTCTTGGTCTTTAACGTCATCCAAGAGCTGCTTAATATCCTGGCGTACTTCCTCTTGCTGCGTAAGCAGCTCGACAAGACGATCAAAGAGGTCTTTCTCAGTGATTGCTGATACGGCTTCAGGGGCGGCAACAGTGTCTACAGTATTCTCTTCCATATAATAGTCTGCACCTTCCATATTAGCGAACCACCTTCTGTTCTGTCAGTGTATACTTCAGTTGGACAATCTTGGTGCTATTACCAAAGCCGTTGTAGTAGTTCTTGATAGCACGGGCTTCATCCCGAGTACCAGCTACATCAACAGTAGCGCCTTTGTTATTAACGATCTTGTAGAGATAGGTTGTTTTCATATTAGTATTCCTCTTTGTTGTTGGTGCCTTCTTTAATTAGTTTACGATACTTCAGCTCTTCCCCGAACAACCACTTAAAGCCCGGTGCTAGTGATTGCCAGTAGTCAGCCCTAATAGCTAGTATGTGATCTGTTTCCATTTCAGCTATAGGGACATATCTCAGTGGTTGATCCCCATCCTTACCGTAAGTACCCCATTTAACTTCCTGACGACACACCATGAAATCATCTTCAGTTGTTAGTGAGGCTTCCTTAGCTGGAGGGGCACCCTCTGTCCAACCCCTTCGTAGATATGCTGTACCTCCGTCTACTGTGTAAGTGTGGCTATTAGTATCCGTGTAGGTTCTGTAGTCATGTCTATGACGGGATACCAACTCTGTTCCATCTGGCGTGATAACCCTATTCAATAGGATGTGTGGATCACTGTCCATTATCCCCTCCGAGTATCCTGTTCTTGGCTATAGAGTAGTATTTTTCATCCATCTCAACACCAATGAATTTCCTGTTAAGGTTTTTACAGGCTACGCCTGTAGTTCCACTGCCCATAGTGAAGTCTAGTACAGTGCCCCCTTCATTGGTGTAGGTTTTGATCAAGTATTCCATAAGAGCTACTGGTTTTTGGGTTGGGTGAACCTTGCCTCTCTGGTTTGCGTTGCTTATTTCAACAATACTTGTTGGGTAGTATTCATCATTAAACGTATCACCCTTATGAGTAACCTTTCCGTAAACTCTGTCGTCATAGTTGTCTGCTTTCCTAGCGGGAGTCTTGTTTCTGAGTTTCCCTTTAGTCATTTGTGGGCTATATGTAAACGATCCAAACTTAGCTGGGGAAAACATAACTACATCTTCGTGCCTAGATAAAATCTTCTTCTTGGCGTTTAGGTGTCCTGTCGGCATCTTTTTGTCCCAAACTTGCACCTGACGGAACCATTTTAGATTACTGCAAATAAGGACACTGGTAAACGGCTGACTAGCTGTCATCACAATAGCGCCGTTTGGTTTAATAACCCGCTTCAACTGCTCCCACATAGGCTCAAGCGGTATCACAGAATCCCACTTACAGGCCGTGGTGCCATAGGGAGGATCAGTAAGCACCATATCTACACTGCCTTCAGGAATGTCTTTCATTCTTTCAAGACAATCCCCAAGCATAAGCCATACGCTTTCATCCTTATAGTCCACCACCTGCCCCCTTGCTTTTAAGCCAATCTTTAGCCTCCGGTATCTGGCCTTCCTTTTCCATCATCTTTAGCAATTGGAACTGCTCATTGAAGTGATGATACCAAGTCCTAGTTTCTGCGTCCCCTTGCCATGTTACAAACTCAACAGGGGTTTCTCCATAGGTGGCCTTGTACGCTTGTACAACAGCCTCCCAGACACTTTGGCAATCCTCCAATGGGCCAATAAGGGCTTCCGCTGTCTTTGGCCCTACGCCCTTGTGCAAACCTAATGAATGGGCTTCCCTGTATTCCTTCGGGATGTCCCTGATACCAGGTATATTATCCGTGGAGTCCCCTGTCAGCATTTGTTTAGCCAGGTTCTTACATGCCTCTAGCTCTCCAATCTTTACAGGGACAGCTTGGCTATCATCGAAGTTGAACCACCAGCAAGGAAATTGCTTTAGGTCTTTATCAATGAATGTTCCAACACATTTCAGGTTATTGTGATTTCCTTTGGCCTGTTTCCAATCAGAGGACAGCTCAATCCCTACAAGGTCATCACTTTCAATATCCTGTCCAAGGATCATCTTGGTTTTCCATTTCTTCAGCATGTAATCCCTTACCACCTCGTACAACAATGGCTTCTCTGTCCTACCGGCCTTGTAAGGCCATGTCTTAGCAATGCTGTATCGGTAATTAGTGCCAGTGGCAAAGCAGATACGAATGTCCTTACACCAAGGCTGGTGACGTATCCATTCAATCCTTGCCTTAAACCTTCCACAAGCAATTGTCTCTGGGCTTACATCGCTTTCAATGAGCCTTGTGCAGTGTTCAATCTCAAACTCGTCAGGGTGGAAAACGGAAAGCCCTTTACTAACCCTGTAAGCATTTCTTTCAGCAAGCCATCCACCATCCTTGGCTTTGGTCTTTCCATAGAATTCAGACTTGTTTGGGAACTCCACCACTTTTCCACTAGGGATGTGCCTAACATTGACATAAGCTTGTTGGGCAGCAATGGCAGAGGTGTAGATAAGGGTGTCACAATCAATTACCGCTATTCGCTTTCTTGTCACCTTCCGCCTCCAACTCCCGTGAAGCTTTGGTAATATGCACTACCATGTCCCTGAAGAATTCCTCAACTTGGTCTTGTGTGCATTCATCCTTGCTAACCTCAATAACTAAGGACTTACAGAGATTGGAAACCTTGCCACTTGCTAGGTAGGCAAGGCTCCTTTGTTTCTCTGTTATCCTCTTACTCTTGGTAAGAGACATTAATCACCTCAGAACGGGATGTCATCATCAAGGTCATCGTCGTCTACAGGGGGCTTAGACGGCTTCTGTGCAGCTTTGGGCTTATCTTTCTTAGGCTCCGGCTTGCCTTTGTTATCGGCCTCGAAGTCACTCTCAAAATCAGCAAGGGGATCACTGGAACCATACTCTTCCAGTTTAAGAACCTTCACTTGACGAAGCCCTTTGAGGCTTACACCTACAGTCTTATTGGATGC
>Ga0172382_10003108_pt1 | contig 26655 bp, 27 predicted proteins | sample Leawel138RmetaG_FD_122245 | JGI IMG/M metagenome (GOLD analysis project Ga0172382, IMG submission 122245) | Leachate microbial communities from a municipal landfill in Southern Ontario, Canada - Leachate well 138R metaG | ecosystem: Engineered > Solid waste > Landfill > Unclassified | place...
CCTCTTTTCGTTTTTAAACCGGTTTCTGAATAAGAATATTTGTGTCTAAATCTATACTCAAAACAAAATTGTACTGCGTTGAAAGCCTGCTTTCATAAGCGTTTGACAGAAAAAAAACAATGCATAGCATTGACTTTTGTTTGATTTAGCATCTCCCAAAATGGGATCAGCGACAGCTAATCCTTACTCTCTGCGAAATGCAAATAAAGCCCATTGATTTTCAGCAGGTTTTATTTTTGAAGTTAATTTATATCCCCGCCGAATTTCCACCGTGAAACTTCTGAACGCATTTTTTATTGACAACCCGCCAAATTTGTTTTCTTCGATAATCCCAGTAATACAATGAGCTATAAAGCTTCACAATGAGATAAACAGAATGGAGGATTAGGGTGTCTTTTGCGTAAAAAAGCATTTTAGAAATGTGATGAAACATTCTGGGAGAAAATATATCGAAATCACGCCCGGAGATAATATCAAAAGACTTGTAATCTCGTCTTCAGTATTACCGCATGCCACAAAAGAAATAACAAAAACGATGAAAAGAAACATTGAAAAGTAACCAAAGAATGCTTTGTTTTTTTCATCTCATAAAATTCTTTTTTGTCCGGTTTCGAGCGCGCTCCTCTGACAAGTGAACTTGCGATTAACGCAATTAATATGAATGTTAATTCGAACATGAAACTAATATAACTATAAATTTTAATTATGGCCAAATCTTCATCAGTTGCAATTGCTCTTGCTATTACGGCAAGAACCGGACTGGCATTTCAGGCAATAGAAAAGTTCACCAATAAAGCATCGGAAAGGCTGGCCGGCATGGCAAAAAAATCAAATGAAATAATGGCAGGCGGTAAAATAGGTATTATTGCTGGGAATCAGACATTTAATCCTATGAAGGAGCTGGTTGATAAATCATTTCCATTCGAATCGTCAATGTCGTGCGTTGCAAAATATGCAGACGGCGCTGAGTTGGGTACCGCAAAATTTGTACAGATCAGTCAACAGGCGTTGGATTTATCAGTCAAATTGGGAGTTGAATCAGGAGAGGTGGCTGATATCATAGCTTCTTTGGCGGCTGCCGGTGTGCCGATTGACGGACTTACTTTTATGGCTGAGAAGACGTCTGTGTTGGGAAAGGCTTTTGATTTTACAGTCTATATTAATTCATTGTTTCAATTCCAAAATGGTTCGATTAAGAGATTAAAAAAGCGAATAAAGTAACTTTTTTTTTTACCATATCCTTCTTCATGAAGAAATTGGGCATACTCTTTATCTCCCTTTGCTAATATCTTATAAATGGAAGAACTTAAAGGGTATTGATAATTGATTGGTAAAACATTTTTACTATTGCTTTTAAGATTTAAATTTAACAGAAACTCCATATATCTTTTAATTTTTTATTGCATTACTTAAGAAAATCAATAAATTGAAAATATCACACAGATTTTTATTTTTAAATTATAATTCATCAATACTATTAATTTAAAACGCCAAAACACGTCGTTTGAATAAAAAATTCAAAAATAGATTTTAACAAACTTAACTATTATTTCATAAACCTATACAGCTTTATCTGATTAAGTATCAACATAAAAAAGTTTAAATTTATTTTTTTCTAAATATTTTAAAGCACTCTGTTTTTCCTGTGCAAAGGTTTTAACCAGAAGCCTTGTAAAAAAATGAAATTGGGTATTTAGGAGGAAGCCTTCCGCAATTTCATTTACCGAAAACCGTATAATCTTTTTAAAACTTCCAATTCTTAGTCACGATAGAAGGAACGGGAAATAAAAGTAGTTCCGTTCGGTACTTTATTTCGCACTTCATGACACTCAGTAAAGAACTAACACGTTGAAAAATCAATCCTTGAGCTTTGCTGTGTGTTGTTGTGCCTTTGACATCTTCCCTTTTGGGATACCTTCAAATCTGATTGCCCTGTTTCCTTTCCGTTTCTCTGATTTTCGACTCGGTGAATTCATTGAGGGGTTAGATTTCAATTCAAGATTTTCGATTTTTGAAAGTATGTTTCGAGTTTTTTTATTTTTCAACACGTATTTTATAGAAAGTCAAATAAATATAAAATTTTTTAGCGAAGCATTGTAAATGATTCTCAGATATTTTACCCGCCCGATTAATTGCGTTGGCTCTGATGATTAATCCCTTCCAAAATCAAATCCAAAATCCGCGACTTAATCATTCAGTCAATCTCCCATTGTTTAGAACCCTTCAAAATATTGGCTTCTTGTGTGATGGCTCAAAAAAATGGGGCTTAATTGACTTATTTGCCGTAAATTTGTTACCTCAAAAGCAAAAATTCTTCGTTTTGCGCTTTATTTACACGAGTTTAGAAATAAATACAAGAAATTATGAATCAGGATATTTTTAACATCCGTAGGAAACTAAAGACTTCGATGGGTGAACTGGACTTTTACAGCTTGCCCGAACTTGAAAAACAGGGACACAACATCAAAAAACTTCCCTTCTCAATCCGGATCATGCTTGAAAATGCACTCCGCGGTTATGACGATTTCTCGGTGACCAGAGAACATTTGGATACCATTCTGAATTGGAAACCAAAGGGAATTGAAAAAGACATCGCATACAAACCTGCACGTGTACTGATGCAGGATTTCACAGGAGTTCCGGCTGTTGTGGATATAGCTTCTCTTCGTGCCGAAGCAGCAAGAAAAGGCAAAAAACCTACCGACATCAATCCGCTGATTCCGGTGGATCTGGTGATCGACCACAGTGTACAGGTGGATTTCTTTGGTGCACAATACGCATACAAGAAAAACATGGAAATGGAGTATCAGAGAAACAATGAAAGATACCGTTTCCTGAAATGGGCACAGAATTCTTTTGACAATTTCAGCGTGGTGCCTCCCGGAATGGGGATCTGTCACCAGGTGAACCTCGAATATCTTTCTAAAGGCGTGATCGCAAGAGATGGTATGGCTTTCCCGGATACACTTGTCGGAACCGACAGCCACACACCAATGGTGAACGGAATCGGAGTAGTTTCATGGGGTGTTGGCGGAATTGAAGCCGAAGCGGCCATTTTGGGTCAGCCGGTTTACTTTATCTGTCCTGAGGTAATCGGTCTGAAACTTGTCGGACAGCTGCCTGTGGGAACAACTGCAACCGACCTGGTGCTAACCGTTGCAAACACTTTGAGAAAATACGGAGTGGTTGGAAAATTTGTTGAAGTATTCGGACCTGGACTTGATTTCCTGAGCGTGCCTGACCGTGCGACTTTGGGGAATATGTCACCTGAATTCGGATGTACGATTACTTATTTTCCGATTGACCACAAGACTTTGGAATATATGCAGGGAACCAACCGAAGTGAAGAGCAGATCAGGCTGGTTGAGCAGTATTGCAAAGAAAATATGCTGTGGAGAGAAAACGAACACGAAATCGAATATACAGATATCATTGAATTGGATGTTTCAAAAGTTGAACCGAGTGTTGCCGGTCCGAAAAGGCCGCAGGACAAAATTCTTTTGAAAGATCTGAAAGATAAATTCATCGAACTTGAACAATCAAGCTTCGGTCGTGAATACATTGAGCCGTCTGTTAGAGAAGCAATGCTTAACCGTTGGAAAAATGAAGGCGGAAGCATTCGAGAAAACGGTGAACCCGAAAAACGCGAACACAATCCGAATGTTGAAACTGTTGAAGAAAACGGACTGAAATCAGCCTGGGTTACACGCGGACAGGAAAAATTCCTGTTGTCTGACGGTGCGGTTGTTATTGCAGCCATCACTTCGTGTACAAATACATCAAACCCTTATGTGATGCTGGGTGCCGGACTTCTGGCTAGAAATGCAAGAGCATTGGGTGTCGACAAAAAGCCTTGGGTAAAATCTTCACTTGCTCCCGGATCCAAAACAGTTACTGACTATCTGGAAAGAGCTGATCTGATGAAAGACCTCGAAGCTTTGGATTATCACCTGGTGGGTTACGGCTGTACTTCATGTATCGGTAACTCCGGTCCGCTTCCTGCTGATATTCAGGATGCAGTGGACGAAGATAATCTGGTTGTAACTTCGGTGCTTTCCGGAAACAGAAACTTCGAAGCCCGTATTCACCCGAAAGTTAAAATGAACTTCCTGATGTCACCGATGCTGGTTGTTGCATTTGCGCTGGCGGGGAGAGTAGATATAGACCTGACGACCGAACCTCTGGGATATGACAGCAACAATACACCTGTTTATCTGAAAGATATTTGGCCAAGCAACGAGGAAATTGTTGAAACCATGAAACAGGTGCTGACACCCGAAGATTTTGAGAAAGAATACAGCACCATTTTTGAAGGAAACGACAGTTGGAAAAAGCTTGAAGTTCCAACCGGACAACTTTATGAATGGGATGACAAATCAACTTATATCAAGGAAGTTCCGTTTTTCGAAAATCTGCCGGCTGAGCCAAAAGCACTGTCTGATATCAAAGGTGCAAGAACGCTGCTGATTCTGGGTGACAGTGTGACCACTGACCATATTTCACCTGCGGGTGCATTTGCAGAAACTTCTTCTGCCGGTCAGTATCTGAAATCAAGAGGTGTGGAAAGAAAAGATTTCAACAGCTACGGCTCAAGAAGAGGAAATGACGAAGTGATGGTGAGAGGAACATTTGCCAACGTTCGAATCAAAAACGGACTGGCTGAGAAAGAAGGCGGTTATACCCAATATCTGCCGACCGGTGAGGAAATGACCATATTTGATGCTGCACAAAAATACAAAGCTGACGGTACGCCGCTGGTTGTGATTGCAGGTATAGAGTACGGCAGCGGTTCTTCAAGAGACTGGGCTGCAAAAGGAACTTTCCTTCTGGGTGTGAAAGCTGTGATTGCAAAAAGCTATGAGCGTATTCACAGAAGCAACCTGATCATGATGGGTGTACTGCCAATGCAGTTCCTCGACGGCCAAGATGCGGCTTCACTCGGCCTGGACGGCAAAGAAACTTTTGAAATTACAGGAATCGCAAACGATCTGACTCCTTTGAAACATCTGGATGTGACCGCCAAAAAACAGGACGGTACAGAAGTGAAATTCAAAGCGATCGCAAGATTGGATTCGCCTGCCGAAATTGCATACTACGAAAATGAGGGAATCCTCCAGTACGTATTGAGACAATTTCTGAAAAAATAATCAGGTTTTTCATGAAACAATCAATCGCCTTCGAATCTCGGAGGCGATTTTTTTTTGCAATAATTCCAAATTTGATTTTTATGGTTCAACCCGCTGTCGTGGTTTGGTTTGCGTCGTTGAATTGTTTCCGCCGGTTTTATCGGATGCTGTTAGGTGTTGAATCCCTTTGTGGTTCAGTTTTAAATCATCTCAAGAATCAGCAGACGGCAATTGAAGTCCGGATTTTGGAACGAAATCTCAATCCGTCTTGGCGGATTGAACGATTAATAGCGCCGGGTAAACGCAGCGGAGTGCAACCCGGTGATTAAATGTGAAATAAGATTTTGTTTTGGCGCTGTTTTTGGCGCGAAGCAAACCAAAAACTGTGACAAAACAATTGAAGAAATTTTTCATAAAGAAATCAAACAAAAAAATCCGCCACAAAACTGCAACGGATTTAATATTTAAAAAATAATACTCAATTAAAACAATTCCTTTCTGATGATATTCTGCGATCGATCCGGACCAACTGAAACCAGATAGATCTCAATTCCCAGATATTCTTCTATGAAATGGATATAATCCTGAGCCTCTTTTGGCAGTTCTTCAAATCTGCTGATTCCGCAGATGTCGCCTTTCCAGCCCGACAATTCTTCGTATATCGGTTCATAATCATCCAGTTTTGTGGTCGAAGCAGTGAAATTTTGTTTAATCTCATTGTCTTCGGTTTTGTATGCTGTACAAACTTTGATGGTATCAAAACCACTCAGAACATCAAGTTTTGTGATGACCAGATGGGTAATCCCGTCAATTCGGCAGGCGTGTTTCAGCGCCACCAGATCAAGCCATCCGCAACGTCTCGGTCTTCCGGTCGAAGCGCCGTATTCATTTCCGACTTTACGAATCTGTTCACCGATTTTATTTTCCTGTTCGGTCGGAAAAGGCCCGTTGCCCACACGGGTACAGTATGCTTTTGAAACACCGATCAGATTTTCAAGTTTGGTCGGTGGAATTCCCGCACCCACACAAACTCCTCCGGTCGAAGGAGAAGATGAGGTTACAAACGGATATGTTCCGTAATCAATGTCGAGCATCAACGCCTGCGCACCTTCAAAAAGCACAGTTTTTCCTTCGTCGATTGCATCATTGACTTCAACCACAGCATCAATGATTCGGTGTTTGATCTTTTCGCCGTATTCAATATAGTTGTTATAAATTTCATTATAATCCAATGCAGGTTTGTCATACAATTTTTCAAACAGTGCATTTTTGATTTCGAGATTGATTTTTAATTTTTCAGCCAATACCTGAGGATTCAGCAGATCGATTGCACGGATGCCGACCCTTGCCACCTTGTCTTCATAGCAGGGACCGATACCGCGTTTTGTTGTTCCGATCGAATCTTTTCCGGCTGCTTCTTCACGATAATGATCGAGCTGGATGTGATAAGGCATGATGATATGCGCACGACGGTCGATAAAAATATTTTTGCTCGACAGACCACGACTTTCCAATTTTTCCACCTCATCCAAAAAACTTTGGGGATTTACGACCACACCGCTTCCGATGATGCATTTTCCCTTTGACTGCAATACACCCGAAGGCAGCAGATGAAGAACAAATTTGTCCTCGCCAGCATAAACCGTATGACCGGCATTGTTGCCGCCCTGATAACGGACCACAAAATCAGATTTTGCTGAAAGCACATCGGTGATTTTCCCTTTTCCCTCGTCTCCGAACTGAAGACCGACTACTACATAAGTTGCCATTTTCGCTGTTTGTATTAAAAAATCAGTTTCAGTGTACAAAAGTAATTCAAACCAAAAGGAGCAGCAAATAAAAGAAAGATCAAATCAAAGAAGTTATCAAGAAAAAATGAATACGAAATTGAACGACCATCCGAATTTTTGTTGAACAGCCCGATTGCATAAAGTGACTTTGAATATATTTTTGATTGTAAACGGTTTGTCCACAAAAACCAAAATCTGTTTTTCCCGAATCAATTTTTTTCAGCCAATTTTTTTATTGAAGCCATCAGCAATTCCGGTCTAATCATTTTATTTTGATGGTGTTCAATCAAATCTGACCGATTCAGGACATACAAAGACAATTGAATAGAAAGACAGTCTCCTTGTTGAATCGAATTGTGATTTTTGTTTTTAAAAATTCGGGTCTGCAAGTGATATGAATTTTTTAAAATGTCGTAGTTTCGTGCTTTCTAAACTGTAATAAATTTAATTGAAAATGAAAAAAATAATCTTTTCGCTGTTTGTATTTGCAATTGGCCTGTATTCCTTTGCCCAAACAACCGTTGTTGACAAGGCAGAGCAGGAAAAAAGAGACTGGTTTCACAGTGATTTTTCAAAAACAGGAATTTATGGTGTGGGTACAGATTCTGCACTTGAATTTCTGAAATCAAAAGGTATGAAACCGACACCCGTTGTGGTGGGCGTGCTTGACAGTGGTGTTCAAATCACCCATGAAGATTTGAAAAATGAAATCTGGGTGAACAAGAACGAAAAAGCTGGCAACGGAAAGGACGATGACGGCAACGGATATATAGACGACATCAACGGCTGGGATTTCTGTACCACTGCAGAGGGAGTTGATTACAACGAAGATTCGTACGAAGCAACACGTATGGTTGTTCTATACGAATCTTATTTCAATTCGGCAGACAAAAATAAAAATGCAGAGAACAGAAGAAACATGCCGAACGAATACAAGCAATATTTGAGAGCCAGACAGGTGTGGGCAGACAAATATTATTCAGCCAAAGCAAGTGTAAAGAGTGGCGAAAACGATAACCAGGCGCAGCAAATTCTGGCGATGCTTGCTGAGTTGGAAGCTTATTCAAAGGATGTAAAACTGACCAAAGAAAACATTGAAAATCTTTCGGCAAGCGATTCAGACCAAAAAGCAATGAAGGATCAGATACGTTTCATCGTTTCAAACAATGAAGAATTTGAAGGATTGACGATGGGTGAGATCATCGAAGAAGCAAAAAAGGAATTTGGCGAAATGTCAAATAGCGACGACAACGATCTGAATTACGCCTACAATTTGAATTATAATCCTGCAAAAGGAAAATTTGATGTCAAAGGATACGGAAACAATGAGGTTCAGGGGCCTGATGCGCTTCACGGAACTCATGTGGCGGGCATCATCGGTGCAAGCAGAGGAAACAAAATCGGCATGGACGGTGTGGCCGGCGGACTGGTGAAAATCATGTCGGTGCGGATGGTTCCGGACGGTGACGAAAGAGATGAGGATGTTGCAAATGCAATTCATTATGCGGTTGACAACGGCGCGAAAATTCTGAATATGAGTTTTGGAAAAGCTTTTTCACCCAAGAAAGAATTGGTTTATGATGCGCTCAAATATGCAGAGAGCAAAGGTGTGCTGATCTTTCATGCAGCCGGAAATGACAACAAGGATTTGGATTTCAATTACAATTATCCAAGCAATTACAAAGACGATGAAATGGTGCCGATGGTGAGCACTATGGTTACAGTGGGCGCAAGTACCCGATACAATGAAAAACTGAAAGCATCATTTTCAAACTTTGGTGCGGTAAAAGTGGATCTGTTTGCTCCGGGTGCTGAGATTTATGCGACCATTCCGGAAAACAAATACAGATATCTTCAGGGAACTTCTATGGCTTCGCCGGTTGCTGCAGGATGCGCGGCTTTGCTCTGGTCATATTTCCCTCAGCTGACTGCAAATCAGGTAAAAGAAATTTTGTTTGAAACCGTGAATGTTTCTGATGCCGAAGTCAAAGTTGGGTCTGAAGCAGAACCGAGAAAATTCAGCGATCTTTCGGTTACCGGCGGTGTGATTGATGTGAACAAAGCGGTCAGACTGGCTTATGACCGTTACGGAAAAAATTAATAGACGAATAACGAATTAAAAATCAGGATCTCAATTTGGATTGGGATTCTGATTGTTGTCAAATAACCTAAGAAAAGTCATTGTGTCATTGACAATTGAAGATTGGATTTCGGCTTATATTTGCTTGTAAATTTTAAAAAACCAAAAATGAAGAAAAACTTGTTTTATTTCCTTTTTGCAGCAACCATGCTGACAATAGGATTTTCATGTTCGAGTGATGATGACGGACCGACTCCGCCGGAGGAGGATGTACTGGTGGGTACCTGGCAGTTGACCAATATTGATTTTATACATATGGAAGAAGGCGGTTTTCCGGCAAGTGATGCATGCATCTGGGAACTGGTTTCATTTTATGAATTCAAAGCTGACGGTAAATTTTATTATTTACTGACCGATACTGCACCTCCAATTTTTGATCCTTATGCAAACGAATACTGGAATTGGACAGGTGATGAAACTGATTTCAATGTAACTCAGCTCAACCCGATGTCGCCTCCTTATAATTTCGGAATCCATCCGACAAATGTTAGCGCGGTTAAAGCAAACGGACAGTGGACCATTACATTTACTTCTGATCTGTCTAACGGTTCAAAAGCGAAATTTACAATCAAGAAAAAAGATATAGACCTGAGTCTGAAACCTGCGGTAACAGATGAACAGGGAAATCCTTATGTTTGTGATTTCTTTGGCGGATAATTAACCGTTCAAAATTCAAATACGAAAACCGGCTGCCTGAAAAATTAATTTTAGAGCCGGTTTTTTGTCTTTGAGAAATTAATTATTATGAAACAACTGACTGTCCTTTTAATGATTTTTACAACTGCAATTCTGAACGCACAGAACAAAGGTTCCATCAGCGGTGTGCTGATCAACGGATTGGACACAAGAGTTGAAAATATAGAAATCATACTGGAAGAAGGTCATCATAAGACACTGACCAATGCACAGGGTGAATTTGTTTTTAAAAACCTGAAAGACGGGTTTTATGAGATTTATGCAATTCTGGACGACGAGAGATTCGGTCCGTTTTATTCTGAAATCATCAACGGAAACTCTGATCCGGTTGAAGTTTTTATAGACGATCAGAGCCGAAACATCACTTTGGAAACTGCAAAAATACAGGCAAAGACAGAAAGCGAAAGACTAAAAAACAATGCGATCAAAGCAGATGTGGTCACCATCAAAGAAAAAGTTGAAAGAGCAAGTTCGGTTGAAGAAATCATCAATCGAACGCCGGGTGTGAAAATCAGAAATGCAGGCGGACTCGGTTCGCTTGACAATATCGTGATTGGCGGTTTCAGCGGGAATTCGATTAAATTTCTGTACGACGACATTCCGATCGATTATCTCGGTTCAAATTACGGACTGACCAAAGTTCCGACCAATACCATTGACCGAATCGAAGTTTACAAAGGTGTACTGCCGACCAAAATTGGAATCGATGCACTGGGAAGTGCGGTCAACATCATTCCGATGACTGCCAACAAAACCACCGGTTCTGCGACCTACGAAACCGGTTCGTACGGCACACACATCCTTTCGTTTGACGCAAATGTGAAGCTCAAAGAACATCTGTTTGTCGGCACCACCAGCTTTTACAATTATTCAAAAAACGATTACAAAGTCGATCATCTGCCGTACAGAAATCCCGAAACCGGACAAACTGATTACATCCGAGCAAAGCTTTTTCACAATGCATTTGAACAGCATTCGCTTGAATTATTTGTGCAGGGAAGAGATTTGAAATGGGCGGATCTGATCGAGCTGAAGGTGAATTCCTACGGATTGAAAAAAGAAATTCAAAATGATCCCTATTCAAGAGCAAGAGCTTTTGGAGAAGTTTACAGAACTGAAAAGGGAAATTTCATTCCGTCTGTCAAATACAAAAAATATTTTCTTGACAACCGTCTGAGTCTGAATCAGTTTTTGGTGTACAGCCGAATTGATTATGAGTTGGTTGACCGTGCAAAAAATGTTTCCTACGATTGGTTGGGGCAGCACCATCAGACCAATTCCGGATCTGAGATGGGCAGCCTGGAACTCAAGGACGGAACTTTGCTCCACAAATTGAGTCAATTCACATCCAGAACCAATTTGAATTATTTGATTAATAATGATTTTCAGATCGAGAGCAATACCGTTTATTCGCATTACAACCGAAAAACAAACGGCGATGATTTCAATCCGAACGGAACCGATTACAGCAAACTGATCAGTAATCTGGCACTGAACAGCCGGTTTTTTGAACGAAAATTGGAATCGAACACACAGATCAAATATTTGCGCAGCTATTTGTCGGGTCATTACAATTCGTCAGATGATCCGTCGAATGCAGTAATCAGTACAAAAGATGTTTCGAGTTCGGGTGTCAGCTTCTCACAGGCACTGAAATACAATTTCAATTCAAAAAACTTTGTAAGAATGTCGTATGAAAACACTTACAGACTTCCTGAACAAAATGAAATCTTTGGTGACAACAATTTTATTCTGGCCAATTATGATTTGAAACCCGAAAAAAGCCGGAATCTGAATCTGGGTTATGTTTACGATTCAAGAATGCTGCGTTTGGAACTGAATACATATTACAGAAACACAAAAGAATTGATTCGATTGAAGGACATCAATCAGTATCAGGCAAAATTTCTGAATCTCGATCATGTCAAAGGTCTGGGCGTTGAATTGGAAGTAACCTATCGTCCGACCAAAAATTTTGTATTGGCAGGAAATCTGACCTGGAATGATTTCAGATTGGAATCATCAAAAGACAATTTGCTGAACGGACAGCATTACAAAAAGGCAAGAATTGCAAATATGCCTTTTTATTATACCAATCTCAGTTTTTCGTACAATCTGAAAGATCTGCTGCACCTGAGCACCGACCTGTCGTTCTTTTGGGATTATTCTTATGTACACCAATACTATCTCGATTTTATCGAAAAACAGTTTGAACCCGACGGCTTCCTCGGTCTGTGGGGTCATTCGAAGATCAATACCAGCCGGATCATACCGGTTCAGCATCTGCACAGTCTGGGGTTTGTGTACACAAGAGATTTGGGCAAAAACAATATTTCGTTGAGTGCAGAAGTTAAGAATCTGTTCAACAGCGAGATTTACAATGAATTCAAAATGCAGAGTCCGGGCAGGAATTTCAGGGTAAAATTGACTTACGGATTCTGATGAAAAATTATAGAAAAATGAAGAAGAAAATTTCATATCGCATCTTTTCTGTTCTGACTGCACTGATGTTCTTTTCGTGTACTTTGGACAATATCGATGATGAAAACAATCTGCCGAAAACCGATTTTTCAAGTTTCAATTATGTATTGGCAACCGAAGATTCGACCACGCCCGATATCACCCGATTTTTCAGTTTCAATCTGAGCGAAATCGATCCCGATATGAAATATGATCTGATCGACAACAATTCGCTTTTTGTGAATTCTGATCCTTCAACTTCGTCGGGTCACCATTTTTTCAAGAATTATATTTTCAGCATGGCCAAAGATAAAAAAGGTTATTCTTCAACACCCGGCATCTATCGGCTGACGCTGAATACAGACAATCGGATGTTTATAGACAGCGAAATCTTTATCGGAAAAAACAATCTGTTTCCGTCCAGAAAACTCTGTCTGGTCGATGCGCATACCGGCTATTTTTACAACGAAGATCTGGGTCAGCAGACGATACAGAAATTTGATCCGACCACGATGATGGTCAAGGAAACTTTGGATTTGAGACCTTATATCGAAGCATTCAGACCCGATGCCGAATTTCAGGATCCGTACGGAAACAATCTGGTCAGAACCGGTTCGCTGGTACTGGATTACAAAGACGACAAACTCTATGTGAGCGTGGTTTTTCTTGAAACTGCGAATTTCAATCTGATCAGTCAGTCCGAAAATAATTTCTATCTGGCAGTGATTGATATTCCGACTTTTACGTTTGAAAAAATCATTCAGTACGAAGGTGCAAAAACAGTTGGTTTCTTTGTTTCCGAAAACAATCCGACCACAAAGGACGAAGACGGAAATCTGTATTTCTGTTCATGGGGCTGGAATCAGTTTTATCCGCACAATCCGTCAAAAATATTCCGAATCAAAAAGAATGAAACCGAATTTGATCAGGACTGGATGATCGATGTGGAAGCTTTGTTCGGCCCGGGCAGAGTGGCTCAGTCGATCATTTCGTACAACAACAAAATCTATCTTCATATTTCGGAAGAACCTTATCTGTTTGATTCGAGCGAGGAAACCGGCACTTTGACCGGTCTGAAAATGTTTTATTACGAATTTGATCCGAATCATCCGGACGAATACCATTTGCTCGACATTCCGCCTTCCAATCCGGCTTCGCGTATCAATGTGTTTTCGATTGTTGACGACAAACTTTTTATCGCAGTCCCGAACAGCGTTCCCGGAAATTTCAACGGTGTTTATTCGCTTGACCATGACGGAAATCTGAAAAAGGAAATGACCATCGACAACAAATACCGGCCGACCCGTTTTTATAAATTGGGGAATTAAAAAATCGATTTTCCTACCGACAATTCTGTCAAAAGTCCTTCTTTTCGGTTTTTAAAAAGCTTAAATTTGAACTGATTTCAAATCTGTGAAATTTACTTCCTGCAGATTGTTTTTAAACCGAATTTATGCCAAAAGCAACCATCATATATGCAAGCTGGACAGGGAATTCTGAAGAAATTGCGGAATATCTGGCCGAAAGTTTTCAAAAACTGAATGTTGAAGTGAGACTGAGCGAATGTCAGCAGATTGATGCCAAAGATTTTCTGGATGCCGACATCTGTGTGGTTTCGACTTACACTTTTGGTTCTCGCGGAGATCTGCCCGATGAGATTGTCGGATTTTATTTTGATTTGGAGAAAATCGATCTGACCGGAAAGGTATTTGGTGCCACCGGTTCGGGTGAAGAATTTTACGGATATTTCTGCAAATCGGTTGATGATTTTGACAAACAGTTTGAAAAAACCGGCGCGGTCAGAGGTGCCGAACCGCTCAAAATCGAGCTGAACCCAAGCGAAGAAGACGAAAAAAGGTTGGATGAGTTTGCAAAAAGTCTTTTGGATACCTGGGAGAAGCTGAAGATGTGAAAATTATGCGACATAGATTTCATCTTCAAAAACATCATGTATCAGCAGGGTGTCGTCTCCGCTTTCGTGCATTTGTCTGAAAGATTTCCCCCAGCCTTTTCTGGGTTTTGATTTTGGCTTTAAGATAATTCTTCCCTTTTCCAAAATCAGTTCTATGGTATCGCTGATCTGATATTGCTCCAGTATTGCTTTTGGTATCCTGATTCCCTTTGAATTTCCGATATTGATAACAGGCAGTTCCATTTGTATTGAATTATAATTACAAAGTAATTACTTTGTAATGAATCTTCAAAATCGTTTACACCAAATTGTCAATACTCAAAAGAAAGCGAAAAAACAGTGAACAATCTCAAATGATTATGATAATAACGAATTAAGGTAATTAAGTTTCTTAATGAAAATCTTAATGAACTTCATGCCTTCATGGTAAAAAACATTGAGATTATTAGGTACAAGGAGCCAATCACGGCTTTCGGTTCTGCAGATGTGTTTAAGACCCAAATTAGACATTTTCCGTTCATATGTTCAAATACAATTTCCTTTATCAGGCGGCCTGATTTGATTTTTATAACAAGTTTTTGATTTCAAATTTTATCAGATTCAGTTTATCGAGAGTGCTTATTTCTTAAACCTGTTTCGCATTTCATTTGTGAGTTCATCTTTGTTTTTGATTTTATTATAGTGTTTACGTGCTAATTTCAACATTTTTTCATCATTATTTAGAATGCCTGTCTCATAGAGGCTTAAGGCATAATTCCCGTTAAACTGATCCAGTTTGCTGAATTTGCGCTCTACATTTTCGTAATAAGGAATTGATTCAGGAAATTTCTCGTTCAGGGTTAAAAGAATTGCTTTTAGCAGTTGGATATCAGGATTTGGCCCATAGTGTTTCTCTTCTGCTGTATTTATATTCTCCAAACCGTATTCAACGTCTCCAATTACTGTAGAAGTCAGTGCCACACCGTAAAAACCTTCCGGACTTTCAGGAAAATACTCCTTCATCTCTTCAAATTTCCTTCTGGCCAGATTGTCAGCCCCTATGATCATACTCACAGTAGCTAAATTTTGTTTGAATTCAATCGATTTGTTTTGGGCCAGACTGTCAGCCATATAGTACATGGCGGCAGCTTCTTTATTCATATTGCTTAATCGAAAGACATAACCGCCCCAAAAATAGGCATCGCAAAATGTGGAATCTATTTTTATTACCTCTGCAAAAATCTGGGCAGCCGAACCCAAATAAATGTTTCTTTGAGCACACTCGATACCAAGTGGGAAGATTTCCTTTACCCGCTCACTATCCGGGAATTTACAGTATGTCCTGTGGCCCAATAAATAATCTGATTGAGAAAAAAGTTTTGGAGTAAATATAATAAGGACGATCAGTAAGATTAATTTTTTCATGTTTCTGCTTTTCATTTTTAGTGTATCGAATCTTCAATCTGACAATAGGAATATTTTGAGTAAAAGCGATTTTTCAATTAACAAATATCCGTATTGTATCCATATTTTATCCAAAAATCATTTTAATTTCTTCAAATTATTATTGGCTAATAAGGATTTCATCTGACTGATGGCTGTATGATTCAACTGAATCAGTCTTTCTTTTTGTGTCAGTCCCTGTTTGATCAGTAAAGCATTAATGCTTTCCATATTACTCAGGACGACCAATTGTTCGATAGTAGCCTGATCTCTTATATTTCCTTTGGTTTCTGGATTTGCTTCCCGCCACTCCTTTGCTGTAATTCCGAATAGCGCAACATTTAACAAATCGGCTTCGTTGGCATAAATAATAGAAGCTTGTTTTGGGGTAATTTCATTTGGGATTAGGCTTTCTTGGATGGCATCGGTGTGAATTCGATAGTTGATTTTGGAAATTGTCCGCTGAACACTCCATTCTAATTGGTTACGGTTGCTTTCCTCGTCTTTTAAGCGTTGGAATTCCTTGATGACAAACAGCTTAAATTCAATTGAAATCCAGGAAGCAAACTCCAAAGCAATATCCTTGTGTGCAAAAGTTCCGCCGTATCTGCCAGATTTGGATACAACGCCAACGGCATTCGTACTTTCAATCCAGCGTTTTGGAGTTAAAACAAAACTGTTTAATCCCGCCTGTTTTCTAAACCCCTCGAATTCGAGGGGTTTAAAATCAGGATTGTAAATCGTTTCCCAAAAACCAAGCAGTTCCACCGTGTTGCGGTTACGCATCCAATTCTGAATAATACTGTCAGTATGCTCAGCATCTTTATATCTTGCAATATCCGTCAGCGAAATATAATCCTGTTGGTTGTTTTCGTAAAGGACTATGTCAACATTCTGAACAGTGATTCTTTTATTCTTTGCCATGGTTTAAAGTCTTAATACATCAAAGTTAAACATTTAAAAACTTAGTTTTTCAATTCGTTTTTTTGGCTGGCCTGCATGCTTTTTAATTACCCCGAATTCGATGTAATTAAAATCCTGATTATTGATTGTTTCCCAAATTCAAATTAATAGAATCAAAAAAATTCGGCCGAAGTTCCTCAAAGACCTCAGCCGAATAAATTATTTGATTCTAAAAAAATCACTAAACCATATCCTCCGGTCTGACCCATTTGTCAAAATCCTCGGAGCTCACATAACCAAGTCTCACAGCTTCTTCTTTGAGGGTGGTTCCGTTTTTGTGTGCGGTCTGTGCAATTTCGGCTGCTTTGTAATAACCGATTTTTGTATTCAACGCGGTCACCAGCATCAGCGAATTGTCAACCAGTTCTTTGATTCTTTTTCTGTTCGGCTCGATTCCCTGAGCACAGTGGATGTCAAACGATACACAGGCATCGCCGATCAGTTCTGCACTCTGAAGGAAATTATAAGCCATCACCGGTTTGAAGACATTCAGTTCAAACTGACCCTGCGCGCCGCCGATGGTGATTGCAACATCATTTCCCATCACCTGTGCAGCCACCATGGTCAATGCCTCGCATTGGGTTGGATTGACTTTTCCGGGCATAATCGATGAACCGGGTTCGTTTTCCGGAATATGAATTTCTCCGATACCCGATCTCGGACCGGATGACAGCATACGGATGTCGTTTGCAATTTTGTTGAGTGAAACCGCCAATTGTTTCAATGCTCCGTGAGATTCAACCACAGCATCGTGCGCAGCCAAAGCTTCAAATTTATTTTCGGCGGTCACAAACGGAAGACCTGTAAACTGTGCGATATGTTTTGCAACCGTTACTGCATATCCTTTTGGTGTATTCAGTCCGGTGCCGACTGCAGTTCCGCCCAAGGCGAGTTCCGACAGATGGGAGAGTGTATTTTTTAATGCCCTCAATCCGTGGTCAAGCTGTGCGGCATAACCCGAAATTTCCTGACCCAGAGTCAGCGGTGTTGCATCCATAAAATGGGTTCGACCGATTTTGACCACATCCTTAAATTCTTCTGCTTTCTTTTTGAGTGTATCCCTCAATTGTTCCACACCCGGAATGGTTTTATCGACCAGCATTTTGTAGCAGGCAATGTGCATTGCGGTAGGGAAGGTGTCGTTTGAAGATTGAGATTTGTTCACATCATCATTTGGCGCCAGTACTTTTTCACCTTCTCCAATCTTTCCACCCGACAGTACCTGTGCACGGTTTGAGATGACTTCGTTCACATTCATATTGGATTGGGTACCCGATCCGGTCTGCCAAATCACAAGCGGAAATTCACTGTTGAGCTTTCCTTCGAGTATCTCATCACAGACCTTGGCGATTAAATCTCTTTTTGATTCGGGCAGCACACCGAGTTCGCAGTTGGTGTATGCTGCTGCTTTTTTCAAAAACGCAAATGCGTGAATGATTTCTTTTGGCATCGAGCCTTCGGGGCCGATTCTGAAATTATGGTGTGATCTTTCGGTTTGCGCACCCCAGTACTTGTCTGCCGGTACTTTCACTTCACCCAAAGTGTCTTTTTCTATTCTGTATTCCATTATTTGATGGTTTGAAAATTAAGCTCAAAGTTAAGAAAGCTTAGCCGAAAAACCTTTTAAACTGATAATTTTCATTTTCATTTTGTAATTGAAATTAAATTTATACTTTTGTAAAACTTAATCAGATGATATGGCACAGTTCTTAGGATTTTTATTTTTCCTTATTATGGCAACCGTAGGATTTTGGGGCGTGATGTTTTTTGCATCTGTACTGACTCCGTGGATTTTTGGCTGGCTCAATATGAAAGCCAAAGAAAGAAAAGGAAAACTGGTACTCGAGGCCCGCAAAATTTTGCCTGAACAGGAAGGCATTACATTGCTCTATCAGAAGAGTTAAGTGTTATTTTAAAGTAATTTAAAATCGAAAACAGCATTGGCAAAGTCAGTGCTGTTTTTGTTTTTTGCAAATTTTTAATGTTGAATTTTGTAGCTTTGTTGAGTCTTAAGAATAACCTACCGATCGGATTTCTTTTAATTTTCTGTTGATTAAACATTCGGTTTTAAGAGAATGACCGGTTGAACATTGAATAAATTATACAGTTATGGATATATTAAATATGGAACCCAAATCGATTTGGAAGAATTTTTCTTCACTGAATTCAATTCCGAGGCCTTCAAAAAAAGAAGGAAAAATCATCGCTTTTATGAAGCAGTTTGGTGAATCTCTCGGTTTGGAAACCTCAGTTGACGAAACCGGAAACGTACTGATCAAAAAACCTGCAACTCCGGGTATGGAGGACAGAAAGACAGTTGTTATACAGTCACACCTCGATATGGTCTGTCAGAAAAACAATGATGTCGATTTTGATTTTGACAAAGACGGTATTCAGACCTATGTGGACGGTGACTGGCTGAAAGCAAAAGGTACAACCCTGGGCGCAGACAACGGAATCGGTGTTTCATCTATCATGAGTATTCTCCAAAGCAACGATATTCCTCATCCGCAACTCGAAGCACTCTTCACCATAGACGAAGAAACCGGAATGTCTGGTGCTTTCGGACTGAAGGCCGGTGAACTCAGTGGAAAAATTCTGTTGAACCTCGATTCTGAAGAAGACGACGAAATCACCATCGGCTGTGCAGGCGGTCTGGATGTGACCGGAATCGTTCAGTACATTGCTGAAGAAACTACGGGCAAAGGAATCAAAATCGAAATCAAAGGTCTGCAGGGCGGACACTCCGGAATCAATATCCATGAGGGAAGAGGAAATGCAAATGTGCTGCTAAGCCGTTTTCTTTATTTGGGTGTCAATGACGGTATCCGACTGATCGAAATCAATGCCGGCGGTTTGAGAAATGCAATTCCGAGAGAGGCACTGGCGAGTTTTCTGATCGATGACCCGGACGCTTATCTGAAAAAAGCTGAAGCGCTGAAATCAGATATCATGAATGAATTCAAAAGCATTGAAAAGGACTTGAACATCAGTATTTCTGTTGTTGATCTGTCTAATGATGCAATTTCAACCGAAGATTCAGGAAGATTTATCAGAGGACTGAAAGCCGCTCACAACGGTGTGTACAGAATGAGCCCCGATGTTGAAGATCTTGTGGAAGCATCCAACAATATCGCAAGGGTAGAACTTAAAAACGGTCTGGCGAGAATACTGAATCTGAGCCGTTCGTCTGTTGAATCCACAAAAATGGATGTTGCAAATCAGCTGAAAGCATGTTTTGAAACCGCAGGAATGGATGTTGAATTTACAGGCGGTTATCCCGGTTGGCAACCCGATCCGAATTCTGAAATCCTCAAAGTGCTTGTAAAAGTTTATACCGAAAGATTTGGCGAAGCGCCGGGTGTCTCAGCCTGTCATGCCGGTTTGGAATGCGGTATCATCGGTTCGAATTACCCGGGTATGGAAATGATTTCATTTGGCCCGACCATCATCGGTGCGCACTCGCCCGAAGAAAGGGTGAATATTCCATCTGTTCAGAAATTCTGGGGTTATCTGCTCGAAATTTTGAAAGAAATTCCAAAGAAATAATCATTAATAAAATAAGAGTCTGTGTTTGCAGGCTCTTTTTTATTTTCCGAAATTTGTTGAACACCAAAAAAATAAAACAATGATCGAATTTCTGAAAAATCTTTTGGGTGCAGTCAATTCCGAAGTAAAGGAAGCGCTGAAAAACGGTGCATTTCTGGTTGATGTTAGGACAAAACCAGAATTTGAGGGAGGAAGTGCGGACGGTGCAGTTAATATTCCGCTCGACAGTGTTGCGGATAATATTGCAAAATTCAAAAGTAAAAATCAGATCGTGGTATTTTGTCACAGTGGCGCAAGAAGCGGACAGGCAAAAAGGATACTCGAACAAAACGGAATTGAAAATGTGCTCAACGGAGGCGGAATCAGCAGCATTTTAAAAACAATAGAAGAAAATGGATGACGACAAAAAAATTCTGGATGTTTCGTTTTGGAATTTGAGATGGGAAACCCGCAATACCGGCTGGGACATTGGTTATCCGTCTCCGCCGATTGCCGAATTTATGAACGGATATCCGAACAAGCAGGCAGCTATCCTGATTCCGGGGTGCGGAAATGCGCATGAAGCCGAGTATCTGTCTGACAAAGGTTTTACGGATATCACACTGGTTGACATTGCACCAAAAGCAGTTGAAATTCTAAAAGAAAAATTTAAAAACAATCCAAATATTAAAATTATTCTTTCTGACTTTTTTGAGTTCAGCGGAAGTTTTGATGTGATGATCGAACAGACATTTTTCTGTACCCACTATCCGTGGCGCCGTGAGAAATATGCAGAAAAAACATCTTCACTTTTGAACCCCGGTGGAATTCTTACCGGTGTTTTGTTTGCCTCTGAATTTGATTTTGAAGGGCCACCTTTTGGCGGAACCGAAGATTCGTACCGTAAGGTCTTTGAGCCCTATTTTGAAATCAAAAAGATGGAAGCTTGCTACAACAGCATACCGCCGAGGGCAGGCAATGAACTGTTTATCGAACTGATTAAAAAGTAAAAATATGACAGCCGCAGAAGTCAATATCAACCAGGGGCCGGTACTGGCTTACTTTCTCGCCGACTGGTGCGCACCCTGCGATCACATGAAACCGGTTTTGAAAAAACTGAAAGACGAAATGGGCGAAAAACTCAATATCGTCGAGATTGATGTGGACAAGGATCAGATGGCTGCAGCTGCTTTTAAACTCCGGTCTGTTCCCACACTGATTCTTTTCAAAAACGGAGAACTGCTGTGGAAACATACAGGTCAGATCACCACCGATAAAATCAAAGAAATTATTCATCAAAATATTGAAAATGGCTGAAATCATCGTATTGGGAGCCGGAATGGTCGGAAGCGCAATGGCGATTGACCTTTCCGAAAATCACAAAGTGACACTGGCAGATCTGAATCTGAATTCGCTTGAGAAAATCAAATCAAAAACCGGACTGATCAACACCATTCAGCTCGATGTTACCCGGAGCGAAAGTCTGAAAGAGGCGGTTCAACCGTTTGATCTGGTGGTTTGTGCTGTTCCCGGATTTCTGGGTTTCAATGTTTTGAAATCACTGATCGAAGCCGGAAAAAATGTGGTCGATATTTCGTTTTTTTCCGAAAATGCACTTGAGCTGAGTCAGCTTGCGGTTCAAAACGAGGTGACTGTAATTGTCGATTGCGGTGTAGCGCCCGGTTTGGGAAATATCATACTCGGTCATCACAACGAACGGATGAAAATCACAGATTTTGAATGTCTGGTCGGCGGTCTGCCAAAGATTAAAAAATGGCCGTTTTATTACAAAGCACCTTTTTCGCCGGTGGATGTGATCGAGGAATATACACGTCCGGCCCGCTATGTCGAAAACGGACATACTGTAATCAAAGAAGCGCTGTCTGACTGCGAACTGATTGAATTTGAAAAAATCGGAACACTTGAAGCTTTCAATACAGACGGTCTGCGGTCTCTGATTTTCACCATGCCGCATATCAAAAACATGAAGGAAAAGACGCTTCGTTATCCGGGTCATGTCGATACGGTCAAAGCGCTGAAAGCTGTCGGATTTTTTGACAAAAAACCTATTGATATAAAAGGACAGTCCATCAGCCCGATTGAATTTACTTCAAAAATTCTTTTTCATGAATGGAAACTTGAAGAAGGAGAAGATGAATTTACCATTATGAAAATCAAATTAAAAGGATTGGACAGCGACGGAAATCAGCAGACCGTTGTTTATGAACTCTATGACGAATACGATCCGAAAACCCAGACTTCATCGATGGCAAGGACAACCGGCTATACCGCCACCGCTGCTGCCAACTGGTTTTTGGAAGGAAATTTCAATGAAAAAGGAATCTGGCCGCCCGAACTGATCGGAAAGCAGAACGGCTGTTATGAATTTGTAATGGCTTATCTGCAGGAGAGAGGCGTGCGTTTCAACAAAACACCGGACTGATTATTTGCAGACTGCCAAAGTCAGCAGAAAGAAAGTTTCTTCGATGGCCAAAACCTGATGCGGAATCTGCGGCTGGAGCGCAATCATCTGACCGATTTGTAAATCCGCCTTTTGCTGAACACCATCCGGATCGGCTGTAAATTCTATGTGACCTTTGATCACCTGAACGCTGATAAAACCGGGTGCAGTATGTTTTTTCAATTCGGCGCCTGGTTTGAGACCGATCAGCACGATCCTGAGTTTGTCAGATTTAAAAACAGTAATCGTATTTCGATCACTGTCTTTCCAGGTCACTTCGCTTTTGAGCTGTTCGATGAATTTATTCAAATCCATTTCCACCAAAGGCGCATTCAGGATTCTGTCGCCTTCGGGTCGGAGCGGAGTTGCGTCGTTTGATTTATTTTCCATAATTGTATTTTTTGGCGGATGAATGACAAAGTTAGCAAAAGAAAGGCTGTCAGTGAAAGATTTGGTTCAAAACCCAAATTATCCCACCAGATAGGTGATTCCGTGGGTGACCGGATCACAGAGATCTTTGATTTTTTTCTGTTTAAAAATCAGTTTCACCCTTTCTTTGATTTCTTTGTATTCGTCATGAATCGGGCAGGGGTGATCTTGCGAACATTTGCTCAGACCCAAACCGCATTCGTCAAAAACCTCTCTTCCTTCGATGGCTGCAACGATATCAAAAATCGGTGTTTCGCGCTGACTGTTGGTGATTGAAAAACCGCCCGACGGACCTTTTACACTGTTGACAATTCCGAATTTGACCAGTTTCTGAAGCGCCTTGCCGACGGTATGCTCGCTGGCATCAATCTTTTCGGCAATTTCTTTTACGCTGACTTTCTGACATTCGCTGCATCTGCTCGAAATAAAGATCACCGCTTTGATCGCCGTTTTTGTGGTGGTGCTGAACATATCAATAGCCTAAAAATTCCTGTCCTGCTTCCGAAATCATGGACATTTCCCAGGGCGGATCAAACTCAACATTCACATCCACTTCCCAATCCGGAAAAGTATCGGTCAGTGAAATGCTGATGTTTTCGAATATGCTTTCGCCCATCGGACAAAATTCGGTGGTGAAGGTGATGACCGCATCCAGAAATTTCTTTTCTTTATCAAAATTGAGTTTGTAAATCAAACCCAGATCAACAACATTCAGACCCACTTCGGGGTCGTCCACATTGTAAAGATCTTCAAATGCTTTCAGACAAAGATCTTCGTCGTTTGTCTCTGTATTTAATATTTTCATGCTTTGTGAAATAAAGTTTTACTAACATTGGTAACGTATAAAATTGCAGCGATCAGCAGTATGCCGGCTGCAATTTTTAACAAGATCGGATTGAGAATGATGATTCCCAAAACAAAGAGCACAAACCCGGTCAGATAGCCGAACATGGTGGCTCGGTACAATTTTTCGCTGAACAGTTCCTTTGGCGCCGGCGGTGTGCTGGTTGCGGTTCTTCTTCCTTTCTGATAGACTTTGTTCCAAACAATAAACGGCATGGTTTTAAAAGTCATTCCGAGTATGATGGCAGTGATCCAGCCAAAGAAAATGCAGAATCCGTAAAGGATTGCAAGATTTTTATAATTTCCCGCGGGCAATAATGCAATCACGATAATCAAAGTGAAAACAGGCAGCATCATTTCGATAATCGAAATCAGCGAAAGTCTGACCTGCATATCCACCTTTTTTCTGATTCTGGTTTTGTAGGCCATCCGACAGTAATTTCCAAAAACCAAAACTGCCGACATAATCAGCAGTATGGAAATATAATATGAATATTCAGACAGTCCCGCCAGTCTGAAAATGATAAATGAAATCAAACCGGAATTCACCAAAATAAAAACTACCCAAAGCGTTTTCGGACCGGTATATTTTGAAATCAGAAACAGCGGAATCAGCCTTGAGCCTACGCCAAAAACCAAAATCAAAAACCAGCCGATAATGCCGATATGCGCATGCAGCGACAGATAGGCCAGCGAGCTTTCGGGGAAAATTTGGTTTCCGTGATAATTATAAACCAGCAGCAGACCAAACAGTGTGGTGGTAAACAGCCAGACGGTTGCAGTCAGCATAAACCAGGCATGGATTTCCTGTTTTTCGCTTTTTCTGATGCTGATGATCACATTGATCAGATAACAGATTACACCCAGATTGACCAGTATGGCACCGGTTTTCAGTACCCAGTCAAATCTGAAATTATAAAATCCGGCAGCGAGAAAAGGAATCCCGACGGCGGTAAAAACAAATGCCAAATGACCCAGAAAAACGCTTTGAAGTTTTCCCGAAATCAAGACCGGCAACAGCTGATGTGATGCACCCAAAATCACCATGGTTCCCCAGCCGAGAGCCATGATATGGGTGATGGTCAGTGTGATCGGATTGAAATGATGTTCGCCGACCAGATCGGTGTGGAAAAAGAGGAGGGCAGTGGCGACCAGAAATGACAGTGCGCCGTAGGCATAAAACGGCAGCACCACCCTGTAGGTTGTGGTCTGCTGAAATCCTGCCATTCCTCCGACTGCCATCTTTTATTTCTTTTTGAAAATGATCAGATAGACCTCGCCTTCCTGAACATCTTTGATTCTGTATTCGTATTCGCGGTCTTTCAGTTCTGTGAGCAGAAATACCGGAACTTTTTTGTGATTGACATACAGTGCCTGATTGTCGGGAAGTGTTTCCAGATTTTCGAGTATGGTCATCATCGGCATCGGCATTTCCAGATGTCGGACATCGATTTCTCTCATTTTTCCTTCAAATTTTTTGAGCATCACATCCCAATCATCCGCATTTGAAGTATCCTCGGTTTTGATTTCCTCAAAACTGCCTCCGTCTTCACGATAAAAATAGGTGTCAAATCTTTCGTCTTCCACCTGATCCACAAATGCCTTGAATCCCTGTCTTTCGAGCAGGCTGATCAGCGGTGCGGGCTCAAAGGTGTTGATCACATTCAGCGCCTGACCGGGTTCGAGTTCTTTGACTTTTGACTGAATCGGACGAAGAGGATCCTGACCGCCGGAAATCATATCTCTGACATCCAGAATCACGATCTGATCTTTTGAAAGCGTTTTCAGATATTCGGGCAGCGGTTTTCTTTCGATAGCTTCCTCTTCTGCGGGAGTGCTTGTGTCTGCTTCAAAACCGAGCGGTGCGAGCGCTTCATAAAAATCTTCGGGTTTTACGCCGCCGATCTTTGCTGCCATACCGATGGTGGTTCTTGCTGCCATCAGTCTTCTCAATATCGGATTTCTCAATTTTTTAAAATCGGGACTGATGGTGATGATTGCCTCCAGCGCATCCGGATTTTCTTTGAGCAGTTTTGCTATTTTTGTTTTTTCGTTGATTCGCATCAGTTGAAAAATTGATCGTATTTTATGATTTTTTCTGACAGATCGGCATCGATTTTTTTTGCTTTTTCGTCAGTTTCTGCATTTTTTAATTCTTTCACTCCGTGGAGTACCGGTTCCAGCCACAGATGGAGTGCATCATGATCGGGTCCGTCCATTTTGCAGTCTTTGATCATTCCGTTCAATTCCTGCTGAAGCATATCTGCATAATTTCTGAACATTTCCAGATTTGCATCGGCTGCTCTGGGTCTGAATTCCTGATCCAAACCGATCAGATTTTGTGCATGTTTGCTGGTCGGATCGTCAGATTTCCATTTTTCGCCGTTGTTCAGCGCAAGCACGGTTCCGGCTTCCATTCCGTGTTCGTCATGCGAATGCATCTCATCACTGTCGTGATCGTGATGATGTTCGGTTTCTGTTTCTGCGGTTTCAGGAGTTTGGTTTGAATCTTTGCAGGACATAAAAAAAGCAAAGATCGAACTCAGCAGGATTAATTTCAGTTTCATAAAATATATTTTTAGATGGTAAATTTAATCATTCAAAGCGGATTTGAAGGTTTGAATACATCAGAACTTCACTGTTATTAAAATTGATTCTTCAGTTTTCAAATTACACAAAAAACCGGCGGTCAGAACAATGATTCTTTCCGGCGGATTGTGTTTAGGTAAAAGTTTTAGAGGAATTTCCAATCGGAACAGAAATCCCCGGTCCCGTCAGTTCTGACGAGACCGCAGGATATCATTGACTTAGACTAATTGCTTTTCCATTTCGGCTGCTTTGGGGAACAGGATGTTGTTTTCGAGGTGAATGTGCGTATGCAGATC
>Ga0172382_10003110_pt1 | contig 26652 bp, 37 predicted proteins | sample Leawel138RmetaG_FD_122245 | JGI IMG/M metagenome (GOLD analysis project Ga0172382, IMG submission 122245) | Leachate microbial communities from a municipal landfill in Southern Ontario, Canada - Leachate well 138R metaG | ecosystem: Engineered > Solid waste > Landfill > Unclassified | place...
AGTTCACTCCGGTCGAACTTGAGGAGCAGGCCAATGCGTAGCCTCCCCCATCACGCCGCCTTCACTGGCGAGAACCTGATTGGGTTCCTGCTGCTGGCGACGGCCTTCCCCCTCGTTTTCTCACTCGTTTGGATCGGGAGTCCGGCATGATCCCGCAAATCCTCCCCATCGATCCCCACGCAACAACCCGGCGTTCCCGTGACGGGGTGTTCCCCCTTCGCGGGGCAGATGGACGCCCCTTCCATGAGCGCAAGAAAGAGGAACGGAAATGACCACCCCCGACCTTATCGCCGCGCTGCGGGAAGCGCGGGAGGCTTTGGAGCCGTTTGCCCTGCAAACTACGCTTGCTCGTGCCGGGCGCATGACAACGCAACGTGTGCGCAGGCCACTAGATGACTTCGATAAAGCCCGCGCCACCCTCACCAAACTGAACGCCCTGCTTACGGAGGCCGGGAATGGCTGAACTACAAGAACTCATCGACCGCTGGAACACCGATGAAGGCAGGCCATTCAAAGGCTCACTGATTGACTGGGACAGCTACGGCGGGGACGGTCAGGAACCACCTGAAAACCTCGGCTGCATGTGCGCCCAAGGACAAGTCCTGCATGTCGTGGCGGGCTGGGAGCCGGAGCGCATCCGTGACACGGATCAGGCGAAGGCGGACAAGGAAGTCGCCAAGCTGCTGAACATCAGCACAGCCCATGCGATCCTTCTCAGGCAGGTGAACGACAGCATTGATGGTGCGCCTTCCATCGTCCTGACCGATCCCGGCAAGGTGCTGGGCGACCAGTGGAGCAAACTGCTCGATTTCTGGTGGGTAATGGACCAGCTTGACGCAGCCAAGTGGCGCGAAGTGGCCACTGCTTGGGACGCTGCTTGGAACGCTGCTTGGGACGCTGCTCGGGACGCTGCTGGGGCCGCTGCTTGGGACGCTGCTCGGGACGCTGCTTGGGACGCTGCTGGGGCCGCTGCTGGGGCCGCTGCTTGGGAAATCCAAGGCGGCGAGATTTATCGCAACGCCGGACGCCCGTTCTTCTTTCTCCCAATGTTTGGCTTCCAGACGCCTGATGACATTCCGGTTCGGCCTGCGAATTATGGGGAGGCCGGCCATGAAGGTTGAGCTAGAGCCGGTCGAGGTGACGGCGGACGATATTGCCGCGTGGGAAATTTACGGACCTGCGATTTTCTACTGCGATATGACTGGGCCGGAAGCTCTGGCCCGCCACCGCCTAGCATCCCGCCCCGAGCCGTCCGCCGATGTGGTGGAGCGGGTGGCTAGGGCAATTGCTGCGGCGTGGGACAAACAAATGTTTGCAGAGGCAGAGCAATCTAACGGCCTGTTTGAATACGAGCCGGGTGATTGGCAGGAATGGGAGCCAGAAGCCCGCGCAGCCATCCAAGCGATGCCCGCCGAGCCAGCCCAAGCCGAGCGGATCAAGGCGCTTGAGGCTGCGCTGAAATGGCGTCCGGCCCGTTGTGATTACGACAGCCTGCGCTCTTACGATGATGCTGTTCGCAACTGGGAAGCGCGGGCCAAAGCAGCCCTGCAAGGGGGTGCGTGATGACCCACTATCTCAACGGCCTCACCCCCGACATCGAATGCAAGCTCTGCGATGGCGAGGGCTTCATCCGCCACAATGGCTGGCCGTTCGGTCCAGACTGCCCCGACTGCTGCGGCCATGGCCTATCTCACGAGGATAGCTTGCCGCCTGACCCCGCTTGGCGTCGCCGTCCAGGACTAAATCAAGGAAACGACATGAATAACGACGTAAAGGTTTATAGCGTCCGCATCGGGACGCCTAAAGTATCCATCACCGAGCCTGCTACCGCGCGGGAAATGAAGATACTACAGCGGCTTGCGTTACTGTCCGGCGAAGGAATGGGCGATTTCGGGATGATCTCCCGCCGCCATTTGAAGGCCAGCTTCGGCGTTATGCAGGTGCTATTTTTCAAGGGCTTGGTCGACGGCAGCGCGCTGCGCGATGATCGCGGGCACGGCAACACACCGGATAGCAGCTTGTGGGGCATCACGAAGCTTGGCTTGGTCGCGATTGGTTATGAAGCATGACCCGCCCCAGCATCGAGGACGTGGCCGCGTCTCTGACGGAAGCGCAGCGGCGGGCGATATTGAGCGGGTGCTGGATCGGCTCGGGCCTTCAACAAATGTGCGTTGTTGAAGTTACCGACCCATGGACCGCCCCCGTTGCTCAATTCCTGACCCTTCGCAGTGACCGCCTAACCCCACTTGGCGAACGATCCGCGAAAGTGGCTGGCCAGACGAACTCTATTTCGGACTGCTCGAAATGGCCGTCCGCGCAGAGCTACAGAAGGAGCGGGGGTGATGAAGCTGCCCAAGCTCAAATCGACCTATGCCATCATCGACGTGATGCGCGGCAGGAAGTCGCTGGCCAGGCATCTGGAAACGCATGGGCCGGTGCGCGTTCTGATCGAGGCCACGCTTACCGAAGCCTATGGCTACGATGATGGCGAGAGCATCGAGTTCTGTGCAGACGTGCATTCGATCCGCTACCCGGAGACCAGCCATGATGCTTGAACTGGCTGACGCCTGCGAGAAGGCGACGGGGCCGGACCGGGAGTTGGATGCGCGGATCGCTTGCGCAGTCAAATTTCGCGACCTGCGTCCCGCTCGGCCTGACGACTTTGACGGTAAATATGGCTTCTCGCCCGGAAACATTAAGGTCGAAACCGGCTTTCTGATGGCTGACAGATACACCGCCTCGATAGACGCGGCGCTGACGCTCGTGCCGGATGGATATGAGTGGTTGCTGGAAGGCGAGGAGACAGAGCGCCACTATCCGCCATCACCATGGCTTTACAAGGCAGAGGTTGGGTCAATCGCCACAGGGGAAGGATCAACCCCCGCGCTCGCGCTGTGTGCAGCAGCCCTCAGGGCCGGGGGGCAGAGGTGAGCGACAAGTGGCCCGCCATGATGAAGCGCGCGACAGCTGCGCAATACTGCGATATCTCCATTGCCTCTTTCGAGCGTGAGATAGTCGCGGGTCGCTTGCCGGCCGGTGTTATTTTCGGCGGGCGCGAGCACTGGCACCGCGAGGCTTTGGACCGGGCGCTTCTGGCTATCGCAGGCGCGGATACGGACAGCATCGAGGAGGAATTGCGGAGACGTTATGGCAAGGCTGCCTAAGCTTGACCACATCAAGTATGTCCGTGCGAAGGGCCGCATTTACGCCTATTTCAACACCGGGCAGAAAGTGAGCGGAAAGCCGGTTTACGATCGCCTGCCCGATCCATCCTCGCCTCACTTCCTGACCCGTTATCAGGCGCTTAAGGCTGGGCGCGCAAAGCGCCAAAGTGGGGCTTTCACCATTTCCGCACTGATCGATTCCTATCAACGAAGCGCAGAATTTAGGGGCCGCTCGGCAGAAACACAGCGGATCTACAACATCCAGCTTGCGAAAGTGGACGCGCTCTTGGGAAAGTTCCCTGCCGATACGCTGCAAGAGCACAATGTCCGGTTCATTCTGGACAATGAGCCTTGGGGCGCGGCCACGAAGAACCTTGTCGTGTCTGTGATCGGCGCGGCCTATCGTTGGGGCCGTCGCCACGGCAAAACCACGGCGGACCCTGTTCGGGGGATCGAGCGGGAGAAGGTAGGCCAACATGAGCCATGGCCAGAGACGACGCTGGAAGCCGCGCTATCCTCGGATGATGCGCTTGTGCGGCTCGCGGTTCATTTGCTCTATTTCACCGGCCAGCGGATCGGTGATGTCTGCCGGATGGGATGGGCCGATGTTCGCGGTGGACGTGTCAGGATCGTCCAGCAGAAGACCGGCAAGTCCGTCTCGTTTCCGGTTGCTGCGGAACTGCAAGCGGAGCTGGATCGCGCGCCCCGACGCGGCCTGACAATCCTATCCAGCAGTGATGGCCAGCCCATCAATCGGGATGCGATGCGGATTAAACTACGGGCCTTCACCGACGCTCTCGGCGTCAAGGTTGTTCCGCACGGCCTGCGCAAGAATGCCGTCATCGCACTGCTGGAAGCAGGCTGTACGGTGGCCGAAGTCGCGGCGATTACCGGGCAATCCTATGCCGTGGTGGAGCACTACGCGGCGCGGGTGAATACCGAGAGGCTAGGAAGCGCGGCCATCCTGAAACTGGACGCGCGGAGGCGGAATGGAGCATGAACGGGAAACGATTATGGAAAACCCTGAAAAAGAGATAAGCAATACAAATGTTTACGCGGCACCGATATTAATATAAGGTTAGCTTGAAATGGCACTATTCTGCCAATTGCTCCCATATTGTCGGGAAAACCGGAATCAGCTTTATCAATGGCTTGGTAGGGGCCGGGAAAACCAATGACCGAGCGTGAGAAAGAGAGGGCGGCTGTCGTCGCGTGGCTGCGGACCCTAAAGAGGTGGGAAGTCGATTACTGGGGGCCCGGCGGCATTGCCGAGGAAATTGAAGCGGGCCGCCATATGAAGGGAACTCGTGATGAGTGAACTGGTTTCGACGGCTATCCTTCGCGCCAAGGACAGGCGCTTGATGCGCAAACTCCGATTGGCGGGTATCGATTTGCGGCCCAAGCTCAACTTCCGTTACCACCTACGGAATTATCCAAGGGCAACATTGGGGAATTATATACTTGACTCCCCCGACAAATCGGGGTAAATAACGACTTATCGGGAGCCAATCGCATCCCGGCGGGCGCCTCGCCAATCAGGGGCGGAGACGAAAAGTGACCAGCATCCTCGACATCGCCAAGACCGTCACCGGCGCTCGCATTAGCGGCTGGAATGATCGGCATTATGTCAACCTCCCGGCCAGTGGCGGCTACAACGGCGACCGCTCTACTAAGGTCTGGATCAAAGGCAATGTGCTGACGGTCGAGCAGGGCAAGGGCTATCACTCCGACGAGTTTTCCGCGACCCTCGCCAAGCTGACCGATGCGCTGATCGCGGCGGGCGCTGTCCGAAAGGGCTACAGCGATAGCATCAGCGCCACCTACACGCTGGACTGATCTAACGGGCGGCTTTCGGGCCGCCCTAATCGGAGGATTTGAGCAATGACCAACCATCCCAACCGCAGCAAGTATCGTTATTTCGAGGTGTGCCCGCGCGGCTTTGTCAACGAGCGGGCCTATATCCGCGTCCGTGAGGACGAGATCGAGGCCGTCGAAAAGCACTTTGCGCACTGGGTCGATGAGCAATTTGATGCGGGCGAAACTGCGGCAATCTGCGGATGGACCGATGACAAGCGGGCGCGAGTGCCGGGCGCCTCCATCACTTGGGACGATTATCGTCTCGATCGCTATTGATGACAGGGGCAAGCGGTGAGCAAGTCTACCATCTCCACCCTTGAGCTTTTCGAGATGTTCCCGAGCGCCGAAAGCGCTCGGGACTACTTTGAGGCGATGCGCTGGCCGGGCGGGGCGAGCTGCCCGGCCTGCAACGAGACGGCGCGGATCGGCAGGCGTAAGGGCGGATATTACCGCTGCTACGCCTGCCGCACCGATTTTACCGTCCGCACCGGCACCATCTTCGAGCGGTCCCCGATCCCGCTGAACAAGTGGCTCTACGCCATGTATCTGCTCGTCACGAGCCGTAAAGGCATCAGCAGCGTCCAGCTCCATGCACAAATCGGCGTCACGCAAAAAACCGCGTGGTTCATGCTCCAGCGCCTGCGCGAGGCTTGCGGCAATGACCCGACCGAGCTGGCCGGGATCGTGGAGATCGACGAGGCGTATATCGGCGGGCGCGAGGACGCCAAGCACGAGAGCAAGCGGCTCAAGGCCGGACGGGGCGGCGTTGGCAAGACGCCGGTTATCGCCGGGCGCGAGCGCTCCAGCGGCAGGGTCAAGGCGGAGGTCCGGCCCACCATCACCGGACGCAACGCGGTCGGCTTTGCCCACCGCCATGTGCAAGTCGGATCGACCATCCACACGGACGAGAGCGCGATTTACAATCGTCTCGGCGGCCTGATCTACACGCACGAGACGATCAGCCACAGCGCGGGCGAATATGCGCGCGGCAATGTGACCACCAACGGCGTCGAGAGCGTCTTTGCCGTCCTCAAGCGCGGGCTGCACGGTGTCTATCACCACGCCAGCCCAAAGCATCTGCGGCGCTACGTCGATGAGTTTGCCTTTCGGCTCGGCGACGGAGACGTGAGCCGCCGCACGCTCGACCGCATCGCCAGTCTTTTCAGCGCTGCGATCGGACGGCGCATCACCTATGCGGAGTTGATCGCATGACACAGCTACTTGCCGCGCTGGACGCGATAACCGCCCGCGTCCTCGCGTATCGCCCCAAGGAAAAGGGACTGGCCGCCAAAAAGACGGCGCGCAGGATCGCCCGCGCGAAAAAGCGGGAGGCTCAAGAGGACGATGGGGGGTCAAGTATATAATTCCCCAACATTGCGCGCGAAAAGACCCCCGGCATGACCCCCTTCCTCCGCTCCGGCCTTATCGTGCTGGCGTTGTTGAGTGTGGCCGTGATATTCCACCAACTATGGACGAGATAGCCAACCGCCATGAAGCACTTCTGGACCTGATCCGGGGTGAGATATTCCGCTGCCCCCACGATTATGTGTCTCTAGGAGAGTGTGCACAGCGGATTATCGAAATGGTTCGAGCCGAAAGCAATCCGACGACTGGTTGCAAAAGGGTTCGGGAAATAGCTACTCCATCCCCTTCGCCCAATCCCGCAGCCACAGAATGCGAGCGTTCGCTTGATCCAGCGCCTTGCTAAGGTCTGCGATTAATCCCGCCGTCTCCCGGTCGCTAAGACAAGGTTGCCCTTCACAAACCGCCTCGCCTTCCGGGATCGCGGGGTAGGCGACAGGCTCAAGCCGTTCAGGGGGCGGCAGGACTATTGCCGGACGTTCGGTTCCGCAGGCCGTCAACAGCGGCACGCACAGCAGGCCCAGCAGGAGCGCGCGCAGCTTCGGGGTTTTCAGCAACCGCATCGTCAATCACCTTTCGTGTCTGATCGTCATTGGCCTGAATTTCCGCCTGTCGAGTCGCGTCAGCGACATTTGCGGATCGCTCGGCCCCGAGCGCCTGTTTCGCGGCCTGCGCCTCAGCGGCCTTCCTGTCCGCCTTCACGGCGTCCGACACGGCGCATTTGTGGAGCGCCAGCGCGGCGATGAACAATCCACCCATGCCCAGCGCGACATGCGCCCAGCGGGGCAGGCCGAGGATGGCGGCGATCATTCGTCATCTCCCTTGCCGATGCCGATTTCCCAATCACCCCTGCGGGCCTTGAGCCAGTCCGCGCCGAACACCACCAGCCCGAGGATCAGGCCGAAGCCTGCCATGATGGCGTTGTTCCACCACTGTTGATTGAGAGCCATCGCCCCGAACAGCGAGCCGGGCGCAGCGTCGTTCAGCGTCTGACGGACAAGCGCGATCAGGCCGATGTTCTGGACCGAGAGTGAGATGATCCCGCCGAGCATTCCGAGTGAGAACAGTGCGCGGATTTGCGTCTGGCTCATATTGATGAGCGCACGGAACGCAGCGGCACAGGCGCGGAACGGTGCGCCGAGCCAGTGGAAGAAGCATCCGAGCCGGTTCATTTCAGTGCCCCCGCCATTTTCACATGATAGATCTGGGCCGCGTATCCACTGCCGTTGTAAGCCCTCGCGAAGTCGCGGCAGCTATCGGGATCACCTGCCTTGCAGCGCCGCAGGGCAGGAGCGAGACCGTTTTTCTCGATGAAACGCACTACCGCTTCCAGATGCTCGGCCTCGCTGCGCGCCATGCGCTCGGCGAAGTCCTGCACGGTGGAATAGCCCAGCGCCTGCCAGTGGAAGCCCATGATCTGGAACAGGCCCCAGCTCGCGCTTTCCAGCGCGGCTACCTCGTCCTGCGCAGCGGCGTCGCCCAACTGTGTCCATCGGCCGTCATAGTCCTTGGGATAGGGCCTATCGCCCCATTTGGCGTAGCTGAACGCCGAGGGCGAATACTTCCCGCCGGTGCGCCGGTGGAAGATATGCGGCTCAAACAGGATCACCGGACGGCCCTGATCGTCGAAGCTGCGCCCCCCGCTCTCGACGGTGCGCACCATGCGGATATGGGCAGGCGTGACGTTCAACCGCTTGGCCGCTTCCTCGATATGGGCGGGCGTGATGGCGGGCGCAGTCCTGTTCACATAGCGGGTGAGGAAGGCGGCGCGGTCGAAGGGCTTGGCCAGTCCGATCTTCGACACAAGGGCACTGGCTGTCCGAGCGCCCGGTATTCCGTCATCCTTCACGCCTGCCCAGCGCTGGATCAAACGCCACGATTCATGAACGCCCATCAGAACCACCCCTTTGCCGAAGCCCGCACAATCGCCCACAGCGCCGCGACCGCAGCCACCAGCGATGCCGACCACTTGATGAACCGGGCCACTGTCTTGACCGCTGACAGCGCCTCCACCAGCTCGCGCGTCGCGGCCACGTCCTTACGCATGTCGGGCAGGCCCTCGGTCCGCTCTTGTAGGCAGGCCAACTTCTTCTCTATCGCGGCAAAGCGCTTGTCGCCCCGGTCCAATCTCTCGGCCACCTGTTCAATTGATGTGGTCATTCAAACCCCCGCCGCCAGCGTGGCGAAGTAGCCTTCGACCAGCGCTAATTCGTCGGCGGTGCAGAGCCGCCCGATGCACAGGGATGCGATCTCGTACCCGTTGAAGGGATTGGACGCCCCGCCGCGCCGGAAGAAATAGGCCGGGTAGTTGCCGTAATTCCCGCTGCCCTGGTCAGACGCGGAAGTCGCAACCTGCGCGCCGTTGATTCGCAGGATCGAGCTATCCGCCGAAATGTCCCCGATCCCGGTGGCAACGACAGTGACAGGAGCCGCAACCGCCGCATTGCTGTACGTTGCTGATCCCGCCGTACTGCCTTTTGACAGAAACCGCAGATCGGACCCGGCAGTCACCGGCGCGGCCAGATAGAACGTGCCGTTATTGCTGCCGGAATTGGAGCTGGTCTCCACCGCAAGGCTCAATGCGGTATCACTCAGTTTCCGCAAGGCGGTGAACAGCGTCACTTCATTGCAGGCGCTGAAATCGATGCTGTTGGTGACGAGAAAATCGTCCGAGCCGTCGGGCTGCGCATACCAGATGCCGCCACCCGATTGCCGAAGGGCGGGACGGTTGCCGCTGGTCGCCTGATAGCGGTGATTGCCCGCGATCATCTTGAGCGTGGGGGCAGAGACAGTAACCGACGATCCGCCACCCGCCAGAACATCGACAAAGCGGTAATCGGAATCGTAGGCCGAACGCTGGCCTCGGAAGGCATATGCGCCTGAGCGCGGACCCGTGATCTGCGGAGCCGCAGTATCGCACATATCGACAATGACCGAACCCGTCACGTCGAGCGTGGCGAACTCGACGAGATAGAGCGCGCCCTGCGTGAGTTGCGAAAGGTCGAAATTGAACCGCAGCCAGGCATCCGCGCCCAAGGTCCAGGTTCCGTTGCCGTTGTCCGTGACGGTGCCCGATGTCTGCCGCGTCAGATGCGTGAGCGGGGAACCGATGACCAGCCCCTTGCTCTTGTCGAGATGCAGCCCGAGCGGATCGGCAGCAGCCGCAGCTGGAACCGTGCCCGTATAATCCTGAAACCGCGTTGCCGCATCCTGCCAGTCGAACCACCAGCCCTGCTCGCCATTGGCGAACATGGCAGCGATAAGCTCCTCTGGCGGCGTCGCCTCCCCGACCTTCTTGGGCCAGCGGCTCGTATGACCGTATCCCCGGCCTCCCCAGCGCACAGCCATCAGCTCATGGCCTTCATGGCGCGCCAGTTATGAATGACCACGGCAGTGTAGATCACGCAGCCCGCGCCGAGTATGATCAATCCCGCATTACCCCAATGCAGCGCGAAATAAGCAAGCAAGGCAATCCACGCGGTCTTGACGCCGAGAAAGCCATCCACACCGAGAAAGCGCATCGCCCCGGCGGCAACGGGGTTCAACTCCCGCCCGCCTCGCTTGAGAATGGTGCGTGTCGTGTACCAGTCCCCAAGTTGAAGCAGGACGAGCATAAGGGATAGAGCGAGCAGCATTCGCTTCTCCTCAAAGTCTGAGATGTCAGGAAAGGTCAGAGGTTGCCGTAGTTGACTTCACCCCACCAACTGAACGGCACGTCCTCGGCCACATTCGCGTAGGTGTTGATGTTGAAGTGAGTGCCGTCGTAGTGGACCCACCACGCCAGATCGTAAGTGCCGTCATGTGGACGCCAATGCGGCGTGATGATCATCTTATCCGGGGTTTGGCCAAACCCGTGCTCGATCTGGATTTTCTTGGTCCCGGCAGCAATCGTCATCGTGCCGCTTTTCTCGAAGCTCTTGCCGGAGACGAAATTGGTCTTGGTGAACTTGACCGTTTGCCCGACGCCATAGCCGAGCGGTTGCCAGTCGATCGGATCAGAGACGTTGGGCGCGAAGAACGCATTGCCATCGACGTAAATATCTTCGGCCCCGGTGCCCCATATGTTCATGAGGATGGTCCCGGCACTACTGGAATTGGTGGTCAGCTTGTTGCCCCGGTAGATGTTCCCGGCGCTGCCGCCGCCATTATCGATCGGGCCATAAGCACTGTCGCACTCAAAGACGTTGTTCTCGATGAGATTGTTGTTTGATGGGTAGTTCGTGCCGAACACCAACGGACGAATGTCACCCGTCGTTTTCAACTGGACGTTGCGGACGACGCCATCGTTCCAGTTATCGAGGCGGATATACCCGCTCACTACCGGGATTTCATCTAGGATTGCCCCGCTGTTTGCACTGCACCAGCGCAAGCCGTCGATCTCGTTTCCATACATCGGGCGGTCGTTGGTGGCCGCGATGAGGAAGTCGTTGAACGTGTCGTAACGGACCACGATGTCCCTGATCTTGACCCGCGACGCTCCGACAAGTTCGATCACCTGTTTGCGGACATTGTCGAAGTAGGGCCGGTCGATCAGAACATTGTCGATATAGCCCGAGATCGAGATGCCGAACCCCACATCCCAAACCCCTTCCGCACTCGCACCGCCAACGTCGATAAAGCGGGGCCGGATGAAATAGAAATCGCTGATCCGCACATCAGTGCCGGTTCCGTGGTTCTGTAGCTCCACCCCCATGCGCCCGACGTGCTCGAAGATGCAGTCGATGAACCAGACGTTCTGAGACGATCCGGTGTCGCAGATCCACTTGACCCCGTTCGCTTCCTCGAACCACGATTCGTCAATCACGCTCTGCGCGTCATTGGTGAATTTTACCCGGTTAAACACGATGTTCTTGGTCGTCTGACCTTGGGGCAGGACAAAGGTTCCAATATCATTCGCACCGTGGAACGTGAGGTCCTGAAACAGCACGTTCTCGCAGGAAGACATGGTGATCGCCGCGCCCTGCGTGGTCACATGATTAATCTGCCGGATAACGGTTCGGTCGATCCCTTGCCCGATCATCGAGACATTGGACTGGTTCCACCCGATCCCTCCATCTCCGGTCAGGGCATAGGTCTTTCCACCCAATCGTATTTGTCCGTTGGGATGATCGCCGATGGCGGCCAGAAGCTTGGTAAAGGCCGCGTCGTCGGACGTGGCTCCGTCGCCTACAGCGCCGAAATCTTCGGGCGAGAGCGATTCACGCATCTTGCTTTGCGCATCGCGTGCAACCGCGTCAGTGCCTTGTTGGAGAAAGCCGACCAGAGCCGACCCCTCGTCTCCGGCCAGGTCCTGAACCGTCCCGCCACCTTCCAAGGCGATCAGGGAGGCCCCCTTGCCGGGGTCCTCGGATTGCAGGTCCTGAACGCTATCCCCGCTCTCGAAGGTAACGAGAGACGCGCCCTGCCCCGGCGTGGCCGACGCCAGAGCCGCGCTCGTGGGATAGGTATAAAGAGCCTGCGCAACCCCCGCGTTGTTGAGATAGACCGTCAGCAGACCGCCAGAGGTGACGGAGAAGTAATCCCCGTTCGCTGTGCCAGCGAGGCCCGCTGCCGTATTCGGATAGGGAGTGGCCAAGGCAAGGGAAGCGCTGGCATAGGCATGGGCCTGAAATTCCGCCGTCAGGTCGTCCGCGATGCCCGGCATGTAGGGATCGCGCTCGGCAATAACCCCGCCGCCTGCATCCTTGAGCACGCAGCGGTAAATCTTCGCCATGTCGAGATAGATCGAAGGCCATTTGCCCGATGCATCCGCCACGACAGGATTGGACAGTTCGACCGACAGCGCCGAAGTGCTGTAGACCGGCTGCGGCGTGCTCGTGCCGTGCGCGTAGAAGTAAATCTGTGCCCCCGGAACAACCAGCCCATTGGCGTCAAGCGCGGGGCGGAAGGGCAGAAGGAAGAGTTGAGCGGCCATGTATTCCCCAATAAAAAAGGGGCGCATTGGCCCCTGGAACGTGCTAGCGATTTGGCGTGAGAACCTTCGCGAGTGTTAGATTTTGGGTGTGGTTTTTCCCAACCTACTGGTTCGCCCCCAACTGGCTATTCTTCCTCTTCGGCAGCAACCCGGGCGCTTGGTGACTGACCAAGGGACTGTTGCAGGTATTGCTGCAAGGACCGGGCATCAGCGGCAAGGGCGGACTCTCTGCCAGCCAGAACGCCAAGCTGTTCGGTCCACTTACGGGCCGCTTCCGGGTTCTTCGGTGCGCGGGCCAGCCAGCGAGCAAATTTCGGAGACGCCATGAGGCGGCCAGTTGCGGCCTGAACAGCCGCACCCACCACCATCTTGGGCAAACTGGTGACGGCCATATTGCCCATGGCGCTACCCATGAACGCCGCGCCGGTGTTGGAACTGTTGTTCAAGGCTTGGCTGGCCTTGGTTCCTTCCGCCAGCATAGCGATATCATTCAAATCGCGACGCATCTGCTTGTCAGCGAACAGCGACGCCTTTGCCTGGGGCGTCATCTTGTTCCAGTTGGTGAGGAATGTTGACGCCGAAAAGGCCGTTCCTTCCGCGTTTTGCTGCCCCGCAGTGCTCTTGCCCAGACGATCAACGATAGTCGCCCGAACACTTCCGGCTTCCTCGTCGGTCATGTTCGACAGAAGACGCGAAAGGCGCATTGCTCCGCCTTGCTTACCGCGCGTCATGCCTTCGATGGTGGAAACGATATCCTCACCGCTTTTTGACTTGCCGAGAATGGGTTGAAGAACCTCGTCGATATGTTCGACACGCGCTTTCCAGAACTCGTCCGCCCGGCTGAACATGTTGGCGGCATCTTCCCTGCCTGCCTGCCTCAATCCATCGCTGATGTCCGTGGCTACATTGTTCAGGATAGACTTGTATCGCGCCTGATCGGCTCCTGAACGCAATTTGCCGTCATATACACCCTGAGAGAGCGACGTGCGCGCGTCCCGCAACCCCTGAACCGATACACCGCCCGCAACATTGTCGCGGAATGCTGTCAATTCCCGCAAGGTCGATGCAGCGGCGGGATCGGGATTCTGTTTCAAACGGGCTATCTCATCATCAAGCGCGGCGACTGTGCGCAGCGGCTTGATCTTGATCCCCTTGGAAGCCTCGTAAGCACGATCATACAGACGGGCAGCGCGCTCCGACGTTTGCCTTGAAAACCGCTCGGCAGCGGCGCGAACATTTTGCCCAGCTACATCCAAATTGGATGCATCACCCTGACTGCGTGCGACGCGCTTGGTCGCCGATGCCAATTGATCCTGCGTCCGTTGAGCGCCCTGCTCCACTCGGTTGGCCGAAAATGGAGAAGACCGGGCAGCAGACGTGACGATCCGGGTCCCCCTACCCCCTACATCGGCCGGGAGAAGATCAACGCTCTGTCTCTCAGCAGCTTGGGCGATTGGAGTGGGTGAGCGAGGCGCGCCGGCGCGCAATAGAGCATTCGCCCCACCATACCCGAGCATCCCGCCACCGATGGCTCCTGCGGCCTGAGCCAGCGGACCATAATCCTTGAGGGCTTCGGAGCCGAAACCAGCGCCGCCGCCCGCAACCATATCGCGGATCGGCGTCCTGCCCACGGTCATCAAGGCGTTCTGGTAGGCCCCAGGATTGGCGATAGTAGCAAGACCACGCGCAGCGCCCGCGCCGGAAAGAGCCCCCGCGCCACCCTGATTGATAGCGGCGGCAAATCGATTGGGATTCTCCGGCAACCCCAATTCGGAGCGAAGATCGCCCGCCAGATCGGTGGAGAGATTGGTCCCGAATGCAGCATTGATCGCAGCATTTGCGGCATTACCAGGCATGGCGACAAGTCCGCCTGCGCCCTCGACTATATCACCGACGCCTGCCTTCAAGGCATTTGCGATGCTATCGAGAGAATATCCACCACCGCCACCAGAAGGCGGATTCCCTTGCTCTGTGCCGCCAATCGCTTCTCGAGCGCGTTCGTCGTAAGTGACGTTGCCAGTTTGATCCGTAACCGGATTGCCGCGCTGTTCGATCTCGTCGGCCTTTGCGGGATCAACGCGGCGCAGCATCTGAATGTAAGCGCCCTTAGCTTCGCCCAGGTTGCGGATAAACTGGTCTTGCGACTGATTGGGATCGAGATTGGCGATTGTGGACTTGAGAAGGTCCAATTCCCTCTCTGTGATGCTGCCCAACGCCCCGCCCGTTGGAGAAGCATCGCGCATGGCCTGCAAGGCGGAAAATGCGGAATTGGCGTCAATCGTCTGTATGTCCTGCGCCAAGTCATAAGCAGCAGTGCCAGAAGGACCAACCTTGCGCATCAACGCCCCGGATGCTCCGGTTTCAAACCAGCCATTGTTATCGCCAGCGTCCGCATAGACCTGATCGATTTTGTTAATCACGCGAACGAGATTGTCGATTGCCCCGCTCTGCGCATTTGTCAGGCGCTCTGCCTTGGTGCGCTCATCCTGAGCCTTCCGCGCATCCTCATCCGCTTTGCGGGCGGCTTCCTGCTGGGCAAGCCTGAGGCGCTCCTGTTCGAACTGAACGCGCTGCTGCTCAAAACCTTGATCCTGCTGCGCGCGCGCTTCATTCGCCTGCTTATAGGGATCGGGGGGCGCAATGACGGGATCACCGGCAGACGCGCCGCCGCCATACTTTTCCCAAGGACCAGCCATCAATTGCCCCCGATCTGAATGTTATTGCGCCGCATCCATTCATCCGTCGCTGCCTGCCCCTTGGCATTGACGACGGCCTGATATTGCTGGCGGGTAAGAGTGGACGGGAAGCCATTCGCTCCCAATTGCGGAGCGGGCGTGTTCTGGATCGTGGGCTGCACCGGCTCCCAGCTATTGGGGTCGGCAGGGTTTCCACCTTTGAACCGATAGCCATCCTCTACAGCGCCGGGCTGCGGACCACCGAAATTGCCCAACTGCGGCGTATATAGGCGCGTCTCGCCACCAGACCCCATATATGGCTGGGCAAGTCCCGCCTCTATGATCTTTTGAACAACCTCATTGAACTGCGGGGTGCCGGGCTGATAGCCCATATCCATGGCCTGCTTTCCGGCATTGGAAGCAGCTTCGGGGCGCTCGGCCATGAAATTGAAGATCTGGCCCTGCCGCTCGACCCATGCCGGATCATACTGTTGCGGAACCCCCGAAACATCGAGGCCCATTTCCGAAGCGATAGCAACCCGCTGGCCATAATTCTCAGGCGTGACGCCTTGGAACAGGCGAGAAACCTGCTTCATGCGCTGCTGCATCTGCGTCCGCTCGTCCGCCTGGCTCTGGCGCACATCGGCACGGACAGCGAATGCCGAGCGCGGATCATATTGAACCGCAGCCGCAAACCCCTCGTCGTTCGGGTTGGTCGCATAGGCGGCAAGCGCATTGCGTCCTTCCTGCTCGCGCTGGCGATCTTCCCGTTGCTCTTTACGGACCCGCAACCTGTCGCCCATCTGCGCGCCAAGCTGGAAATAGGACAGAGCGTTGTTCTGTGGACCAGGAGCGTTCCAATTGACTGCCATGCTACTTGCCCCCCAATCCGCCCATGCCGTAGCTGAATAGCCCGCCGCCCAGCACGGAAAGGGCATTGCCAATGCCGCTGGTTGAATTTTGCGCCCGATACAGCGCCGCGTTCGACACAGCATCCGCCGCGTTCTGATTATTGGCCTGAGTCATCCCGGCGTAATTCGTCGCAACGCCTGCCTGCGCCCCGGCTGCGTTGAACCCCGTGTTCCTCTGGCCTTCCAGGGCATTGAGGCGCGGCATCAGTGAGTTGAGGTAATTCACCCGCTCATTGCTGGCGAAGGTCTGGCCGTGCTCCTGTAGGGCTTTGAGAGCCGCACCGGATTGCAACGTGCCCTGCCCTGAAAATCCCCCCCGAACCGCATCCATGCCCTGTTGCAGCCGGTCATCATAGGCCGAAGATGTCTTGTATGCGTCGAAGCCGATGTTCTCCAGATCGCCGCCAGGGAGATAGCGGAGAAGCTGGTTGATCTCACTGTTCGCAGCAAGCCCCGACTGCTGCCACGGCGCAAGGGTCTGTTTGTTCTCGCCGTAGATTTCGCGGGCGAGTGCATTGTTCCTGTCGGCCACCTGCACCTGTGCATCGGAAGCCGTCTGCGCGGCCTTCTTCGCCGCCTTGGATTGTTTGGATGCGGCCAGTGCAGAACCACCAGCAGCGATGGCCGAACCGCCAACAATTGCGCCTACCGGCATAGCAAAATCTCCATTCCGTTTTCGCCCAGCCCCACCACTGCATCGCCCGCGTCGATCACGACCGGCGAGAGTCCGAGCAAGGCAATCTGCTGGTATCCGGCCACCCCGGCCCAAAGATTGTAGAAGGCAACGCCCTTGACCGCCTGACCCCGTTCGATCATCAACAGACTGGCCCCCACGGCCCGCTCATGAGCCGGGTCATGTGGATGCTTGGGTAGCTCCGAACCCTGCTCGGCTTTCGCCTGCTCCAAAAACGTGTGAAAGCGCTCCCCATGCGATTCCAGCGCAGCGCAATTCATGGCCCAACGCATCAACGACAGTTCGACAAACTCGCACGGCCCGAACATTTGATGATCGCGCTCGAACACGCAGCCGAGCTTGCCGATCAAGGCCAGCCCTTTCGCCGCCCGGTTGGATTTCGGCACCTTGGACCAGATCGCTGTGCAGTCGGTCCGCGTGAACATCCAATCTTGGGCGGCTTTCATGCACGAAACCGGCTTGGTGCCGGAATTGGGCAGGAACAGCGAATGCACCTCATATTGGCCTGCTGACACCGGCGTCAGGACAAAGCCGCCTCGATCCCCGATAAGGACAAAATTCGTAGGATCGGCGGCCACTATGGACAGGTCGATTTCCTCATTCCCGCCAAGGAAAGGGCGAACCTCAGGGTCATTGGCCACGGCATTGAGGAAGGCGGCGTCAAATGTCCTGTGCATCACGGTGTCAGCGCCTTGTTGGTCCGCAGATCGTCAAGCAGCGCCTTCATGCGCCGGGAGAGTATCTGGACATGATCCGCAATGGCCTGAACCTCTGCCTGCGTCGGCGGATTGGTGATCGTCGGAGCGGTGTAGGTCGTGTAAGTCGTCCGTTCAGCGGTGCCGGACGGTGAAGCCCATTGCGCGCCCACGCTTTGCTGAACATAACGGGTATCAGCCGTGCCCCGATTCAATATATCGGTATCCGCCGAGGTGCCGATAGGCCGCTTCACGAAAGCTTCGGGGCCGGTCTGCTCAAGAACGCCGAGTGAATCGCTCAATCCCGAGAGCGCGGTAAGAATATCGCTCGAATCCTGCTTTCCGGCATCGAGGCTCAGGATATTCTCTTGAGCCTCTGCCATTGCTGCTTGCTGGGCTGCCAATTCGGCCTGTGTCTCGGTCAACTCCGCGATGATCTGGTTCTGCGTTTCCTCTTGCGCTTCGATCTTGGAAACGACCGACTGCCACCACTTTTGAAATCCAATCGTGGCGTATTGCGTCGCTGCTTCCACCAACGCAACCGAGCGAGGCAGGCGGGGGAGCCGGAATGCCATCAGCGGCCCCCATATCCCTCATTGACGTAAACGTCGCTGATCCTGAAATCGACTGGATCGGTGCAGCGGTATTCAGCGATGAAGCCCGGACGGGACGCCATCCCGCAAGAGCGCCACTGGACGTTTTCGCGGTATTTGCCCTGTTCCCCAAGGTCCCGCATCTTCGGAGTTCCCCAGGTAACAGCGCCATCGCGAGACAGGCGCATTTCAACCTGCGGATCGGCATAGGCCCCGGTCAGATAGGGCGTCTGCCCCGGACTAGTGCGAATGCCCACGTTCCCAAGAACTACCCCGCCCGTGTTGATCGGGAAACCGGCTCTAAACCGGCGCTCCAATTGCCCCCCTGTTGCCCCTTCGTCTGTGAAGTCCGTTCCCCATTCGAGCGTCTTGCCGTCGATAGCGGACCCGAACACCCCATCGGCCCAGCACCGGGCGATCCAATTGTCCTGCCCATAGGTCTGGAATTCGGACCACAGCCCGGAGCGGCGTGAATAAATCTGCGTCTCGCTATCCAAGCGCAGCGCCAGAAATTCGTTTCCTTCCAACACGAAACGGAACAGCCTGCATTCGGTCGATGCTTCGATCCGGGCCTGCAATCCCGTGTTGGAGATCACATTGTCTTCCGAGGATACGCAGACCTGATTTTCATGCGTCACCCATGCGAAACTGCCGCCGATATGGCAGCAAGCCCCGGTGTTCCGCACTCCCCGTTCAATCACCCTGCCTTCCAAGGGCTGGAACGGCAGGTCATTGTCTCCCGTGTTAGGCCAAAACTCGATTGTCCGCGCCCCGAACAGGATCACCGTATCGTCGATGAACAGTAGATCCCGCAGCTTGTCGGGCGAGCTTTCCGCCGTCGCGAAATTCAGCCCGCCAATGTCGGACGTGAGCGAATTGGACCAGTAGAAGGTTTGCGTGTCTTCCCGGATCGCAATGACGCGGGACGCCCCCGTAACCACTGCCGTCGTGTTGGCATTGTCAGGGAACGGGACCTTCCACAGCAGCGTGCCGTTGAACTGATACAGCCGATCTCCGGCAGTCAGGAACAGCTTGTCGGAAAATCCGCCCCACGACACCGGCCCATCGCCGGGCAAGGCACCAAACGACACCCCGGCGCTGTAGAATGCGCCATCCGAGACACCAAATAATTGCCCATCCAGAACGCCGTCATGGCGGAACAGCCCCTGGACTGGACCAGAGCCCAAAGTCGCGCCCCGATTATCAAGGCCCGGCCTCGATTGCAGGCAAATCCCCAACTCCTCGGTCGGGGCTTCATCCGCAAACATGTTGATGACGGGCAGCGCGGGAAGTCCGCCACGGCCTCGCTCATAGGAAGAGAGGCCGAACTGAACGCGCGGCATCAGAAATACTCAACCCCGCCGCGATCATCGGGAAGGTTCTTGTGCTTCACCAGTTGAAGCCCCCGGCGCGCATGCTCGATCTCCCGCGCGGATGGCTCGTATTCATAGATCGAAGCGCAATCGAGCAGCAGATTATAGCGCAGCGCGTTCACCGCGTAGTCGGGGCAGTAGATGATGGAATTGGCAGTCAGCGGGAACGGCGCACCGATGTCGGCCCCGCTCTCGCGCCACTCGGCTATGATCGCGGACAGGCGCAAGAGCCCATCGGCCAATTCGTCCGCATCCGCCTCTTCCCCGATGCCGATCACCTTGCGCAGCGCAAAATGCACGTAGTCGCGCGCCGTGTTCGCTATCTGCGAAGGACTGTTGACGACAGGGATATACAGCGTCTCGATCAGGGTTTGCCCCTGAGACGTGGTAATCGTGGCCGTGATGACCCCGGTGTTACTCGCGCTGCCGCCCGATATTTTCAGGACAAGCTCGTCCCCTTCGAGGGAATAGCTATCGACCGTAACCACCGATGCTGAAACCGACGCGCTACCCGCGCTATCATCGCCAACAGGCACGGACCAGCGGCGTTCGACGACCTCGGCAGGTGTCTTGGCCGCAAGGAAGGTGGACATCAGATACCTTCACCGGGCGTGAAGTAAATCCGGCCTGTGGAACCGGCTGCAATCGCCGCAATATACGGCGCAGCGCCGTAATCCGGGAGCGTGATGGCCTGCACCACCCCAGCGCCCACCGGCATTCCCGTGGATGCGGATGCAGTCACTCCACTGGGGCCGAAATTGATCCAGACAGTCTCGGTTCCATCATTGGTGACAAGCACCTGATGCTCGCCCGCAGGAAGGCCCAGGGCCACGTTCTGCGAACTGCTGGAAACGTTGATGTTGACCGTTGCAGCCGGGAGCGGTCGGAATGCTCGTGCCATGGCGAACCCCTGTAAAAAGCGGGGAGCCGAAGCCCCCCGCTCGTTCTCAGACACCCATCACAAATTCGACGACGACCCATACCTTGCCGGTGCCGCCCGCGTTCGCAGCAGCGTTGCAGACAAGCTGGATAGTCGTTTCATTCGTGAACTTCTTAGGGCCGGTCACGAACAGCTCACCCGCGAGCGGGAAGGTGTTGTTCGTGTCGCCGGTCCAGACCCCGAGATTACCGAACCCATCGGGATCGGCGTTCTCGACGCCATTGGCGGCCCAGCCAATATCGATGTCGAGCGCTTCCGTGCCCGTGTCGATATCGATGGCACGCAGATGACCACCAACAACGGTGGCCCCTGCGGGCAGCTTGACCAGCTCAACAATGTCGTTCTGGGCAAGCACGGTTGCGATATTGAAGATGCCGCAAACAGTCTGGACCTGAGTGGGCGGGCAAATGCCGGAGAAGACCCTGCCGGCCTTCACCTGATCGGATTGATAGGTTGCCATTGGTTATCCTCCTCAGGCGATTTCAGCCGCCGAACCCGTGTGGGTCGGAGAGCCAGTGGTTGCGAAGAAGCCGGTCACGACGCCATGATCCTTGAGATCGTCGGTATCGCCCGTGCCGGAGCCGAAGATGATCTTGCGGACGCCGTAGATGCCGTCGATTGCGACACCATACTTGTCCCCGTAATCGAACTCCTCGGTGACGGTCTTCCAGCGCCGCGCCCACGCAATCGCGAGAGCCTGCGCGCCGCAGAGATAGACGGGGGTGACTTCCGCCGTGCCGCTATCCCCGATGTTGGCATAGATCGGCATATCATCGACTTCCTTGATGATTGCCCCGTTCCAGAGAAGGTCCCCACCCTCAAACAGCTTCGACGCCTGCATTTCCACCACAGTGTTGGCGAGAATGTTGTCGTCGATACTGTCGCGAAGGTTCTTGAACGCGTTCGGGTTCGCGAACACCACGTAATAGCGGCGTCCATTACCCGGATCGCGCATCGGGCGAATCTTCGGATTGCAGGTCTTGGCCTTGAGGATCATCGCGTCCAGAGCCGTCACATTGAAGAGATCGGCCGAGACGTCGAGCTGTGCCAGGTCAGCGGACAAATCAGTCCCCGAACCCACGCCAGCGCCGAAAAGCACCCGATCCCGGTTATCCACCAGCCATGCATCCGCAATGGCCTGAGTGCGCGACAGGAACGGGGTGCCGTTCAGCGAACCGAGGGCCGAGATGACCAGATCGCGGGTATCTTCGATGGACCAGGTAAGCAGCGTTTCACGGCCTGCCTGGCGCAAGGAGATAGCCGATTTCTGCTCGCTCATCTCTGCGATGCGCACCGCATTGCGGCGCTTATCAACGTAGATGCGCATCGAGCGCGAGGCCATGTCTTCCTCATTGCCCTCAAGCACGGTGGTGCCGGTGGTCGCCTGATTGGTCAGACGGTTCACCAGAGCAATGGTGATGGAATCACCGGCCTTCTTGGTCAGGTCTTCCTTGACCTGAATTACGGCGTTTTCGTTGGTTCCCATGAGGGCCTTGAAACCGCCCTCCTGGATATATTGGGTGAAGAACTTGTCTTCCCACTGCTGGACGACCAAGCCGGTCGCCGGAGTAGTATCTGCCATGATGAAAAAATCCATCTTGCCCCCGCAAGCGGAGGACTGGGAAATCCGGCGTCATCGCGACGCGGGACCGTGAGGTTTCGTTAGCGAAGCAGTTCGTCGAGAGATGCAGGGCCGGTCCATGCCGGACCCGAACGGCTCCCCACATTGCGCTCCGTCGATAGGGATGGAGGAACTTGCCGCTGCGCAGGCACTTGCGCCTGAGCTTCATTCAGCAATTCCTCGCGAATCTTGGCCTTCAGCTCATCCAGATTGGTCGCGCCCAAATCCTGCATGGCCCGATGGTTCTTGGCGATCTGATACGCCTTGTTCCACGGATGAGGATCAGCCAAAGCCTGTTGTGCGATTGCCGGGTTCTGCTCGGCAAGGGCGATAAATTCCGCCTTCACCTCGTCAAAATCCGGGTTCGCCTGACGCACCAGCATCTCGGACATTTCCAGCTTCGAATTGAACGAAGCCTGCTGAACTGCCGTCGAAACGAGGTTCTGCCCGAAGTGCTGTTGCCAACCCTGCTCGTCTTCCCAAAGGGATGGCGGCGGGGCAGGTGGCTGTTGGGGTTGCTGGATTTGCCGATTGAGGGCTTCAATCTGCTCCCGAAGCTGCTTGTTCTCGTCCCGAACCGCCCGCAGCGGCTCGTAAACGTCCTTCGGTAGTCCTTCCTGCTTCGGCTCGGTCGGCGGCACCGGCTCCGCTGGTTCCGGCTCACTGGCCGGTTCCTGCGGTTCTTCAACGCCCGTCTTCGAAGCAAAACGCCCGTGCTCGTCGCGCGGCCGATCTACCTGGGGTTCGTCATTCAGCAGTTCGTCAAGGCTTTGTCCTTGTTCCATGTCACCCTCGAACGCCCGTAAGGTCGGCGGCACCATAAACGCCCGATGCCCGGCGGCGGCTTCCACGTCATCCCGACGTTGAAACTGTCAGTCTGCCAATTGCTCGACTGGAATACGGATGGCTGAAATCGACCCGTCGAACTCCCTCAGGAGAATGCCGACAGCCTGTCCGTCCTCGATTACCTGTGCCTGCTCGATACGCGGCCAAGCGGCCTGCGGCTCGTCGCTCACGCCGCGACTTGAGCCCCGGCCTGGATGGCTCCAACCATCGTATCGCTCTGCGTCTTCTCAGCCGTGGCGAGATTCTTCGCCGTTTCGGACTGCGTTTTCTCGACCTCGGCAATCGCTCCGGCCTTGGCGATCTCCTGGACTTCGAGAGCGGCCTGCTGCTGCTCAGGCGTTGGCCCCTGCTTGAGCATTTCCAGCAGCCTGTCCTTGTTCCGCAGCGAAGACGCCTCGATCAGGACATCAGGCGGGATCGGGAAGCCCGATTGCGCAAGCTTGGTCAATTCACTGAACTGCTCGGCGGCAATCGTCGGCGTATCGAAGCCCTCATCCACGATGATATCAACGTCCAGCTCGGCCACGTTGTTTTCAATCGCCACGATCTGCTGTGCGCGTGGATCGCTGGCCAGCAATTGAAGCTGCTGGATCACCTCTGGCGGTGCTTCGGCCATATTCTCCCGTGTCACGCCCATTTGCTGCGCCATCTGCTGCAAGGCGGTCACGGGCCGGTTGATGCCGACGAAACGGATATTGTTCTCGTTGTCCGTCACCCGCAGCCAGCGCGGGGCATCCCAATATTGCTGAATGCGGCTCCACACGGAGCGATAGACCGCCAGCGAGAGCACGCGGATGCAATCGAGGAACGTCGCGGATTCGACGATCCCGCCCTGCTGCTGAGCAATGATCGCCCTACCTGACAAATCCTGCTCGTTCTTGCCTGCCAGTGAGGCATTCGGGCCAGTGCGCTGGATATGCCCGCGAGCATCCTGCATCAGTTGGAGATTGCCCATCGCCATGTCATTGGTGGGAAGAATTTCCACATCGCCCGGTTCACCGATGAACACCCCATCGGGCCGCGCCAGTTCCTTGCGGACATCGGCAGGTTTGACCGCCACGTTCTGCGAAACACGTATCTGCCGCTGCGAAATCAGGTGCAAAGACTTGGAGCGCCGCTTGTTCACCTCGTCTTGCGGCGACACCATCGTGCGGACTTCGCCATAACGGTTGTTGTCGCGGTCGATGTAGAGACTGACCGCCTTGATCGGGCATTCAGGCTCCCCATCGTCGCCCATATACGGGCTGGCCTGAGGTTCCACGACAAAGCCCGCCTGCGTGAACATGGCGAATTTCCATTCGCCCTCGCTCCAGTAATGCTCGCAGATGCGGACACGCTTGCGCTTGTAGTCCGCCCAAAGGCCCCACTTCGGCTTGTCGTCGTAAGTCTGGCTGTCCCGCGCCTTGCGCCAGGTCGTTTCCAATGCTTCCTTGGCGTCGGGATACTTGCGGACCGCATCGTCCAAGTCCATCCAGATCACCACGCCCATGAACTTGGCGTCGCTGAAATCGAACTCCGACGAGGCGGGATCGTAATAGAACCTGTCCCATGCAATCCGGCGAATGTCGGGATCGATAAACTCAGGCGGAGAAAGCGCCGTCGAACCCATGAGCTTCGACTTGTTTCGGATCGCCTTGACACCAACCATGATCGCGCAGGTGCCCTCTATGGCCAATTCCTTCGCGGCCTGAGAGCGCTTGTCATCCCAACGGGAATCTTCACAGACATAGCGAATGGCGTCCGTTGCTGCCTGGGCCGCGTCCTCATCATCCGGTGTGCGTGGGAAAGCTTTCGGGTCCTTGCGCGACTGCTTCTCAAGCCCGAGCATGGTGTTGACCTTGGGCTTGATCTCATTGAACGTGACGACCGGCTGACCGCGCTTGCGTAGTTCCGACTCCTCATCAGCCGTGTGCTGCTTCTCGTCGTAATAATCGCGATCACGCTCCGACTTCTCGCGGGCGGGACGCGTCGTTTCCTCGGAATCCTCAAACTGGCGGACGAGCGTATAAAGCAACTCGTCGGAGGTCAGATCGTTTTCCAATTGATCCCATCCTCCCGATCCTGCAACGCCTTGTCCCAGCGGTCCCTTGGCTTTTCCTTCGGACGCTCAGCGACAATCGCCGGGTGCGCCTGATCGATCGCACGTCCAATCAGCGACGCCGTATCCACATCGTCGTCATGCTTGCCTGCCGGGAACACCAGAAACTCGGCTATGTCCGCTCCCGGCTCGAAATGAACCCGCCCCGTTGCCGCCATGGCCTGGAACGACCGTGCCCGTGTCGGTTTGTCCGCCACCGATGGCAACCATTCCAACCGGCAGAACACGTTGCGTTCACGCATCCGGCGCTTGAGCATCGGCTCAATGGCCTTCTGGATCACGCCACCCTCACCGAACCAGCAGAGCGGCTTGTATTTCGCAATCAGATCCAGCTTGCGCTCAATCCACTCGTCCGAAGCGGTCTGCCCGCGCCAGCCATCGACGCGATACACATCTCCGTTGCTGTCGATCCCCCACAAGCGATGGACTGTGTAGTCCCCGCCGCCGTCAGTCACCGCGTAATCACTGGTCCCGTAATACCGCAGCGACGGGAGCTTATCCCAGGTCTGGAACCACTCCCGCTTGAAGAACGTGCCCTCATCTGGTTGCGGCCTCTGTTGATACAGCGCTGACCATTCGCGCGGTCCGATGGTCGCCTTGATCCGCTCAAGGACAGGAACGTCATACCATTCCGGCCAGAGCGCTTTGCCATCTTCCAGCGCGGGAAGCTCCAACACTTCCCACTGGTCGCCTTCCTGTGCCAGCAACCGGCCAGCAAGATCGTCCTCATGCCAGCGAGTTTGTATCAGCACGATTGCGCCGCCCGGCATCAACCGCGTGAACAGCGTCGAGCGATACCAATCCCAAACGACTTCCCTACGCCGCTCGCTATCCGCTTCCTCACGATCCTTAAACGGATCGTCGATCAGGGCAATGTCAGCACCACGTCCAGTGACAGCCGTTCCAACACCCGCCGCAACGTAAGTCCCGCCGTGGTTGGTGTTCATCCGGTTCGCCGCCTGGCTATCAGGAGCAAGACTCACATTCGGGAACACCTGCCCAAATTCAGGCTCGGCCACGATGTTGCGCACATTGCGCCCAAAGTCCGAAGCAAGGTCGCTGTTATAGCTCGCGGCGATGATCTGCCGCCTCGGGTTCCTACCAAGGCACCATGCAGGAAATCGCTTCGAGGCCAATTCTGACTTACCGTGACGCGGCGGCATGAAGATCATCAGCCGGTCAATCTCGCCGCGCTCAACGGCTTCCAGCTTTCCAGCAATCAGTTCGTGGTGACGCGCCCGCTGGTAAAGCGGGTTCGTGTATTCAGTGAACCGAAGAAGCGACCGGCTCGCCAGCTTCGCCCTTACCTCGCTCAGCGATGGCAAGGATTGATTCAAGCTGCTCAAGCTCGGCAGTTCCGAGACTATCGAGGTCATACTTGTGCGTGACGGTGGATGTGGTGCTCACGGTCAGCTTGTCGCTGTAGCGCTGCGACCACTTGCCGATCAGGCGAATGCGCGTGTCGATGCGGATACGCTTCTCGGCCGCGTCGATTGTCGGGTCATCCGATATGTCGAGGCACTCGTCCGCCAGAGCATCGCAACCAAGTTCACGCGCCCGCGCGGAATGCGCAAAGGCCTCTTCGTCCTTGTTGAGCCAATAACGGACACTGGATTCATTCAGCCCCATTTCCCGGCAAGCAGCGCGAAGGCTTTTGCCCGACGCCATGAGATCACAGATGGCAGGAATATGATCCTTGATATCCATCTATCATCTCCATGCATGAATTCAGCCCCGGTCACTGACAGGTGCGCCTAAATGCTGCGCGTCGGATGTTCTTCAGGCCGGGAACAGGCAGGATGGGAGATGCCTGCCTAAGCTGACGAAGGGTTGCGCCGATCGAGAAGTGCCCGGTCCAAAACGCAACCCTTCCAGGCCCGATGCTTGGAGTGTTCTAGAACCACGCCGC
>Ga0172382_10003113_pt1 | contig 26644 bp, 16 predicted proteins | sample Leawel138RmetaG_FD_122245 | JGI IMG/M metagenome (GOLD analysis project Ga0172382, IMG submission 122245) | Leachate microbial communities from a municipal landfill in Southern Ontario, Canada - Leachate well 138R metaG | ecosystem: Engineered > Solid waste > Landfill > Unclassified | place...
AAAATATAGATTGTCCTGTCTATTATTTCTTTTTTTTTGCTGGTTATCCCTTCTAATTGGCTTATTTTAGAAGACAAAATGTCTTACGACCTTGGGAACTTTCGTCCGTATAAATCAATTTTTGTTTAACATATCCAAATTTCCTGAATTCATTCAATATAAATCTTTCCACTTCATTATCTCTCAAAGACAATTCTCCCATAAGCGATTCAGGCCATCTATTGGGGCCGTCTGTTGGCAATTCTATAATTTGACAACTACATATAGCCGTTTTTGCAAGAACATCTATTAAAGCTGAAAATGATGTCGCTATTTCTTCCCATATATTCATCCCAACTATTGCATCGTATATTATGTAGCTATTGAATTTAGTGCAATCTATATTTATGAAGTCTAAGACTCTTGGATTTTTAACAGACCTTGAAAGACAACAAGCCATATCAAAATAATCCTTATCAATCTCAATTCCTGTCACCCCGAGTCCCTGTTTGTACATCTCAAAGCAACCGCTTCCGACATTACTTCCTATCTCTACGATATGACAAAACCCATTATTCTTAAGCGTCTCCGCAACGGCCCGATACCGGTATTTATAACTTCTTTGCGATGGAAAATCTAGAAGGTCAGGATGTGGATACTCCTGATATAAACCTTTTCGCTTAACCCTTCGGACTAATTTATTCCAAGATTTTTTATTCATCATTTTGACCTTCAGCATAAGACTTTACGATAAAGTCTGCCCATCTTTGACCGAAAAGACTTTCATCGAATTCTTTATCAACAAGTTTCTTTAAATCTCGGATTTTATCTTCATTCCTATTTAGAACGATTTTTTCTATTTTCTCTGAAATCTCTTCTGGATTTGTATTTTTAGTTATTAGATTTTCATCCAATCTTACATTGTAAAAATACTCAAGATTGCAAGTCAACCCATTTGAAACTGCAACGAAAGGCAACCCGCACGATATGGCTTCAAGTAAAACAAAAGAACAAGTTTCTTCAGGACTTAAAAGGATAAAACAATCCATAGACCTATAGATATCTCCCAAGTCGTATGTTGGATCTATGACCTTTATCCTTTCGTTCCCGTCAATCTCTTCTAATAATTTCTTCTTTTGATTTCCTTCCCCGACTATCAAAAGTTTGAAGGAAGGATCCAATGAGTCCATTACCCCAAGCATTTTAAAGATTTCCTTTTCTTCACTTATCCTTCCTACATATCCGAGTACTTTATCTTCGTTTTTATATCCCAACTCTTTTCTTGTTTCTATCCTTCCGTTCTTTGAAAGACATTTTATTTTATCGACTGCATTTGGTATAATAACGACTTCCTTTTGATCCTCGTAATTAAAAACGGGTATGCAATTTATTGAAACTCCAGCCCATTTTGTCGCAGAGCGAGAGAACGACTGAAGAATGGAATGTTGCCCAGCAGAGAAAGCTGCAGTTAAATGAGCTACATATATTTTTAAGCCTTTGAAATCTCTGGCTAAATAATCAAAATCAATTAGCCCCCAACCTATTAAAACATCGCAGTCTTCAAAAGAGTCTTTAATTATCTCTGAAGTCTCCACGCCGTCTGATTGCTTACCGTCCCTTGTTTTAGAAGATACAACCTTGCAATTTTTAATAAGTCTATCTACAGTAGCTTGTTTCGATACTGCTGGAAGAGGTCCTAATGGGGAAGGAACTACAAAAATCCCCTTGAATTCTATTTTTTCTTTTGGACAATTTCTTAATAGCAAGTCAATCCAGGTGCCTATCCCTCCTGCATTCAAAGAGTGACTCAGAATCCCAACCCTTAATGGCCTTTTAGGATTTTTTTGTTTTTCTACTCCAATGGAAATTGGTTCAGAATGTAATGACTTGATATATTTATCTGGATGTCTGGTTGCACAGGCTGTAGAAATTCGATAACCATGAGATATTTTTGATTTCCAAAGAAAATGGGAATATCCTATCTTCTTTCCGTCTGAATATCTTTTTATAAGCGGAGTGTATTTTATATTGTTTTGTTTGGCCAGAACAGCAAGAATATATTGTTCTACAAAGACATTTAGAACCCAATGTTTTGCATTCGGATCCATTTTTGCGTTATCAAAAGCGTCTCTATTTTTTTCGTCAGACAAGATGTCTAAAACATAATTTGAATAGTAGTTCATAAAATCTACATTATGGCCACCGACAACTCCGCAATTTAAAGAGTTTTGCGTTTTGAACTTCAGAGCTTCATTTTTTAGTTCTTTAGGAAGATTTGGTAATGAGTTTAATGAGTATCTCAATACATTTGATTCTACAGGACCATTTTCTCCTTTATCTATTAGGAATTCTCTAGACTGTACGATTAGGTCTTTTGACATCTTTTTTTCAGGCATTTTTTTTGAGAAAAAAACATCATTATCAATATGTAAATAGGGTTCTCTTTGTAAAGAATGAGAAACTATTTTGCTTGCAGCCCAAATAGATGGAGTAAAATGCTGATAGTCGTCCATCGCATTAATTACATTGTCGAATTTCAACCCCATCTTTTTACAAAAGAGTCTCTCTCCATAACTGTCTGTAATTAGTTCTGTTTTCGGAAAGAAACTCTTCGCCATCCCTAAGGACAAGGCAACAGACTGTAACATCAAAGACGGATACTCCCATTCTGTTCTGCCTGCTTTCAGATTTTCAAGCCATGGCTTGCTCCAAAACGACATTACAAGTTTCATTATAATAAGTCCAAACCGATTCCGTAATTCAATCCCATATCAAGTCCTAAAGGGTACTCATATGGGTAAGGGTCATCTCCATCAGAAGTATCAGATTCATCAGGAGAAGATTCGGATTCTCCCGATGATAAACTAGAGCAAGGATCCGGCCAACAGTAATATCCTTGCCCACCAGCCGTACTAAGAACCTCGCCGCAACCTGAGATTTCTAACTCCCATGCAGTTCCTACGGTGGGAGCGTTGACCTCGATACTAATTTCTTCGTCATAATATTCGCCTATTAAACTGTAACAAGCGAAAGAGTTTCCAGTAGATATCATCCCAGTATCCAATATTACTGAACCTCCATAATAAACTGTAAGTTGATCTGGTATGGTAAATGTCTTAAAACAAATGTCTAAAGAACAGTTATCGCTGGTAAGGGCTTGAGTTGAGTAATATGAGCTTATGGAACTAGAAGAACTAGAAGAACTAGAAGAAATTGAAGATAGACTTGAATAAGAAATTGAAGATAGACTTGAATAAGAAGAGAATTCTCCTTCTGGAGCTTGGCATGTTTTGGCAGGAATATCTCTATATTCGTCTTCATAGATGTCAAAATCAAAAAACCATTTCAATTGAAAATGACCAACTCCAAAATATTTTTGAGGAAGAGACGCTGAAAGATAAACATAATCCGATATATTTGCATTTGGATAACTACTATTTTCTACAGTCTTGTTGAAATAGTCATCGCTTGAATCTGTCTCATTCATTCCTTCGAAATCTTCTGAAGGCTGATAAGACGGAATGAATGTTGGAGATGTCCCAAATTTCAAAATTCCTGGAGAAAAACCATTCAGTAAACTTGAGCCAGTAAGACCAAGCTTTATGTTCTTTATACTTTGAGCCCATTTAGCTTTAAGCCTTATAACCTTTGTTTCGCTAACCTCTCCAGATGCGATAATTCCAAAGGTGGACATACTTGAGTTATTTTTTAAAGCTCCAGTTTCAGAATCGTATTCAAGGACTTCTATTTCAAGAAATTCTTCTAGATAAGGATAAAGATATGAGCATGCATAAACTGCGCTTGCGATATCAAGGCCAGATACAGGGACATTAGCGTCTTTTGAGCCAGAAGGATCCCATATGTCCATTCTTGGAGAAGTTGAAGACTCTGTTTCTGGAAATGCAATAAAAACTCTGTCTAAATAATTAGTAAACCCCAAGATTTCCCTTGATATCTTTGTACTGTATACAGTGATTATATTGTTATTCGCAGTATTTTTGTTTATAGAAATAACAGACCTGTTATAGAACTGGCCAGCATCTGTTCCTATCCAAAAATAAACAGAATTCCCGCTTCCCGAATGATAAGCAAGGCCTTTTGTAAGCTTTTTTGCAGCTTCAGCAAAAACAACCGAAGGAGTTCCTGTACTTAAATCAAGAACATAAATATTATTTTCGCTTGTTGCTACAATAGTATTTCCGTCATTTGGCCAAACTTCAATACTTAATATTTCTTCTGAAATTGGAAGTTGAAATTCCGAAATTAATTTTCCATCGGTAGAATAGCATGATAATGTAGAATCGTCATACCCATATTCTTTCCTTGAAATGTAAAAGACGACTTCCTCTTCCTCCCCGCCGCCAGACTCCATTTCTGTTATTGAAGATTCGCTGCTTTGAGATGGCAAGGTCATAGAGGAAGAACTGCTTTCTGAATTTTCTATATCAAAAGCACTAACATTAGAGGCACAAGCAAAGGCCTCTAAAACATCGTCATTTCCTTTAAAAGCCGTAAAAAGATAATCGGTATGCTCAACAATAGTTTCGCTTGATTGTTCTATTTCAGGAAAGTATTTAAAAACATCTCCATTTTCCTTACATATATATAGAGTCCTACCCATTAAACAACCTCAACATTTACTTCGTTTCCGCTATTTGGAAACCTTATTCTGATTTTTTGAAAATTAGTTTTAAGAGTTCCTTGTATCCAATAACTTTCCACATTTGTTTTGCCTCCAGACAAATCGGAAGAGGCAGAGCCGCCGTACCTATAATCAATTAGGTCGTCAGGCAGCCATATCACTGAACCCTTGTATTCGTATCCAAGTTTTTCAACTGAATTCTTTATGCTGAAGAAACCGTCAGGGTTCTCTTTTTGAGTCGTTTTTGACCCATTCTTTAATATAGCGATCCACATAATATTCCTATTGATAGCATTCTGGAAAAAGGACTTTTTGTCCACTGTTTGAAGATAGATGACTAGCTATATTCTTCAAGGATTGAGGCCGTTCTTCCTTTGGAATGAAGGATAAGAGTTTCTCAAGAGTGGCTTCTTTAGCTCTTTGTTCTGCTATTTTTGACCATTTTGAGTCAGCATCAAATCCTATATATTTTCTCCCAAGAGCTTTGGCGACATATAACGAGGAACCTGACCCGCAACATGGATCCAAAACTACATCGTTTGGATTTGAGCTATATAATACAAGCGGGATTATTACACCAAAAGGCTTTTGAGTTTGATGTCCAACGCTTTCCTGACTTCGATGTAAATTTCTGTGAAATTGAACGCTCCTTGGAATTCGGAATCCGTCATCATTATATTCGCTATCTTTTGTACCAATATATTGAGTAGTTGAATCTGCTCTCTTTTTTACTGATTTATTCCCCTTTGTCGTTTTAACTACCCTTACATCTTCTAAATTGAATGTATTTGCGTTTTTTCTCTTAAAATGCCAAATATTTTCATGAACCTTTCTGAAAGTTCTAACTGTTGCCCCGCCGGCATTTTGCTTTTCCCATATTCTCTCTTGTACAAATGACCATCCTGTCTTTTTCGATGCGTTTATAAGGTCAACAGCCCAAGGGAGTCTACAGAATACCCACATCTGCCCATTTTCGCCGCAAACCCTCCCCATTTCCCTCATAAATAGCCTCCAGTTAAGCCAGGGCTCGTCCCAATGGTTTGGGGTACAGCCATATGGCGGATCTGCTACTACAAGACTTACAGAGCCATCTGGGACGGATTTTATAAGTTCCTCCCATTTTCCTTTTAATACAACATTGTCCATATTGGCATTATACCAATTGGGACAATTCTAACGGAAGGATTGGCCACTTTTTAGCCTTAATGTCATGTTCCCAGACCAAAACAACATTCCAACAATCCCCCTGGATTCTTTTTGTCCTATTAATGTCGCTCTTAATGTATTTTTGTTGAACTGGATGCAAGTCTTCTGCTGGCGTTTTTCCAGAAATCGCATCCCATCCATGCCACCAGTCACCCATAACCTCTATACAGGTCTTACTCGACGGGTGCGCGAAATCAAAACTATAGATATTTCTCCAATTGTATTGCCAATAAATAACGTTTTCTCCGTCGTCTTCTTTTCTATCTTCACCCATTTTTACCTCAAACCCTTGAGTTTGAAGCCAGTTCGCAAAAGTTCCCTCCAGTTTGCTTATCCTGCTAATTGTGTGAGATTCATATCTTTTTACCAGTTCCTTTCTCTTTGAATCTCTTTGAGATTTAGGATTGAGATAGCCTCTTCTCTTATGAAGAGCAATGCGACCAATTGATACGCCTCTTGAAATGTCTTCTTTTACTGAAGAACAGGTCAAATTTGCAGAAGGGAACCTTTCTAGATATTGTTTTGCTGTAAGATTATGAGCCATTAAAAGATGCCCTGAACTTTTTAACGCCTGAAATGGTTGATTACAAATTAAACATATAACATAGTCTTTGTTTTCTATACCATTATCTTTTAGGAGTTTATTTTTTAACTTCGTATTTTTATTAATTTCTTTTTTACGAAGGCAATTTTTACAAATTCCTTTACTACTATGCTTATGCTTATCTGTTTTGCATACCAAACAAAATTGATATAATCTTGACCATTTTCCTAATATGGCGTTTCCTGGCTTTCCTGTTCTTTTCTCTTTATTTATTCTCTTGGAGCGAAAACCCCGACATCTTTAGTGTCGGGGATGTAAGCGACCATTAGCCCTGTTCCTCAATATATCGTTTAATGGTTTCTGTATTTGCATCACCAGTCGAACAGACAAAATATCCATCGCTCCAAAAGGTATTCTATCCCCAATAATGCTTTTTAAGGTCTTCTTTGTGTTGTTTCCAGACTCTATTCGTAGTCATTTGTTTGACTCTGCTGACTATTGATGTCGCACTCACGGTTGGGTCTATGTCCACAAACATATGAACATGGTCCCTATCAGTTTCCATAGAGTTAATCGTAAACAGGCTGTCTTCCAATTTGCTAATTTCAAAGATGCTTTGCTTGATTTCTTCGTCAAGTTCGCCAATCAAAAGCGGTTTTCTGTACTTTGTAACCAGTATTATGTGGAGTTTAATCATATATTTGCATCGTTTCTTTGTGTGGTATTCGGTCATAATAAGTTACCATTTCTTCTGACAAAATCAACTGTTTTGTTGGTCTTTTACTGTCCTTCTATAACTATTTAATCTTTTCCTACAAAAAAAGAAGGATTTTGTAAAGATTAAGTGTAAATAGTAGTAGATGAAGATAACAAAGACATTTCGCTACAGGATATATCCGACCAAGGAACAGGAAGTTCTTTTGGCCAAACACTTCGGAGCCAAGCGATTTGTCTTCAACCGATTCCTTGACCAGCGGAAACGAGAGTACCTAGAAAACAAGAAGACCTTAAACTATTATGATAACGCCAAGTCTCTAACTGAAATTAAGAAAACAGAAGAACTGAAGTGGTTAAAGGAAATTAATTCACAATCCCTCCAATCCTCCCTTCGTGACTTGGATGTTGCGTATAGTCGGTTCTTCTCTAAACAAGGTAAATTCCCAAGGTTCAAATCCAAAGACGATAAACAGAGTTTTCGGGTTCCTCAATTTGTAGAGTATAAAGACGGGAAATTGTGGATTCCTAAATTCAAGGCTCCAATAAAAGTCAGAGAAGACCGTCCGTTGACTGGCGAGATTTCCTTTGCTACACTGTCAAAATCTTCTTCTGGCAGGTATTTTGTTTCTATAACCTGCGAAACTGAGAATATTCCATTTCAAAAGACAGGAAAGCAAGTAGGGCTTGATTTAGGCATAAAGGATTTGGCTGTTTGCTCTGACGGAACTAGGATTGAAAACATCAAAACCACAAAGAAGTATGAAAGGAAATTAGCCTATGAGCAACGGCAGTTAAGCAAGAAAAAGAAAGGTTCAAACAATAGGAAAAAACAAAAGACGATAGTTGCAAAAACACATGAAAAGATAAGCAATTCAAGGCTAAATCATCTACATAACATAACAACTCGACTCGTTCGTGAAAACCAAACGATATGCGTTGAGGATTTGTCGGTTGTGAATATGATGAAGAACCATTGCCTATCGAAGAGTATTTCAGACGCTTCTTGGGGAGAACTCTTGAGGCAGTTAAAATACAAAAGCGGTTGGAATGAAAGAAACTTTGTTGTAATAGACAAGTTTTTCCCTTCCAGCAAGACCTGTAACAAGTGTAAATTTGTAAATCAGGATTTAACGCTTGCGGACAGGGAGTGGGTTTGCCCGTCATGTGGAGAAAAATTAGATAGAGACCTAAATGCTTCAAGTAACATATTGGAGCAAGGATTAAACATTTTCAACTCTGGCTATGGAATACAGTCGGAGTCTAAACAAAAACGTGAGGAGGCGTTGGGATTACCCAAGTCTATGAGTCACGAAACCCAGCCATCTTTAGTGGCTGGGTAGTTCATAACCGCAAATCAAACATATTATTTCATTATTCATTATTCTCTATTATACATATTAAAAATACAAGTATGTAAAAAATTTGAGCCGCCAATAATGACGGCTCAAATTGTAGTTAATCCATGAAGGATTTAGACTTATGATTATGCAGCGGTTACAGTTACCTTGGCGGTAGCGTAATCGTTGATTATCACAATTCCGATTTCTTCATATATGACCCATCCGAGCCTGAGTTTCTTTGGATCGTCAGCAGGCAAGACTGTGATATCTTGACGAACTGGGAACGCACCGACATACTCTGCAGGAGCAAGAATGAAGACTGTGGTTGTAGGAACCCTGGACGAGACATGAATGTCAGCGGTCCAGATGTGTCCGAACAAACCAGTCGTCAAAACTTCCTTCTGGGTGGCTTCGTCGTAAACTGTCTTGCCCCAATTCCTGATGTCCGCATAGCGGAGGGCATGACAAACAACTTTACCAACCGTAAGGTCGTGTTGCTCGATGGTTGCGAAAGCCTGGTTCAAAGCGGAAACCGACAATGCACCACCAGTGCTAACGACGGTATTTGCGGCAGGAACCGCAGCGTCAATAGCATTGAAGATGTTGGTGTCTTCTTCCTTCTGAATGGCTTCCTTAGCCTTGATTTGCGCACGATCAACGATGTAGAAACGACGAGCTTTAACTTCGCTGATTCTGATTGTTGGGTTCGTCGCAATTTCAAATGTCGGGACGAGGATTTCCTCACCTTCGACGATTTGGTCAGGTACTCCGCCTCTACGACTGATAACAGTAGCAGTTGCGCGGACATCCTTTTCGTATCTTGCCAAAGCACCCTGAGGGAGCTCGTCAACCATGAGCAGTTTACGTCCGACAGCCTGATACTCAAGCGCCCGGCGGATAGGTTCCACCATGGCTTGTGCAAGGGCTACGCGACCTTCTGCTGTGTCAAGAGCTTGGGCTACAAGGGCTTCTTTCTTAGCGTTAATTGATTTCTTATCGATCATTTTCTTTTCTCCATTAGTGACTCTTACGAGTGGACTATTACTTTGTTTCCTAGTCTCTGATGATTAGACCATCAACTTGAATTCAATGTACTGGTTGGAGTTATCTCCGCCCAACGCCCTATCTCCATTCAGGTCGACGCCAGGAACACCAGAGGGATACATCCCTGCGGCCTTCGTAAGCATTGCGACTGGAGGTGTGCCAGCGGCTGACAGCGTTCCGGGATCGGCGCCACCATACTTGAGCGTACCAGTCGCTTCGTCAGCGATGAGGTATGACCCAATTTTGGTTGCGTCAACGTTAGCGTCAACGAACTGATCTGTTGCGAACTCTCCACCGCCAAAATAGACGGTGACTTTGCCGCTCGCCTTTGTCTCGTCAAAATAGTCCGAAACCCTGTTCTGGAAGCTGACAGTATTGTCGCCGGAAATGTAACCAGTTCCAACGCCAGGCATAGCGGAAGCGCTTGTGCTGAACGTATCGCCGGATACTCCGAGGACCTTATTGTCATCGCCCGTTGTTACTCTGCGAACGCCATTGGCGCCGTTGAGTGCTACGAGCATACCTTCTTTGATTTCGGCACTATTCGGATCGACATCATAGACTGCTGCTATTACATGATATTTTTCTACCAATGCCATTTTATGTCTCCTAGTTAGTACTTATCTTTCTTTACCGGCGGTCGCGTAAAAGGGTTTCGGCTTGTTACTACGGTCTTTACAACTTGCTTTCAACCATCATTCACTATCGTCTAAGTGCTTCGTCTTTTTCTGCTTGCGTTTTACTTCGTAGCGACTACTACACCGGCTTACAAATAACAGTATTCTCCGGAGAGGGGTAAAATCCCTGCATAAATACAAAAAAAAGTGGTCTGGAAAAACCAGACCACTTTTTTAATCAACACTGTATTGATTATTTCATATCGAAGCGACGAAGATTTTCGTCAAGTCCTTTACTCCCAATGGTAAAGAGGTCAGCCAAACTGGCATCTTTGTCCTGGGGTTCTGGCAAGTCGAGTCCTGATGCTTCTTGAACAATTGCTTGAGTCAATGCAGGATTTGTAGAGGCTTGTTTCTGGACTGCTTTCTTTGGGAACATTCTGGAAGCATAAGTTTCCATTTGGTCCAAGCCAACCCTTGACAAGACTTCAACAACATCATCAAATGCGCTGTCTTCGATTGATGCAGATGCGAGCAATTTACCGGCAAGAGAAACGGCCTTCTTCCAACGAGCCTGTTCAATCTTCTTCAAATGCTTCTCTCTGTTGTCGCCTGCGATAATGGTTCCCTTTTCCTTCAATTCAAGACCAGGCATTCCGCTTTGAATTTCCTGTTCGTGTCCGAGGAATTGGCTATCTGCTGGGACATCAAGTTCCTTCGCTGGAACATCAATATTGTCCGCTCCTTCGTTTCCCATGGAAGCATCTCCCCTAGGAATCCCAGGTTTGGCCAAAGGCTTGTCAATATTCTCAGCGGATTCGTTACCTAATTTGGCATCGCCTCTTGGAATTCCAGCTTCAACTTCTGACTCAATATGTTCTACATGGTCTGGAGTTTTCGCAATTTTCTTGACGCTCTTGATGTTCGCAATAACAGTTCCCTTGATTTCTGTATTAACCCCGGGCATATCCTTTTGAACTTCAGTCTCGCCGCCCATCGTTGCATGGTCTGCGGGAATGTCTGGAAGAGTAGCCTTTACATTGATGTTATCAGCGCTCTCTCCTGCCATACCTTTTCCACCATTGGTAGGAATGTCAAGTTCGATTTCTACAACATCAATATTGTCTTTACCTTCGTTGCCGATTGTGGCTTTTCCTCTTGGAATCCCAGCTTCGACATCTTGCTCTATACCGTCAACTTTCGTTGGTGTCTTTGCTTCTTTATTCATTTTTTTATCCTTTGCTGTTTTAGTGCTCTTTTTAGATTTCGCTGTTAAGGGTTCGCCTTCCAGTTCGACTTCTTCGATAGCCTCGGGAGCTTCTGGAGCCTCTGGGACTTCTGGAACTCCTAATTCTACCATCTCCTCGTCAGACTGAACCGCAACTTGTTCTGCAATATCTTCAGCGACTTCTTTTGGCAATTCAACAGTTACTGTATCTTCCAAGATGTCGTCTGTTGGTTCGTCAAGGCCTTCAAGACCTGCGTCTTCTGGCAATGGGTCTCCGATATCTCCTTCTTCGTCAATTCCGACCTCGTCCAATTCTTTGGGAAGTTCCATTTGAGCTCTCTTTGTATTCATAGCCCTAAGGTCTTCAGCCGTCAAATCAGCTTCGTCAGCCCAAGCAAGTAGGTAGATATTGTCATCCGCTTCGCTTGCATAGATTTTCTTCAAGGTCCCGCAGATATGAGCAGATGCTTCCTTGGTGTAGCCCTTCTCCATCTGGTCTTTCAGGCAATCATCCATATCGTCATGTTGCATCATAACTTCGGCCAACTTGGACATTTTCTTTGTGCTAGTAATAGCGAACTGTTCAAGTTCTTTGCAAACGCAATCTGCAAGAGGCTTTCCTTTGCAAGGACCGAATGTTGCAACAGTATTCAAACCATGCTTACGAGCGATTCGTTCCATGCAGTTTGACATCGGGAATTTCCCAGCTTGAGCAGCTTTTACCATTTTTGCAACCTTCATATTCGCCATCAATTTCAATGCGGCTTCTTTGCAAGACTCGCATCCGGCAGTGATAGCTTTCGTTGGATTGATGGACCAAGCGACCCTCAACATTCCCTTTGCAGGGTCAGCTACGCTTGCGAACATTTGCTTACTTGTCTTTGTTGAACAGGCTGGGCAAACATAAGTAACGATTCCCTTTTTCGAAGCAAGGGTTTTAATTTCCTTGGTTCCGCAAGACGGGCAAACATTACCGTGAGTCTTTTCAAGTTCTGCGATTTTCTTAATTACGCCGCTATCAATAGAGACTTCGGCTGCAACAGGCATAGAAGGAAGGTTTGGAGACTCTGGAGTTTCCAATTCTTCAGCTTCGGCATCAATGTCATCTTCGCTCTTGAAAGAAACATCAGTTGGATTGAGAACTTCAATATTTACAGACAAGCTATAAGCCGCTCCGCAATTATGGCAGTTACAAGTTCCGTCTTCCATTCCTTTCCCGCCGACATCTACATCATCGCTTCCGCAGAAGGGGCATATTGCGCCAGGAGGGCTTTGAAGGTCCTTTTCTCCAGGAGCTTCAGCATCATCAGCAGGAGGCTCCGCTGTAAGAGATTGGATTCCTTCTTCGGCTGCACCAGGCAAAGGCTCAGGAACTGAAGCATCCTGTCCGCCCATTCCGCCAGCTCCAGGAGGAGGCGAACCGCCGCCGCCCGGGATTTGAGCCGTTACAGTCTTTTTCCCTTTCGCAGAGGCCATAGCAGGCATCGGAGTCTGCTCTTGTCCTGGAGGAGTTAAGGCTGGAGGCTGGAGGTCATCAAGAGCTGCCCCTGTGGCGTCTCCTTCTGGAGCCTGATCTTCTGGCTCCAAATCCATATCGTCAGAACCTGGCAAAGAAAGGTCAACTTCTTGAGTTTCCCCATCGGCATCCCATTGAACTGCTATTTGGATTTTTTCTCCATCAACATTTACATTTGTAATACCAGCAAGTTTTTTGTTCTTCAAAGAGGAAACGCCCCTTACAAAACCAGAAATGCGGTCTTTAGCAGCCGATTTGCTCATACCTTTAACCAATCCAACTTCTTGGAAAGAGGCTTCAATAATATGAGTTGCATTCGACGCTGTTACGGATTCCTTTACTTCTTCAGCTTCAGCTTCAGCTTCGACTACCGATTCAGCTTCGACTACTTCGGCCTTCTCGGTATCGGCAGTTAAAGCAGAACGGAACGCCTGCCTACGACTCGGAGAAGTGCTTTCAGCCTTTTCCTGTCCGATACGGTCATCAATAGCTGTAGCGATAGCCTTAATTCCTTGTTCAGAATCTTCTGTCAAGGTTTCAAGAACTAATACAACATCTTCAGGATTTACTTTAACATCTGAAGCGACAAGAACATTAAGGCCAGAGGAGATGGCCTTTTTGACATCCTTGCTACTTACAGAAGCTAAACGAATACCTTTTTCTCCGTAATATTTAGCCCTTGCTGAAACATCAAGGCCTCTTGGAGCGACTGCGCTCTCATCAGTGATTGAATCTAGCAATTCGTTTTTAGAACGGACGCTATCAACCATACTGGAAATTGATTCCTGCGTTTGAGCGGGAGTAACTCCGAGGGAGATGCTTGCTTCGGCCAATACATTCAATACATCAGAAACATGCTCTTTAGCTGTTTTGACTTCCTTCCTGCTAAAGGCTTCTCTTGTCCAGATGGATTCGAGCTGCTTTTCATGGATTGAAGATTGTTCAGTTCCAGTGCGATTAGGGTCTAGCTGTTTTTGAGTTGTGCTGTCGCGTTCTTCATTCTTGCGAGAGTCATTCAACTGGACTTGAGTTGTTTGGTCAGGTACTGATTCAGTCCTTTTCGCTTCAAGTTGTTTCTCATGCGTAGATGTTTTTTCGTCATCCTGTCTCTGATAAATTTGACTTGCTTTGCTTCCGCCCAACTGGACTTCAGTAATTTCGTTCCGCTCTTCACCTTCTCTGGCGTGATAGCTGGACTTCTCGTCTAATTGGCGTTCTGTAATTTGTTCCGATTTCATTCTGTCTCCTCTGTTATCTGTTTTTGCAGTAATATCCGGCTTTGATTGTTGTGTGTACTCCGAAAGTGCTTGTTTTTCCTGCCAAGATTCGTTTAATCCTTGTCGGACCTGTTCAATTTCTTTAGAAGCGTGTCCTGGGGTTCGTCTTTGCATATCATCTTCCTCCGTATTAGAACTAGCCATTTTAGCGGCCATTTGCTCTAATTTACTAATATCTTTTGACATTTTCGTTATCGTTGTTTCAGTTAAATCAGTAGAAGCTAATGGCTTCATTGGAGGAGTCGGCATAGTTGGAGCCGAAACCAAAGATGATTGAGGGGAACCCGAAACGGTTCCAACGGGAGCTGGAGCTGATTCGCTTACTGGTTGAACTGGAGCCATCGGGTTATCAGTTGGCATCGGAGCTGGAGGAGCTTCAACATCTCCTTCTACGCCAGGTATCCCGCCTTGCTGAAGTTGTCCATAACCAGCACCGACCAATTCGTCAGTGAATGTTTGGAGTTTTGATAAAATCTCAACAAGGTCTGCTGCGAAATCAACTTCTACATTTTTCCTATTAGAGATTAGGTTTTTGCAGATTTCTTCAATTGACTGTAATGCTTGATTTAACTGATCAATTTCTTGTTGGCTTGCTTTTGCGTAAAGAGAGCTTTCCTTAAACATAAAGACTGAATTTGCAACAGAGGCTGCCTTTGACATTGTTGATTGATTTGATTTGTCATTATCAAATATTCCTTGAATTCTGCAGGACTGACAAGCTGGGTCGCCAACTCCGCTCAATTCTATGAATCTAATTCCGTAGTTATCTTCATAAACAGGTTCGTTTCTAGCAACTCTTATCTCACCAGTTTTTGCATCCTTAACCTTGCCAGAGAACTTACGTCCTTTGAGGTTTTTGACATGAGGGCAATATTCGTCAACTGTACTAGCTGAATTATGGCAAATTGAGCAAACGCTATATTCGACCTGACATCCCATTGAAACGCCAGTCATATATTCTTCTTCGATTCCTCTGCAAATATGAGGATAAGCTTCTCTATCTACAAAACCTATGACATAAATAGATTCTTCTTTTGGGTCCCATTCAGACCAGATTATTTTGCCTCTGGCATTTTCTATGTCTTGGTTGTTATGATTTGTATAAAACGGTACGCCTACGAAGGTTTGGGCGGATCTTATTAATTCAGAGTCGGAAAAATAATCACCATTAGAGTTTACTTCGTTAGCTTTAATTGCCTTCGCCCTAAAGAATAGGGCATTCTTATGTTTTGCAATTTCAGCCTTTACAACTTTAGACGCTTCGCTTGTTTCTTCAAGTTGTATCTTTGAAGAAGCCAATCTTATTAGCCCTTTAAGTTCATGTACAGGTTCGACAGAAGTCAAAGAAACTGCTATTTTTTTTATTCCATATCCCATTATTTTAGTCCTTCAGAATGATATTTCAACAAAAGACTCTTTAAGTCCTTTTCGAAATCTTATTTAAAGATATTTTTTCAACATTGATTGAACTTCCTTTGAAGCTCGTTTCTTGCCCATCTTTTTAAGGTCTTGAGCAATTACAGAAATCCCTCTTACAGTTTCGGCAAAATGACCAGGAACTTGATTCTTTTTTAGGAATTCTTCAAATTCAGAATCGTCTTCCTCTTCTTCTGGTTCTGGCTCTGGTTCTACTGGAACCTTTTCCTCTTCAACATTCTTCGGAGGAATTGTTTCTTCTTTAACAGTTCCAGCAGGTCCTACTCCTTGAACGCCCTGAACTCCTTCAACGCCTTCGACAACAGGTTGCTCTTCGGGAACGGGTTCTGGTTGAACAGGAGAAGAATCAACTGTATTTTGACTTTTAATAGTCGCAAAAGCTTCAAGTTCATCTTTCGTAAAATTACGTTGAACAACTACCCTTTCAATTTCTCCGTTTTCGTTTACTCTTTTAGGAATATACTTTCCAGTTTTCCATCCTAAATCAAGAGCAGATTGCATATCGTTGAAACCATAGAACATAGCGTCATAGGCCTTGCGGTCATTTCTGACTTTTTCAATAGGGAACCCAGTACGTTTAACAATCTCTGAATTCTCTAAAGACCAGTCTACCAAATTACCTTCAATAACATCCACCCTCTGAGTAACTTCTAATAGATAGTCTTTTTTCCAATCTTCTTCTGCCTTCGGAGACGGAGCGATGTCAATGTTCATAGGACTTTTAAGAGTTATTATTCCCTGATTAGAACCCGCTTCTGTTACAAAAGAGTCTACGATATGCTCTTGTTTGCTATATCTATAATCTCCTTCTGAATTGTAAGTAGTAAGTCTTATAACAGAACCAGCTCCGATTCTCTTGAGATTTTGTCCATCGACGCTTGGGGCTACTGTTAAAGAGGTTGTTCCATCTTCAAGATTTCCAACAACCTTAAAGGCTGGATATTTTATTATTCCAGAAGGCCTTTGAGCTCCTTCAGTATATTTATCATTACCGAATTTTGTAACATCTAACATTGGAGGCTTTGGAACATTCTCTCCGTTTTGAATCGCAGTCCTATAGGCTTCCCAAGCTTTGACGATGTGTCCGTTTACATCTTTCGTTTTCAAATCATCTAATTTAAGATTCGGTTGCTGTCTAGCTAACCATTCTTTTTGTTGAGCTTCTATGCGTTGCTCAACAACTGATTTCCAACCAGTTTCTTCAGTTGAGATTCCAGTTCCAGCAGCTACAGAACCTAATAATTTTTCCTTTCCAGAAGCTTTTAGTTTGACGAAATGTTGCATAAACTTATTAGCAACCTGTTTTGGCAAAGAAAAATCTTGAGGATTTAACAATACCCCGAATTCTTCTTGGTAGTCATTTATAGCCTTTGTCAATGTCCTTTGTATATCTTCGGGGTTATAAACCGTTAAAGACTGAGTGAATGGAGAAAATGTATTCGCAGCACCATCTGAAAATTTCTTACCCAAATATGGGCCTATAGAAACAATATGGGATCCGTAAGGCTTTCCTTTTTTGTCTGGTTCTGGACAGTTCGCAAGCCACATTTTGTGCATTTCTGGGTCTGCCCCTCTATTCCCGTATCTCTCCATTAACATTTCTCTAAGACTAGCTCTAAGAGACCTTGCATATTCAAGTTCAACTACAATATTAGGCCAAGCCTCAACAACTTGATCCCAATCCGCTGGCATTTCCCTGTCCAATTCATCAAGGTCAAAATATCTGCTTGCTGGCCTATTTCTGAATTTTTCTTCGGCCATTGCGCATCTAATCAGTTTTCCCTTAACAGATGCGGACCTTGGGTCGTTCTTTGGGTCTGTAATCTTTTTGTCAAATTTGGCAACTATATCTTCTTTTTTATTTTCAGAACGCCATTCATCAGCCTTGTCTCCAATTCCCTTGAGGTCTCCTGAAGATAATCCCAAATTTGCATCCGAAGGGAATGTAATACCCCAATGATTATTAGCATGGTTTAATGCTTGCTTTAAATCGGAAAAATATTCTCCAGAAGCTGAATAGTTTGAAGGAAGTTTCCTTTGACCCGCAAAGAATTTAGATTGAGGGTCATGCATTTTCGCAGGAGCGACAACAACCATATGCCAATCTCCAGTTTCAGAATCTTTTCCTTCAAAACGGAAATAAGAACCCTTTCCAAGAATGTCGTCATACATTGCTTTGAAATATGCAGTATCTGGAGTGTAAATCTCTTCCCAGGAAACCGATTTGTCCGCAAGTTTTTTTCTAGCTGTTTTTGTAATTTGAGTGATTTTCATAATAAGTTAGGTTGTAGGTTTTTCTTTCGCTTTTTTCAAAGCATTTTCCTTTGCCATCATAACGGATATGATTTTATCGATAACGGCTCTTGATTTTGATTCTATTTCGTCATCAGTAAATCTAAGGATAGTCCAACCTAAAGATGTTAGATTTGCATCTCTTTGTTTATCTCTTGCAATCTGCTCGTCTGTTGAATGGAAAATACCTCCATCTACTTCTAACCCAAGCTTTATTCTTGGCATTGCAAAATCAAGACTATAATGATGTTTTCCGTGAGTAACTGGATATTGAGGGATAATAGCTTCCTTGATATGTCCGCTATTTCTGCTATTTACCAAGGACTCTAAAAGTTGTCTTTCGGGACCTGTCATAACAATCCGTCCAGATCCATCGCGATTCCATCCTCCAGGCGTTTTTGCGTCTTGTATTTTCTTTTGAGAAAGTTCTCGTTGTTTTAGGATTCTATCTCTTGTTCCTGGTTTTAAAACCTTTCCGCCATATTCAGAAATATTCGCGACAGAATTAGAAGCCATAACAGGAGGAGCTCCACCGCCTGCTCCGCCCATATCGCCTCCAGGAGCGCCCATTTCTCCCGCCATATCGCCTCCAGGAGCTCCTCCAGGGCCTCCGCCGCCCATAATATCCCCTCCTGGCATCGGGGCTCCTCCGCCCGCATCTCCGCCTCCAAAACCGCCTCCCATTTCTCCTCCAGGCTGGCCGAGTACATTATGTCCTTTTTCCCAACGAATCATTTCGACTTCATTGTCATAATCTATCTCAAAGACATCAAGAAGAGATTTTGTCGAGATTACACCTTTTTCATAAAGTTGTAGCATAAACTGACGATGTTGCTGCTGATCGCGAAGATGCATAGGATTCCATCTAAGCTTGGGATAAACATATTCGACTTCACCCCAATCGTTCTCTTTCTTAAAACCTTGCATTTTAGCGACTGGCAGATAAATAGTTTCCTCAACCCATCTTGCCAACCGTTTGCGAAGTCTGTCTAATTTTTGAATCATGACCTCGACGCCAATAGCTGCATTTGAATATGTTGGTCCTTCTCCGTTTAGCAATGCCTTGTTTAACATCAATCCGTCTAAAATTTCTTTATCTATGTTCTCAAATTCAGTAGTTAGCTGTAAGACTTTCCCAGCAGCTCCGTACCATTCGAGTTCAAAGTCATGATGAGTAACCAAAGTGAGGTTAGGATCATTTGCCGTCATAGCAAGTTGAGCTTGTACATTCGCGATATCTTGAGGACCTGCTGGACGAGCTTCGGAACCAACCTTTACAATTTTTATTGGCAAAATCATTCTTTCAGCCACAATCCATTGTGCTGTCATTAGTTTTGTCTTGTATGCCAAATAAGGGAATAACCTCCTGATAATACTTGTCCCGTATCTGATTCCAGCTCTATCCCCTAGTTTGAGATGGCTAACATTTCTATTATCCAAAGGAATAGGTCTTCCGGAAACAATGTATTGTTTGATATTTTCCCCAAGTTTTTCAGAACCAGGCCCGCCTCGCATGACCAAAGCTCTTAATTCGTCATCTGGAATAAGAGCAATGACAGGATCTGGCGTTATTGGGTTTGTATAAACCTCAATAAATTCTGGATTTAATACAACAACTCTTTTCCAAGAACCGCCCTTGTGTAAACAAGCATCCCCAGTTGCATAGTCAACGCCTCCTCCGCCGCACTGTTCGCATTCTATTTCAACAAACGGGAAACAATCTCCCAAACGATAAAGCTCATGGCTTATAACTCTCATCCAATTGTCTAGGTCTAGATGTCTGCAAAGATTGTCATAATAGTTTTTGATTTTCAGGTCTCTACATTCATTCTTAAATCCGTTGATAGGGAATTGGCTGTAGAAATCAATAGCGGAAGCTACTTTTGGCTCATTTTCATACCAAAAATTACACCATTGGTAAATTTCCCTTCGTTTACTAGGAATCTGCCAGTTAATAGGCGTATGGACAGGACTGAAGAACTGAGGCTGTCCGTATATTACTCCAGAAGAGGCATATTTGGACAGCCCTGCACCAGCACCAAGTCCCGTATTCGCCGTTGCTGGCGATACAAAGTTTTGATTTGGAATTCCTTCGGAGCCTTCTCCGCCACTATAATCTTCTCTATGGGTTATTGGCCGACCATGTTTGAGAGCGTCAAATGTATTCTCAAGGTCTGTAGTTTGAATTATTGGATTTTTAGCCATTATTGCAAAACACCTATCATTATTCGGATTCGCAAGACCCTGTTTCTCAAATAGAGAAAAAGGACAGATGTCCTACTCTATTCATTATACAGGAAAAAGTGCTATCCCTCACCAGTTTCTTTAAATCCGTTTAAAACCTCGTTAAAATCCCTTAAAAACGCCTTGTCTCCTGGATTTACGAGGCTGACTATTATACCAGTGCCTTGCATAGAGTCGGGATCGTAAACCTCATAAGAATTATCCCCTCTTTCAAGAAGAATAGTTTCCGGTTCAAGGTTTACCTGACCAGTTGGCGATTGGGCAGGAAGATCTGCATCCGGAGGAGTCTGGAGAAGAACTTCGTTTAATTGAGCCGTTTTAACTTGAGGTTTTACAACTTCAGATTTCTTACCCATAATTATCGAATAAACATCCGCTTGATGAATCTTCATTTTTCTTAAGGCAATAGACTGAATTTTTACAACCTTTTCGACTCCGCAACCAGTTTCTTTAACAACCTTTGCTGCGGCGGATTCAGCGTCCAAACCAGAATTCCGAAGGTCTACAAGGCGTCCAAAAATCCCTACTATTTCTTCTTCTGAAGAATTCTTATTTTGATTTGCTGAAGCTAATTTTACGAAGCCCTTATTTTCTGCCTGAACTAGAAGAATTGTTTTTGCTGAGCTCATAACATCAACTGAAGGGTCTCTTGATACTCCGTAACATGCGTCTAAAATCTCGGATTTCCATTTATCGCATTCATCTTCAAATGGATGATTTTCATTTGTTTCGGAGTTATTTATTTCAAGCAACTCCTCTGGAAGAGCCAATTCAACCTCATCGGGTTGTCTTGAATCTCCTTCGTAAAGTGTAGCAGCCCATTCTATTTCGTATTCAACGCCATCCCATACTTTGGTAATATAGCCGTTTTTGTGTTGAACTCCAGAAGACCTATCATCATCAATTGATATTTGAGCGGTCTTAATAGATGCCGTTTTAGAAGGCAATACAGTAATGCTTTTTGTGCTACCTTTTTCTCTTTGTTCCGAAAGGCGTCTTTCCATGGAAAACTCATGAGGCTTCGGTTGCCTAGTTCTTTCCCCAGGAGCCAATTGCATTCTGTTTCCTTGCGTCCTCTCTACATCAGGATTGTCTGGAGTCCCTGCCTTTGGAAACTTGTAGAAGCGGTTATTGATATACCCGCCAACCCACTCTCCGTTTTCATCTTTCCATTCCCTACTGAACTTATCCATGACATGCTTGCGCCAAAGAGTTTCTGCGCAATAAACTCTCATTGGTTCATCATCAAATACTAAAGAATCAAGACAATAATGCCTGCAGTTATAGGTGCTGATAAGTTGCTGACCAGCAGATTGTTTTGGTAATTTCGGACAGACTCTCAAAGGCATCGCCTGGTATTCTCCACCCTGCCTCATCACTTGAGCCTCTTTAATCATCTTTTTATGAGTATCTGCGTTTATTTCTTTAGCCTTTAAAAGGGCATCTGCTGCGACAACCTTATGCATATTGCTGTTTACCGAAGCTACTTTAGCTTCTGTAATCTCATATTCAGAAAGAATATCAAACAAAACGGTACTCGCACCTGCCGTATCTTCATTCTCAAAAATACGTCTAACAGACTCAACTATGTCTTGCTCTTTATCTCTTGACCCAGTAAGTGTAATCATCTTTGATGATGCTTCTGGAGCGTTTGAACAGTTCTTCTTCAGCCAAACTACTAAATCTTCCGGACTTTTAAAAAATCTTGCCATATCTTCCTCCGTTTTTACTGAATCTTGCCAAGTTCTGTTTTTAACGCATTGGCGAAATCATCAGAAACGCTCGGTTTTGAAGCTCCCTGTAGATAGTTCCATTGCTTTTTGGCAGCGGCCTTTTTTACTTCTACGGCCTTCGCCTTTGCCGCATGTCTCATAGAAATCTTTTCTCCGTCAGTTGTCTCAATATTTCTGGACAATTTCCCAAGAACTTTTCCCTGAACTTCTACGGCTTCTGTCAATCTGAAATTCCCAACATCGGCAGCTCCATATCCAGCAGCTTCGATTTCTCTCGCTTTGGCCTTTTGCTCTGCTTTTCGCACCGCAATTTTAGCCTGTTCTCTTTCGTCCCTTTCTCTACGTAAACGGACTCCGACATCTTCGTCTTTCGATTCAATAGAGCGGCCAATTGAATTAGGGTCTTGAATAACATTTCTACCGATACCAGAACGCATTCCAATACCTGCATTGTCATCATCTAATGAAGAAGATGCTCTTGCGATTGTAACTCCCTTCGCTTCAACAGAGGGCATTCCTGAACGAGCTTTCTCTTGTCCCTTTGCCCATTCGCTATCAGCCTTTGATTCTGTTTTGTCTGAAAATTTAGCATCAATCAAGAATGAATCTTTCAATGCGGCTAATGGAGATTCTTGAACATCAACAGAGGCCATCTTCTGTAGACCCTCTTTTTTAGTAATAGATGCGAACGCCTGAAGATCCTCATTCGATGTGTCTACTTCTAAAGCCTTGCAATTAGAAAGGATTGAAAACTCCCTAATTGTGCTTTTGGCCTCATCGCTCCATGAAGAGCTATAATGATAAGTTTCTCCAGAAGAGCCTCTTGCCTCAATAAGATCCAATTCTTTGCCAAGTCTTTCATCGTCAATTTCTTTTGGAAGGGACGCAACCCTAATGGCCTCTTCTTCAGATACAGAGTCTTTACTAACATTACTCGCATCATTAGAATACCACATTGGCAAATCTTGTTCTTCAGCTACTTTAAAAATTAAGGCCATAATATTTTCTCCAGTTTAGACTTCTTACTTCCGCATAACATATTGTTTTTCCTATTAAATCCTTATTCTTTTAACAGACCGTTTTTACGTAATACATTCAGATAGTAGTCCGTACTGTCTTTTTCAACCTGTGTTTTTTGTTTGGATACAGGTTTTTTGCCAGAAGGGACCTCTTCAACAGGGGCTGTTGGAGCTTCATTTTGAGAAGCATCAGGAGGAGTTGAATTCGGAGGTAAAGGTTGAGATTCAGTAGGCATTTCTACATTTTTCTCAACATCCCTGAAGATGTCTGTTCCCTTTGATTTTGCACCGAATGGGTCTTCAGAAGGCCTCTGATAATCAAGTTCCATTTGGACGCTTTGATTGCCAGTGGTAGCTCCTCCTCCGTTCATCTTTTTTTCCATCTCTATAGAAAGAAGTTTTACTCCGTCTCTTGTCTCTTCTGATGCTCCAGCGTCACTTTTCCTTGCTTCGGTATTTTTTGCGGCCAGACAAAGATTTTCAGTATTGAATTCAAATCCCAAAATATATGGTTTTTGCGTGATGGAATATTTTTTAACTCCATTATCATCTACCAATTGAACTTTATTTCTCCAAATAGCTCTAATCTGTTTCGCAGCTTCTTCATTCTGAGCAATTCCATCTGGGCCAACTTTAGCTTCTTCATACAGTTTCTTGTACTGATTTGAAGAAACCCAATCAGCTCCAGCAGACAATGCTCTTTGAAACCATTTTACTAAAGTTCTAGGTTCCATTTGAGAACCTACAAAAGCGGCTCCTATTTTGTAATAGTCTATACCTGCCACCATGTTCTTTGCGATTTCCCAAGCTTCTTTTGCAGTAGAGGGTCTTCCAGGTACATAAGGAACGGGAGTATTACTTTGGCTTATTTGAATAGCGTATTCTACAAAACCAGCATAATGCTCTGCTTTGTCTGGCATTGGAACCACATGTTTGTCAAATCGTCCTTGAATGCTTGCCATCATTGTTTCAGGATTGTTACAAGTTCCAATAACAATTACTTGGTTATTTTTCAATTTCGTAAGGTAATCGTCATCCGAGAACCATTGCAAGAAAGCAGCCTTCTTATCTTCAATCCAGTGATGTCGAGTATCTTCGGCATTAGGTATTGCTTTGTCAATTTCGTCCCACATAACGATTGTACGCCTAAGGTTTCCTAATTGAGTTATCAACTCCATAGTCCTTTTTTGACTTGAGCCGGCTGCTGAATCAGTATCTCCGCAAGGTTGAATACTTGCGAATTGGAACCCTAATCTTTTCGCAAATGTTTTACAAAAGATTGATTTACCAACTCCAGGCTCTCCGCTAAGTAATTGAAGAGGGCTGAATGTACCAAACAACGCATCAATGTCGACTTCGCATTTTGCAATCTGCTTGTCTAATTCTCTGATTTGAGATTTGTAAGTTGAAGGATCCGCAGTCTTTGATAGCTCTTCTTTTTCTGCTTCAAGTTCACCTTTTATTTCCCATTGTTCATCAATTTCGTCCAGTTTTCTTAACCAATCTTCAATAGTTGAACCCCATGCAGAATCTTTAATATACTGATAGGTTTTCCATTCTTCTTTTGGTTCAGACAGAGCGATTGCTCCACCGCTAGCTGCTACAAACTCATTAGCAATTAATTGAACATTTTTGGCCATATCAGAACCCAAAAGCATTCCGTCAGGCTTTTCAAATTCTTTTAATCCCTTAAGAAATGCATCTTCCAGAATAGATAAGGCCATTGAAGTTGATTTTCCAAGGAGAAGGTTTGAAATTGTATCAAAGTCTTTTGTGGTCAAAGCCATTTTTTCTTCAACATTTTCATAATGATTTGCTTTGAGCTTTTTAATGAATATTTCTTTAGCATAATCAACCAAAGCCCTTGCTTCTTCATATGTAGTCGGAGATGAAATATCTACGTAACGAATATCTCCGCGAGACATACCTTCAATTTCAAGCTTGTTTCTTGTTACAAAAATAACAGTTCTATGCTGTTCTATTTTTCCAGAGCTTTGTAATTTGTTTTGCCTGGCAGCGAAATTAGAAATCACTGGATTTGTCAATAGTTTTACAGTCTCATTTGGCTCTCTTGTTTCCCCAGGACGAGGTTGGGAGCAAAGTCTTGTTTGGTCTACATTATGGATAACTAGAGCGGATTGTTCCCTCTTGATATCTTTCATAATCTTTAATATTACAGCAATAAGACCTTTGTAGATATTGTCTTTTGTTGTCAATTTGCGGAAGCGAGCTTCGTAATCCTCTCCGCCATAACCGACAAATTTCGCAAATTTTTCCAAAGACTCCGTCATCAATGGGGTGATTCCCATATCTTCAAATGCTTTTCTGCAATCCTCAATAACGCTATCAATAGAAGAAATCCAAGCGGCCTTTCTATTTAAGTCGTCATCAATTATTTGTTCTCCTCTCGATTTTGACAATGCCCTAGAATCGTCCAGGATTTTCATAGCATTCTCTGGCTCTATAATGAAAGATAAGAACCCTTCTACTTGACCAAAATCAGTATCTTGAAAAGGAACATAATATTGGAAACCAGTTTTATTTGTAGCGGCAGAAGCCCCTCCGAATAAATACTTTCCTGACAAAAAGTTTCTTCTTTGTTGTTCTATTAATTGCTCTCTAACTGCGATTTGTTCAATAATAGAGGCTCTTTCTTCTTTAGTATATCCTTTGTCGAGAGCTCGTTTTTCCCATGCTGCCTTTTCCTTTTTAACAATCTCAATCTGTTCAATTGCTTTTCTTAGGTCTTCAAAAGGATTCTCAGGAGGAGGAGCGGCTCTATTCCCTACTCCAGACAGTCCGCCTCCGCCAGAGGCTGGTGCAATTGGAGGAAGGTTTAAATATGCAGAACAATCAGCATTTTCGTTGTTCATCACTCTGCGCAATGAATGGTTCAATTCGTCCCTAGTCTTTACTCTGGCTTCTTCAAGACTTGCTATGTATTTCCTTTTCTTTTCTTGAAGGTCTCTTCTTAACCTAGTATTTTCGGCTTCCGTTTTGCCTTTCGGAGGTCTATTAACCTCTGGCATATGCAAATTAACTAAAAAGTCATTTGTTTGAGTCAAGTCTGGCTTTACTCCGTTTATTTTTGGAGTTAAAACAGATAAGAGATGTTGAAGATAATCAGGAAAAGTAGTGTCATCTAGCCTTCTAGGACCTCCAGCTACAAGGGACTTAAATACCTCTTCTTCGGTTGGGTCGGTCTGCAATTTCGGAATCCAATCACTAGCGTCAATACTGTATCCACCTTGATTGCCTTTGAAGACCTTATTGGTCGCTGGAGGAATTGCCGACTTTAAAATCCCTTCTACAAGAACTGCTTGAGAAGAATTCTCTCCAGTTATAATATTCAGGAACTTGCTAACTCCCATCTTCCTTCTAATGCTATCTATAATCTCTTGATATTTCGGGATTGGGATTAGTCTTTTTAACAAATCATCCGACATCTTAACGTCTTCTTCCGTAAGAACTGGGAATTCCATTTCTTCTCCATCAACCTCTTTTGTATATGAGTCGATTAGCGAATGAGGACCGTATATTGATGCTTTTTTTGTTAATTTTTTCTTCATATCTGAATCCTTTTTAAATCATAAAGCCGGATAACGCGGGCATTTCATTATACTTCAAAAGAATATGTTTGTTTTCCTATTCCAAATGTCATTAAAAACAAAGGGCTCCAAAAAGGAGCCCTTTGACATATCGGATTGTTAAGAGAATTGATTATTTCTCGTAATCAGTAACCATTGCATCAACATACTCTGGCGGATATCCTAGAATATCCTTCCAATAATTGCTGATGAATTTCTTGT
>Ga0172382_10003115_pt1 | contig 26642 bp, 25 predicted proteins | sample Leawel138RmetaG_FD_122245 | JGI IMG/M metagenome (GOLD analysis project Ga0172382, IMG submission 122245) | Leachate microbial communities from a municipal landfill in Southern Ontario, Canada - Leachate well 138R metaG | ecosystem: Engineered > Solid waste > Landfill > Unclassified | place...
ATGGCTGCTGAATTTCAGCACGTTCAGATGGTTCGCCTCGAACTCCCTTTCCGGCTCGGCATAGAGCGAGGTGGCGCCGAACTTCGCGGAAAGCAGGCCGATGGGGGTCTGCACCCCCAGCTTTTCCGGCCGGAACAGGTGATGGCCGCCGGGCACGCCGATGGAGTTCTCGAAGATATAGGGACGGGTGGTTTCCGCCGTGACGTTGCGGGCGATGGTGCGCCGGTGGCCATAGGTGATGTGATAGCCTTCGACCTGCGCGTCGACCGGGCTTTTCCAGTTGGACTTCACTTCGGACTTCCACCCGAAGCTCCATGACCACTGGTTGTCGCCGACATATTGCGCGAGCCCTTCGCTCAGCGGCGCGAGATATTCGCGCAACGACCATTGCGGCCGGGGATCGAGATTGATGAAGACGAAGCCGCCCCAGACATCCGCCGCCACCGCGCGCAAGCCTTCCGTGCTCTTGTCGAGGCAGCCGAAGGTTTCCTCATCCGGCACATTGAGCAGGTCGCCGTGCAGGCCGAAGGCCCAGCCGTGATAGGGGCAGATCATGCCGCCGCGCAGCCGGCCCTGCTGTTCCGTGACGATCTTGGTGCCGCGATGGGTGCAGGCGTTGTGGAATGCCCTTATGCCGCCATCCTTGCCTTTCACGATCACGACGGAGGTCGACAGCGCATCGATCTGGAAGGTGAAGAAATCGCCCGGCTTCGCAAGATCGGAGGCGCGACCGGCCAGCAACCAGCATCTGGCAAAGATATGCTTCAGCTCCAGCTCGTAGTGAGCGGCGCTGGTGTAGAAGTCGGTCGGCAGCTTCTCCATGCCCAGCGCGTGGGTGCCCTGTTCGGGCAGCGGTGAATCGAGAATGGCGTCCATGACGGGCTTTCAAGCAGTTGCTGGAGGAGCGCATTTTATCGTCTCCAGCCGGCCGGGGCTTGGACCCCGGCGCACTGCGCGCCAGAACCGGGGCGCACTGGCGCCGCCCTTGCCAAGCAGGGCCGTCGCGATCTAGCATCCGCGCCAACGTTCAATCATCGAACGGTGAGAGAGATGCTGGCTGCCGATCCGAGCAAGGAACTGAACTCGCAATTCCTCGATGCCGATGAATTTTCCGACACGATCGGCAAGCTTGACGTTCCCTGGAAGATCGGGGTCAAATCGAAGAGGTTCAACGCCCGGATACGGCGGCGGAGCGTCGCGGATTGCACCGTGGGCGAGATGAGCTTCGGCTCCTGCACCGGGATACGGGATTATTCCGAGATATCCGGCCGGGACAGCGCCTATATCTGCCTCAGCTATCTCAAGCAGGGCTATCTCACCTTCTCGCAAGGAAACAGGGATCTGGTGGTGGAACGCGGCGACCTGTTGCTGTGGGATGGCGCCACGCCCAGCATGTTCACCAGTTCGGGCGCCAGCCAGTTCGAGCTGATCTGGCTGCCGCTGGATCTGGTGGAGCGGCGCGTCGGGCCGATCGGGCAATCCCTTGGGCAAAGCGCCAAATGCAACGACGGGATCGGCAGGATGCTGTCCCAGCATATGCGCAATCTTCACAGGCTGATCGACGACATGCCGCCCATGGCGCAGCGGCGCGTGCTGGAAGCATCGATCGATCTCATATTCGCCTGCTTTGCGCTCGATCCCGGACAGGACGAGGGCCTGAACCGAAATCAGCGCGAACTGCTGGAAGCGGCCAAGGCCGAGATTTCAAAAAATATAGGGTTCGTCCGGCTCAGCCCGCGATCGATCGCGCAATCGCTGGGAATCAGCGTCCGCTACCTGCAGCGGATCTTCGCCGCATCGGGAACGACCTTCTCCGCCCATGTCGCGAGGGAGCGGCTGGAATGGGCGCGAAGGCTGCTGGCGGCCCAGGGCAATCCTCGCCTGAATCTGACAGAGATCGCTCATAAGGCAGGCTTTTGCGATTTGCCGCACATGGATCGTTCATTCAAACGCCACTTCGGCCTCAGCCCCTCGGCATATCGCCGGGATTGCGCCGCTCGCCTGTTTCCCGCGGAGACAGGCTAGGCCGATTGAGGCACGCCCAATTCACCGAGCAGCCGGTCCCGCAAGCTGTCGAACTCCTCCCCGCCCGCTCGTCTGGGGTGAGGCAGATGCACGCGGGTATCGAAGCCGATCGCGCCTTCCTTCAGGACCAGGATACGGTCCGCCAGCAGGATGGCTTCCTCTACATCATGCGTGACCAGCAGGGTGGCCGGGCCATGGGCGCGGCACAGGTCGCCGATCAAGCGCTGCATCTTCAGCCGCGTAAGCGCATCCAATGCCGCGAATGGCTCGTCCAGCAGAAGCAGGCGCGGCTCCCGCACGAGTGCGCGGGCGAGGGCGGCGCGCTGCGCTTCTCCGCCGGAAAGGGTCGCCGGCCATGCATCGGTGCGATGCGACAAGCCCACTTCGTCCAGCGCTTCCAGGGCGCGTTCGCGAGAGGCTTCCTCGCCCGACAGGCCGATCACCACATTGCGCCAGACCTTCTTCGACTGGACCAGCCGAGGCTCCTGAAACACCACTGTCCTCGCATCGGGCACCCAGGCTTCGCCGCCATCCGGTGCGTCCAGGCCGGCCAATATCCGCAACAGGGTGGTCTTGCCGCTGCCCGACGCGCCGAGCAGTGCGACGAATTCACCGCTGCGGATCGTCAGGTCGAGCCCGTCGAGCACATTGACGCCCGAAAAAGTGCGGGACACATTGGCGATCCGGACAGCCACCGGATGGGCGGAGAAATCCGGCGCAGGGGTGTAATCCTGCTTTTCGGAAACCTGCTTTTCGAGCGCCTTGTAGAACAGCACGTTAGACATCGGTTTCGTTCCTTCTGACCTAGCGGACGGCAATGCTCGCGCGCCACGGCATGAACAGCCGTTCGAGCGTGCGAACGAACAGATCCGCGCCCAGTCCGAGCACGGCATAGATGGCGATGCAGATCAGGATGACGTCGACCTGCTGATAAAGCTGCGCGCTGTTCAGGAGATAGCCCAGGCCCGCCGATGCATTGATCTGCTCCGCGGCCACCAGCACCAGCACCGCCACGCCCAGCGAAAAGCGCAGCCCGGTGAAAATCTGCGGCAAGGCAAGCGGCAGCACCACTTCCAGGATCAGCCTGCGCCCGTTCAGCCCGAAGCTGTGCATCGCCTCGATCACCTTGCGGTCGACATTGCGCACCCCGGCATAGCTGTTGAGATACATCGGGAACATCGTGGCGAGCGAAATCAGCAGGAGCTTGGGCAATTCGCCGATTCCGAACCATACGATGAACAGCGGCACGAGGGCTAGGAACGGCACGGTGCGCAGCATCTGCAGCAGGGCATCGAACAATTCCTCGCCAAGCCGTGAAAGGCCCGCCGCGGTCCCCAGCGCCAGGCCCAGCAGGATTCCGGCAATTCCCCCCGCCAGAGCCCGGCTGAGAGAAACGCCCACCTGATGGGCCAGCGCCTGCTCGGCCCATAGCTGCTTGAAGCCCTCCACCAATGCGGAGGGTGAGGGGAGGATGGACGGGTCCACCCATCCGGCCGTGGTCGACACCGCCCAGGCAGCCACGATCAGCAGCGGGCCGAGGGCGCGGCGGGCAAAGGAAAAGCGGCCGGACGAACCGCCGCGCTGCCGGACGACGGGGCGAACGAGATGGCCTGGGTCAGGCACTGGAACCGAGATTGTCGCGGGAGCGTTCATTGGTCGTTTTCCACCTGTGCAATTAGCGCGTCGTAACGGGGATCGAATATCTTGCTCGCATCCAGGCGAGTGCGGATCAGCCCCAGCTTGTGGAACAGATCGGCTTCGGACTGGTGCGCGGCGATGATCGATGGGCCGATGGGAGCATAGCGTGAGGGGGAGCGCTCGATCATCTTCTCGGCAATGCGGGGCTCGATCCTGTAAACCGTGGCCAAGTCCGGGGCTGCCTGGGCCACATTTTCGCGCTGCCACCTGGTTGCGCGCGCGGCGCGCGCCACCAGGTCGCCAATCGCCTTCGCCTTGACCGGATCGGCCAGGGCCGCGTCCGAAGCCACCAGATAGTTGAACCCTGGCGTCGCCGGCGGCGCGCCTGTGGCCAGAACCCTGATCTTGCCTGCTTCCAGCAATTGCGTGAGATAGGGTTCGGTCAGAGTGAGCGCATCGGCCACATCCTGGTCCAGCAGCGACGAGCCGAACCCCGTTACCTGCACGGAACGGACATCGTGGAGCGACAGGCCCGCATCCTCCAGCAGGCGGGCGACCATGTAGTGCAGCACCGTCCCGCGCATATAGGCGACGGACTTGCCCTTGAGATCGGCGATGGAGCGGATCGGAGAATTTGGCTTCACCACCAGCGCATAGGCGGACCCGTCGGGTTTGGCGGATGTGCTGACTGCGACGACCCTGACCGGGCTGCCGGCCGCCTGCGCGAAGATCAGCGGTGTTTCGGCCATCCAGCCGACATCGATGGAACCGCCCGTCTGCGCCGCGATAATCGGCGGTCCGCCTACGAAGTTTGCCCATTTGATCGTGTAATCGCGGGGTTCGCCTTCTCCGGCGCTGTCGATCAATGATTTCAGTCCCTTGAGCTGGTCGCCGACGTGCAAGACAACGCCGCTGTCGTCGTTGCTCGATTGGGAGGAGTTGCATCCGGCGAGAGACAGTGCGAGGCCAAGAAACAGGAATCTCAGCGGATTGATGAAAAATCTCATCAGCTCGCCTTCTTGATGGGGCGATGCGGCGGGGCGGAGGCAATGCACGCTCATGAGGCCGACACCGTTCTGAATCCGATATGGGACGCGCCCGCGCTCTCATCCTGCGCATGGCGTGCCTCAGGGCGGTATCGCGCGCAGTAATTGGGGGCGCATAGGAACGACCCGCCCTTGATTACCCGGGCCTGGACATCGGGTTGGCCCGGATAGTAGCTGGGATTGCCGTCGGGGTTTTCCGGAAAGGCGCCGTGGCCCGGCAGATACCAGCTGCGGGTCCATTCCCAGGCGTTGCCGATCATGTCGTCCAGCCCGAAGCCGTTGGCTTCATAGCATCCGACCGGCGCCAGGCGCGGATGGCCGTCGTCGTTGGTGTTCTCGACCGGGAAGCTGCCTTGCCAGGTGTTGGCCTTGCGCGGACCAGGCTGATCGAGGCTTTGTTCCGCCCCGGCGCGAGCGGCATATTCGAACTGCTCCTCGCTGGGCAGAGCGCGTCCCTTCCACGCCGCATAGGCCAGGGCGTCGGAATAGGCGACGTGAACCACGGGCAGATTGTCGCGTCCGGCCAGCGAACTTTTCGGACCGTCGGGATGGCGCCAGTCCGCGCCCTCGACCCACGACCACCATTGGCTCGGCTCTACCGGCACTTCGCCGGGGCCGGGCGGATCGAAAACGATCGACCCGCCTTCTCGCTCCGCCTGGGTGATGTGTCCGGTGGCGGAGGTGAATTCCGCGAATTGACGGTTCGTCACTTCATGGCGGTCGATCCAGAAGCCCTTTATCCGCGCTTCATAGGCCGGCCCCTCATCGGGATAGGCCGCGTCGCTGCCGAACCGCGCCAGCCCGCCGGGCACCCAGACCTGATCGTCCTGAATGCCCGCGCAGGCAGGCGCCGCCGAGGGCCGCGCCACGCCATCGCTCCCGCCGATGAAGGCGAACCCCACCAGCGGGAGCAGGGCAAGGGCGGTCCTGGCGATCACGGCCGGTAAAGCCTCTGGTCGGGCAGGACGACGCCTACATCCTTGGCGTAAACCTCCCAGGCGGCCTTGAGCTGGTTCAGCCGCTCCGGCTCCTGCGCGCTCAGATCGGTCGTTTCACCCGGATCACTGGCGATATTGAAGAGCTTCCACTCGCCATTGCCGAGATCCACGATCTTCCAGTCGCCTTGCCGGATCGCGCGCGATCCGAACAGTTCGACGCCATAGGCTTCATCCTTGCCATAGACCCGGTCGCTCCCGCCCTTGAGATAGGAGACCCAGCTCTTACCGCGGATCGGCTCGACCTGCCGCCCCTGAAAGCGGCCCTTGTGATCGGGGATGCCCGCCAGTTCGAGGAAGGTCGGAGCCACATCGGCAACGGAAAGGAAAGCGGTGCCGATTCCCTTCGGCTGGCTCAGCCCCTTGCCGGTGATGAAGGAAACGGTGCGCGTGCCTCCTTCGGTGGCATAGGCCTTGTAAAGCCAGGAAGGAGCGGTGGCCGCTTGCGCCCAGCCAGGGCCGTAGGTGATGAACGATGTCGCGCTGCCCCGATTGTCGAAGCTGTTGTCGGCCGACGCCGCAAGCGCCTGGAATTGCGGAATTTCCGAATGCGTCAGATCCAGCCCTTCGGCGCCATTGTCGGCGAGGAACACGATCACGGTGTTATCGTATTCGCCCGTTTCCTTCAGCGTCTGGATCACCCGGCCCACATTCTGGTCGAGCCGGTCCACCATTGCGGCGTAGATTTCCATATCGCGCGCGGCGACGCGCTGTTCCTCGGCGGATAGCGTGTCCCATTCTCCGTGGCGCAACTGGGGTTGATGGGCGGCGACCTTGGGATCGAGCAGGCCCAGCTCGACCTGGCGCTTCAGCCGCTGCTGGCGCAGCGCCTCGAAGCCCGCGTCATACTTGCCGCGATATTTGGCGATCTCCTGGGGCCGCGCCTGAAGCGGCCAGTGCGGCGCGGTGAAGGCGAGATAGGCGAAGAACGGCTTCCTGCCGTCCGGCCCGGCCCTGGTTGCCTTCAACTGGTCTATCAGCTTGCTGGCGAAGGTGTCGGAAGAATAGAAATCATCCGGCAATTTCGAGAGCGTCTTGCCGTTTTCCCGATAGGTTGCGCCGAACCGCAGCCCGCTGGGCTGGGGATTTTCCGCCAGCCCTATGCCGAAGTGATTGTGCCCGCCTTGCAGCAGGGCGAATGTGTGCTGGAAGCCGCGCGCGTGCGGGTCCTGCTCCGGCGTCAGCCCGAGATGCCACTTTCCCGAAAGCAGCGTGCGATAGCCGCCGGCTTGCAGCAGTTCCGCCAGCGAAGCCACCTGCGGGCGCAGATAGCCTTCATGCCCTTCCTTGCCGCGCTGGTTAGGCGCGACCAGTTCCGCCATCGTGCCGAGACCCGCGCGATGATTGTCGGTGCCCGAGAGCAACATGGAGCGCGTGGGCGAGCAGGTGGGAGCGGTGTGGAAGCCGGTGAGGCGAACGCCGCTGTTGGCAAGCGCATCCAGATTGGGAGTGTCGATCTCCCCACCGAAGGCGCCGATGTCAGAATAGCCGAGATCGTCTGCCACGATGATGAGGAAATTGGGCTTCTCGGGTGTTTCGGCATGGGCTGTGCCGGACAGGGCAGCGACGGCTGCCAGAGCGAGGATAAAGCGGCGCATCAAGCGTCTCTCCGTAAGTTCGGTGGGATGCGGCCACGATCCAGGGAACGAAGATCGCGGCCGCAGTCCCGGGCTGGAGGCTGCCTTATTCGGCGGCTTCCAGGGTCTGCTGCTGGTCCGGAACGATCGCCCGGCTGCGGCTGCCGTCGATCGCGATCGGCACATCTCCGGCGATCGTCGCGCGGCGCAGAGTTCGGCGCTGAAGCCCGAAGTCGGCGATGGCGCGATGCTGGGTGGAACGATTGTCCCAGATCGCCACGTCATTCGCCCGCCAGCGCCAGCGCACGGTGTTTTCCGGCTTGGTCACATGCTCCTGCAGGATCGCGAGCAGGCGTTGCGAATCCGGCCCGCTCAGCCCGACGAACTTCTTCACGAAGTGGCCGACAAGCAGCGCCCTTTCGCCGGATTCGGGATGAACCCGAACGACCGGATGCTCTGTCTCGTAAACCGTCGAGGCGAAGATTTCCTTGTGGTAATTGATGCGGTCGGTAGGCGCATTCGCGAAAGCCGATGCATAGTCATAATCGTTGGTGTGGACCGCCCAGAGGTTGTCCACCAGCGTCTTCAGCGCATCGGGCAGTTCCTCATAGGCGGTCACGCCATTGGCCCACAGCGTGTCGCCCCCTGCTTCAGGAATATTGATCGCGCGCAGGATCGAGGCTTCCGGATAAGCGGGCACGAAGGTTACGTCGGTATGCCAGCTCGAAGCGGCGTAGCCTTCCTTGGAATCCAGATCGAGCAGGAACCTGGAGCCTTCCGCGACCGGCACCGTCGGATGAGCCACCGGCTCGCCCAGGCGCGCCGCAAAACCTTCCTGGCCGGCATCGTCCAGATGGATCTGGTCGCGGAAGAAGATCACCTTGTGCCGGATAAGCGCGGCGCGGATGGCCGCGACCGTCGCGTCATCGAGATCCCCGGATAGACGGATACCGCGAATTTCCGCGCCGATCCGGCCTGCGACTGGCACGATGTCCAGCGGGCTGTCGGCTTCTCGGGCGTTCACGAAGTCATGCGTGATTACAGTCATGGGTATTCTCCTTTCAGGAATTCAGGATTTGAGGCTGGGGCCGACCGGGCGGTCGCCAATGATCGTCACCCGTTCCATGTGGCGGGCGTCGGTGTAGTCCGGCACGGCGTAGTGCTGCGTGGCGCGATTGTCCCAGAAGGCGATGGAGCCGGGCTTCCAACTCCAGCGGACCTGGAACTCGGGGCGCTTCACCTGGTCGAAGAGGCGCGTCAGCAGCGCTCGGCTTTCACTCTCCTCCAGGCCGACGATGCGGCGGGTGAAGACCGAGTTGACGTAAAGGACCTTTTCCCCCGTTTCCGGATGTATCCGGACGACGGGATGCTCAACCGGAGGATATTGAGATCTCAGCGCTTCACGCTTTTCCTCGGTGTCGAGGAATTGCAGGAAGATTTGCGGATCGTGGATTGCGGTCAAGCCGTCGATCCGCTCCTTGGTTTCATCGTCGAGCGTTTCGTAAGCCGCCACCGCATTGGCGAAGACCGTGTCTCCGCCCAGCGAAGGAGAGACGCGCTGGATCAGGATCGAGGCGGCGGAAGGCTCCGCGCGGAACGTGGTGTCCGCATGCCAGTTGCCATCGCTCGTCTGACGGTATTTGCCGGCCAGTTCCTGCGAAATGAGCGGCAGGATCTCCGGATAGTCCGGCAGCGAGAATACCGGATGCACCTCCAGTTCGCCAAACGCCGCGCCAAGCGCGATATGCTGTTCGCGCGTCGGGTTCTGGTCGCGGAAGAACAGCACCCGGTAGTGAAGCAATGCCGCGCGCAAGGCATCCCGCGTCAGGCCGTCCAGAGGACGGGAGAGGTCTATACCCGAAACGAGTGCGCCAAGGCTTGGCTGGAGAGGGGTTACATCGAACAGTTCGGTTCGGGCGTCGCGTTCCAGCAATTGGACTGTCATCGGAGTTCTCCTTTCCCTTACAGTTTGGTGCGCACGGTCACGCCATAGGTCCGGGGATCGCCCACCTGGCCGGTGACGATGCCGGTGTTGACTGGCGAAAGGCTGAGGAAATAATCCTTGTCGAACAGGTTCTTGCCCCAGATCGAAACATCCCACAGCCCGTCGGACGAGCGGAAGCCGATGCGGGCATTGGCCAGGCCGTAAGCGGGGATTTTCGCCCAGGCCGAGTTGCTGGACGAAGTGTTGAAGGAAGACCGGTGCGACCAGTCGGCATGGGCGTAGAGTTCAAGCTCGCGCCCGCCGAGCGAGCCCGCCGGCAAATTGCCGTCGACACCCAGGGAGTAGGTGAATTTAGGCACGCCCGGCAGCCGATCCCCGGACAGATCCTGTATCGCCGAGATATTGAGACGTTCGACCGCCTGCGGGGCGTTGGTATATTCGCGATAGGTCGCATCGGCATAGGCGATGGAGGCGTTGAAGCTGAAACGCTGGCTGGGAGCGAAAGTCAGATCGGCCTCGAAGCCGCGTGAGCGAACCTTCGGGATGTTGGCGATATACTGCCTGTAGTTGACCGTGTTCTGGACCTGCTCGGTGATCGCGGTCTGATAATCCGAGATCTCGGTCCAGTAGAGCGCGCCATTCAGGGTCAGGCGGCGATCGAGGAACTGGGACTTGAAGCCCACTTCGTAGGCATCGACCTTTTCCGGCCGGACCTCCGCCTCGATCCCGGTCGGCAGATTCGTAAGGTTGAGGCCGCCAGACTTGTTGCCGCGCGAATAGCTTGCATAGAGCAGGGCATCGGGCGCGATCTTCCAGCTCAGCGAGATCAGGCCCGACAGGCTGTTGTCGGTGAAGCTGGTGGAATAGCTGGTGATCGGATTGAACTGATTGCGGATGGCGGTGGCCGTCGCCTGCAAATCCGGCAGGGTGGAAAGATCGGTGCCGGCGACCCAGAACTGGCTGAACGCGCCTTCCTTTTTCTCATGGGTGTAGCGCAGGCCGCCCGTCAGCGTCAGCGTATCGCTGACCTTCCAGTCGAGTTGGCCGAAGGCAGCGACCGTCTTGGTTTCCGGCGTCGAGGTAGAATTGGCTTCGAAACCGTCAAGCGCCGCTTCCCATGCGGCAAGGGAAGTCGGTGCGGTCGGCGGCCTGTTCCAGAGCGCCGCCGCCGGCCCATAGGCAGACTTGCCGTAGCCGCGAATGATCTGCCAGAAATAATAGCCGCCCACGACATAGCTGACCGGCCCGTCGCCTTTCGAGGCCACGCGGATTTCCTGGCTGAACTGGCGCTGGCGGTTTGCCTGCTGCGCCTTGGTGATGATCGGCAGCGAGGTGCTGTCGCCATCGTTTGCCGGATTCCAGTCCCACCAGCGATAGGCGCTGATGGCGGTCAGGGCCGCGCCGCCGAGATCCCAGTCCAATTGGCCGGAAACGCCATAACCCGCCATGTTCGACTGGTAATGGCTGTTGGCTTCGCCGCGACGGGCGAACGGGTCGATTGTCGGCAGGACGTAGTCCGGGAAGCGGGCGGCCCGCGTGGTGAAATTGTTGGGGATCGCGGCCCCGTTTTCATAGGTGGTGTTGTTCGCGACGAAGAGATTCATCACGAAGTTCTGCTTCTGGCGCGAATAGTCGCCGATGATCTTGAGTTCGACGTCCTCGCTGGGCGTGAACAGCAGCTGCCCGCGGATGCTGGCGTTGTAATAGTCCTGCGCCCGTTCGTCCTGCGTCACATTGTAGAGGTAGCCCCGCCGTTCAGTCAGCGCTCCGCTGACGCGCACCGCCAGCAGGTCGGGGACGAGCGCCCCGGACGCGGAAGCGCGCAATTGGTAGTAACCGTAATTGCCGACCGACGCCTCGCCGGAGAACTCCGGATCGAAGCTGGGCTTGCGGCTGGTGATGTTGATAACGCCCGAGGTGGTGTTCTTGCCGAACAGGGTGCCTTGCGGGCCGCGCAGCACCTCTATGCTTTGCAGGTCGACGAGGTCGAACTGGGAAAGCCCGACACGGCCGTAATAGACATTGTCGATATAGAAGCCGACGCCGTTCTCCAGGCCATCGTTGGTCAGCGCGACATTGCTGCCCAGGCCCCGGATATTGATGTTGGTGTTGCGCGGATTGAAGCTGAACACCTGCAGGCTGGGCACCTGCTGCTGGATTTGGGTCAGCGTGTAATCGCCGCGCCGCTCGAGCGATTCCGCGCTGACGACGCTGAGCGCGATCGGCACGTCCTGCGCGTTCTCGTCGCGACGGCGCGATGCAGTCACCACGATGGCGTCCGACAAGTCGCTTTCGGCAGCTGTCGAGAGCGAGGCCGAAGCATCCGCCACGGTATTGATGTCGCTTTCGGCATGTGCGGTGCCGGGAAGGGCGAGGAAAGCGCTTCCCGCGAAAAAGGCAGCCTTGTGCCTGGATGAAAGGCGCGGGGCGGTTCCCCTCTTTTTTGCCCGCGCGCCGGAATAAACGAATGAATTCATGTTATATAATGCCCTGAAACCTTGAGGAAAAAGCGGTCTGCCAACCTGCGTTGGCCGCAGGCCATGGCCGACCAAAAGCCAGCAGCGCAGGCGAAAACCTGGTCCGTAAGCCGGGCCGCATCGGGGCCGGTGGACAGCCGGATGCATCTGGCAAGCCCAGGCAAGCCAGCGTCGACTGCGCTGAAATCACGAAGAGGGATGACGGGCGTCCACACGCGGCTCCAGCGTGTCGCTGGAAGCATCGAAGGCGTTCAGGCCAAGCCTGACAGCTGCCCGATCATATCTTCATTGGCTATGGATTGCTGATTGAATGCATGCGCATCGTATCACCTCATCGAAGTTGAGGGGAACACGGTGCTTGGCGTTGTCGCCTGAGCATCGCGCGCTTTAGCGGTTGGTAACGCGGAGCAAGCTGCTTCCCGATCAAAAGCCGCGGACCCCGAAGAAGCGAAAGAGGCAGGCGGGATCAGACTTGCCTCTTGAAAGTCAAGCTAGTGAGTAGACATATTGCCGTCAATGATAGTTTGTCTTTGCGACCCTCAAGCCAAGCCATAGTGAGCCGGTTTTACGGCAAATTACGCTTCCGGAAACTTGCCTGAATTTTGTCCGCAGGAAAGCTGAGTTGCTCCCCTGTTTCGGAAGGAAATCCAGTGTTTTCATTTATTTGACCAGTGCTTCCCCCACCAGATTCCGCGCTTCGGCGCCGCTCCAGTCGAAATCGCCGGCGATCCGCCAGACCTCGCGCCCTTGCGCGTCGTACAGGAGAGTCATCGGCAAATTGGCTCCGCCATAATGGAACGCCAGTTCGTTTTCCGGGTCCAGCCACGGTTCCAGTTTTCGGTAGCCGTTTTGCTTGAAGAACGGCGCGACCTTCGCCACCCCCTGCATGTCCTGGCTGATGGTGACGACCCGCAGCTTGCCCTCCATCCGGCTGGCCAGATCGTCCAGCAGCGGCATTTCCTTCACGCAGGGCGCACACCACGTTGCCCAGAGATTGATCAGCGTCGGGGTGCCTTGCAATTCCGGCAGGTGAAGTTTTTGCCCATCGGGATCGGCAAAGGTGAAATCGGGCAGGCGGCTGCCCGCATGGCTGCGGTCGGGCGATCCTGCCGCTGTCGCCGGGCTTCCGGCATTGGCTTGCTCCTTCGCCGCCGGTTGCGCTGGCGGCTGGCTTTGCCTATCGCAGCCGCCATTGATGACGGCGAGGCCCAGGACGGCAAGTGTGAGCGACAGCGAAGGCAATCGGGATAGGGATCTGTCCAAGGGAGGCTCCAACCAGATGTGGGGCGGGCGCTTCGCGGAAGGGCCCAGCGCGATCATGCGCGAGATAAACGCCTCGATTCCCTTCGACAAGGTGCTGTGGCGGCAGGACATCGCCGCATCGAAGGCGCATGTCGCGATGCTCGGCAAGCAGGGCATCGTCTCGCAGGATGATGTGCAGGCGATCAGCGTGGGTCTGGATCGCATCGCGGGCGAATATGCGGCGAACGGGGTTCCGGAGGACTGGGATCTCGAGGACATCCATATGACCACCGAAAGCCGGCTGGCCGAGCTGATCGGCCCGGCGGCGGGGCGGCTGCACACGGCGCGCAGTCGGAACGACCAGGTGGCGACCGATTTCCGGCTGTGGGTGCGCGACGCCATCGATCAGGTGGATGCGGGGCTGGCCGAGCTGCAGAAGGCGCTGGTCGCGCGCGCTGGCGAACATGCCGATTCGATCATGCCGGGGTTCACCCATTTGCAGACCGCGCAGCCGGTCACGCTCGGCCATCACCTGATGGCCTATTACGAGATGATCCGGCGGGACAGGTCGCGCTTTGCCGATGCTCGGGCGCGCCTCAATGAAAGCCCGCTGGGTTCGGCCGCCCTGGCAGGCACCGGCTTTCCGATCGACCGCGATGCGACCGCGCAGGCGCTGGGTTTCGAACGGCCCACCAATAACAGCCTCGATGCCGTGTCGGATCGCGATTTCGCGCTGGATTACCTGATGGCTGCGGCGCAATGCTCGCTGCATCTTTCGCGTCTGGCGGAAGAGTTCATCATCTGGGCAAGCCAGCCCTTCGGCTTTGCCGCCCTGCCGGATGCGCTCAGCACCGGCAGCTCGATCATGCCGCAGAAGAAGAATCCGGATGCGGCGGAACTGGTGCGGGGCCACGCGGGGCGGATCGTGGGGTGCGCGACGGCACTTATGGTCACGATGAAGGGCCTGCCGCTCGCCTATTCTAAGGATATGCAGGACGACAAGCCGCCGGTATTCGAGGCGGCCGGGCTGCTGGGCCTTTCCATCGCCGCAATGACGGGAATGGTGGCCGAAACGGCTTTCCGGACGGAACGCATGCGTCAGGCCGCGCAGCTGGGCTATGCGACCGCCACCGACCTGGCCGACTGGCTGGTGCGGCAGGCGGATATTCCGTTCCGCGAGGCGCATCACATCACAGGGGCGGCGGTGAAGCTGGCCGAAAGCAAGGGGATCGCGCTCGAGGCGCTGAGCCTGCAGGAATTGCAACAGATCGATTCGCGGATTGGCGAGGCGGTCTATTCTGCGCTATCCGTTGAGGCTTCCGTTGCCGCCCGTTGCAGCCATGGCGGCACCGCGCCGGCGGAAGTCCGCAAGCGCGTGGCCGAAGCGCGGCGCGCGCTGGGTATGGATGGCGCGGCATGAAGGGAAATACAGCGATGCGCGTATTTGCGCTTTTGCCTTTTGCCGCTGCGCTTGCGGCCTGCGGCGCCCGCACGGAACTGCAGCCGGCGCCGGGCGCTCAATTGCCGGTCGCGCCATACGGTGCGACGGAACAGCCGACCGCCGACAAATTGCTGCTGCCAGAGGTGCAGGCCGAGCCGGAGCGCAGTGTGGAATTGCGCAAGCGGTCGGAACAACGGGAGGACGACCCCTTCGACCTTCCGCCGCAGAACTGAAGCGCACGAAAGCGGATAATGGATTATTTTGCTTACAGGGATGGCGTTCTCCATGCGGAGGATGTGCCGCTCGATCTGATTGCCGAAGAGGTGGGAACGCCCGCCTATGTCTATTCGCGCGCCACGCTGGTGCGCCATGCCCGCGTCTTTCGGGAAGCGCTCGATGTGCTGCCGCGCAGGCAGATTGCCTTTGCCGTGAAGTCCAACCCCAATCTCGCGGTGCTCAAGCTGCTTTCAAGCGAGGGGTTCGGGGCCGATGTGGTTTCCGGAGGGGAGCTGGAGCGCGCCCTTGCCGCGGGCATGCCCGCCGAGGGCATCGTCTTTTCCGGGGTGGGCAAGACCCGGGCCGAAATGCTGCGCGGGCTTGAGGCGGGCATCGGCCAATTCAATCTCGAATCCGAGGAAGAGGGTGTGGAGCTTGCGGCGCTTGCCGCCGGGCACGGCTTTACCGCGCGCGCCGCGCTGCGCGTCAATCCGGATGTGGATGCCGGCACCCATGGCAAGATTTCGACCGGCAAGGCCGAAAACAAGTTCGGCGTTCCTTATGACCTTGCGGCGGGCATCTACGCGCGGCTTGCCGCCTTGTCGGGCATGGATATGCGCGGGCTTGCCGTCCATATCGGCAGCCAGCTCGCCAGCCTGGACCCGCTGGAGCGGGCCTTCCTGAAAATGGGCGAACTGATGCGCGCCATCCGCGCTCAGGGCGACAGCGTCACCCATATGGATCTCGGCGGCGGGATCGGGGTTCCCTACAAGGCTGGCGAGGTTTTCCCCAGCCCGGCCGAATATGGCGCGATGGTCGCGCGCGTCACCGCCGATTGGGACGTGACCCTGATGTTCGAACCGGGGCGCGTCATTACCGGCAATTCCGGCGTCCTGATAACCCGCGTGATCCGCGTGAAGCCGGGTGTGACCAGCCCGTTCGTGATCGTGGATGCGGCGATGAACGATCTGGCCCGCCCGGCGCTATACGATGCATGGCACGATTTTATCGCCATCCGCCCGTCCGGAGAGACGATCACCGCCAATATCGTCGGCCCGATCTGCGAAAGCTCCGACACTTTCGCGATGGGGCGGGCCATCGATGCCGTGAAGCCGGGCGATCTGGCCGCGTTCCGCACTGCCGGGGCCTATGGCGCGACCATGGCGAACACATACAACAGCCGCCCGCTCGTCCCTGAGGTCATGGTCGATGGCGATCGGTGGGCCATCGTCGCCAATCGCATCGATCCGGCTGCGATTCTCGCGGCGGAGCGGGTTCCGGACTGGCTTGCCGAATGAGAAGCCTGCCGCTTTTCCACCGCATCTCCGGGCAGCCGGTGATCGTGCTGGGGGAAGGAGAAGCGGCTGAGGCCAAGCGGCGGCTGGTGGAACGGGCGGGAGGCGTCGTCGCCGCCGACCCCGAAGAAGGCATCCGACGGAATGCGCGGCTCGCATTCGTCGCCCATGACGAGTCCGTCAGGGTCGAAGCCGATGTTGCGCGCTTGCGGGAGGCGGGGGTGCTGGTGAACGCTCCGGATCGCCCCGATTTATGCGATTTCACCGTGCCGAGCCTGCTTGATCGCGATCCGGTGCTGATCGCGATAGGCACATCGGGCGCTTCGGCCGGCCTGGCCAAGGCGATTCGCCTGCGGCTTGAAACCCTGCTGCCGCAGCGCCTGGGAGCACTGGCGAATGCGCTGCATTCCGCCCGTTCAGCCTTGCGCGCGCGCTGGTCGGATGCCGGAGAGCGGCGGCGAGCGCTGGATGCGGCGCTGGCGGAAGGGGGAGCGCTGGACCCGTTGCGTGAGCAATCCGCCGATGCCGTGCCCGAATGGCTTGAGAATGCTCCGCCCGGAACGGAGGCCGGGCTGATCGAGATCGAACTCACCAGCGACGATCCGGAGGATCTGACGCTGCGCCAGGCCCGGCTGCTCGGCTCGGCCGATGCGATCCTGTATACGGCAGGGGTTGCGCCCGCTATTCTTGCCCGCGCCCGGGCGGATGCCGTGCGGCACTGCGTATCGAACGATCCGCCCCAGGCAAGCGGCAGGGAAGGACTGGTGATCCTGTTGCGGCGGCAGTGAGGTCAATCCTGGAACGCGCTGCCCGACAAGGCGTCGATCGCGGCTTGAAGGATGACCGCGGCAGCCGCTGAATCAATGCGGTCGGCCCGCTTTGCCCGGCTCATGTCCTGATCGATCAGGCTGCGTTCCGCGCTGGCGGTGGACCAGCGCTCGTCCCAGAGCAGTATCGGCAGCCCGAGAACCCCGAGATTGCGCGCGAAGGCCCGGTTCGCCTGCGCGCGCGGACCTTCGCTGCCATCCATGTTGAGAGGCAGGCCGATCACCAGCCCGGCGACCCCTCGTTCCACCATCAGCGCTTCCAGCGCGGCCTTGTCGCGCGCGAACTTGCCGCGCGGGAGAGTTTTGCCCGGCGAGGCGAACCGCCAGCCGGCATCACAGAAGGCGGTGCCGATGGTCTTGGTGCCGGGGTCCAGCCCCATCAGCACGCCGCCATCGGGCAGGGCCGCGCGCAATTCCGCGGCCTGGGCCGTAATCAGTGGCTGGCTGCCCACGCCTGCACCCGCTTGCCGACATCGGCTTCCAGATTTCGCCAGAACAAGGGAATATCATAGACGTGATAATTGTTCCCCGGCAGGACATATTGGCCAAGCTTGGGTGGTTCGCCGATCAGCAGCAGGCCGGATGGATCGCAGCGGGCGGGAACCATGCCCGGCTTGATCTTGGCGTCCTTGAGATCGCGGTCGGGCACCAATGTTCCCAGATTATCCTTCGCCGGCGCTTCGCCGCCGATAACTCCGGTCAGCGGATTGATGCACAGAATCGCGCTGTTCCCGCGCAATTGCCCATCGAAACCGACGGACTGGGCATAACGGTCCATGACCATGGCGGGATCGGCCGGTTCCGCGAAGCTGGACCAGGCGATGATGCAGCCGGTCTGATCCGGCTTCTCGCAGGGCGGCATCCCTAGGGAGGGAAGGTCGTGCTCCACCGAAATGGGCCAGCCGATCGGATAGGCGGCGACGATTCGCCGGGCAAGCGGCGTGTCCGCCACATGCTCCTTGAGCAGCCGGGTCAGATGGAGCGCGCCCTGGCTGTGCCCGGCCAGAACGATCGGCATCTTCTCGTCGACGCTGGAAAGAAAGAACTCGAAGGCCTGCTCCACGTCCTTGTAGGCGGCATCGAGCGCCATCTGCGCCTCCGGCGCATCGGTCAGGAAGGCACCGAAGGTCGCCTGGCGATAGCGCGGCGCCCAGATCTCGCTCGCCGCGTCGAAGGGACTGGCCATCCCGCGCAGGAAGATACGGGCGCGCTCCTGCGATTCCTCGTCGTCCAGCGGGGCGTTCCAGTACGAACGCTGAAGATAGCTGGTGGGGTGGATGAAAAACACCGCGAACGAAGGGCCAACCTCGGTGGGATCGGTCGAATCCATGGGAGCGGGGGAAGGGAGCGGCGCTGCGTTTGCAGTATTCGCAGGCGGTGTGGAAGCGTCTTCGTCCAATGCTTCCGGCGAGGGCTGCCAGCGCGAAGGATCGTCCTGCCCGATGCCGGGCCGGGAAAACCACATGGCCGGGTCTTCATAAGCGTTTGGAGCCAGCGATGCCTGCTGCACGAACTCGCTGCGGGGGACGAAGGCGAATTCGGTCAGCTCGCGCGACCATATCCGGAGAGCGAACAGCGCGGCAATGACCAGCACGGTCAGCAGCGCGATGAGGTAGAGGAACTTGCGGGCCATATCAGTTGGTAGAAACGCTTTCCTGTTGTTGATCGATCCTGCGCGATCGCCGTTGAAGCGCGACCTTGGCCATCGCCACCAGCGGATCGGCCAGCGTCAGCCCGATAATCCCGAACAACACGCCGAGAATCAGCTGCGCGGCCAGCACCAGGGCGGGCGCGAGATCCACGGTCTTGCGGGCGATCATCGGCACCAGGATATATCCGTCGATGGTCTGCACCGCGAAATAGACGCCCAGCGTATAGAGGCCCATTTCCGTCCCGCCCGAAAATCCGACGAGCACCATCAAGAGGCCCGATACGATCGCCCCGATATTCGGAATGAACGCGAGCAGGCCGGTCAGCAGCCCCAGCAAGGCAGCCATCGGAACCCCGTAGAGCGCAAGCAAGGCCCAGGTGAACACGCCTTCGACAACCATTCCCAGCAGCCGTCCGCTCAACAGCCGGCGCAGGGTATAGGCCATCTCGTCGGCCATTTCCGCCAAATCCTCGCGCCGGTCTTCCGCGATCATCCAGGCAATGCCACGCTGGTAGATATGCGGCTCCAGCGCGATATAAATGCCCAGCACGACGATCAGGACGAGGTTCGCGAAGCCCCCGATCAGCCCGCCGAGCGCCCGGGTCACGCTGCCGACCCCGCTGAAAAGCTGCTGGGCCAAACCCTTGATGTCGTCGATCCGGATATGGACGCCCATGCCTTGCAGCCAGGTATTCGCAAGGGAGAGCTGGCTGTCGACGAGGGCGGGAAGCTGGGCCGCCTGTTCCGCGATCTGATAGCCGGCGAACTGGATCAGCCAGGCGAGAAACGCCGCCGCCCCGGTCAGCACGATCGCGATTCGCCAGCCGCGCGCGATCGGAAGCACCCGCCCCAGCAGGCGGGCGCCCCCGTCGATCATGCAGGCGAAGACCATCGCGCCGAAGATGACGAGCAGGGGCTGCACGAGATAGACGGCGAGCGCCACGAGGCCGACCATCGCGGTCCACACCAGCGCTCGCCTTGCCTCGAACCTGAGCCGGGGATCGCTTAGCTGGGCCGGGCTGGAACCGATCGATTCGGCGGATGCTTCGTCATTGTCGCTCATCGGCGTTCCCTTGTGGCATTATGGCGGGCCGCAGGGATCGCCATGCTCTCCCGCCGCGAAGGGCATCCCACCAGCTCAAGGGATTCAGCGTTTCGCTGCCATTGAGGGAGAAGGTGATGAACTCGGCCCGTCCACCGATATTCTCCAGAGGGACCGGCCCGCCCAATCCGCGCTCGAAAGTCTCGGCCCGGCTGTCAGCGGAATGATCGCGATTGTCGCCCATCAGGAAGACATGGCCCGCAGGCACCGTGATCTCGGCCATATCGTCCAGACGCTGGTGCAGATGGTCTATCACCACATATGTCGCGCCGTTGGGAAGAGTCTCGCGCAATGCGGGCAATTCGCAGACATCCAGCCCGGAAGGTTTGCGAATCCTGAGGCCGGGATAGGATTCGGGATCGCAAGGAGCGTTCGCATCTATCGGCAGTTCGATCGGGGCTTCGATCGTTTGCGGCACCGGCTTTCCGTTCAGGATGATCTGCCCGTTCACCAGCGCGATCCGGTCGCCCGGCAAGGCGACCACCCGCTTGATGTAATCTTCATCGAGTTCCGGCGGGACCGCGATCACGATGTCGCCATATTCGGTAGTGGCGGGGAACAGGCGCCCCTTGAAGCGCGGAAGAACGTGGAAAGAGGCGGAGACCCACGACCAGCCGTAGGGATATTTGCTCACCACCAGCCGGTCGCCCACCAGCAGGTTGGGCATCATCGATTGGGAAGGGATATAGAAAGGCTTCGCGATGAAACTGTGGAAGGCGAGGACCGCCAGCAGCATCAGCCCGAGTCCGCGAATCTCCGCCACCCAATTCACCCGCTCGGATTTCGGGTCGCCATCTTCGAGAGACTGTATGTTCCCGTTCATAAGGGCCGCGCCTCGATAACGATGAAGGCCTGCGCCCAGGGATGATCGTCGGTAAGCGTGAGATGCACGATCGCTTCGTATCCTGCGGGAGTGATGGAGGCCAGCCGCACTGCAGCACCGCCGCTCAGCGCAAGGGTGGGCGCGCCCGACCGGGCATTGATCACTCCGATGTCCTTCATGAAAACTCCCTGGCGGAAGCCTGTGCCGACCGCCTTCGAAAACGCTTCCTTGGCGGCGAAGCGCTTGGCGTATGTGCCTGCGCGGGTGAACGGGCGGCGCGCCGCCCTGGCGCGCTCGATCTCGGTAAACACCCGTCTCTCGAAACGTTCCCCGAAACGATCCAGCGACGCCTGAATGCGTTCGATGCTGCACAGGTCGGAGCCAATGGCGATAATCATCGGGCGGCGTCCATCAATTCACGCATTCTGCGCACCGCTTCTTCAAGCCCGACGAAAACCGCCTCGCCCACGAGATAGTGGCCGATGTTCAGTTCCGTCAGCTGGGGGATGGCGGCAATCGGCTGGACATTCTCATAGGTCAGGCCGTGCCCGGCGTGAGGCTCGATCCCGTTCCTGGCCGCGAGCGCGGCCATATCGCCGAGGCGCTTCAATTCCACTGCCCGGGCATCCCCTTCCGCATGGGCATATTCCCCGGTGTGAAACTCGACCACCGGCGCATTGAGTCGCATCGCGGCTTCGATCTGTCTCGGGTCCGGGGCGATGAACAGGCTGACGCGGATGCCGGCGTCGAGCAGGCGGGATACGACCGGCTGCAGCATATTGTGCTGCCCGGCTGCGTCGAGTCCCCCTTCGGTCGTGCGTTCCTCGCGCCGCTCCGGCACGATGCAGGCCGCGTGCGGGCCGTGGCGCAGGGCGATCTCCAGCATTTCGCCGGTAGCCGCCATTTCGAGATTGAGCGGCAGTTCGGATATTTCACGGATGCGGGCAAGGTCATCGTCGCGAATGTGGCGGCGATCTTCCCGCAGATGGATGGTGATCCCATCTCCGCCCGCCTGCGCCACGATCCGGGCCGCCCGCACGGGATCGGGATGATCTCCGCCGCGCGCGTTGCGGATCGTCGCGACGTGATCGATATTCACGCCAAGCCTCAGCTTGCCGGGAAACGGCTGGCCGCCCATCACCATGCCCTCAGGCCTTTGCCCGGCTGCCGGGCTTTTCCACGGGAATCGCGGCCAGCCCGGATGGCAGTTCGTCCGCGGCGTAGGTGGGGAACGACAGGCTCACCAGCGGATGGAAGGGGACGCCCAGATCCACGGCGCCGCCGGAACGGTCGACCAGCGCGGCGGCCGCGATCACTTCGCCGCCTGCTTCCGTGACCGCGGCCATGGCCTCGCGGGAAGACAGGCCGGTGGTGACGACGTCCTCCACCAGCAGCACTTTCTCCCCTTGGGCGATGGTGAAGCCGCGGCGCAATTCGAACGTGCCGGTGGGGCGCTCCACGAAGATCGCGTCCTTGCCCAGGGCGCGGCCCATCTCATGGCCGAAAATGATGCCGCCCATGGCGGGCGAGACTACCTTGTCGATAGCCTGGCGCAGATCGCGAGGCATTTCGGCGGCAAGGGCGACAGCCAGCCGTCCGGCGCGATCCGGATTCATGAGCACGCGCGCGCATTGCAGGTAATGGGCGCTGTGGCGGCCCGAGGATAGGAGGAAATGGCCTTCGAGCAGTGCGCCGCTTGCGCGGAACTCGGCTAGTACCTCTTCGTCTGTCATGCTGGTTTTCCAAGTCCTTCGATTGCAGGACGGTCCCTTGCGCGCGGGGGATGCTCAGGCGACTGTCAAAAATATCCCTAGAAGCGCTTGAGGCACGGGGCAAGCGCGCGTATAGGGCGCGCAAATCGCGCCTCTTCCGGGTGTGGAATGGCCATTGAGGCCGCATTGTTCAGAGAGCGGAAAGCGTCAGTGACGATGAACTTCGGCAAAACTGCCCGCAGGGGGGCGAACACCTTGCTAACCGGCCTTGTGGCCCTTGCCGCAGCGGTTCTTCCGCAGGTGGCTGCAGCGCAGGAGGCCGTGGCCGAAGCCGCCAACGCCGCCCCGGTTGCGGCCCCCGCCACCAGCGAGGCTGCGGCTCCCGCGGCGGTGCCGGCCGCCGAGGGAATCGCCCGCATGATGCCGGAAGCCGGCAAGGGCATGCCGGTCGAGGGCGGGCTGGGCTTTCAGGATCAGTATTCCCCGATCGGGGAATATGCGCTCTGGATGCATGATGGCGTGCTGTTGCCGATCATCACCGTGATTACTCTGTTCGTGCTGGGCCTAATGCTGTGGGTGATCGCCCGCTACAACCGGCGCGCGAACAAGGTTCCTTCTCGGACCAGCCACAACACGCTGATCGAGGTGGTCTGGACGCTGGTTCCGGTGCTGATTCTGGTCGGGATCGCGATCCCGTCGATCGACCTGCTGGCCAAGCAGTTCAAGTCCCCGCCGGCCAATGCGCTGACCGTGAAACTTACCGGCAGCCAATGGTTCTGGACCTACAGCTTCCCCGACAATGGCGAAGTCGAGTTCGACTCGAAGATGCTCAATATTCCGGGCGCCCCCGTGATCAACGCGGGTGTGCGGGAAGTCGGCTCCGATCCGAGTGACGGCCCCTCCCACCTCGAAGTGGACAATCGCCTGGTGCTTCCGGTCGGTGAGCCGATCCGCCTCCAGGTCACCGCATCCGACGTGATTCACTCCTTCGCCGTCCCCGCGCTCTGGTTCAAGCTGGACGCGGTTCCGGGCCGCCTCAACGAGAAGATGATCTTCATCAAGGAGCCTGGCGTCTATTACGGCCAGTGTTCGGAGCTTTGCGGCGTGAAGCATGGCTATATGCCGATCGCCATCGAGGCTCGTCCGCGCGCCGAATTCGAGGCCTGGCTGCTTGCCAAGGGCGGCAGCTTCGCCAGCAAGGAGAAGCCCGCCGTCGCTCCAGCCGCTGCTCCGGCGCCTGCCGATGCCGCATCGCCGGCTGCGGCCGAGACGGCTCCGGCCGCCGGAACCGCGGAACAAGAAGCCCCGGCCCCTGCGGCCTGACGAACGCTATCAAAGCATAAGGTTACGCTGAACTATGGCTACCACCGCTGAAACCTTCCAGGGTCACGCCGAAGCGCACGATCATGATCATGACCATGATCACAAGCCGGGCTTCTTCGCTCGCTGGTTCATGTCCACCAACCACAAGGACATCGGAACGCTCTATCTGATCTTCGCGATCTTTGCGGGCGTTATCGGTGGCGGCATTTCCGGCATCATGCGGGCTGAGCTTGCCGAGCCGGGCATCCAGTATCTGCAGTGGTGGACCGGCTTCCTCGGCGGCAATGCGCAGAGCTTCGACGAGGCGCTGCACCTCTGGAACGTGCTGATTACGGCCCATGGCCTGATCATGGTGTTCTTCATGGTCATGCCGGCGGTTATCGGCGGTTTCGGCAACTGGTTCGTGCCGCTGATGATCGGCGCGCCGGACATGGCGTTCCCGCGCATGAACAACGTTTCCTTCTGGCTCACCGTGGCCGGGTTCTGCTCGCTGATGTTCTCGGCCTTCGTGCCGGGCGGGACCGGCAATGGTGCCGGCGTGGGCTGGACGGTCTATGCGCCGCTTTCGACCTATGGCTCTCAGGGGCCCGCGGTCGACTTCGCGATCTTCTCGCTGCACCTTGCCGGCGCCGGCTCGATCCTCGGCGCGACCAACTTCATCACCACCATCTTCAACATGCGCGCTCCGGGCATGACGCTCCACAAGATGCCGCTGTTCGTGTGGTCGGTGCTCGTCACCGCCTTCCTGCTGTTGCTGTCCCTGCCGGTGCTCGCCGCTGCGATCACCATGCTGATTACCGACCGCAACTTCGGCACGACCTTCTTCGATCCGGCTGGCGGCGGCGATCCCGTGCTTTACCAGCACCTGTTCTGGTTCTTCGGCCACCCCGAAGTCTACATCATGATCCTGCCGGCCTTCGGCATCATCAGCCAGATCGTGGCGACCTTCTCCAAGAAGCCGGTGTTCGGCTATCTCGGCATGGCCTACGCCATGGTCGCGATCGGGGTCGTCGGCTTCATCGTGTGGGCGCACCATATGTATACGACCGGCCTCGACGTTAACACGAAGATGTATTTCACCGCGGCGACCATGGTGATCGCGGTGCCGACCGGGGTGAAGATCTTCAGCTGGATCGCCACGATGTGGGGCGGCAGCCTGGAGTTCAGGTCGCCGATGGTCTGGGCGCTTGGCTTCATCTTCCTGTTCACCGTTGGCGGCGTCACCGGCGTCGTCCTCGCCAATGGCGGCGTCGACGACAATTTGCACGACACCTATTACGTGGTTGGCCACTTCCACTACGTGCTGTCGCTGGGCGCCGTGACCGGCCTGTTCGCAGGGTTCTACTACTGGTTCCCGAAGATGAGCGGGCGGATGTATTCCGAGATTCTCGCTCACGTCCATTTCTGGATCTTCTTCATCGGCGTGAACATGATCTTCTTCCCGATGCACTTCCTGGGCATGCAGGGTATGCCGCGCCGCTATCCGGACTATGCGGAAGCCTACGCCCATTGGAATCACATCGCGTCGATCGGTTATGAGATCATGGCGGTTTCGATCGGCGTGTTCTTCGTCAACATCGTCTACGCCTTCGTTGCCGGCAAGAAGGCCGAAGACAATTACTGGGGCGAAGGCGCAACGACGCTGGAATGGACCTTGTCCAGCCCGCCGCCGTTCCACCAGTTCGAGACTCTGCCGGTGATCGAGGACAAGGGTCACCACTGAGATGTGCCGCGCCCCCTTCTTCAGGGGGCCGGTCAAGTGTTCCAATGACGGGGGCTGGCGTTAGCCGGCCCCCGCATTCCTTTCCCGGAAGGGAAACGCCAAAAGGCTTATGTCGAAGACCGTGCCTCAAACGCTTCCAGCCGATTGGCGCGATTTCTTCGCGCTGACCAAGCCGCGTGTGATGAGCCTGGTGATCTTTACCGGCCTGTGCGGCTTGCTGGCGGCGCCCGGTTCGATCCATCCCGTGCTCGGGTTCACCGCCATTCTCTGCATTGCGGTGGGCGCCGGGGGGGCGGCCGCGCTGAACCAGTGGTGGGAAGCGGATATCGACGCCGGCATGAAGCGGACGGCGCAACGGCCCTTGCCGGCAGGCCGGATGGACCCGGTCAGCGCGCGGGATTTCGGGGTTGGCCTCTCGGTCGCGTCCGTGCTTGTGATGGGGTTGGGCGTAAGCTGGCTGGCCGCTTCGATCCTTGCCATATCGATCGTCTATTACGCCGTTGTCTATACGATTTGGCTCAAGCCCCGCACGCCTCAGAATATCGTGATCGGCGGCGGGGCGGGAGCCTTCCCGCCGCTGATCGGGTGGGTCGCGGTGACTGGCCAGATCACGCTGATGCCGGTTCTGCTGTTTGCGATCATCTTCTTCTGGACGCCGCCGCATTTCTGGGCGCTCGCGCTGTTCGTGCAGAGCGACTATGCCAAGGTCGGGATTCCGATGCTCCCGGTTGTCGCCGGGGAAAAGGCTACCAGGCGCCAGATCCTGATCTATTCGATCATCCTCCTGCCGCTTTCCGCCACGCCCTGGCTGATCGGCGGGACCGGGGCGATCTATGGGATTTCGGCGCTTGTTCTTTCCGGGCTGTTCCTGGGCTTGTCCCTGCCTGTGGCTTTCCGCCGCCGGCGGGGAGAGGGCGATCCGATGTCTCCGGAAAAGCGACTTTTCGGATTCAGCGTGCTATATCTTTTTGCGCTCTTCGCGGCGCTGGTTGCGGATCGGCTGATTTAGGTGCAGGACGAAGCCATGAATGGCGAATTCAAACCCGATGAGGAATACCGCCGCCGCCAGCGCGCCCGCAACAACGTGCTGGGGGTGATTCTGGCCGGATTTGCAGTGTTGATCTTCGCGATCACCATCGTGCGCATGAAGGAAGGCGGATGAGCGGGGCCCCCACCGATCGCAGGAATCGCAAGGTCGGTTTGCTGGCGTTGGTGCTTGCCGCTTCGATGCTGGCGCTCGGCTTCGCGTCCGCGCCGCTTTATCGCTTGTTCTGCCAGGTCACCGGCTTTGGCGGAACCACCCAGCGGGCCACCGAAGCGCAGGCCGCGCAAGTCTCCGCGGGCAGTGAAATGATTTCCGTCCGCTTCGATGGCAATGTGGAGCGGGGGATGCCGTGGTCTTTCCGCCCGGAACGTTCGACGGATACGGTCAATCTGGGGGCTCGGGACCTAGCAATCTACATCGCGCGCAATAATTCCGATCGCCCGATTACCGGCATGGCCACCTTCAACGTGGAGCCGGAGCAGACCGGGCGGTATTTCAACAAGATACAGTGCTTCTGCTTCACCGAGCAAACCCTGCAG
>Ga0172382_10003121_pt1 | contig 26628 bp, 24 predicted proteins | sample Leawel138RmetaG_FD_122245 | JGI IMG/M metagenome (GOLD analysis project Ga0172382, IMG submission 122245) | Leachate microbial communities from a municipal landfill in Southern Ontario, Canada - Leachate well 138R metaG | ecosystem: Engineered > Solid waste > Landfill > Unclassified | place...
GAAGCCGCGCCACCCCGACAGGGTTTCGATCTGGCGATAGCCATCCTCGAACAGGGCGGGATCGCCCCTGAACTTGTTGACGATGAAGCCCCGGATCATGGCCGCATCGGCCGGGTCGAGCACGGCCCGGGTGCCGACCACCGCGGCGATCACGCCCCCGCGATTGATATCGCCGACCAGCACGACCGGCACCGCCGCCGCCCGGGCAAAGCCCATATTGGCGATGTCGCCCGCGCGCAGGTTGATTTCCGCCGGAGACCCGGCCCCTTCCACCACCACGATATCGCATTGCCGCTGCAGGCGCCGATAGCTCGCCAGCACTTCGGGCAGCAGCGCGCGGCGTGCCTCGCGGAAATTGCTAGCGCCCAGCGTTCCGCGCACTTGCCCATGCACGACAAGCTGCGATGTCCGGTCCGCCTGAGGCTTCAGCAGGACCGGATTCATGTCCGTATGAAGCTCCGTCCGGCAGGCGAGCGCCTGCAGCGCCTGCGCGCGCCCGATCTCGCCGCCATCGACGGTGACGGCGGCGTTGTTCGACATGTTCTGCGGCTTGAACGGACGGACGGAAAGCCCGCGATTGGCGAGGGCGCGGCACAAGCCCGCCACCAGCACGGACTTGCCGACGTCCGAACCCGTGCCCTGCAGCATCAGAGCACCCACGCCACGCCTCCCGCGATGATCCACAGAAGCAGGCAGGCACGCAGATAGATGCGCAAGGCGCGGTCGATATGACTGGCTGTGACGCCCGCTTCCCCGCCGCAGATCCATTCCTTGTCATGCATGATTCCATCATAGGCCACCGGCCCGGCCAGGCGAACATGCAAAGCCCCCGCTATCGCCGCTTCCGTCCAGCCCGCATTGGGCGAGGCATGCTTGCGGGCATCGCGCAGCATGATGCGCCATCCCCCACCGCCGGCCAGGCAGATCAGCACGCCGCCGATGCGGGCCGGGACGAGATTCAGCAGGTCGTCGGTTCGCGCGGCCGCCCAGCCGAAGCAGCGCCAGCGTTCTTCCTGATGGCCGATCAGGCTGTCCGCCGTATTGATGGCCTTATAGATCCAGATGCCCGGCAATCCGCCCATGAGCAGCCAGAACAGCGGTGCGGCCACGCCGTCGCAGAAACTTTCGGCCAGGCTTTCGATGGCGGCGCGAGCAATGCCGGCTTCGTCCAGATGCCGCGTATCGCGGCCCACGATCATCGCTACGGCATGTCTGGCCTCCTCCGGATTCCCCCGGCCGAGGTGGCGGGCCACTGGCCGGACGTGATCGAACAGGCTCCGCTGGGCGAGCGCCGGCCATGCCGCCATTGCGACCGCAACCCATCCGAATGCGCCGAACGCGCGGTGAAAGAGGCAGGTCAGCGCCCATCCGGCCCCGCCCGCGAATGCGATCAGCAGGGCGACCGTCAGAATGCCAAGCCCCCGGCGCGCGGCATTGCTGAAGCGGCTGCGGTTCCAGCCTCGCTCGCAGGCCTGGATCAGTCTTGCGAACAGGCCGACCGGGTGGCCGATGCGGCGATAGACCGCGTCTGGCCAGCCCAGCACGGCATCCAGCGCCAACGCGGCGAGGGCGACCGGCTCAGCCATGCCGGAGCGCGGAGGCAAGCCGCGCCAGCCCTGCCTCGCTGCCCGGCAGGCCGAAGCGCAGCCAGCGCGGTTCGTAATCGAAGGGGCGGGCGAGGATCGCCTGCCGGGCCAGGCGCTCGAACAGCGCCTGCGCATCCCCGGTTTCGATCAGCCGGAACAGGGGGCAGTCCCCGACCGGATCATGGCCGCTGTTGGCCAGCGCCGCGTCCAGCGCCTGCGCTTCGACGAAAAGGCGCGCGCGCATCCCGTCTATCCAGCCCCGGTCACGGTAGGCGGCGGTCCCGATGGCGATGGTGGCTGCGGACACCGGCCAGGCCCCGAGCTTTCGCCGCATTTTCGCGATGACCGGGCGAGGGCCGAGCAGGAAGCCAAGCCGCAATCCGGCAAGGCCGAAGAACTTGCCGAAGGATCGAAAGACGATCATCCGGCGATCATCCGCGATATAAGGCGCCATGCTGTGGGCGGGGTCGGCATCGGCGAAGGCTTCGTCGAGGATCAGCCATGCCGCGCGGTCCTGCCGTTCCAGCATAGCGATCAATGTGGAACGCTCCGTGATGCGGCCGTCCGGATTGTTCGGATTGGCAAGGATCACCGTTGCATCGCCGGCTATTGCCAGCTTGTCGCGCGCAACCGGCGTCGCCTCGTCGAATATCTCCCCATGGGTGCGATAGGAAGGGGCGATATAGCGCGCCGGCCCGGGCAGTATTCCGCCTGTCAGGCGCAGCCCGATTTCTGTGCCGGGCAAGGCGCAGACATGGTCGGGATCGGTTCCGAAATGGGCTGCGGCGGCTTCTTCCAGCGCGCGCAGATCGGCTTCCTCGGGCAAGCGCCGCCACTCGATGGCCATGTCGCTCGCGCCCGGCCAGGCATGGGGATTGATGCCGGTGGAGAGGTCCAGCCACGGGTGGGGGCCATCGCCGAAATGGGCGCGGGCGGCGGCGAGGCCCCCGCCATGCCATGTCCAGGGGCTGTTCATGCCAGGCGATGCCAGGCGATCAGGGCGAACAGCAGCGCGGTTTCGGCCAGTTCGATCCCGGCCCCATGGCCGTCGCCGGAAATGCCGCCGATGCGGTGGCGGAGCCAGCACCCCCAGGCGAGGATGAACGGCAGGATCGCCAGCACTGCGGGCGCGAACCATGCGGCGATTGCCAGCGCGATGGCCCATGGCGCAAGGTCGAACGGGCGGATCGCGCCGCGAAAACGAGCGCCCAGCCCCTGATGGAGCGGCGGCAGCGAGATCGTCCAGATCAGTGGTGCGACGCGGGCTGCGAAGGGCACCAGCACCAAGGTTGGCAGCAGGCCCCGATCCAGCAGGGCATGGAGCAGCACCAGCTTGGCCAGCAATTGCAGGGTGATGGCCACCGTGCCGAAGCTGCCGACATGGGGATCGGCCAGCACCGCCAGCAGCCTTTCGCGATCCTTGTGCGCCGCGCCGCCGGCATCGGCGATATCGCCCAGCCCATCGAGGTGAAGCGCCCCGGTAACGCCGGTCCAGACCGTCAGGGCCATCAGCGTGCCCACCCATGGATCGATGCGCATTCCCAGCCATGCCGCGCCCGCGATCAATCCGCCGAGGATCAGGCCGACCGCGGGAAACCAGCGCATCGAGGCGGCAAACTCGGCGCCGGACACGGTGAGGCGCGGCGTCGGCAGTCGGGTCAGGAACTGGATAGCGACGATCAGGCCCTTCATTGCCACAGGCCCATGATCTGGGTGGAAGGCGGCGTTCCCTGCCGGATGCGCAGCGACAGGACCGCGCCGCAGGGCAGGTCGAAGGCCCAGAGCTGACGCTGATCGAAGCCCAGCAGGGATGCAAGCGCCGCACGGATCGCCCCGCCATGCGTGACGACCAGCGTGCGGCCTGTCGGCATTTCATCCAGCGCGGAGGAAACCCGCGCGACGAGCGACGACCAGCGCTCGCCCCCGGGAGGAGGGAACCGATCCGGGTCTTCCCAGAAGCGCCCGATGGCGGAGGGTTCCACCTGCGAGGTGGGCAAGCCGTCCCACGCGCCGAAATCCAGTTCGCGCCAGCGCGGATCGGTCCGCACCAGGAGATTGCGGGCAGCGGCGATTGCCTGTGCGGCCAGCGCGGCCCGGCGCAGATCGGATGCGATGATCGCATCGAAGGCAAGCTCGCTGACCTGCTCGACACAGGCGGCGATGCCTTCCGCCGTCGGCTCGCCATCGGTTCGGCCCATCAACCGGCCGGGAGTTTCCGGCGGGCCATGCCGCATCAGGTGGAGAAGGAAGCCGCTCATGGCGAAGCCGACACGCCCGCTTCGGCGAAAGTGGCCATCTCGCCATGCGCGGCCAGCGCCGCGCGGACGACAGGAACCGCCAGCGCCGCGCCGCTGCCTTCGCCAAGGCGCATCTCGAGCTTGAGCAGCGGTTCGAGATCGAGCCGGTCGAGCAGCCGGGCGTGGCCCGGCTCGGCCGAGCAGTGGCCGGCAAGGCAGTGATCGGTGATCGCCGGAACTTCGGCGGCCAGCGGCGCGATGCCGGAGCAGCAGATGAAGCCATCCAGCATCACCGGAATGCGCAATTGCCGCGCGCGCAGGATCGCGCCGGAGATGGCGGCGATTTCCCGGCCGCCCACCCGCCGCAGCGTTTCGAACGGGCTGCGCGGGGCGCGCCCATGCAGGGCGAGGGCCGCAGCGACTGCCCCGGCCTTGCGCGCGATCCCCTCCGCGTCGACGCCGGTGCCGGGCCCCACCCATTCCGAGGGGTCCCCGCCGAAACTGCGCGCGGCCACGGCTGCGGCGGCGGTGGAATTGCCGATGCCCATTTCGCCCAGCACCAGAAGGTCCAACCCCGGCTCGACGGCATCCGCCCCGGCGGAAAGGGCGGCAAGGCATTCCGCCTCGGTCATGGCGGGTCGTTCGGTGAAATCGGCGGTCGGGCGGTCGAGGTCGAGCGCCACGACCTTCAGATCGAGGCCCGCGCTGCGGGAAAGGGCGTTGATGGCCGCGCCTCCGGCCCGGAAATTCGCCACCATCTGCGCTGTCACCGAGGCCGGAAAGGCGCTGACCCCCCGCTGTGTGACGCCATGATTGCCGGCGAAGACCACGGCCTGGGCGTGCCGGATGCCGGGCCGTTCGCGCCCCTGCCAGCCCGCGAAGAACAATGCGATCCGCTCGAGCCGGCCGAGCGACCCGGCGGGCTTGGTCAACTGCGCCTGGCGATCCCGCGCCGCCGCGATGGTCGCATCGTCCGGCAGGGTCAGGTCTGCAAGGGCGGCTTCGAACGCGCCGATGGATGCGAAGCTCATTCGGTGACGAAACCTTCCGGCGGAGAACGCGTGATGAAATGGCCTTTCACGCCCTCCGGCCAATCCGCGAAGCGGACTTGCCCGAATTCGCTGGCTGCATAATGCGCGGCATAGTCGAGGATGGCGCGGGCGGCTTCCTCGTCCGGGGCGAAGCGGCCCAGCACATAGCTGATCTTGCCGGGCGCGCGCAGATGCACGGTGCAGAAATCCCCGCAGGCGAAGAGGCATGGCATGTTCTGGATGGCGATCCCGGCATAGCGCTCGTCGGAAGCCTGCACGGCGCGAAGAGCCTGCGCGAGCAGCGCCCCGCCACGCTGCCCCCGTTCGTCCTCCCGCGCATTTTCCGAAAGACGGCAGGTGCTGCAGGCCACTATCGCGGGGCGGTCGTCTACACGGCGGAGCATTGCCTGATCTCCCGGCGCAGCAGTTCCTGATATTCCGCCCGGTCATGGCGCATGGCGGCGACCAGATCGCGCAATCTCCGGTTCTCCGCTTCCAATTCGCCGATCCGGTGGCGAAGCTGCGCCATTTCGCTGTTCGATGGCCTGGTCATGCGGTGGCCAATCCGCCCCGCGCGGCCGGCACGCCCAGGGCGACCAGGCCATGATAGAGCAGGAACAATCCGAGCAGGATCGCGCCGTTGCGTATGAATTGAGCCAGCACGATGGCCGGATCGAGCGCAGACGCCAGATCCCCCAGGGCGAGGCCGCACAGGGCAATCGCGGCCTTGAACGCGAGAAACGCCACGACATAGCCCGCGGCCAGCCGGGACCATACGGAGCGCAGGCGCAGGCGGGGAAGCAGCAGATAGGCCGCGCCCGCCGAAACGAGCGCCGCGACCGCCAGCGCCAGCCCCCAGGTGACGGTCGTGGAACTGTGGGGATAGCCGAGCAGGCCGAAGCCGACGATCTGGCTGGCGATCCAGGCGAGCGCCATCAGGGCCAGCCCGTCCCGTTCCCGCATATGCAAGGCGGCGAGCGCCGCCAGGGCCGGAAATGGGGTGGCGCAGGCCAGCACATAGGTGGTCGCCGTGCTGGCTGCCGTCAGCAGCGCGATCCAGAGGGCGGATGCGCCCGGCTTCGATGATCCGTCATATCTTGCATACATCGCAGAACCCTTCGACAAAGGACCGCCTCCGCCCCGAGCGGTCGACGCCGTGCAAGGCATGCGACCAGCCCCGCGCGATGCGGTCCGGTTTTGTCGTCATTCGGGTTCACCCCCGTCCGCCCGGCACACCCTGTCCGCGCGAAAGACGACGGCGATAGGCAGGTCTCCTGGCTCGCGGGTCGTCGCCGGTTCGTGCCGCCTTCTCAGGATCGCAAGGATCCCAATGGCGTATGGCACGAGGCTCTCCGCTCACAGTTGCAGGGGCAGCCGGGGTTCTTCACCCCGTTCCCTTTTCATCCCCGTTTCCGGGGAACCTGTCGCTGCCGCAGGGTTAGACCACGGGCTCGATTGCGTCAATCAAGCGGTCGGCGCGCCCTTCATCCAGATCACGAGCGCAAACCGGGCGGAACCCTCGACCGGCAGGCTGCGATGCGGGGTGAAGCGATCCAGGAACAGGACGGAACCCGCGGGGCAATCCGGGCGGATGCGCGGCATGCCGGCCAAGGCGCCTTCCGCGATCGAGAAGGCCCGGTCCTCCCGATGCGGCAAGGGAGCGTCGCGCCGGCCCGGGACAAGCTCCAGCCCGCCTTCCCCCGGCCCGGTGTCCTTCAGCGGTATCCAGGCGGTGATCCGCACGCCGCCGCAACTTGTGCCATCGTCACGCGCGACGTCGGAATGCCAATCGTGGAGATGTTCGGGAAAGGCGCGGATGCCGGCCCGCACCCGCACCACCCGGCCATCCAGCGGCCTCCCGGCAAGTCGCGCGGCGGCCAGTGCCAGTTCGGGCGCATCGGCGACCGCTCGCAGGCGCGGCCCGCGATGGGCATCGGTGCAGATCGCGATCCGCAGCAGATTGGCCAGGCTGCGATCCTCCTGCCAGATACGGTCGAGCCGGGTGGCGAGCGGTTCCTCCGGGCAGCTCTCGCCGAACGGCAGATAGAGCGCCCGCGCGACCCTATCGACATGCTCGGCAATGTCCGTTTCCGCCGCGCGGATCAGGGCAGGGTCGAACAGGGGCGCCACCGCATAGCCATCGCGTTCGAACAGCGCCTTGCTCATGATGCGGGTTCCCTCTTTTCGATCCGTTCGAGCGGCACGATCACCGGGGTGCTTCCCGTCGCCTGGACAAGGGCCCTGATGCCATAAACCGCATCCAGCCGTTCGGGCGTGAGGACATGGGCAGGCGCGCCGTCCGCCACCAGCCTTCCCTTGTCGATCAGCAGCAGCCTGTCGCAATGGCGGGCCGCCATGGTCAGGTCGTGCAGCACGGCGATCACCAGCGCGCCGTGGGCCGCCTCGCGCGCGAGCATTTCCATCACGTCGATCTGATGGCCGGGATCGAGCGAGGCGAGCGGTTCGTCCGCCACCAGGCCGGGCGCCCCGACGGCCAGAGCCCGGGCTAGCATCACCCGTGCCCGCTCCCCGCCCGACAGCTCGATTGCGGAGCGGCGGCGCAACTCCAGCACGTCGGCGCGCAGCATCGCCTGTTCCACGATGGCCATGTCCCGCGCGGTGATGCGCGAGAGCGGGCCGAGATGGGGAAGGCGGCCCAGCGCCACCAGCCGTTCCACCGAGAGCGGCCAGTGCAGGGTCTGGCCCTGCGGCAGATAGGCGAGCTTCGCGGCGATGTCGCGCCGGGCGATCCGTTCGATCGGCTGGCCGTCGATCAGGATCGCGCCGCCCGCCAGGGGCGTGAGGCCCAGCATCGCGCGCACCAGCGTGGATTTCCCGGCACCGTTGGGGCCGATGATCCCGATCATCTGGCCCGGATCGAGCCTCGCGCTCGCGCCCTTGACCACGCCGCGCCCGCCCAGCGCCACATCCACCGCGTCCAGGGTGATCGTCACCATAGCCGCCGCTCCCGCATCAGGTGGAGGAGGAAGACCGGAACCCCCAGGAAGGCCGTGACGACGCCCAGCTTCAGCTCGTTCACGGAAGGAATGATGCGCACGGCGATATCGGCTAGCGTCAGCAGCACGGCGCCTGCCAGCATGGAAGGCAGCAGCAGGGCGGAGGGGCTGCGGTCGGTGAAGGGGCGTATCAGATGGGGCACGATCAGGCCGACGAAGCCGATCGAGCCGGATACGGCCACTGCGCCGCCCACCCCGATGGCGACGCCGAAGAGGATGCGAAGCCGCGATCTGCCCAGGTCGATGCCCAGCGATCTGGCGCCGTCTTCTCCCAGGCTCAATGCGTCGAGCGTATGGCCCCCGGTGAGCAGCAAGGCGCAACCGACGGCGATGCAAGGCAAGGCGATCCAGATATGCTCGACCGACCTGTTCTCGATCGAACCGAGCAGCCAGGTCATGATTTCCATGGCGGCGAAGGGGTTGGCGGAAAGGTTCAGGGCGAGGCTGATGCCCGCGCCGGCCAGGGTGGACACCGCGATTCCCGCAAGGATCAGGGTGAGCGGGCTTTCCGACCGTCCGGCAAGGCCGAACAGCAGGCCCAGCGCCGCCAGCCCGGCGATGATCGACAGGATCGGCAATATGGCGACATGCCATTCGGCCAGCCCGAAATAGAGCGCCATGACCGCGCCCAGCGCCGCCGCGTTCGATGCGCCCAGCACGGATGGCTCGGCCAGCGGATTGCGCAGATAGCCCTGCAGGACTGCGCCGGCGAGGCCCAGCATCGCTCCGACCAGAATGCCGATCGCCATGCGGGGCAGGCGCAGGTCGATGACTATCGCTTCCGCTATCCGGTCTCCCTGCCCGGCAAGGGCGCTGAGGATGCGGCCGGGCGACAGCCCCACCGGCCCCAGTGCCAGCGACGAGCAGGCGGCGACGGCCAGCAGGACAAGCAGCAGGGGCACCAGCAGCGGGTGCCGCGCATCAGGGAGTGGAGTGCTGTTCACGATAACCTCGCAATGGATCGGTTGCCCCGTCACGCTTGTGTCCCGGGGTCGTGCTGTTAAGGATCGCGGCTCGATGCCACGGATGAAATCCTTGCTGTCTGGCCGCGCCGCGCTGGCCCTGGCCGTTCTCGCCTGCGGCGCGTTGCTGCTCGCGGCCCTTGCGCGCGGCGCAGGCGGCCCCGGCGGGGAAAGCAGCGGCCCGCGCCGTATCGTTTCGCTCAACCTCTGCTCGGACCAATATCTTCTGGCGGTGGCGGATCGCGGGCAGATCGCGGGCCTCACCCACAATGCGGCAAATCCCGAAATCTCGGCCGCGGCCGGGCAGGTGCGCGGATTGCGGGTGCTCGACCAGTCGGCGGAGGAGATCCTCGCAATCGAGCCGGACCTGCTGGTGGGCATGCCCGCGCGCCGCAGCGCGGTGATGGCGGTGCTGAAGGGCCGAAACTACAGAACGCTCGACATGAAAAGCGCGGAAGATTTCCCGGACATTGCGCGGCAGGTCCGGCTGGTTGCCGGGGCTACCGGCCATCAGGCCCGGGGCGAGGCGCTGGTCGCGCGGATGGAAAGGGATCTGGCTGCCTTGCCCCGGCCGGGCCAGGGCCGGGTGGCGGCCTACTACCAGAGGCGCGGTTTCCTGACGGGAACGGGCACGCTGGTGGATGATCTGATGCGGCGCGCTGGGCTGGTCAATCTGGCCGGCAAGCTCGGCAAGCCGGCGCTTTCCCGAATGTCGCTGGAGGAGATGGTGGCCGCGCGGCCCGATTTCATCATCGTGGAGAGCGCGACCGATCGGGTGACCGACCAGGGCACGGAAATGCTGCATCATCCCGCCTTGCGCGATATTCCGCGCCTTCGCCTGCCGCAGGCGTGGACGGTGTGCGGCGGCCCCGCCTATGTGCAGGCCGCGCGCAGCCTCGCGGAGCAGATCGAGACGTCCTGAGGCGGCTTCAGCCAAGGTCAGAACTCGATCCCGGCCTGCGCCTTGATCCCCGCGCGGAAGGGGTGCTTCACCAGCGTCATCTCGGTCACGAGATCGGCTTCCTCGATCAAAGCGTCGGGCGCGTTGCGGCCGGTGATGATGACATGCTTCATCCCGGGGCGCGATCTCACCGCTTCCAGCACTTCGTCCAGCGGCAGGTAGTCATAGCGCAGCACGATATTCAGCTCGTCGGCCAGCACCATGTCGTAGGACGGGTCCGCGATCATCCGCTTCACTTCCTCCCACGCGGCTTGCGCCACCGCGATGTCGCGCGCGCGATCCTGGGTGTCCCAGGTGAAGCCTTCGCCCATCGGCTTGAACTCGACATTGTCGGGAAAGGCGTCGAACACCACCTTCTCGCCCGTGCTCATCGCCCCCTTCACGAACTGGACCACGCCCACCTTCCGGCCGTGGCCGATGGCTCGCAGCACCATGCCGAGCGCGGCGGTGGTCTTGCCCTTGCCTTTGCCGGTGTGGACGATCAGCAGGCCTTTCTCGACCGTCTTGTTCGCCATGATCTTCTCATGGGCGGCCTGCTTCTTCTTCATCTTCGCATTGTGCTGCTCGTCGGTCCGTTCGGCCATCATCGCTCCTCCATGATCTGCGCCAGCAGCAGCGCGGCGCTGTTCGATTTCGGTTTCCACAGTTCGCGTTCCAGCGCTTCGGCCAGCCGCGCGGCGGTTTCGCGCAGGGCCGCCGGATTGGCCCGCGCCATGAAGGCGCGCACCTCCTCGTCCTCGATGAAGGCGGCATGGACAGCGTCGAAATGGTGGTCCTTCACCGCGTGGGTGGTGGCCGCGAAGGCGAAAAGATAATCGACACTGGCGGCAATCTCGAACGCGCCCTTGTATCCGTGCCGCATCACCCCCGCGATCCATTTGGGGTTGGTGAGGCGGGCCCGGACGACCCGGCCGATCTCGTCGTCCAGCGTGCGGACGACCGGCTTCTCCGGCCTGCTGTGGTCATTGTGGTAGGATAGCGGAGCCTTGCCGGAGAGATGCTCCACGGCAGCCGCGATACCGCCCTCGAACTGATAGTAGTCGTCGCTGTCGAGCAGGTCGTGCTCGCGATTGTCCTGGTTCTGGACCACGGCGTCGGCGCGGGCGAGGCGCGCGGTGAAGAGCGCGCGTTCCTCATCCCCTTCCGTGCCGCCGCCATAGGCGTAGCTGCCCCAGTCGAGATAGACCTCGGCCAGATCCGCGCGGCTGTGCCAGAGGCGCTCGTCGATCATGGCCTGCAGCCCCGCTCCATAGGCGCCGGGCTTCGATCCGAACACACGCGCCCCGGCCCGCCGGCGCGCCACGTCGGGCTTCTCCCTTGCCTCGACCAGTTCCTCGACCTCGGCGCGGTGCCGGGCGGCCGCCGGATTGTCCTCCGCCGGCTCGTCCAGCACCATCACGGCCCGCGCGGCGCTGTCGATCAGGTCGATCTGTTCCGGAAAGGCGTCGCGGAAGAAGCCGGATACCCGGAAGGTCACGTCCACGCGCGGGCGGCCGAGTTCGGCCAGCGGCATGATCTCGAAGCCGGTGACGCGGCCGGACGTCCATTCCCAGCGCGGGCGCACGCCCATCAGCGCCAGCGCCTGCGCGATGTCGTCCCCGCCGGTGCGCATATTGGCCGTGCCCCAGGCGGACAGCGCCATGGCTTTCGGATATTCGCCTTCGCGCTGGAGATAGTCCTCCACCAGCATCTGCGCGGAACGGAAGCCCAGATCCCAGGCCACGGCGGTGGGGACGGAACGCGTGTCCACCGAATAGAAATTGCGCCCGGTCGGCAGCACGTCAGGCCGCCCGCGCGTGGGAGCGCCGGATGGCCCCGGCATCACGAAGCGCCCGTCGAGGGCGGCCAGCAGCGCGGCTTGCTCGGCCGGGCCGCAGGCGTCGACACGCGGGGCGAGTTCGCCGGCGATGGCGTGAAGGACCGCGGCCGAGCGCCGCCCGACAAGCGCTTCCGCTTCCGGCGAGGGGCGCTCGACCATCCTGGCGGCCAGCAATTCCAACCGCTCCACCGTATCGCCATGGGTGCGCCATGGATCGGCGGCGACCTCTTCCAGCGCCGCCGGGCGCGGACCATCCCAAGGGTCGCCCAGGCGGCAGTCGAGCGGATCGAAATCGAGGGCGAGATCACCGGCCAATGCGCGGAGCAGCGAGGCCTCGCCGGGTCGATCGTAACCGCGCGGCACGCGGGCGAGCGCTACGATCAGGTCGCGCCGCAGCCGTCCTTCGGGCGAACGGGTGAAGACATGCAATCCATCGCGGATCTGCATTTCCTTCAGCTCGCACAGGTAATTGTCGATCGCGGCAAGCGCGTCCTCCCCATCGCCTTGCGCGCCTGCGTCCCGGTCCAGCCCCTGCGATCGCGCCAGATCGAGGATCTCGCGGCGCAGATGCTCCAGCCGCCTCGGGTCCATCCCGGCGGCGAGGTAATATTCGTCCACCAGCGCTTCGAGCTGCTTGAGCGGACCGTAGCTTTCGGCGCGGGTCAGCGGCGGGGTCAGGTGATCGATGATGCAGGCGCCGATGCGGCGCTTGGCCTGGGTCCCTTCGCCCGGATCGTTGACGATGAAGGGGTAGAGCTGCGGAACCGGCCCCGCGCAGATCTCGGGAAAGCATTCGCGCGAGAGGGACACCGCCTTGCCCGGCAGCCATTCGAGATTGCCGTGCTTGCCGACATGGACCACCGCATGCGCGCCGAAAGCCCGGTTGAGCCAGATATGGAAGGCCAGGTAGCCATGCGGCGGCGGCAGGGCCGGGTCGTGATAACTTTCCTTGGGATCGATGTTGTAGCCTCGCGCGGGCTGGACCGCGACGGCGAGCTTGCCGAAGCGATGAACGGCAAGGCGGAAAGCACCATCGCGCGCGAAGGGATCGTCTTCGGGCTGGCCCCAGCGTCCGAGCATCGCGGAACGGGCGGCTTCGGGGATTTCGGCGAAGGCGGCGTGGTAGTCCCTCAGGGGCAGTAAAGCCTCTCCTCCCTTGGGCCGGTCTAGCGAGGACAGGTCGTTCGTGACTCCGCCGGTCATGATCCGCATGAGCGCCGGGCCATCCTGCGGCGCATTGCCCAGGTCATAGCCTGCCTCGCGCAGCGCCGTGATGATCGCAGCGGCGCTGGCGGGCGTATCCAGCCCCACCCCATTGCCGGTCCGCCCATCGCGATTGGGATAATTGGCCAGCACCAGCGCGATCCGGCGTTGGGCGGCAGGTGTGCGGCGCAGCCGCGCCCAGTTCGCGGCGAGGTCGGCAACGAAAGCCAGCCGATCCGGCAGGACGCGCGGCACCACGATACCGCATTCGGTGAGCGCGTCGAACCGCTCGGCGGCCTTGAAGGCGACCGCGCGGGTGAACAGGCGGCCGTCCACTTCCGGCAGGGCGATGTTCATGGCGAGATCGCGCGCGCCAAGGCCGCGCGGGCTGTCGCTCCACGCGCTTTCCTCGATCCCGGCGAAGACGGTCTGCAGGATCGGGCAGTCCGCCTGCTCCAGCACGGAAGGGATGCGTGCCTCGCCGGAAGACGATGCGGCGAAGGAGGTGGCGTTGACGATGATATCCGGCCCGATTTCGCGCAGCGAGCTGCCCAGCCAGTCGATCGCGAAAGGCTCCCGCAAGGCGCGGACATGGACGGCCGCCACGTTGAATCCCCGCGTTTGCAGCGCTGCCATCATGGCATCCACCGCGTCCAGCGTGCCGGCGACCAGCAATGCGCGGTAGAATACCAGCAGGGCGACAGGCTGCCCGGGCCGCCAGCCGGCACGGATATCGGCCAGGGTGGGCCGTTCCCTGCCGGGCAGATACAGCCCAGCGTCGGCGACCGGCAGGGGATCGTCCGCCCGGCCGCAATCCCGCCCGATCAGGCTGGCGGCGGTGCGCAGGAAGCTGACCGCGTTGGGCACGCCGCCCTGCCTGACATACTCCCGCAGGCGGGCGAGAATATCCGCCGGCAGGGTGGAGGCGCGGGCGAGGGCCGGGTCTTCCTCCCGCCCGTTCTCCAGCGCGGCGAAGGCGATCCCCCGTTCCCGCGCGGTCGCGGCGATCTCGTCTATCCCGTAAGGCCAGTAGGATTTTCCCCCCAGCAGGACCACGCAGACGAACTTCGCGTGCGTAATCACCTTCTCGACGTAGAGATCGACCGAATAGGGGTGGCGGAGGTGGAGGAGATTGGCGAGGCGGACGCTGGGCGCGCCATCGCCCATCTGCGCTGCCGCGCGCGCGAAACAGGCAAGCTCGCTGTCGGCCACGGTCAGGATCACGATCTCGCCCGGCGATTGGGCGAGGTCGATCGCCTCGTCCCCGTTCGAAACCGTTCCCGGCGTGGCCGACAGCAGGTGCATGTCAGCCCAGCACTTCCGCCAACCCCGTTTCGATCGCCCGGCGGTCCAGCCCTTTCTGGCCGATGACGACGAACTGCGTGCGGCGCGGCTCTTGCGCGCTCCACGCCCGGTCGAAATGATGCTGGATGCGCGGTCCCACCCCTTGCAGGACGAGGCGGCCGGGCTTGCCCGACAAAGCGACCATGCCCTTCACCCGCAGGATGTCGTGAGAGGCGATCAACTCGCCCAGCCGCCCGAGCAAGGCGTCGAGTTCGCCCACTTCCCCGCCGCGCACCACGAAGCTGTCGAAATCGTCATGATCGTGATCGTCGTCTTCCGCGTCATGGTGGGAAGGGCGGGCTTCCAGATCGTCTTCCGCCGCGGCGAGCAGGCCCAGCAGCGCGGCGGGATCGATCGCGCCATGATCGGCCCGGACCAGCTTCACGCCCTCGCGGGTTTCCTTCGCCAGATCGGCTTCGAGCCGGGCCAGCGTGCTCTCGTCCACCAGATCGGTCTTGTTGAGGATGACCATGTCGGCGCAGGCGAGCTGGTCCTCGAACAGTTCCTCCAGCGGGCTGTCATGATCGAGATTGGGATCGGCCGCGCGCGCCGCCGCCAGCGCCGCCTCGTCGGCCGCAAAGCGTCCGGCGGCCACGGCATCGGCGTCGATCAGCGCGATCACGCCGTCCACCGTGGCGCGGGTGCGGATGCCGGGCCACTGGAACGCCTTCACCAGCGGCTTGGGCAGCGCGAGGCCCGATGTCTCGATGATGATGTGCTCGGGCGGGTTCGGCCGGTCGAGCAGCTTCTGCATGGTCGGCAGGAAATCGTCCGCCACGGTGCAGCAGATGCAGCCATTGGCCAGTTCCACGATGTCCCCTTCCGGGCAGGCTTCGTCGTTGCAGCCTTTCACCAGCTCGCCGTCCACCCCGACATCGCCGAACTCGTTGATGACCAGCGCCAGCCTGCGCCCTTTGGCATTGCGCAGCAGGTGGCGGATCAGCGTGGTCTTGCCCGCGCCGAGGAAGCCGGTGATGACACTTGCCGGCACCTTGCTCATGCCGTTTCTCCTTTGTGTGAGGGATGGGATGCGTAGTCCCGCAGGGCCTGCCAGGGGATCACGAAACGCTCCGATTCATGCGCGCCGTGATGGCCGGACACGCGATAATGCCGCGCGAGGCCCGGCGGCGAGAGCACGTCATGCGGCGGTCCGTCCGCCACCAGCCGCCCTTCGTGCAGCATGATGAGCCGGTCGCAGAAGCGGGAGGCGAGCGCGAGATCGTGCAGCACCGCGATCACCAGCGCGCCACGCTCTGCCTCTTCGCGCAGCAGGCCCATGATCCGCAGCGCATGGCGCGGATCGAGCGCGCCGACCGGCTCGTCCGCGATCAGGATCGGCGCTTCGACCGCCAGCGCGCGGGCCAGCAGCACGCGGGCGCGTTCGCCGCCGGAGAGCGATTGCACGTCCCGGTCCGCCATGGAGGTCAGGTCCGCCCGGGCAAGCGCGCGCTCGATCGCCGCTTCATCCGCCGGGGAGAGGGTGCCGAAACGGCCGAGATAAGGCCCCCGGCCCAGCGCCACGGTCGCGCGCGCGGCAAGCGGCCAATGCACCGCGTCGCCCTGCGGCAGATAGGCGATCAGCCGCGCGGCATCGCGGCGGGCCATGGCGGAGAGCGGCACGCCGTCCACCGCGACTATCCCTGCGCTTGGCGGCAGCAGGCCCGCGATGGCCCGCCCCAGGGTCGATTTCCCCGCGCCATTGGGGCCGACCAGCCCCAGCAGCGTGCCGCCATCGGCCGTGAAGCCGATGTCCCGCAGCACCGGACGGCGCCCGATCGGAACCGAGAGATGGTCGATCGAAAGGCGGGTCATGCCAATTGCCGCCGCAGATGGAGGACGAGATAGAGGAAGAACGGCGTGCCGAGCAGCGAGGTCAGTACGCCGAGCTGGAGTTCCGGGCCGACCGCGATCAGCCGCACGACGATATCCGCCGCCAGCACCAGCGCGCCGCCGCCGATGATGCTGGGCAGGACGATCCGGCTGGGCACCTGGCCCACCAGCGGGCGGATCAGATGCGGCATCATCAGCCCGACGAAGCCGACCGAGCCGGTCACCGCCACGCCCGCGCCTGCGGCCAGGCTGGTGCCGGTGATCGCCATCGCCCGCAGCCTTGGCGTATTGAGGCCGAGGCTGCGCGCCGCATCCTCGCCCAGCGCCAGCAGGTCGAGCGAAGGCGCAGCGGCGAGCAGGATGACGAGGCCGATCAGGATGAACGGAGCGGCCAGCCGCACTTCGGCGAAAGTCCGGTCCTTCACCGATCCCAGCAGCCACATCGCGATCTCGCTGACTGCCCAGGGATTGGTGGAAAGGTTCATCGCCAGCGAAGTGAGCGCGATCGATATGCCACTGATCCCCGAGCCGACGAGGATCAGCGTCAGCGTGCTGCCGCTGTCCTTCGCCACATAGAGCAGGATCACGGTGGCGAGCCCCGCGCCGATCATCGCGCAGGCCGGCAGCCACAGCGGCACGATGCCGGCGAGGCCGAAATAGATCGCGATCACCGCGCCGAGGCTCGCCGCGCCGGAAATGCCGAGCGTGGTCGGCTCGGCCAGCGGATTGTGCAGCAGCCCCTGCAGCACCGCGCCCGCGCCGCCCAGCGAGGCGCCCAGCAGCACGGCGAGCAGCATGCGCGGCATGCGCAGTTCCTGGACGATGATCCCGCTTGCCGGATCGGCCAGCCCGAAAGCGGCCTCGACGAGGCGCGGCAGCGGGATATGGACATAGCCGATCGTCAGTGAGCCAAGCATCAGCAGGACGAGAACAAGCGAGAGGATACCGCACAAGGCGGCGGTTCCGAGGCGGGGAACGGCTGATCCGGGGCCCTGGGTCATTTGCGGTTCTTTCCGGGAAGCCGGCGGCGTTCGGCGGCGAGCTGTTCCACCGCCTCCACCAGCAGCGGGCTGCCGCAGTTCCAGTATTTGCCGTGGACGTTGAGCACCGGCCGCGTCCGCGCCTTGCCCCAGAGCACCGGATTGCGGCGCAGGGTCGCCGACGCGCGCGTGCTGGTGTCGAAATAGCTTACGGCGAACATGTCGGGCGGATCGAGCACCACGCGTTCGACCGGTACGCCTTCCCACAGCGGCGGCCCCCATTCGCGCTGGAGATTGCGGAACCCGGCCGCGGTGAGCGAAATATCGACGAAGGTGCCCGCCCCGGCCCCGCCGCCGTCGGGGCGGTAATAGATCACGGTCGGCCAGTCGGAGCGGGGCGCGGCCGGGCGCGCGCGAGCAAGCCGGGCGCGCATGTCGGCGATCACCGCTTCGCCACGGGGCCGTTGGCCGAGCGCCTGGGCGATCTCGCGCGTCATCTGCTCGACCTCCGCCCATTCATTGGCGAGCGGGACCTGCACCACCTTCACGCCGAAGCGGGCAAGGGCTTCGGCGCTGCGCTGGTCCATCGCATCGCTGACCAGCAGCAGCTTCGCGCCGGAGGCGATGATCTCCTCTGCCGCTCCGCGATTGGCGGGAAAGCCGCGCGCTCGCCCGGCATAGACGGAAAGCGGGCCGGTGGCCTGGGCGGACACGGACGCGATCTGCGCCCGGTCGCCCAGCATCAGCAGCATCTGGTCGGCGCACAGGCCGAAGGACGCAGCACGGGGCAGCGGGCGCGCGGCCGAGGCGGGCACGGCGGCGAAAGCCGCCGCCGTCATGAAGGCCAGCGCCCGGCGCATCACCGGAAGACCTTGCCCAGCGTATCGCGCCCGTCGGGATCGTGCCCGGCATAGGTCTTCAAGGTGTGGTGCCACAGCGCGAGGCGACTCCAGTCGGGCGTATCGGCCAGCCCGTCCTCATCGGTCAGGAACGGGTTGGGGAAATAGATGCTGAGGGTGGATTCCCCCTTGCCGTTCTCCACCCGCAGCGACCAGGTGACGGGATCGCCATGCTTGTCCATTCCGCGCACCAGCTCGCATTTGCCGGGGCGGCGGTGGGCCACGATTTCCGGCTCCGCCCTGGATTCCCCGATGCAGAGGTGGAAATGGCCGCCCCGGCCCCAATGGACCGTGAAATAACCGCCGCCGACATTGATGGATTTCGGCGGACCCGGGCAGCGCAGCTCATAGGCTCCGCCCTGGATCATCGGGCCGAAGGTCAGTTTGGCCCAGTGGTTTTCGAACAGGTCGCGGAACAGGGTTTCGAGGAAATCCTCGTCCAGCGGGAGCGCCCAGATTTCGGTCTTCAGCCTGCCGTCCTCGTGCCGTTCCTCGATCTTCGCGATCTTGGCCATCATGTTTCTCCTTGGAAAAAACAGGGCGGCGCCAGTTTCAGCGCCGCCCTGCCGAAGACATTCAGAAGCTCTGCCGGATTCCTGCGTAGAAACTCAGCCCCGCCGTGCCGTAACCGGCTTCGGTTTGGTATTTTTCATCGAGGAGATTTTCGATGCGGCCCGTAAGTTCGGTTTTCTCGAAAAGATTCAACCGCCCGGCGAGCGTTATCACGACAGGATTGTCCAGCTTCACTATCTGCGAAGGGAATGTGCTGAAGTCGGTGTCGAGCGTGTCGCTCCAATAGCTGGCCGTGAGGTTCAGATTGGCGCGCTCATTGAGGAAGGTGTAATTTATATTGCCCGAGATGTAGTGCCGGGGGCGATTTTGCAGCCGTTCGCCTGTCGCGGCCCTCACCTGGTTGTTGGTGTAGGCCACCCGAACGCTGAGCGCTTCGTTCGGATTCCAGGCGAGCGAGGCTTCGACGCCCTTCGACCGCGTCCTTCCCGGAACGTTGAAATAATTGGGTTCCGGGTCGCCGAAGCCGATGAAGTTGATCTTGTTCCTGGTGTCGATCTGGAAATAGACGACTTCGAGCTGCAGCGTATCGTCGGCGAGCTTCTGCTCGATGCCGAGATCCCAGCTCTTGCTGGTCTCGGGCTTGAGGTCGATGTTGCCGAACAGCGGATCGCCGCAGCAGCGGCCATATAGCTCGAACAGGCTGGGCGCCCGGAAACCTGTCGAATAGCTGCCCTTCAGCTTCGTTCCGGTGGCGGCGATATTGTAGGCAGCCGTGCCGCGATAGGTATCGAATGTCCCGAATGTCTCATGGTCGTCGATGCGAACACCCGCCGACAGATACAGCGATTCGAACAGGCCCAGCTGATAAAGCGCGTAGAACCCGTTGTTCCTCACGGAAATGCGATCGGAAACCGCGTCGCTCCGCATGCGATCGTTCTTGGTTTCAGCGCCGAAGACGAGCACATTGTCGGCGTCGATGGCATAGGAGCCCTGGAAGTCGAACTTGGTTCGGTCGCCGTAGTAGAAATACGAATCGGCCCCGTTATCGAAGCCTTCCCGCTCGTTACGGGCATAGGAAGCGCCGAACTCGCCCCGCAGCGCCCCATCCAGCAGGCTGAAGCCGGTGGAAAGACGCCCCGAATATTGGAGGAAGTCATCGCCGACGTCGGGGTCGTCGCAGTATGGGCCGCCGCAGGCATCATAATTCAACGTGCCCTCGGCATAGCGGTAGACGGCCTTTGCATACCAATCGTCCGAAAATTGATAATCGAAACGGCCGCTGCTGGAGAAATTCTTGTATTTTTCGCCTTCGGAATTGCCGGGAAGGTTTTCGTCGGCGGCGGAGAAGCCGTCGGTGTGCAGATATTGCAAGTCGACCGAGTAACCGAAGCGATCATTCGCCAGGCCTCCCCGGATCTGACCGCCCAGCAGATAGGTGCCGTAGCTGCCGCCTTCGCCGAATATCGAACCTGTCAGGGGGCCTGAGCCGCGCTTCGAGACGATATTGATGACGCCCCCGATCGCTTCGCTGCCGTACAGCACGCTCTGAGAGCCGCGCAGCACTTCGATGCGTTCGATGTTGGTGGCGAGAAGCTGGGAGAAATCGAAGGCCGTCTGGCTGCGGCTGGGATCGGAAACCTCGACGCCATCGATCAGGACGAATGTGCCTTCAGGATTCTGGCCGCGCAATTTCAGGCTGGAATCGGTTCCGCGCGCACCGAACTGGGCAACGGAAAGGCCGGGTGTCGTTTGCAAGGCGTCCAGCACGAAACGAGTCTGCCGGTTTTCAAGCTCCTTCGCGGTGATCACCGTGATGGAGGAACCGATCTTGCCGATGTCCGTCGGAACACGGGTCGCGGTGACCACTATGTCGCTGCCATCCGGTTCGGCATTGCCGGCGGAGGCGGCGCTGTCTGTGGCCGTGTCCGCCAGCGCGGGCGTGGCGGCCGCCATGGCCGACAATGAGACGAGATAGATTATTTTCTTCATGGGTTAACCCCCCTGGCGCCAGAGCAACTGGCGGCGGGGGCGAACCGGCGCGTTCGCGATCAGGCCGGTGCGGGCACCAGCCAGGCGAACGAACGGCCGGCCAGCGCAGGCGGGCGGGCGCATATCGCCCACGCAGCGCATGACCGTGCGGCCCCAGCCGCATTGGTTCGTCGCTCAGACGGAGGTTTACCGTGCCATGGCCATCCCCTGGACCGCGGCAAGAGCGACCATGCGCCGGCAGGTCTCCTGGCTCGCGGGTCATAGCTTGATGCACGGCCTTCCCAGGCCCCGCATGATTTAGCGTCCGGCCCAGTGGCTGTTTCCCCGCCCCCTGTCGGTGGGGGGAAACGATGTGCATCGCGCTCGCCGCTTACAGTTGCAGGGACAGCCTCGGATTCGGATCGGCCGAAAAGCCTTTCCTCACCGCGTTCCCGAATTAAGCCCTCTCGGGCACCGGCGCGATCATGAAAGCGGGCAAGCCCGCCTTCGCAGGCGCACATAAGCCAAATTCAAAAGGAAGCCAATCCTTCATTGCAATGCATCCATCTCTCGCCAGCGCTGGACGATTTCAGACGCATCCGGCCGGGTTCGCCGCGCCTGTTCAACAGGCGGGCCAGTGCTGTCAGGGGCTATCGGGGCTGGTGGCGCGGATGTTGAAGTCGGAAACTATTTTCCAATCCGCCGTTCCAATTTTCTGCCAGACGGTCTGGTTCTTCCCGACGATCGTGGCCGGTTGGCCGTTGGCCTGGGTGTAGGTGTTGGCGAAATCGCCGGTTATGACCGCAAGGTCGCCACTTTCGGAAATCCATGCCTGGCTTGAGGTCATGTCATAAGCGAATGCGCTATCGTTCAGCATGATTTTGAAGGCCTTGCCTATCGCGTCAAGGCCGACCAGCGGGTCGGAGCCTGGCACGACCAGCGTCGCATCCGGTGCATACCGGCTGATCGCCTCGTCCACGTTCCGCGCGCTCATGGCGGCAAGTTGCTCCTGCTCGGCCTGGCGGACCGCGCTCAGAGTCACGCTGGGGCTGTTCGCACCCGCCCCGGCTTCGTCGGCCTTTTTGTCCGAGCAGGAACCGAGCAGCACCAGCAATGCGACGAGGAAAATAGAGGCACGAGTCATGATAAACCTCTGAAAGCTGTCGCCAGCTTACCACAGGAATGCGACCGATGCAGCCATCTGTGCCGGGCGAGCGAATCCCGGGCTGGCCGCCAATCTTCCAGCCCTGATCTTCCGGCGCTGCCAGTGTAACCGAATTGTCACGGCTCTTTCATCAACCCATCACATGCTTGCTGCAGGGGCGCCCTCGAAGACGCGTAAAATCGCCAAACGAGGGAAATCGACATGACCTATTCGCGTGCCTGCCGCCGCCGCATTCTGCTTGCCGCCGCACTTGCCGGCGGCTCCATGCTGGCGACCCCAGCCCTGGCCGGAGAAGTCGCCGGTTCGGTCATGGATTCGTCCGGCACCATGGCGCTCAATTCCGCGCAATTGCGGATCGTCGAACTCAACCGCGTGACGGTCGCCGCTCGCGACGGCAGCTTTCGCTTCGTGGATGTTCCAGCCGGCAGCTATACGCTGGAAGCGCAGTATATCGGCGCGGACACGGTGCAGCAGACGATCGAGGTGCCAGCCAGCGGCGTAGTCACCGCGAATCTCGCGCTGGGCGGCGAAACCGCCAGCCAGATCCTGGTGCTGGGCCAGCAAGCCAACCTCGCCAGTTCCCTCTCGCGCCAGCGCTCGGCCGATGGCGTCGAAAGCGTGCTGACGCGCGATGGCGTAGGCCAGTTTCCCGATCAGAATGTGGCCGAATCGCTGCGCCGCCTGCCTGGCCTCAATATCCTCAACGACCAGGGCGAAGGCCGCTTCGTTTCGGTTCGCGGCCTCGACCCGGAACTCAACGCGGCTTCGATCAACGGCACGCGCATTCCCGCACCGGAAAGCGATGTCCGGTCCGTGGCGCTCGACGTGATCCCGGCCGAGCTGATCGAATCGATCGAGGTCAAGAAATCGCTGACCCCGGATATGGATGGAGACACCATCGGCGCCTCGATTGAGATCAACACCACCAGCGCTTTCGATCGCAAGAAGGATCTGCTCTCGATCAAGCTCGAAGGCAGCTACAATGATTATTCCGAAGAGCTGACCCCCAAGGGCAGCCTGGATTTCTCGAAGAAGCTGAGCGACAATTTCGGTATTGCGGGCGGCTTCAGCTACTACAAGCGCAAGTTCGAAAGCGACAATATCGAGGCGGCGGACTGGGACGAGGTGGACGGCGCGGTCTTCGCCCGCGAGTTGCAGTATCGCGATTACGACGTGGCGCGCGAGCGCATCGGCGGCTCGCTGAGCTTCGACTGGCGCCCTTCCGACACCACCAAGCTCTATGCCCGCGGCCTTTACAGCCAGTTCGAGGATCAGGAATTCCGTGGCGACGTGATCTTCATCCTGGACGAGGACGAGATCGATCCGCGAGCGGGCAACGCCACTTCCGCATCCTTCGTGGATGAGGACGGCCGGATCGAAGTCCGCCGCCGGATGAAGGATCGCTTCGAACGCCAGCGGATCAAATCGGTGACCGTTGGCGGCGAAACCGAGGCAGGCCCCTGGAAGGCGACCTATTCCGGCTCGTGGTCGGAATCGAGCGAACGCGAGAACGGATCGATCGACCCGACCCGTTTTCGCGCCCGGTTCAATGACGATGGCGTCGGCCTCGATTTCGATTATTCGAACTCTCGCAAGCCGCTCTATTCCATCACCAGCGGCGCGGACCTGTTCCTCGATCCGTCGGAATACGGCTTCAACGAGCTGGAACGCACCACGCTTTCCAACTCGAAGGACCGCGAATATGTAGCGAAGGGCGACCTTTCGCGCGAATTCGCCACCGCGGGCGGCAGCTTCACCATTCAGGCGGGCGGCAAGGCTCGCTGGCGCAAGAAGTCATACGATCTCCAGGCGGACGTATATGACGATTACGACGGGGATTATTCCTTGGCCGACGTGCTGGGCAAGCAGACCTATCGTATCACGGATATTCTGCCGTTGCCGAGCCATCATGCCCCGACCGACTTCTTCTATGCCAACCAGGGCAATTTCGTCCTCAATCCGATCGACACCGCGATCAATTCGAATTCTTCCGACTATGCGGTGAAGGAAGACATCGTCGCGGGCTATCTGCTTGGCCGCTGGGACAGCGCGCAGTTGCGGATAATCGGTGGTGTCCGGATGGAGCGCACCAAGAACGACATCCGCGCGAAACTGACCCAATTCGTCGAGGAAGGCGAAGAATATGAAGGCGTGGAGCTGGATGAGGATACGGTGTTCGTATCGCCCAATCGCTTCACCCGTTCCTATACCGACTGGCTGCCAAGCCTGACCCTGCGTTATGAGCCGCAGCGCAATCTGGTTCTGCGCGCGGCGGGATACAAGAGCCTCGTCCGCCCCAAGCTTTCCAACCTCGCCCCGCGTTTCGAGCTGGACGAGGATCTCGAAGCGGTGGTCGGCAATCCGAACCTCAAGCCTTACAGTGCCTGGAACTTCGACGCATCGGTGGAATGGTATTTCGGCCAGAATTCGGCGCTGACCGGCGGGTTCTTCTGGAAGTCGATCAAGGATTTCGTGGTCGAGCAGCACATCTCGGAGCCGGGGACGATCTACGGCGTCGATTATGAGGAGCTGACCACCTACATCAATGGCGACAAGGCCAAGATCAAGGGCTTCGAACTATCCTACAATCAGGTCTTCAGCTTCCTGCCCGCGCCGCTGGATGGGCTGCTGTTCAATGCCAACTACACCTATACCGACGCCAAGGGCACGGTGCTGAACGATGGCGACGTCACCGATCCGCGGCGGATTCCGCTGGCGGCGTCATCCAAGCACACCTTCAACATTGTGGTGGGCTATGAAAAGGGTCCGATCTCGCTGCGCGCGGCCGGAACCTATCGCAGCAAATATCTGGACGAGCTGGGCGGCGAGGCGGAAGAAGATCGCTATGTCGCCGATCATTTCCAGCTCGACCTCAGCGCCAAATATCGGATCACCGACGGCGTGCGCCTGTTCGCCGAATGGATCAACGTGACCGACGCACCCTACTTCGCCTACCAGAACTTCGCCGGCAGCCGTCGCCTGCTGCAGTATGAAGAATATAGCTGGACGGCCAAGTTCGGCGTAATGGCGAACTTCTGATGCGCCTGCGGCGGACTCCTCTTCTCGCCCCGGCCGTGCTTGCCGCGCTTGCGGCCGGGGGCTGCGCCACCGTCCCGATTACCGGCGATCCGGCGGTCGAGGTCTTCGCCGCGGGCGAAACCGAGCCTGTCGGAACCGGCAACGCGGATGCGGCGGACGACCCGGCGATCTGGCGCAATCCGGAAAACCCGGCGGCGAGCCTGATCGTGGCGACGGACAAGAAGGCCGGCCTCCATGTCTACGACCTGTCGGGCAAGAGCCGGTTCTTCGATCCGGCGGGGCTGCTCAACAATGTCGATCTGGTCGATATGGCGGCGGCGGGCATCATCGTCGTTGCCAGCGACCGCAACGATCCGGCCCATGCGCAATTGCGGCTCTATCGGCTCGATCCGGCGACGCCCGCCCTGCAGCCGCTGGGCACCGTCGATGGGGGCGTCGGTGAAGGCTACGGCATCTGCCTGTGGCGCAAGGGCGACCGGCTGCACGCCTTTTCCGTGCTGAAGGACGGCACGGTCAACGAATATGCGCTGGATCTCGGCGCCGAACCGCGTTCTACCCTGGTGCTGGCCCGCAAGCTGGCGACCCAGGCGGAAGGCTGCGTCGCCGATCCGCGTGACGGCACGCTCTATGTCGGCGAAGAGGATGTCGGCATCTGGCGGTTCCGCGAGGGGGACGCCAAGGGCGAGCTGGTGGCCCCGGTCGACAACCGCCAGCTGGTCGCCGATGTCGAAGGCCTGGCGCTCGTGACCGATGGGGATGGCGGCGGCTGGCTGGTTGCGTCCAGCCAGGGCGACAATGCCTTCGCCCGCTATCGCCTGCCGGACATGGCCCCCGCCGGCCGCTTCCGCGTGGCGGCGGGGCGCTTCGGCTCGACCGAGGAGACGGACGGCATCGCCTTGATGGCCGGCGATTTCGGCCCGGATTATCCGGGCGGGCTGTTCATCGCGCAGGACGGGTTCAACGGATCGCAGGCCCAGAACTTCAAGCTGGTCCCCTGGCAGGCCATCGTGGATGCGCTTGGCCCGCGATGACTTTGCCCGCAATGATGCCGCCCGGGAGAATCCTGCCTGAGAGAACCCTGATTGCGTGAATGAGGGCGCCGGCGGCGCGGCTCACGCGCTGCCGGTCGTGCTTGCGAGCAGGGCCGGCTCGATCCCTTCCGCCTTCCAGGTCTGCGTCCAGCGCTTTTGCGCCCTCGTATGGAACAGGATTTCCTGCCGCCCTTCGGCGGCGAACCAGCCATGGCGCTGCATTTCCCCGTCGAGCTGGCCCGGACCCCAGCCGGTATAGCCGAGCGCGATCAGCCATTGAGCCGGCCCTTCGCCCGCCGTGATCGCCTCCAGGATTTCCACCGATGCGGAAAAGGAGCAGAGCGAACCGACCTTGATCGTTTCCTCGCTGTCCCAGTCCTGCGAATGCAGGATGAAGCCGCGCCCCGGCTCGACCGGCCCGCCATGATGGACGGCGCAATCCGGCGCCTTGCCCCGGTCTATCCCGAGGTGTTCGAGCAGGCCGTGGAAGCCGATATCGTTGCGTGTATGGCCTATGCCGATGCCGAGCGCGCCCTGAGCATCGTGCAGGCACATCGCGATCACCGCATGGTGGAAACGGGGATCGCCCATTCCGGGCATGGCCAGCAGCAACCGGCCGGCTAGATAGCTCGCCTCGCTCATGATCCATCTATACTACGCTGTAGCCAGGGCAAAAGCACTGGCCTCTTCCAACCGCCCATCGCGAGCGGCGATCAATTCGCGGGAGCTTCCCGCCTCCGGTCCGGCGTATCCGCCCGCAGGCTCCGCGCCTGCTGCCACCAGCAGCCGAACATGGCGATGGCGTAGAGTATCCGGCCATGATTGCGGAGGCCGGCCCGATGCTCGGCGAACAGGGCGTCCACCGCTTCCGGCCGCAGATAGCCGCTATGCACCGCGCCGCTCTCGTGCCACGCTTCTTCGGCGAAGCTGCTGAAGTCGCCCCTGAACCATTCCCCGAAGGGAAGCTGGAAGCCGATCTTGCGCTTGGCGAAGGTGCCTTCGGGAAACCACGGCTCGATGGCCTTGCGCAGGGCATATTTGCC
>Ga0172382_10003123_pt1 | contig 26624 bp, 29 predicted proteins | sample Leawel138RmetaG_FD_122245 | JGI IMG/M metagenome (GOLD analysis project Ga0172382, IMG submission 122245) | Leachate microbial communities from a municipal landfill in Southern Ontario, Canada - Leachate well 138R metaG | ecosystem: Engineered > Solid waste > Landfill > Unclassified | place...
GGCGGCCATAGCGCAGTGGAACCACCCCTTCCCATCCCGAACAGGACCGTGAAACACTGCAGCGCCTATGATAGTTGAGGGCCTCCCTCCGCGAAAGTCGGTCACCGCCAGACGCCTATACCTGTCAACCCCATCTGCTCAACATGAGATGGGGTTGATTTTTTTTGAATAACTGCGTACGATGCGCAAAAAAGTGGGCCAAGTGCCCACTTTTTGTTTCTGTATCAGGGAATGATGAACGTGGAAGAACGATTGGATCAGGAAATTGCCCGGCAGGTTGGCACAGTGGGCTGCGCCTTGGTCGATGCGCGGATGTTGCGTAGCGGTCGCGCAATTACCTTGCAGATATTAATTGAAAAAGAAGATGGGGCTTCTGTCACTATTGAAGACTGTGCAACCGTCAGCCGCCAGCTCAGTGTATGGCTGGATGTTGCCAATCCGATTAATGGGGCCTACCGTCTGGAAGTATCCAGTCCGGGCCTGGATCGTCCTTTGAAAACACTGCAGGATTACGAAAGATTCCAGGGTGAGCACGCGGAAGTGCATTTACACGGATTGCATCAGGGTCGCCGCCGTCTGTTGGGTGTTTTGCAGGGGCTGGAGGATCAGAAAGTGGTTATTGAAAATAGTGAGGGGCGCTGGACACTGGCGCTGGATGAAATTCATAAGGCTAAGTTGGTTCCCCAATGGTGAAGGGGCGGATATGCGGAGAGGAGCAAGTCAATGAGTCGTGAACTTCTTTATCTGGCGGATGCCGTCGCCCATGAGAAGGATGTGGACCGGGAAGTCATTTTTCAGGCTCTGGAAGCATCACTGGTTTCCGCATCCAAGAAGAAATATGGGGCAGACTGGCACATTGTGGTGGATGTTGACCGCAAGACCGGGGACTACGTGACCCGACGTTTGTGGGAAGTGGTAGCGGACGAAGAAGAAGATTTTGATGCTGATCTGCAAATCCGTCTGGAAGCAGCCAAGGCGATTCGTCCCGACGTGGATCTGGGCGGCTTTGTAGAAGAAGTTCTGCCACCGGTCGAATTTGGTCGTATTGCCGCACAGACCGCCAAGCAGGTGATTGTCCAGAAAGTACGAGATGCTGAACGGGACCGGATTGTTTCCGACTTTGCCTTGCGTAAAGGGGATATTATCAGTGGTCTGGTCAAGCGGATGGAAAAAGGCAATGCCATTGTCGATATGGGGCGGGCAGAGGCGCTGTTGGCCAAAGATGAAATGATGCCACGTGAGGCCATTCGTCCCGGCGACCGGGTCAAGGCACATCTACAGGACGTCCGCAGGGTGCAGCGTGGTCCACAGTTGTTTTTGTCGCGGGTCAGCCCCGAATTGTTGATCAGGCTGTTTGCCCAGGAAGTGCCGGAAATCGGTAATGGTATGATCGAAATCATGGGTGCGGCACGGGATCCTGGCTTGCGCGCGAAACTGGCGGTGCGCTCCAATGACCCTCGGGTGGATCCAGTGGGTGCCTGTGTCGGCTTGCGCGGTAACCGCGTCCAGACGGTCATCAACGAACTCAAGGGTGAGCGTATTGATATCGTCATCTGGTCGGCAGATCCGGCTAGTTATGTCATCAATGCCTTATCACCGGCCGAAGTGTCGAGTATTGTGGTAGATGAAAACACCCACAGTATGGATGTGGTCGTCGATGCTGAAAACCTCTCGCAGGCCATCGGACGCGGCGGGCAAAATGTACGCCTGGCCACGCAGTTGACAGGATGGACCATCAATATCCTGACGGAAGAAGAAGCCCAGGCCAAACGTGACGAAGAAGATTCCAAGTTCCTGAATCATTTTGTTCAAGAGTTGGGCGTGGATGAAGATCTGGCGCAACTGCTGGTCAGCGAGGGCTTTACCTCGATTGAAGAAGTGGCATATGTGCCAGTTGCCGAGATGATGGAAATTGAAGGGCTTGATGAAGAACTGGTCAGCGAACTGCGGCGTCGGGCGCGCGATATGCTTTTGAACAAAGCCATTGCCCAGGAAGAACAGGTGGCCTTAAGCGAACCTGGTGAGGACCTGCTAAGCCTGAAAGAAATGGATAAAGGCCTGGCCCATCTGCTGGCCAGCAAGGGTGTGGCCACTGCTGAAGATTTGGCGGAGCTGGCAGCCAGCGAGTTATGTGAGATGGTCGGGATTGATGAAGAGCGTGCGAAAGCTCTTATTCTGGAGGCGCGTGCGCCCTGGTTTGCTTAATACGAACCCTGTGAACGCATTGTGCGAACAGGTGGTTTTGGAGAAAGAGGATTATGACGGTAACTGTCGCCAATTTTGCAGCTGAATTAGGTGTAACCCATGCGCGCTTGTTGGAGCAGTTGAATGCTGCGGGCATCGTGAAAAAAACAGCCGACGATGTAGTCACTGAAGACGACAAACATCGGTTGCTGGCTTCGTTACGCAGTGCCCATGGAGAAGGAAGTGGCGAGCTGCGGCGGATCACCCTGAACCGTACCAGCACCTCTGAAATCAAGCAGTCGGTCGGTGCGGGAAAATCCCGTACTGTACAGGTGGAGGTCCGGCGTAAGAGAACCTACGTCAAACGTGAGGTGACCGCAGATGAACCGGTAGAACAGTTGCCTGTTGCGGAAAGTCAGGTTGCTGAGCCGGTTACAGCCGTCGAAACATCGCCCCCCGAGATCGAGACGCTGGTTAGCCCCGTTGACGTTGCCGTCACGGAGACTGTCCAGGACTCAGCCGCCCCTGTCGCCCAGCAGGATGCTCCCGAACCGGTAGAATCGGTAGCGCAACCCGTGGTGACAACCCCCGAAGCTATACCGGCAGTGGAGCCAAAAGCGCCAGGCGCTGAACGTCAGCCTGCTGCCCGTGCCCATAGCGAACGCGCTGCGGCACCGGATCGTAACCGTGCTCCAGTCAGCGAACGCCCGCGTCCCGCAGCAACTGCCCCGGCTAAAGCACCCTCGGCCCCGCCGCGTGGTAAAAAAGCAGGCCCGGCAGGTCGTGGAGAGGATGATCGTTCCGGTGCCGGACGGCGTGGTCCACGTCGTAATGATGAGGGCGGCAATGCCGATGCTTTAGGACGTCGGCGTAAACCTGGAGACAAGAAAAACCGGAATCGCGGTGCGCAGATGGGCAATGAAGCCATCATGGCACCGGTGATTCGCGAAGTAGCCGTTCCCGAAACCATTACGGTGGGTGAATTGGCCAGCCGCATGGCGATCAAGGCCACGGATGTCATCAAGGCCATGATGAAAATGGGCGTGATGGCGACCATCAATCAGGTGATTGACCAGGAAACGGCGGCTATTGTCGTTGAAGAATTAGGTCATAAGGTCAAGATGGTAGCCATGACCAGTCCCGAAGCCTTCCTGATGGATGAAGGCAGTACGGAGACCCCGATTATTGGCAGACGGCCCCCCGTGGTCACGGTAATGGGGCATGTAGACCATGGTAAAACCTCACTGCTGGACCGGATTCGTTCGGCGCAGGTAGCCAGTGGGGAAGCAGGAGGAATCACCCAGCATATTGGTGCTTATCATGTGGAAACGCCCAAAGGCATGGTAACTTTTCTGGATACCCCAGGCCATGAAGCCTTTACCGCCATGCGGGCCCGAGGTGCTCAGGCTACTGATATTGTCGTTCTGGTAGTGGCGGCAGATGACGGTGTGATGCCGCAAACCATTGAAGCCATCCATCATGCCAAGGCGGCACATGTGCCGATTGTTGTGGCCGTCAACAAAATCGACAAACCCGGAGTGGACCCTGAACGGATCCGACAGGAGTTGGCAGGTCATGAGGTGGTTCCTGAAGAATGGGGTGGAGACGCGCAGTTTGTGAATGTTTCGGCCAAGGCCGGTCTGCATATTGATGATCTCCTGGATGCGATCCTGTTGCAGGCGGAAATGCTCGAACTGGATGTGCAGAGTAATGGTCCGGCCAAGGGTGTGGTCATTGAGTCCCGTCTTGATCGGGGTCGGGGTGTAGTGGCCACGGTACTGGTTCGGCAGGGTACCCTGCATGCTGGGGATATGCTCCTGGCGGGAGCCCAGTTTGGGCGCGTGAAAGCGCTGGTTAATGATGCCGGACAAAGTACGCAGGAAGTAGGCCCCGGTTTGCCTGCCGAGGTTCTCGGCCTCAGTGATGTTCCCCATGCGGGTGACGAGGTTGTGGTTGTGGCCGATGAGCGCAAGGCGCGTGAAGTCGCGCTGTTCCGTCAGGGCAAGTTCCGTGATGTGCGTCTTGCCAAAAACCAGAAGGCTTCCCTGGAGAGTCTCTTTGAAGCCGCTGCGGATGGTCAGTTGCAGCAGTTAAATCTGTTGATCAAGGCTGACGTGCAAGGTTCGGTAGAAGCATTGAGTACGACGCTGGAGCGCCTTTCCACTTCAGAAGTAAAAGTGACCGTTATTCACTCGGGTGTGGGAGGTATTACCGAATCGGATGTGAATCTGGCGGCAGCTTCGCAAGCGGTGCTTATCGGCTTTAATGTACGGGCGGAAGCTCAGGCCCGTCGCCTCATCGAAAGCACTGGTGTAGATGTACGTTATCACAGCGTGATTTATGATGCCGTGGATGAAGTCAAAGCCGCCATGAGTGGTATGCTGGCACCGGAAATCCGTGAAAAAATCATTGGTCATGCTGAGGTCCGCGAAACATTCCGGGTTCCCAAAGTGGGTACGATCGCCGGCTGTATGGTCATCGATGGCGTTGTCCGCCGTAATGCCAAGGTCCGCGTGCTGCGACAGGACGTGGTCATCCACAGCGGTGAAATGGATTCTTTGCGCCGCTTCAAGGATGACGCCAAGGAAGTCCGGGAAGGTTTCGAGTGTGGTATCGGTCTGCGCAATTACAATGACCTCAAAAACGGGGATATCATTGAGGCCTACGAAACCACTGAAGTCGCGCGTACGGTCTAGGAGTTGGCGTTGCAGCATACTCATCGTGCTTATCCGCGCGGCGCCAGGGTATCTCACCTGCTCCGTGAAGAAATTGCCGCGCTGTTGCGCGAGTTGCATGGTCTTCCTGCTGATCTGGCGCTCTTGCCGCCCAGCATAACCATGGTCGACTTGCCAGCTGACATGCGTTCGGCAACCGTTTTCTTTTCCCTGATGGATGGTCCCGGGCGCGCCGCTGCGGTCCGCCAGATCCTCGATGCCCGGGCGGGAGAAATGCGTCAGATACTGGGGAAGCGGCTGGCCTTGCGGCGGATTCCGCCATTGCACTTTGTTTATGATGCGCGCTTTGATCGGGGTGCTGAAATGGCAGAAATTCTGGCGCATTTGCCGCCCGCTGCAGATGAGGAAGCGTGATCATGACCTGTCAGCATGGCCTGTTGTTGCTCGATAAGCCGGAGGGTTTAACCTCCAATGCGACCCTGCAGCGCGCCAAGCGGATTATGGGAATCAAAAAAGCGGGACATACCGGCAGCCTAGATCCCATTGCCACCGGGCTGCTGGTATTGCTCTTTGGTGAGGCGACCAAAGTCTCTGATTACATTCTGAATGCCGACAAGTCCTACCGGGCGACCCTGCGGCTGGGACAGACAACCAGCACGGGTGATCGTGAGGGTGAGATTCTGGAAGAAAAAGCGGTCACGGTAGTGCGCGCCGATATCGAGGCCATGCTCCCGCGTTTTCTGGGAGAAATTGCCCAGATTCCTCCCATGTACTCGGCCATCAAGCAGGGTGGCAAGCCTTTGTACGAGCTGGCTCGTAAAGGGATTGAGGTGGAAAGGGCGCCGCGTCAGGTGCGCATTGACGGTTTGCGCCTGATAGAATTCACCGGGAATCGCCTGGTCATGGATGTGGATTGTTCCAAAGGAACCTACATTCGCAGTCTGGCGATGGATTTGGGCGCGGCCTTGGGTTGTGGGGCTCATGTCGAAGCGTTGCGACGAACGTGCACAGGGCCATTCAGGATCGAGGATGCATTTACTCTGGAAGCGTTGGCAGAGCAGCAGAAACAGGGTGAATGTCCGTTAAAGGCGATGGATCTGGCACTGGAGTATCTGCCCGCCGTCACCCTGACGGAGAACACCGCTTATTATTTGCGTCAGGGGCAGGGTGTGGTGGTGGCACATGCACCTTCTCTGGGACGTATTCGCCTTTACGGACCGGGTGCGCAGTTTCTCGGTCTGGGAGAGGTCATGGACGACGGAAAGGTGGCGCCACGCCGCCTCATGAGCGTAAACTAGGGAGTATTGTTTTTTTAGAAGTTCCGAGGAGAAGAATTTATGTCGCTGTCGCGTGAAGTCAAAGCAGATGTTGTTCAGGGTTATGCTACCCATGCAGGAGATACGGGTTCTCCCGAAGTGCAGGTCGCCCTTTTGACCACTCGTATTGAAGGATTGGCTGATCATTTCAAAATTAACAAGCATGATCATCATTCCCGTCAAGGATTGCTGAAAATGGTGGGCCAACGCCGCAAGCTGCTGGACTACCTCAAAAAGCGTGATGTGAATCGTTATCGTTCGCTGATTGAGCGTCTGGGTCTGCGTAAGTAAGGAGAAGGTTTTGGCCATCATTCGGAAAGAGTTGGATTTCGGCGGACAGCGCCTGCACCTGGAAACAGGTCGTATGGCGCGTCAGGCTGATGGGGCGGTACTGGTTTCCAGTGGCGACACAGTGGTTCTGGTGACGGCCGTTGGCCGTCGTGAAATGAAACCCGGTCAGGACTTCTTCCCCTTGACGGTCAATTATCAGGAAAAAGCCTATGCTGCCGGTAAAATTCCGGGGGGCTTCTTCAAGCGCGAAGGTCGGCCAACTGAAAAAGAAACCCTGACCTCGCGACTGATTGATCGACCCATTCGTCCCTTGTTTCCCAAAGGATTCATGAATGAAGTGCAGGTCATCGCCACGGTTCTTTCTGTGGATCGCGATCATGACCCGGACATTCTGGCGATGCTTGGTGCTTCGGCAGCCTTGGCGATTTCCGGTATTCCGTTCAGAGGTCCTATTGGGGGCGCCCGGGTGGGTTACGTCAATGGACAATATGTCCTGAATCCCAGCGCTGCCCAATTGGCTGAATCGCAGTTGGATCTGGTCGTGGCCGGAACCCGTAATGCGGTGTTGATGGTGGAATCAGAAGCCCAGCAACTGTCTGAAGAAGTAATGCTTGAGGCCGTCATGTTTGGGCACGCCGGATTCCAGCCGGTCATTGAGGCTATTGAGGCCCTGGCCCATGAAGTGGGTAAGACCAGCTGGATCTGGGTGGCACCCGTAGCCGATGAGGCTTTGGGTCAGCAGGTGCAGGCCAAGGCTTCGGGCTTGCTGCAGGACGCCTACTCGTTGGTAGAAAAACAGGCGCGTAGTAAAAAGCTTGAAGAAATTCAGCAGCACATGGTTGCAGAATTAGCCGCAGAAGATGCGCAGCGGGCAGACATGGTGCGTGGTTTTGTTAAAAAAATCGAAACCGGTATTGTCCGGGGGCGGATTCTGGATGGTGCGCCGCGCATTGATGGGCGGGACACCAAGACCGTGCGACCCATTACGATTGAGGCGGGGGTTTTACCCCGCACCCATGGTTCGGCCCTGTTTACCCGGGGTGAAACCCAGGCTCTGGTCGTCGCAACTTTGGGAACCAAGGGCGATGAGCAGATTATCGACGCTCTTCAGGGAGAAAGTCGTGATCGCTTCATGCTCCATTATAATTTCCCGCCATTTTCCACCGGCGAAACGGGCATGGTGGGGTCACCCAAACGCCGTGAAATTGGTCACGGTCGTCTGGCAAAACGGGCAGTAGCCGCAGTGCTGCCGGAAGCCAGCGAATTTCCCTACAGCCTGCGGGTGGTTTCAGAAGTGCTGGAGTCCAATGGTTCTTCCAGTATGGCGACGGTGTGCGGCGCTTCATTGGCCCTGATGGATGCCGGTGTTCCGTTGAAGGCCCCCGTTGCCGGAGTCGCCATGGGACTGATCAAGGAAGGTGAGCGCTTTGCTGTCCTGACCGATATCCTGGGTGATGAAGATCATCTGGGTGACATGGATTTCAAGGTGGCGGGTACCGAACAGGGTGTGACTGCCCTGCAGATGGATATCAAAATTGACGGTATTACCCGTGAAATCATGGCTGCAGCCCTAAAACAGGCCCATGCCGGACGTCTTCATATTCTGGGTCTGATGAATGCGGTACTCGAAAAAGGCCGCGTCGAACTTTCGGATAACGCCCCGCGCATTATTACCATACACATCAACCCGGACAAAATCCGTGATGTCATCGGGCCGGGCGGCAAAGTCATTCGCGCCTTGACGGAAGAAACTGGTGCTGCCATTGATATTCAGGATAATGGTACGGTCACCATTGCCACGGTGGACAGTGAAGCCGGCGCTGCCGCCCGTCGGCGGATTGAACTGCTGACGGCGGAAGTACAGGTGGATACCATATATGATGGTAAAGTGGCAAAAATCATGGACTTTGGCGCTTTTGTCACCATTCTTCCGGGGCGTGATGGTCTGCTGCACATTTCCCAGATCAGCAGCGAGCGGGTCAGTGATGTCCACGACTACCTCAAGGAAGGGCAGGCAGTGCGGGTGAAAGTTCTGGAAGTTGATCGTCAGGGCAAAATCAAGCTCAGCATGAAGGACATTACCCAGTAATTCTGGATTTGGCGGTTTTGACAAAAAATATCGAAGCTTCTGTAAGCACGCTGGATAACGGCGTAGTCGTTCTCAGCGAAAGCTTGCCGGGTCGCCAAAGCGTGGCCCTGTCCCTGACCTTGGGAAATGGTAGTCGTGATCAGGCTGCAGACGAAAACGGTTTTGCCCATCTCCTGGAACACATGCTCTTCAAGGGCAGTACCAAAAGAGATGGAGATGCTCTGAATGCAGCGATGGAATCCCTGGGCGGGACCATCAATGCGTTCACCGATCGTGAGAGTACTGTTTTCCATGGCACGGTGCTGGCCGAGGATGCTCAGGAAGCTTTTGTGCTGCTCAGTGAAATGCTCACGCACCCACGTTTTGATCACGCGGATTTACGTCTGGAAAAACAGGTGGTCGCCCAGGAGGCCGCCATGGCTGCCGAGGACCTGGAGGACTGGGTACAGGAACGGGCCTTATTGGAAATATGGGGAGAGCACCCCCTGGCCTGGCCCGTGTTGGGCAAGGCCAGCTGTATTCGTGCGGCCAGCCGTAAACGCATACAGGCCTATCACGAGCGGGTTTTGGCCGAATCGCCCCTGATTGTTACGGCTGTTGGTGCTGTGGATCATGAGCGTTTGTGTGGATGGGTGCAGCATGCCTTTCCCGAAACGCGTCGTCCGGCCCCCCCGCAAAATGGCTTGCCCCCCCGCTTTCAGCTTGGTAAAAAAAATCTGCGTCGTTCAGAAGCCCGTCAGGCGCATTTGGTCTGGATGGCACCAGCTTGTTCCGTCGAATCAAAAGACTATCTCGCTCATGTGGTGGCTAATGCCATTCTGGGGGGAGGCACCGCCTCTTATTTATTCCGGGAACTCCGGGAAAGGCGTGGATTGGCGTATCAGGTATTTTCCCATCTGGATGCTTTGCGCGACTGTGGCGAATGGTCGTTGTATGTAGCCACCCCGGAAGATAAAGCCCATGAAGCCGGCAAGGCGATGTCCGAAGTGCTGTCTAAATTGCTGAGTGAGGGACCCGGTTCGAGCGATATGCTCTGGGCAAAACGCAGCTTGCGGATTCAGTTGTTGCTCGGACAGGAAGATGCCGAAGTGCGCATGAGTCGGCTGGCTCGCCAGTGGCTTTATCTGGGCCGCCTGCATTCGGCAGAACAATCCTTGCAGAAACTGGAGCTTGTGGACGCAGAAGCCGTACGTCGGGTTTTGCGCGAAGCCTGGGAACAACGCCTGGAAATGAGCTGCTTACCCTCACGCCGCAAGACTTAGGAAAACTGGTCCTTCCAGCGTCGCAAAGCGGTAAATACAGATAATGCCGTGCCGCCGCAGAGGGGGTCAAAGTGCTGGGCACTGGCAATCAGCGCAGGATCAGCACAGCGCAGAAAAGGATTGCTGGCGCGTTCCAGAGCAATGCTTGACGGCAAGGTGGGTTGTCCACGCTCGCGCTGCTTTTGGGCTTGTATTTGTCTATCCCGAATAACCGGGTTGCCAGGATCCACCAAAGCTGCAAAACGCAAATTATTCTGGGTATATTCGTGGGCGCAGTACACCGCTGTTTCCAGAGGAAGCGCGGCAAGCTGCTGCAAGCTATGGAACAACATCTCGGGAGTACCTTCAAAGATCCGTCCGCAGCCGGCAGCAAAAAGTGTGTCTCCGCAAAACAGAGACGCATTCCAGACATAAGCGATGTGATCCCGGGTATGACCCGGAACTTCCATGACCTGGATTTCTGCGGAGCCAATGATCAGTTTTCCAGCGGCAACCGGATGGGTCAGGGCGGGTATCCGGTCATTGGCACCATAGACAGGAATGCGAAAATGGTCGGCGAGGGCAGCTACGCCCCCTGTATGATCGGCATGATGATGCGTGCAGAGTATCGCCGTCGGCACCATCTGTCTGGGCGCAAGCCATTGAAAAACCGGTTCGGCGTCGCCGGGATCGACAATCCAGACACCGGCGCTGCTTTCCAGCACATAAATGTAGTTATCCGCAAATGCAGGAATGAAATGCACAGACATGTTTGGTTCTCAGGGCAAGCGGGTTACCATAAGCCTACTATGGGAGTTGGTTGGGGTCACGCACACTTGGGTTTTTTGTCATGTTGAAGCGGTTTTACTGAAATGCCGGGGCGGGGACGTCTTAGCCGGCCGCAAGAACAACGGGCTGCCGTGTGGTGGGATAGTGGTGCCGGACGTCTGCTGCTGGATCGGGCTCGAGATATTCTCCCACGCTGGATTGAGCGTTTGCAGCCGGAAACGGTTTTGCAACTGGGGCAACCGCTGTTCTGGGGAATGCCTCCAGGCACAGAGCGAACCTGGGTGTTGCTGAATGATGGCGCCGCATTGCCACCGGAAGCTTATTTGCAGGTTTGCGGGGCCTGTCCGGATATGCCCTTTGCGCCCATGCGCTTTGATCTGGTTATTGTTCCCTTTTGTTTGAGTCGAATGGGTGATCCTGAAGCGGTGCTGGACGAATGCTGGCGGGTGCTGCGCCCTGAAGGTCATGTATTGATCATGGATTTTAATCCCGGGGGGAGCTTGAGCTTCATGCGCCGCTGGCGTTTATGGCGGCGGGATCGGGCCTGGCCCTGGCGTCGTCCCTTTCTGCCCTTAGGGAAGTTGCGTACCCTGCTCGAAAATCAGGATTTTATACTGAAAGAGGGGCGCTACTTTCAGTACACCCTGCCGGGTTTGGAAAAAAATGCACAATGGATGGAGCTCGTGGGTGACCGCTGGTGGCCGGCGGGTGCAAACGCTTATTTATTGCTGGCCCAACGCCGTGACCCTGAGCGACCCTTGGTCGGCTTGGCTACGCCCGTAAAAATGCGTCGGGAGCGTCGTAAAGTCAGCTCTGAAGCCCCGGCAGCTTATGATCACTCGGAGCTGGGATGATGACGGATAAAATTGTGGAATTGTTTACGGATGGGGGTTGCCGGGGTAATCCCGGCATCGGGGCCTGGGGTGCCTGGTTGCGGCGCGAAACACAGGAGAAGGTGCTCTGGGGATTTGAACCGGAAACCACCAACAACCGCATGGAATTGACAGCGGCTCTGCGCGGTCTCGAAGCCCTGAAACGTCCAACCCGGGTCCGCGTGATCAGTGATTCCCGTTATTTGCGTGATGGTATGACCCAGTGGTTGCCAGGTTGGCAACGGCGCGGCTGGCGCACGGCGGGTGGGGATCCGGTCAAAAATCAGGATATCTGGGAGCTTCTGGTAAAAGCCTCTGCTCCTCATGAGGTAGAATGGGAATGGGTGCGCGGGCATTCCGGTCATGTGGAAAATGAAAAGGTCGATGCCCTGTTGAATCAGGTCATGAATCAGTACGGCGCGCACCAGCAGCGCGAAGAGGGGGAAGGATGGCTTTAAGACAGGTGGTGCTGGATACAGAAACGACTGGTATTGACTGGAAACAGGGTCATCGGGTCATTGAAATTGGCGCGGTAGAGTTGCTGGATCGCCGTTTGACGGGGAATAATTACCAGCAGTACCTCAACCCCCAGCGCAGCAGTGATCCCGAAGCCCTGCGTGTGCATGGCCTCACCGATGCGTTTCTTGCGGACAAACCATTATTCGCCGAAGTGGCTGAGAACTTTCTGAACTATCTGGGTGATGCAGAGCTGATCATTCACAATGCGCCCTTTGATCTGGGTTTTTTGAACCATGAACTCGGAAAAATAGAAAAAACGCCTCTGAATCATAAAGTTCTGGATACTTTGGTGGATGCCCGTCGTCGTCATCCCGGGCAGAAAAATGACCTGAACAGCCTGTGCCGACGATATAATGTCGACAATAGTCACCGTGAGCTGCACGGCGCTTTGCTGGATTGCGAAATCCTGGCCAAGGTCTACCTCGGCATGACGGGGGGGCAGGTGGATATGATGGGCTTGTTGAATGCTTCAGAGGAGCAGTCGGGAACGGAGTCTTCCCGAGATTCTGCGACTTCTGTACAAATTGCTCAATTCAACAGCAGCAGGGCGGCAGGGCGGTCGCGATTGCGGGTTATTCGCGCCACTGCGGAAGAAACTGCCCTGCATGCCCAATATTTAGAGGATATGGGCGGAAAAGCTCTATGGAATGCGCCATAAAGCGCTGTAACTTATTGTTTGTGCTCAATGAGCTCGATGCGGTAACCGTCAGGATCTTCCACAAAGGCAATGATGGTACTGCCGTGTTTCATAGGTCCTGCTTCGCGCACCACTTTGCCACCCCGCCCACGAATGGCATCGCAAGCCGCAGCGGCATTTTCCACTTCCAGGGCAATATGCCCGAAGGCATCACCGAGTGAGTAATGATCTACGCCCCAATTGTAGGTCAGCTCAATGACGGCTCCGGCGCTTTCCTCCTGATAGCCCACAAAAGCGAGGGTAAACTTGCCGTCGGGATAATCTTTGCGGCGTAACAGATGCATGCCGAGGACTTCCGTATAAAACTGGATGGAGCGATCCAAATCACCCACCCGTAGCATGGTATGTAAAAGACGCATTTGACTCTCCTTGCACAGGTTACTGTGCGGTTTTTGTCCAGAGACGTATTACCCCTGCAAGCGTTTTTCAATCCGCAGACGCAGGGCGTTGAGCTTGATGAACCCTTCTGCATCTTTCTGATTATAGGCGCCAGCATCATCTTCGAAGGTCGCAATGCGGGGATCAAACAGACTTTCCTGAGACTTGCGACCGACTACACTACAGGTCCCCTTAAAGAGCTTGACGCGAACCACGCCGCTCACCAGACGCTGGGTCTGGTCGATCAGGGTCTGCAGAGCGCGGCGTTCCGGACTCCACCAGAAGCCATTGTAGACAATGCTGGCATAGCGGGGCATCAGCTCATCCTTGAGATGGGCGACTTCCCGATCGAGGGTAATGGATTCAATGGCGCGATGGGCCTTGAGCAAAATGTTGCCGCCAGGCGTTTCATAGCAGCCTCGCGACTTCATGCCGACATAACGGTTCTCGACAATATCCAGGCGGCCGACGCCATGCTCGCCACCTACGGTATTGAGGTGCGCCAGTAATTGCTCAGGATTCAGGGCTTCACCGTCCACCGCGATGGGATCACCATGGGCATAGGTGATTTCCAGATAGCGGGGTTGATCCGGTGCTTTCTCAGGCGCTGTAGTCCAGCGCCACATGCTCTCTTCGGCCTCCGCCCAGGGGTCTTCCAGAATGCCGCCTTCATAGGAAATATGGAGAAGATTGGCATCCATGGAGTAGGGTGATTTTTTACCGTGTTTTTCCACAGGAATACCATGTTTTTCGGCATACTTGAGGAGCTTTTCACGGGAGTTCAGGTCCCATTCCCGCCAGGGAGCAATGACCTGAATGGCCGGGTTCAGGGCGTAAGCACCCAGTTCAAAGCGGACCTGATCGTTGCCCTTGCCGGTGGCTCCATGAGCAACGGCATCAGCACCTACTTCAGCGGCAATTTCCACCATGCGCTTGGCGATAAGGGGCCGGGCAATGGAAGTCCCCAGCAGGTATTCCCCCTCATAAATGGTATTGGCGCGAAACATGGGAAATACATAATCGCGGACAAATTCCTGACGGAGGTCGTCAATGAATATTTCCTTGGCACCGAGCTTTTCTGCCTTGATGCGGGCTGGCTCTACTTCTTCACCCTGACCGATATCTGCCGTAAAGGTGACAACATCACATTGATATTGATCTTGCAGCCATTTGAGAATGACCGAGGTATCGAGACCCCCTGAGTAGGCGAGAACGACTTTTTTGACCATTTAAGAAGCTCCTTGCAAAGCGGCCACAGGGCCGATGCCAAATAAAAATTCCATGAGCGCCTTCTGGGCGTGCAGGCGATTTTCCGCCTCTTCCCAGACGACCGAAAGGGGACCATCCATAATGTCGGCGCTGACTTCTTCTCCGCGATGTGCCGGAAGGCAGTGCATGAACAAAGCGCCAGGTGCAGCAGCAGCCATGAGGGTGTGATTCACCTGAAAATCCTGAAGAATGGCGCGGCGCTGCCCGGCCTCCTGTTCCTGTCCCATGCTAGTCCAGACATCTGTTACAACCAGATCGGCACCTTCCACTGCTGAAACGGGATCGTGGAGGACGGTGACATATTCTCCCCCGGTTGCCAGCATGTCGGCGCTGGGAGCATAGGGTGCAGGGCTGCCGATACGCAGGCTGAAATTGAAAATGTGTGCGGCCTCCATCCAGGAATGGGCCATGTTGTTGGCTCCATCTCCTACATAGGCAACTCTCCGTCCTTCCAGTGTGCCCCAGTGTTCGGTGGCGGTCATGAGATCGGCAAGCAACTGGCAGGGGTGGTGGTCATCGGAAAGACCATTGATGACGGGCACTCTGGAGGCTGCGGCAAAGAGCTTGAGGTTGTCATGGCTGAAAGTACGGATCATGACCATGTCTACCATCCGTGAAATCACCCGGGCGGTGTCTTCAATGCTTTCTCCGCGACCGAGTTGGGTGTCGCGTGGCGAGAGGAAAAGGGCATGTCCGCCCAGTTGCGCCATACCCGTCTCAAAGGAAACCCGGGTCCGGGTAGAGGACTTTTCAAAAATCATGGCCAGAGTCCGCCCGGTAAAGGGCATGTACCGTTCACCCTGGCGCTGCATGTGCTTGAGAGCAATAGCACGGTCCAGCAAGGCCTTTAGTTCGGCTTGGCTGAGATCGGCGAGGCTGAGAAAGTGACGTAGTTTCATGATGTGGGTTCCAGTAGTCGGACGATCCCGGCAACCAGCAGATCTATTTCCGATTCAGAAATAATGAGTGGTGGTAATAGCCGAATGACTTTGTCCGCAGTGACATTAATCAGTAAGCCTGCTTCCAGAGCCCGCTCTACCAGACGTTCGGGTTTTTGCGCCAGCTCAATACCGACCATCAAGCCCATACCGCGTATATCTCGAACCTCTGGATGCTGAGCCAGGGCATGACGCAGTTTCTGCTGCAACAGTGCCCCCATTTTGGCCGCCTGAGCAGGAATGTTGGCGTTTTCCATGGTGTCGAGTACCGCCTGGGCGGCAGCACAGACCAGGGGGCCACCCCCGAAAGTCGTTCCATGCTTACCTGGCCCAAACAAGTCAGCTGCTGCTTTGCGGGCAAGCAGGGCGCCAATGGGTACCCCGTTTCCCAGGCCTTTGGCCAGGCTGAGTACGTCCGGAAATACGCCGTCAAGCTGTTGATAGGCAAAGAAATTACCAGTACGACCGATGCCGGTTTGGACTTCGTCGAGCATGAGCAGCAGTCCGTGGGCATCACAAATACTGCGCAGATCCGCTAAAAATCCCTCGGGAGCAGGGCGCACGCCGCCCTCACCTTGCACGGGTTCAACCAGAATGGCAGCAATAGCCGGATTGGCGGCAATCAGTCCTCTGACCGTGCTGCTGTCGCCATAAGGAGCCCGCACAAAACCGGGTACCAGCGGTGCGAAGCCTTCCTGAATGCGGAAATTGCCCGTCGCCGTCAGCGCTGCCAGAGTGCGGCCATGAAAAGCCTGGGTAAATACCAGAACCTGTGGTTCGGCAATGCCTTTCTGATGGCCGTGGAGACGCGCCATTTTGATGGCTGCTTCGTTGGCTTCAGCGCCACTGTTACAGAAAAAGGCAGCATCCAGACCGCTGATGCGGCAGAGGCTGTCGGCCAGTTTTTCCTGCAGGGGAATCTGATAAAGATTGGATGTATGCAGCAGGGTGCCCGCTTGTGCCTGAAGGGCCTGGGTGACGGCAGGGTGGCAATGACCCAGACCCACTACCGCAATACCCGCCAGGGCATCCAGATAACGCCGTCCCTCGCTGTCGTAAAGCCACACGCCCTCTCCCCGGCTGAAAGCCACGGGCAGACGAGCATAATTGTTCATGAGTGCCATTATACCGGGGCCTCCCCATCCAGGTTGAAAGCGGCGTGCAGGGCCCGCACCGCCAGTTCCAGATATTTTTCTTCGATGACCACAGAAATTTTGATTTCCGAGGTGGAAATCATCTGAATATTGATATTTTCCTTGCCCAGGGTGGCAAACATGGTGGCGGCAATACCGGCATGGGAACGCATGCCGACGCCTACTACTGATACCTTGACAATGTGGTCGTCGCCCCGCACATCTTCGGCTTCCAGTTTTTGGGCCACAGCGCCCAGAATATCTTTGGCCTGGGCGTATTCATTACGATCCACCGTGAAGGTGAAATCTGTTTTGCCGGCTTCGGAAATATTCTGCAGGATAACGTCCACGTTGATATTGGCTTCTGAGACGGGTCCCAGAATGGAATGGGCAATACCAGGGTGATCAGGAACGCCAATCATGGTGAGTTTGGCTTCGTTACGGGAGAAGGCGATGCCAGAAACGCGGGGAGCTTCCACAGAATTTTCCTCATTGGTAACCAGGGTGCCGGGCCCATCCTGAAAAGACGACAAGACCCGAACAGGAACATTGTACTTCATGGCAAACTCAACCGAGCGCGTCTGCAGTACCTTTGCGCCGAGGCTTGCCATTTCAAGCATTTCTTCAAAAGTAATGCGATCAAGGCGCCGCGCTCGCGATTCCACGCGCGGATCCGTTGTGTAAATGCCATCTACATCAGTAAAAATATCACATTCGTCGGCACGCAGGGCAGCCGCCAGTGCGACGGCAGTGGTGTCCGATCCGCCGCGTCCCAAAGTAGTAATATTGCCATGCAGGTCGACGCCCTGGAAACCGGCAACCACTACGATCTTCCCGGATTCGAGGGCTGAACGAATTTTATGATCATCAATATGCTCAATGCGCGCCTTGGTATGGGCAGAATCCGTGGTAATGGCGACCTGGGTCCCGGTAAAAGACTGGGCCGCTTGTCCCATCTCTTCTAAAGCCATGCACAACAGGGCAATAGTCACCTGTTCTCCGGTGCTCAGCAGGGTATCCAGTTCACGCTCGGCAGGATGAGCCGCCATGGCTCGCGCCAGTTGCAAAAGGCGATCGGTCTCGCCAGACATGGCCGATACCACGACCACAACCTGATGCCCGGCCCGATGGGTAGCCATGACTTTTTCGGCAACCGCGCGAATGCGCTCGGGGTTGCCCACAGATGTTCCGCCAAATTTTTGTACGATGAGTGCCATTGTCAGTGATTTTATGAAAAATTAAGGGCAAATCATAAAGCCTTGGGACGCGTTCGTACAGGATGGGGCGAGAAGACCTCAATAGGGCGCTTTTTTATGAGATCTGCTTGCTTACTGTGACAGGTTTTCCGGTTTCCGCGTTTTTTTGAGGAAGGAGTACACCGGGCAATAACCGAAAACCCCCGTTGCTATGAGGAGAAGCCCCGAAAAAGTCCATTCCCGATAGGGGAAGGGATTGACGAAATAGATGAGAAAAATGATGGCGCCGAAGTAAAGGCGCAGCCAACGCTCGGTACTGTTCATGTTCTTGATGATTTTCATGATATGGCCGTCCTTAAATGAGAGGGCTGGGTATGAATATTAGACCGCTTCGGTCCGTGCCGCAATAGGGAATCTTGCATGATCTCAGCATCTTCTCCGGGCTTGAACTACAATAAACTGCATGAAGAGGGTCGTGTGAGCAGTCTGGGATAACCAAACGGGTTTCTGCAGTGATTTCCGGGGAGATGGAAGGATGACAACAGATTTACGGGCGTTGCACAAAGAGGTGGGTCAAAGCATCTGGCTGGATAATTTGTCGAGAACACTGATTCACGATGATATTCTCCGAAAATATATCAGCGCAGATGGTATCAGTGGGGTTACCTCCAATCCCAGTATTTTCCAGAAAGCCATTCATTCCAGTCCCTACTATCAGGATGATTTGCGGCAAGCTGCAGAATCTGCCGAGCGACTTTATGAACAGCTCGTTTTGCAGGATTTGCAGATGGCCTGCGATCTTTTGCAGCCGGTGCATCAGGAAAGTGCTGGCGATGATGGTTGGGTGAGCTGGGAGGAATCTCCGCGTTTGGCGCATGATGAAGCAGCTACGGTTGCTGAAGCCCGCCGTCTGCGGGGATTGGTGCAGCGTGACAATTTATTGATCAAGGTTCCCGCAACGCCCCAGGGTATTGCGGCACTGGCCACGCTGATAGGCGAGGGTATTTCAGTCAATGTCACCCTCATGTTCGGATTGGAACATGTCCACCAGGTTTTTGCGGCTTATCAACAGGGCTTGGCGCATTGGGTAAAACAAGGCGGCGACCCCCGCCGGGTCAAGGCAGTTGCCAGCCTTTTCCTGTCACGGGTAGACACCCTCGTTGATCAGCAGCTCGATAAAATGGCGACAGCAGAGGCTCTGGCTCTACGCGGCAAGGCCGCAGTGGCCATGGCCAAGGTTGCTTACAAGGTCTATCAGGAGACCTTCCATGGGGACGGCTTCGCGGAGTTGGCCAAGGCCGGTGGGCGTCCGCAGTATCTGCTCTGGGCCAGTACCAGCACGAAAAACCCGGAATACCCGGACTTACTCTATGTCGAACCGTTGATGGGACCGGAAACGATCAATACCTTGCCGGATGAAACCTTGAACAAGCTGCGTGATCATGGCCATATCGCGAATCGGGTGAGCGAGGATCTGGACGCGGCACAGGCAGTCATGGCCGGACTGGAGTCGCTGGGTATTCATATGGACAGTGTGGCTGAACAATTACAGCAGGAAGGGCTGGCCTCCTTCGCCAAAAGTTTTGAGGAAATGTTGGCGGAGGTCGGCAAGGCCATGCCCTGTGGTGGTTGATTGCCTTCGAATTAAAAGCCGACGGTATTGAAGCCGGCATCGACGTAAGTAATTTCGCCGGTGATGCCTGAGGCAAGGTCGGAGCAGAGGAAGGCCGCCGTGTTGCCCACTTCTTCCTGGGTGACATTGCGGTGGAGGGGAGCATGCTCCGCATAGTGGTCGAGGATTTTACGGAATTCACTGATTCCGCTGGCTGCCAAAGTGCGAATGGGACCTGCGGAAATAGCGTTGACACGAATGCCATCACTGCCCAGGGAATAAGCCAGGTAACGAATGCTGGCTTCGAGGCTGGCCTTGGCCAGGCCCATGACATTGTAGTTGGCCATGGCCCGTTCGGCGCCGAGATAGCTGAGCGCCAGTAAAGCGCCTTGGCGTCCCTGCATCAAAGGATGCATGGCTTTGGCCATGGCGGTGAAGCTGTAGGAAGAAACTTCGTGGGCAATACGGAAGCCTTCGCGGGTGGTGGCATCCAGATAACTGCCACTGAGTTCTTCCTTGGGCGCAAAAGCCGCGCCGTGGATACCGATGTCGACGCCACCCCATAGTGACTGGACGCGCTCCATGGCCGCCTGCAATTGCTGTTCATCCATCAGATCCAGTTCCAGGGGTTCCGGCGCGCCGATTTGTCCGGCCAGTTCTTCCACCCGACTTTTGGTGCGCTCGCCCTGATAGGTCAACAGCACTTCGGCTCCCTGACGATGCATGGCCTGCGCGATTCCCCAACAAATGGAACGATCATTGGCTACGCCAACGATGAGCGCCTTTTTGCCTGTCATGAAACCCATAAAACCTCCTGTGTGCTGCTTAGCGTGTATAGATAGTGAGACGTGAGCCCGGCTGAATGTCGCTGGCAGAGGCCAGGTGGTTCCATTGGATGAGCGACTTGGGTTGCACATGATACTGCTGGGCAATTTGCCAGAGCGTGTCGCCTTTGCGAACAATATAAGTCGCTGCGCGCGGCTGGGTGGCGGCGCGTTCCTGGCGGGCACTGATAGCCGCTACGGCGGTTTCCGAAGGGATATTCAGGACCTGACCCGGATGAATGACGGATTGCTCGGTCAGGTGGTTCGCATGGGCAATAGCGGTGATACCTACACCGGCCCGCTGCGCGATTTGCCAGAGACTTTCGCCGGGGCGCACCGTCAGCTGTCTTTGTCGGCGTGCCGCCGTATAAACGGGAGTGGCATGACCTCCGTAAACGGTGAGATGTTCTCCCACCTGCAGATCATTGGCCGAATGGATATGATTCCAGCGCATCAGGTCCTGAACACTGACGCCAGCCTGCTGCGCCAGTCCCGAAAGGGTATTCCCGGAGTGGACAACCAGAGAGTGATTGGCCGGTTGGCTATAAGTGGCGTTTTCCAGATGATGACTCCCATAAACCACCAGTTGCTGGCCCACCTGCAGGTCACGCGCGGAGCGCAGATGATTCCACTGCTTCATCTGCTGAACACTGACCCCGGCCTGCATGGCTATTTGTGACAGGGTGTTCCCTGGATGTACCGTCAAATGGCTGAGCCGTGCCTGGATGACGGGATGGGCCACCGGTGTGGCAGCGACGGCCGGTTGTGCGATGGGCAAAGCCTGGGCTGCAGTCTCCTGCGGCATGGTCAACAGCGCTGTTTTCAGGGTGGCGGCCTTGTCCTTGGGAACCACGAGCTGATAGTCCGCCGGGACTACGCCATAACTGATTCCGGCATTGAGGTGTTGCAATTCGCGCACCGGGACATTCATCAGACTGGCAGCCACATTGAGGGCGACTGATTTAGGGGTGGTGACTACCGCTATGTGGGCCGTGTTGGGGATATAGGGCAGACTGACGTGGTAAGCCTTGGCATTTTTGATGACCTGGGCAAGACCCAATAATTCGGCCACGTAATTTTCAGTTTGTTCGGGAAGATTCAGATCCCAGAAATCGGTAGGTTGGCCGGCTGCCACGTTTTGCTGGATAGCGGCGGAAACCGTACCCTGTCCGGCATTGTAGGCAGCAATCGCCAGGAGCCAGTTTCCACCAAAATAATTGTATAAATAAGACAGGTAATCCAGGGCGGCGTTGGTAGAAGCCGTCAGGCTCAGGCGGGGATCCCCGTAACGCGTATTTTGCAGTCCAAAACTCCGCGCGGTTCCGGGCACAAACTGCCAAAGCCCTGCGGCGGCGGCAGGAGAATAGGCTTTAGGATTGTAGCCGCTCTCAATGGCAGGCAGTAGAGCCAGTTCCATGGGCAGGCCACGTTGAGAAACGGCGTTGACTACGTAATAGAGGAAAGGACGCGAATTGCCGAGAATTTCTTCGAGTTTGCCCTGATGCTGCAAAAACCAGGTGCGCCATTTATCGACTTCAACCCGAGACACGTTGCTGAGGCGCAGACCCTGGTCAATGTTTGTCCAGACGTTACCTGATCCTGTCTGGTCGCCAAAAGCACCCGCCGCCTCGAATTGCTGCAGTGTCGCCGCAAGACTGTCATTGCCGGGGTGGTTGCTTACGCTGGAATCTGAAGAGGTCCCAACCGATGCTGCGCCCTGTAAGTCACTTTGTGGCAGCCCTATGGTTTGGCTATCTGCCCAAGCCATAGGGCTGCTCCCTAGCACCACCGCAGTGGCGATAGCGATTATTCGTTTGTTCATGTTGCTCCTTCCTGGGCGGGTTCAATCCACAATAGGGCGTCCCGCAGACGTTACCCTTCACAATAAGGATGTCATTATAAACAGCAGCTTGGTACGGCCTTTGCTTGCTATCTTAGGGATAGTAAGCAAAACCAATATCCCGAGTCAATCGACTTTTCTTGAGGCCGCTCGCTTGGCTTGCTTTACGCATCGATTTTTGAAAGCCTTGAACGTAACTGTTGCCGGACAGTAATTAAAGGCTAAGGAGTGAAACATGCAGGACAAGAATCCAAAAAAATGGCAAGCCGTATGGTGGTCTATGTTCTGCATGTGGATTTCGGTGATGCGCTTGGCATCAAGCCGGAATCATGTTGCGGTGAGTGCGGCTCAGCTCAGCTCAGATTCAGACGTTAGGTTTTTTGGGGGGCCACATTGAAGCTCAAGCAATACCAGGTTGATGCATTCACGGATAAAGTTTTTGGGGGAAATCCTGCCGCTGTGGTTCCGTTGTCAGCTTGGCCAGATGATTCGCTTCTCCAAGCAATTGCTGAGGAAAACAATCTTTCCGAAACAGCGTTCTTCGTTCCTGCTGAAAAAACCTTCCAGCTGAGGTGGTTCACTCCACTCAAGGAGGTTGACCTTTGCGGCCATGCAACCCTGGCGACAGCGCACATCATTTTTGAAATTCTCGGCTATTCCAAACCGGTTATTACCTTTGAAACGCGCAGCGGCCTGCTATTCGTGGAAAAAAATGGCGCCCGCTTGAAAATGAACTTCCCGGCACAGTCGCCTGCACCCTGCCAGCTTTCAGAAATTTTGGTCAAAGGACTCGGCCAGCATCCGGTTGAAGTATTGGCTGCGGACGACTATCTGGCCGTGTTCGATAATGAAGCCACGGTTCGCGCCATCAAACCTGACCAAGCAATACTCGGTCAGCTGGATTTGCGCGGCGTTATTATTACCGCACCCGGTATGGAGGCCGATTTTGTCAGCCGTTTTTTTGCCCCCAAGTATGGCGTTCCCGAAGATCCTGTTACGGGTTCCGCGCATTGTGCGCTTGCGCCGTACTGGGCCAATAAACTGGGCAAGAACATCCTGACCGCCAAACAGGTTTCCAAGCGTGGTGGTAACATCACTTGTGAAGTGAAAACTGACCGCGTGTTTCTTTCAGGTGCTGCGGTCATGTTTATGGAGTCTGAAATTTTCTTATAAAATATATGATGATAAGCTCAATATGGACTGCTCGAAAGCGTGCGGCCACTTGGCTTCACGTTATGTCCTCATTAACAGGTAGGCGTCTTTTATGAATGCAAAATATTCCGGGCGCTGCCTTTCCCTGAAAAAAATGTGGTTATTTCAGGTGAAGTAAAATATTACGCGTCTCAGGCAGATAGCGGAAATATGCACAAAAGAGGTTTTTGCCTGAACTGTGGTTCCCAATTGTTCGCATGGTTCGGCCATATGCCAGGAGTGCTCGGCATAAAGGCCGGCACTTTAGATGACGCATCGAATTATGTTCCAACGATGGATTTTCATATAGGTAGCGCTGCACCATGGGACTTCATGAATCCAGAGTTACCTAGCGATTCTGATGATGCCCAACCCTTCGCTTCAGCCGACCGGCTACAGCGGCCTACGCCCGCTTTCGCTGTCGGCTGAGCTGGTATGTCATGTTAAAAAATCGGCCTTTGAGCAACCGTACGTAATAGCGTACGCTTAAATCCAGGGAGGGTGAAACATGACCATACTCAACGCGACAGAGGCGAGATCGAAGCTGTACAGCCTTATCGATGAAGCCGCAGATTCTCATCAACCCATTGTCATAAAAGGCTAACGCGGTAACGCTGTGCTGATCTCGGAAGAAGATTGGAATGCGATATCTGAAACGCTCAATTTGCTTGCCATCCCGGGAATGCGCGAGTCGACTCAAGAGGGTATGAAAACTCCAGCTTCTGAATGTGCGAAGGGTCTCGATTGGTGAGGTGGCAGCTGGTTTATACCCAGCACGCGCAAAAAGACGCAAAGAAGCTTGCTGCATCAGGCCTGAAGGAAAAGGCAGTGAACTTGCTGAAGGTGCTTGAGGAAAATCCTCATCAAAATCCACCGCCGTACGAGAAACTCGTTGGTGATCTTGCTGGCGCATATTCCCTCTGAATCAATATCCAGCACCGCATTGTGTACGAAGTCTTAGAGCAAGAGCATATCGTCAAGATCCTACGACTATGGACACATTACGAATAAAGAAACATAACAAACCGTTCAAACGAACACTGGGCTGCGCCTGGTGCCGTTTAACTCGGCGTTGGGCATTCTCATTGCCAGCTGCTAAACTCGCTGTATGTCACCTACCATTTTTCGTCAAGGAGTATTTCGATTCTTCTTCTTTTCACGCGAAGAATTACGTATGCACGTTCATGTCACTCATACAGGTGGTGAGGCCAAGTTCTGGCTAGAGCCGAATATCGAATTGGCGTTGAATCAAGGGCTTTCTCATAAGCAGATCAATGAGGCGTTGGCTTTGGTTCATGCTCATCACGAGGAGATCATCAATGCCTGGCATAGCCACTTCGGAAATTGAAGTTTCGTTGGTATCAAACAAGGGTTTCTGGCTGCTCCTGGACAAGGACGAGCTTTTTGTTTCATATGCCGAGTTCCCGTGGTTCAAACAAGCCACGGTTGAGCAAATCACCACAATTGAACGGCAATCCTCTGCTCATCTTTATTGGCCTTTGCTTGATGTTGACCTGGCAGTTGAATCTATCCGCAATCCAGCTTCGTTCCCATTAGTTGCCAAGCCCAACCCGTCATTCCAGCGGACACGCTGACGAACTCCGCTGAATTCAGACGTTGGGTTTTACAAAAGGAGTACATTTTGGGTAACACAGTCAATTGCACTTTCATTGAATGAGTCCGCTCGAACATCGACCGCATTGATCGTCAGATTGTCACTCTTCTGGCTGAATGTGGAAGCTTTGTGAAGCTGGCGGCCCGGTTCAAGAAAACCACGGACGACGTAAAAGCGCCTCAACGCGTCGAACAGGTTATTGCCAAGGTTACGGCACTGTCGCAAGAATTGGGCGCAAACCCCTCAGTTACAGAGCAGGTTTACCGTGCAATGATTTCGGGTTTCATTAATGTGGAGTTGAATGAACATGCGGCACTCAATACCAAACCCTAACAGGTTCCGCCTACCGCCGCTAACGCAAACCGTCAGCTCTATGATAGGCCTATCGTCGTCGCTGGGAACGCTTTGCGCAGCTTGGCGTCCATCGTCACGAGCTTTACGTCGAGTTGCCTGGCCAGTGCAATGAATTCGCAGTCGTAGGCGGAGCATCCGCTGTCGCGGGCCAGAGTCAGCACCTCAAATGAGTCCACGTCGTATTCATGATCCGCCAGTAGTGTCTCGGCTTCACGCTGGATACGAAATGCCTGATCGAATTCAAGCAGCTTCTTTCGTATATACAGAGCCAGTATATTGCGCAGCTCACTGCGCCACAGCAGCGGCGCAACCCAGTCAGGGTCCCGCTCAAGCAGCCGTTCGGCTTCCGCTGTGAATTCGTCTGGCAGGTACAGGTAGGCAATAACGTTCGAGTCAACTACGATCATCGCCGCCCTTGCCGCTTGAATTCATCAATGTCCTTCGCTGCAAATGCCCCCTGCTCCAGTGGTGCGCGCAACGCGCGGGCGCGCGTGATCCTGTCCGAGGCAGTCGCCTTGCGCGGCAGCAGCGCCGTCTCAAGCACCGAGATTGCTTCGTTGTTAAGGCTGCGCCGGTGTACTTCGGCTGTCTCCTTCAAGCGCGCGTATACGTCGTCCGGGATACCCTTCAGGGTCAAAGTCGTAGGCATGCCAATCTCCAACCAAATTGGCACCATTATGGTTTCGGTCTTGGTTCAGGTCAACGGCGGTGCCCTTCGCAGGCAGAGGCTAACCTCTCTGTCAAAGGGACACCTTCTGACAAGTGGCGCGTTGAATAACTGACTTCACCGTTCGGAGAAAAGCCATCAGGGCCACGTCCTCGTAGCTGGCGAGGAACAAGAGGTCGCTGAATCAGAAAGCCAGGTCGGCGGCCACACGCACGAGCCCAGGCGTTAGAGCGAGAAAGCACTGTCGAGCATATCGAGAACGGCAAGGCCTTTAGTTACATCACCTCTAGCGGCCATGGCCCGAAAGCGGGTTTCGGCATCAAACTCTGCTATTGCTTGCGTGGAAAGCTCTTCCATCAGCTTGTTAATGCTAATGTGTTTGCGCTTGGCCAATGCTTTCAAACGCATATGCTTGTCATCGGGTAACCGTACAGTCAGGGTAGCCATATCAACTTCCTGGACATTATTGCCAGCCCGATATTTCATGGTGTTGTGCTTGCTTTCACTGAGGTCCATTTCTCATGACGCTTTATTGTTGGTCGAGCGGGCTGATAATACCGCGACCACCCTTGTTCAGGACGTGGGTATAAATCATGGTGGTACTTACATCCTTATGGCCCAGTAGTTCCTGAACGGTGCGAATATCATAAAGGCGCGCGCCTCCGTAGGCGTAAGCACTACGGGCAGATGCCGCGAAGGCTTGGCATTGGTAATGTTATCCAACCAGGGTAGATCTATATCCAGCACCTGCTTGTACAAAAAAAGCGGAGCTGCCTTGGCCTGATTTTGAGTGGATGACGATATGTGACGCTCATTGGCGAGGTAACTCAGAAAAACCTCCACCTCAGCGACCCCCATATTTTGGGGATGGCGCTTCCGATGGAACAAAATAAAACGCCGCACCCAATCGGTATAAACTTCTTCAGTGCGGATA
>Ga0172382_10003124_pt1 | contig 26623 bp, 56 predicted proteins | sample Leawel138RmetaG_FD_122245 | JGI IMG/M metagenome (GOLD analysis project Ga0172382, IMG submission 122245) | Leachate microbial communities from a municipal landfill in Southern Ontario, Canada - Leachate well 138R metaG | ecosystem: Engineered > Solid waste > Landfill > Unclassified | place...
ATCAGCCCGAGACGCTTGAGCTTCGTTCTGGCGCGATCACGATCTCTGCGGCTGCTGCCGTATTTCGGGTCGCGTATCAGCAGGCCCAGCTCAAGCAGTTCCATGTCGCTCAGCTTCATGCCCGCTTCTCCTTCTCAAGAGCGGCGCGGCCGGCGGGGAGCGAGGCGAGGCAGTCGTTGAGAACGTCTATAAAATTTGCCCCGTTTGCGTCGATCTCCATCCCGCGACCAATCCACTTGTACCATTCGACGGTAAACCCTGTCGGCTTGTGGATGAAGTTCGGCAGAACAAGCATGCAGTCTTCCTCGTGCTCGCGGCCATCATCGTTCGCGCCGCAAGTGCAGTCACCCCACCATTGCCTGCGCATGACGAACGTGTCGTTCTCATAATCGACGCCGTAGCCGTTTTCGCCGCCAAGGCCATATTCGCCGCCGAGTTCTGGCATGGCTTTGACGCATGCGGCTGTCAGGTGTCGCAGCCCCGCCGAGACAAGATCGTCGCTGCACTCCGGGAGTGTGATTGTCAGTTTCATGCCTTCCTCCCTATGGCGCGTATTTCGGCTGGAATTTCACTGCCCCAGTTTGCCGCGACTTCCGCCGCCTTCTCCACCGTCACCGGATCGACTTCATCCGGGCCGAGGATGCGGAAGCCAGCGGCTTCAATCGCATCGAGAATATCGATGGCCTTGTTCTGGCTGCGCTTGCTGGGGAACGGCGCGCCGCTGACCATCTGGGCGACGATGGTGCGGAGATCAGTCATGGCGTCCTGCCTCCATAGCGGCCTTGAGGGCGGCAGACATGCAGGACATCATTCGCTCTTTCATGCTGGGGACCATGCCTTCCGACCACGTAATTTCTTCAAACCACGCAATCAGTGCCCGCTCCACCATCGCCTCCGTCACCGCCTGTTCTGAGGGGCGGGTGTAGAGGGGAGTGCCTATTGGGAGTTTGTCGAGCGCATCAACCGGGTAAACTGTGTTCCACGACGTTCCTGCTGCATTGACCTTCGCGACAGTCGCCACCGCATCCTGCTGGCCTTCCGGTGCGGCTGGCTCAAGGGCGGAGAGAATGCGGCGCTCGTAGTCGGCCTGTGCGGCGGCTTTGGCTTCGTCTGCCGTGCCATCGAACGGAGACCACCCGCCTTCATCAGGATTGCGCACCCGGACGGTGCCTCGGTCTGTGACGCGGACCTCGTAAGGCAGGCCCGTTATCGGGAGCACCGTCCACCATCCGTCTTCTTCTTCGGTCCATTCCAGCGCTTTCACCTTCACCGCGCCTGTGCGGGAGAGGGCTTCAAGTTCTTCGCGGCTCTCGACCTGATCGTCGAACTGCTGTTTGAAAAATTCAACGTCCTTCGTCAGCCGCTCTACCTCTGCCTCCAGTTCGGCAATGCGAGTGTCCCGAGCGCGCACCAGATGCAGCAGGTTCCGCACATCGTAGAACTTACCGCCGACGTGGCAGCCTGCATTCGGAGAGACGTTCTGGCGGGCAAGCGCCTCCGGGTCGCTGTAATCGATCAACAGATCAACCATCTTCCTTCCCTCCTGTCAGTGCGCGGCGGGTATCTTCGACAAGCAATCGTGCCCTTCTGGCTATTTCTTGATCAGACAACCCGCAAAGCACAGCATCTTTCAGGTAGTTCTGCGCCTTCAACGCTTCGTCGCGTTGGGTGTGGTAGGCTTCGGCTCGCCTTTTCCAGCCGTCAACGATCCCAGCCATCTCTGAAGCGGCAAGTTTTCCCTCTGCTTCACCACGGAGGGTCGCCTGATCCCCGGCGGCCTTGATCGCCTCATCCAGCGCCCGCTTCGTCTCTGCATGGGCGGCGCGTTCGGTGGTGAGGGCGGCGGCGATCAGGTCAGCCAGGACGACAATTGCATCCCCACCGAGCATCGCTTGCTCATGGGGTGGCAGCGCAGCGGAGACAATCGCCCGCGCTTCTGTCTGTGCGTCAGTCATGACATCACCGTCCTGTTTAGGAACTCGATTAGACCGGCTTTGTCGGTCGGAACATCAATCTCGGATATGCGGGAGCGATAGTCGCCGTCGTGGTTCTCGCGGGCGATACGCTCTGCGTCACGCCTGTTGCCGGCCCACTCTACGGTCTGTTCGCCGTTCCGCCGCTTGAAGCCTTCGCAGTCTCCATAGTCGATCCGGTAAAGCCTCATCCCCGTCCCCCCTTTTTCAGGAGGGCGCGGGCAGATGCTGCGAAAGTCTCCGCCTCGAGAGCGATCATGTGCGGTTGATTGCCTAGCGGGGTTTCTGTTCGGTAGCGTCCAATAAGGCGCAGCGCTTCGGCTAACGCCGCCTCAAGCGCCCGTGCCCTCGCCGCTTGCGACTGGATGAGGGAGGCGGCTTCATCGCGAACGGATTGCGTACAGTACCGATCGGCGGGGTTTCGCAACCGCTCCACCAGCCCCGCCGCGCCTTCCGGCAGGATGGCGGTCGCCACATGGAACGCAGCCATCACCTCCGGCGACTGGACGCCGAACGTCGAGACGTTGCCGTTCTCGCGAATGATCACGCCGCCATCGCCTTCGTAGACGTGCAGCGCCTCGTGCGGATCAAGGTCGATCTCGCTTTTGCAAACCGGGCATGGCGGTAGCGCCTTTTCATCAATCATCTCTTCCTCCTTCCTGTCACGGTCAATCTGACCTTGATGACCCCTCGACCAATCATTTTCAGTTTCTTTGCAACGGCATAAGATACATCTACGATACGGCCTTTGATGTATGGTCCGCGATCATTAATGCGGCACGTCGCCTTCAGTCCGTTGTGAACATTCTCTACCACAATCATTGTGCCAAATGGAAGAACTTTGTGCGCGCATGTCATTGCGTTCTGATTGAATATCTCTCCACTCGCCGTCTTTCGTCCATGGAACTTTCCGCCGTACCAGGATGCGGTTGATGCGAATGAATGAGATGATGTAATGATTGACGCGGCCGTGATTGCCGCAAAGATTGATCTCTTAAACAGTTCTACGTCCTTCTTTGTTTTGCCTGCCGCATGGAGTGCTCCAGAATTAGTAGAGCCTTGTCTTCGTCAGGGTATGCGGCCCAAAGAGCCATGGCGATGATGCATGGATCTAAGCCGATCATTTCCCAGTAGCGGCGCTCACCTACATCATGCGAACGCATGTGCTCTGCGTGCCCGACCGGGATAGCCCATTTGTCGTCTTCTTTAGAGCCTTTACCTCGTCCGAGTTTCCCATACTTCGGCTCTGCATACGAAATATGGCTCGCGTCCACCGGACGCATCCCAGAGACTGCACAAGGCAGCGTCCGAATCCAAGCGAGATAATCTTTATCCTCTATCCTGCCACTATTCTTTCCTGTCGGCTGGTGAGAGAAGGCGGTCGGCGGTCGGCGGATTTGAAGAGCCATTCAAAACATACTCAATTGATTAGGATCAGGAGCATTCGGACCAAGATAGAACATGCGGCATTCCTCATTTCCTAGTTTGTCTTTTGATCGCGGAATGAGAATGTGCAGGATACTATCTTCGTCGTTGCAGTCCCGATAATTATATAGCATGTGCGCCAACATCACGGGACAACCGCCGTCATTCGGTTTGAAATGAACGCAGCGGCTGCAATAGTTATCTTCGTAGTCTGCGCCTTCGGTTCCGTTCGACCAGTAAGCCATTAGCGGCCTTTCGTATCCAGAAGCGCGGTAATATCAGCCGCAGACATAACCTTTCCGACGACACGGCGCGGCCCGACATGCTTGCCTATCTTGGCGAAGTGATTGCCGAACTTGACGCATTCAGCGCCGGTGCATTCATGCAGAGGCTTTCCGTTAGGCATGATGGTGTAGAAGATGCGTTCGCCGATAAGCGCCTTAGCCTTCTCTACAGCGGCTTCTTCCTTTTCTGCCAGAGCCTTCTTAGCGGCTGCACGCTTCTTAATCTCTGCCGTAGACGGCGGGACTGCGGCCTTCAATGCCGTGGTATACTTAATCCGCTGCCATTCATCGATGACGGCATCAAGAAACTCCTCATAGCCATCAGACAGAAGCAGATTCCGCAACTTCCGGCTATGAGTGATCTGATTTCCCTTTGGAGTTTCCCTGATAACAGAGATGAAAAGGCTAAGCGGATTCTCGCGGTCCTGACGAGTGCGGGGTGCGCGAGCGATGATTGCTTGAGTCTGTGTCATAGTGTGTCTCCTTCTTTGATTAGTCCCATTTCATAAACAGCGCGTAGGATTGCGCGTTCGTCGATATGGTGAGATTTTATTCTAGACATTCCAAATTCCATAGATCGCAGATAATTGGCGCACTTCTTTGAGTCCGCCTGATAGAGTCCGATACGCGGTTTGAGTATGATCTTCCTGTGAAAAAGTATCTGCGTAGCCTTCCGTGCAGACGCGTGTGATATTCCTGTATGCAGAGAGATTTCCTTTGGGCTCATCAGTCCGTGATCGGCTTTACCGTTGCTCGCGTCATCAAGCCGCTTGACTAGGCACTGGACAACAATATCGCAGGCAGAGCCTTCAATCGCAGTTGGAACTGCCTCTTCGGCATCATCAACCAACTCAATCGGCGCAGTAAACCTAAACCTACTAGAGTTATGTCCGACGCCTGCGATTAGTTCGCTATCCATAAGCATAAAGGCGCACCTCTCCTGTTCTCCGGCGAATGAATGATTGTGGCTGCTGTCCGGAAATTCGTATCAAACATTGGTCAGCAAAGTCAACGACAATATCTCAATCATTCATTCGCGGCAAACTCTCAATCATTGCCGCAATTTTATAAGCCGCGCTGACTTGTCCCTTTTGTTTGTCATTCCCATTGGCGGCGGCTCTGTTTCTGGCATCGCCGTATTCCCTCGCTGCCGTCATGGCTTTCTTGATCGTCTCTTACTCTACGGCATTCATAGCAGTAAGGACCGTGTTGCGCGGGACGGAGGGTTCACTCATACCTACCTCGCGCCTGCAATTCTCGCCACCTCGTCCATGTGGTCCAGCCTCCTTGAGACACCCTGTAGTCGATTTCGCCGTTTAGAACCAACTCACGCTCGCGGCCGGTCATGGGGCGGGCGGGGCAGTCGGTCGGCATTTCGCCTTCATAGGCATCGCAGACAGAGCAACCGCCTAAGCCGAACTCGTTGGGTGGCGTCATCTTGTGGCGATGCCATGTGATGATTTCGGCGGTCATGGCGTCTCTCCAGCCAAAAGTAGAAGTCGCTGAATCTCATCCGCCTCTGTCCACGGCTTCTCAACTTCCATCCCTAGCATGGCTTGATAACACCTCAGAAGGTATCCGCCGCAGTCCTCGTAGACGGACTGGCCGCGTCCTACCTCGTCCCAGTATCTCTGAAGCGCTTCGTCGCTGAGATGGCCGAATACACCCTCCAACTCGCGGAGCCGCTTCCTGCTTGCTCTCTGCCAGAAAGGAGGCCGTTTAGGCGGCGGTGACGGCCAGTCGAGAGGATGCGGTCCCCATGCGTATTCTGCGGCTTCTATAGTCATCAGTGAAGTGTCCTTTGCGTGGCGATAACGAATTGCATATCCGCTACGATTGCATTCCGCGCGGCAATCAAGTCACCATGTGTGTCTATGTACTCGTTGATCGCCTCCATGATTTCATCCTGCGTCGCTGATTCAGGGTAAACCATTCGGAGATAAGCGAGTGTCATATCCTTCAGGATGCTAATTCGTTCAGAGTCAACTTTCACAATCCCATTCCTTCATCGCGCCGCATATCATAGAGATAATCAGGATCGGGACCGTCATCCTCTATCGGCAGTTCCTCGATCTCCCGCGTCCACGCTTCAATCTCTGCGTCTGTAGCGGCATACTTAGCCCAAGAGCCGTCATTATTCCTTATGGACACATCAATGATTTCGACTTCGCCGCCTTCTGCGGGATAACAATCCTCTGGCGGTCCATAAGTTCGCGCGGGAATGAACGGCGTTTGGGTGTATTCGATGCTGATCTCGCGGTCATTGTCATCGTAGGTGGTGTGGTAGAGCGTCTTCATATACCGCGCCTCCAGAAATGAAATACGAGTGCGTGCAGTCTTTCGAGCATTGCTATCATTGCGGCCATTACGACAATGAGAACAAGAATGTTCTCTGGGTAGATAATGCTGAATGCTAGATAGATATTGATGCAGTGCCCGCCTATAACGAGCATCCACGCAATGAACCACATAAAATCCCAAAGTGCGTCTTTCATGCCGCAACTCCTTCGTTGAAATAGCCGCGCCGAGCGAGTTCCATATACAGATCGCGAAGCAGGAGCATATCCTGCCATGCATCGTGCTTCGGCCCGCGTGGTTCTCTGCCGAGAATGATCTGCGCGGCTTCATCTAGGGACGGCCACTTTAGCGAACCGGGCACCTCTTTCGACGGAATCCGGCAAGCGTTCGTACACCACGGATTCATGAGATTCCGAAACTCGACTAGATGCCTAGTTAGCCACAATTTGTCATAGGTATGTGCCGGTTTCGGCGGGTTCTGTGACAATGCGAAACGCTGCAAGAGAGAGCCTATAATCCGCCTATCCAGGTCGCCGTATGAGATGACTTCTATATATGTCTCGAATGGCATCGTCTTCAGCAGATCGCAAAGCGTTCCAAGCACTCTGGCCTCTGGTATCCCGAGTTGTGACGCCATGCGCGGCGACACGCCATGAACGCGCTCTGCTCCCGGTTGGATCGTCCTCCCTTCCGGCTTCACCAGATAGCGTCCGAAATTCTGCATCTCGCCATCACTATCGCAAAGTGCGAAGGCGAGGCTGATACACCACGGCTGTTGTGGGTCAGACATCGCCAACGAGTCACGCCATAACCCGCTCGTTTCACAATCAAGAAAGAGCAATGCCGGTGGCTTCACTTCAACTTCTCCGTTGCAGCCAATAGCGCATCTGCATGACACCGCGCCGGCTTGCAGAAACACACCAGATGCTTGTTCTTCAGCGGCCGCAAATCCAGCGTAGGCAGTATCTCTCGCTCGAAACGATCACAGACTTCATCCCTGTTGCCGTCCTTTCCGATGACAAAGGGGTTCCCGAAAGGTGATCCTCGCCCGACATAGACGGAACCAGGAGGCGCTGTGCGGTGGTGTTTGTTATGCACCTTCGGTTTCATTGTAATTCACCCCGCCGACAAACATCATCACAGGTGGATGCTGCGTCCCTAGAAGTTGCAGGAAGATTGGAGCCCCAGCCTGTATGGCTTCGATCTCTTCGTCTGTGGGCATCCACGCCGTGATCATTGCTGGAGTACCTTCGCCGTTCACAGTGCAGTTCACTTGCGTATCGAGAATCGGCAAGCCTAAATATCCTTGAGATTCGCCGATTACGCGAGTACAGCCTTCGATCATTCCTATTTCCATCAGTCGTCTTCCTTCTCCTGCGGCGGCGGGAATCGTGCCATGAGCCGCGAGAACATTGGCTCGCCGTCCTCTCCTATGCACTCTGGCGGAACGGCATGTATCGGACTGCGCTCTTTCTCGCCCTCCATTCGTTTGGACGGTTTCTCGTCCCAATATACGACAGGGCACCAACGGACAGCGAAATCGCGCTCATATGCAAAGAACATGCTTCTATTCATCAATCATTCCCAATGCGGCATCTCTCGCCGCTACCAACTGATCGTATATCGACTTGCTCTGCTCTGGAGACGCGGCTTCTCCGGTTTCCATCCAGTGTTCGATGTTCTCTATCTGCCGCTGAATGGCGTGGAACATGAGAGGGACGGCGGAGATGGCGTGCATATTGGCAATCGCTTCTTCTCGCGGCGGAGCGTCATTTCCACCTTCGCCAATAGGCAAGCCGTTACCAATATGTATCGTGCAGATTCCGCCCGCGTATCCTTCATCGCAGACATTTGCGCATTGGCACGGATGATCGCTGCCGAGATGGCCGGGATGCCACGGGCCGGGTGTGAATTTAGGTTTCACCGAACACCTCCGGGAAATTCTGCGCTAATACCGCATGAATGGTGTCCGCCACTTCGCGGTGCTCCTTCTGCGTTGACGGATCACGGCGGACTTCAAGGTAGTGCGTCCACGATCGAAAACTGCCTTTCATATAGATGCGCGAGACAGTCAGGCCCTCCAGCAGAACGACACGGGCGACCTCCTTCGCGAGACCGCGCGCAATAGCCTCCTCGTAAACGTCCCTAGAACGGTCAGAGACGGACTTCTGCGCTTCCTCCCACCATACTGCCAGTTCGTCATCAACGCTGATCTCAATTGAGTTCTGGCGGTTCTTATCGTCTTGCAGGCGCGCTTCCTTGGGCGGAGACGTATCTGTCGCCTCCGCATACCGCTGAGAGAACTCCTGAAAGCGGAAACTGGTGTGCCGCAGCATCTGCCGCGCAATATCTCGCGTAGTCACAACCTCAACTACAGCGTCTGCCATCTCAAAAGGCGACCAATGCCGGTTTCGGCGAAGATAGGCTAGAAGACGTTGAGAAGTGTCATGGTTATTCTGGTTGCCGGGATTGCTCACCCGCGCCACGTATGCGACAAACTCACCAGCATTAGAACCTGCCTCTGGAATGACAGGCTTTGTCGCGGCAATCAATCTAACTTCAGGCAGCATCATTCTTCCCCTTTAATCTTTCCGCATGAACTGCTTTCAGCCGTTCCACCCATTCCTCTCCCGCATAGAGAAGATCGGCTTCGACCTTTGAGTGCCGGCGATTATCAATCAAAGTTCCATGCGCGGCCGCATCAATCAGAATCGAACAGCAAGCCTTCACTGCACCAAGATTGCTGACAAGGGTATCGCGAGTGATCTCTTCACCGACTTTGTACAGTTCGAGGTGCCGCATCGCCGCTTCGACATAGGTCATTGCCTCTACGGGCTGATCTCTCCAGTTATGAGGACCGTATTTCAATAGTCCGTCAAAGAGTGCTTCCAGTTCGGCGAGTTTTGCCGATAGCGGAACGTAACTTATCGGGGGCTTCTTATCACCGTACAGTTGCTTCGGATTAGGTGGCAGTGGCTTTGTCATGGTTCATGCAACCGCCTGTGCTCGTTCCTTCTGAGGCTCCAGATAGACAATCGGCTTCCCCATCCTCACGAACTCCTCAATCTCATAAGTGAGGCCAACAGAATCTTCCCATCCTGCCATCTTAAGCACCACAAGCGCGGTGGCCGCTTCTATCATGGGTTGGCACTGCTCTTTCCAGAAATCCCAGGAATAGGGCAGGCCGAACTTCGCTACGACATGACCGTGCGCGATGGGGCTGTAGACGACTAGGCCATCGCGCATCAGGTCAGCAGCATATGCCGCAACAATGGATGCCGCTTCGTCCTTGTCCTCCCACTTGCTGTACGGTGAACCGAGGTAGACGAAGCCGTGAATGTGTCGCAGTTCATCAATACTCATCATCCTGCCTCAAAATCCACTTCAAGAACATTTGTCACTAGGCCGTCAAACTTCTTGCCTTCGTATGAGCGATAGAACCGCTCAGCGCCGATGGCGACTTGCCTATTCGGGTGCGCGGAAATGATCTCCGCTATGGCGTCGCTATCTTCTTCGTAGCGGACAACAACAAAGACGGAGTTCATACGGCCACCACATCAAGAGCGGCGGGGAACTCTCCTTCCTCACCGTAACGATCAACCATAATCCCGCCATCCCCGGCGTATCCGCAGCGCAGGCATCGGTGATTGCCGATAACGCCAAAATGGCCTCGCTGATGGGAGGCGCCGCAATCGCAAATCCAGCGGCGCGGCATATAACCGGCTGCCAAGTCGAGTTTTTCAATCGCCAGAGTTTCGGTCGCAATCTCGGCGTTGATTTCTGGATCCGGGTGATAAGCCACCATGTTCTTCTCCCTAGAATGGAATCTCTGAATCGTAATCTGATCCGCCATACCCACCACCGCTCGAACCGCCGCTCTGGCTTTGGCTACGGCTGGAGGAACTGGAATCGCGGTCGCCATCGCTCTTCCCGCCGAGCAGAAAAAGTTCTCCGTTGAACGGAGCGATCACAATCTCCGTAGAGTATCGCTTGATGCCGTCTTTCTCCCATTCACGAGTCTCCAGTTCACCAAACACGCCTATGAGCGAACCCTTGGTGACGTAATCCTCAACGATCTTTACCGTTCCCTGATTACGGACGGCGATATTGTGCCACTGAGTCTTTTCCTTCCGCTCTCCTGAATTTTTGTCGCGCCATGTCTGGCTCGTGGCTATAGAGAAGTTAGCAATCTTATTCCCGTCATTGAATGAGCGGATTTCTGGATCTTTGCCAACTCGTCCCACAATGAGAACTTTGTTGATTCCTGCCATATCAATAGTTCCTAACTTTGCTCGCGGCCAACTGAATATCGGCGCTCAATTGCTGGTCAGCCGCAGTTTCAAATAAGCGACCATAGTTCCATCCACAATCACGGAAGACGCGGCCATCGTCATCATTCATGCAGGACACGACATCATTCGCTATGTCTTTGTCTTCATCGGTTTCAATCTTAAAGCGGCCTAGAGCGTATGAAACCCGATAGAAGCCATCCGACCAATCTCCGCGCGTCTGTTGCATGGCTACGGCTAGATCCAGCCGCTGATCCTTCTGCCGCAGCGCTTCGAGGATGTCATCCCATGTTGAGTCTTCAGGAAGGCTATAGCGGAGAATGATCTTCGCCATCTCGATATTCTCGCGGCGGCGCTCCTTCTCAGCCTCTGCTGCTCGATCTGCCGCTTGCTGCTCCTTCTCGGCTTCTTTCTCCGCATCCTCAGCGAACTTATCGTATTTGGCCTTCAGGTCGTTGTAGGACTTCTCTGCCAAGCAAAACCCATCATCGATAGGAACATGAGCGCGGATGTCCTCGATGTAGCCGGCGTCTATCGTCTTCATCTTCGGTACGCCGTATTTCATGCGGTTGCCATCGCGAACCCGCCTCGTGGTCGGCATTCCGACTTCGGACATCACCGCCTGGATGCGGTCGCGGACGGCGTGGTTTGCCTCTAGCGCCGCCGCATTCTTCTCGTGAGTGGTTTTGTCCGCCGCCCATGCCTCTTCCAACTTCTGAAACGCAAAAGCCGCTACACGACTGCTGCTAGGCGTCAGGTAGGAGAAGCCGCGCGTCATCTGCGAAGCATAGTCCTTCGGGCTGGAATAGCACTTGCGGACTGCACCGCACTGCTCGATGGGCATGATCTTGATTCCGGTCACGGCTTGCCATCCATATCGAAGAACCATTCCTCGTCAGCGCGGGAGTAGCCGCTATCGTCGGGGCGGTAGTAATCGTCATCGTTGTCGTCATACGTTGTTGCTGGTTGCGGTCCCGGAGCGAGGACGGCATTGCATTTCGCGCAAGAGCGCCCATCAACGGCGCCCTGCTTAACCAACGCTTCCAGCCGCCGCCGCGTACCTTCCCAAGGTTGTACAGCGATTCCACCGCCAATAGGCTTGCCGTCCAGAATTTCGTTCACCAGTCGGCAGAAGACTTCTGCGGTGTGTTCATGTCCTCGCCACCATGTAGGATGCGCGGCGTCTGTAGCATCGAAGTCAGGATTATCTACCGTGCCTAGCAATTCGAGATTCTGATTGGCATCGGCCAATTCGAGTTTAAGTCGCTCAATCTCATCGGCGGCTAGATGCGGCAGGTTCGGATATGCACCAGACATAAACTCGCCGTCTGGACGATGAAGTTCTTCATCACCCCATGCACGAAGGCGTTCTACGAGATCATTCACTGCGCACTCTCCAGATAAGCCTTCGCGGCGGTCAACTCCGCTTCATATCGATCCCGATCAATGACAACGATGTTCTTGTAGTCTATGAAGTAGGAAGTGACATTCTGCTTCGCGGACCACTCTTTCCAAAAGGCATTGAGTCCCGCCCAATCCTCAATCCATTCGTCCGCGTCGGCATGATGGCTGTCATTCAGATAGTTGTGAATCGCATCTTCAATATCGAAATCGAATATCTCTTCCGTAGTGCAGTAGGCCCAAGAAGGCAGTCTCGACGGAATGTCTTGGGCAGGCACGCCATCCAACGCTAGGTTGTCGCTGTGTCGCTCTAGAAGCGCTTCCACGCTATCGTGGTAGTCGTCCTCGTCGCCGTTTGTAGTGACCCACCCGTCCCAGTTCTCAATGACCGTAGCCTTGACGAGATGGCTGGCGTCAGCGCGCTTGCGAAGGTTCCGGAGATACTCCTCCGTTTTCATATAGGCGGCCTTCTCCGCCCACTCCTTGTCGATATAAACGGCGCTGCCGTCAGGAAGCGCCCAGCAGTTCGGTTCGCCGTCCGTGCAGTATTTGATAGTCAGAGGAACAGGACCGCCTTCGTGTTTATCGGGAACGGCAATGCGAAGGGTGTTCAGGGTTATATCGATGTCACTCACCATACGCACTCCTCATCCGCTTCTCGAAATCCTGATGTGCGGCCGCTATTGCCGATTCCAATCCTTCAAAGATGCCGATGAATGGCGAATAGTCATACTGCAAATGCCACCCCGACACACCTGCTTTGATGCTGTAGAACGTCCCGAACGGAGTCTCCGCATCTAGTTCGTCAAGATCGCCTTCGCGGTGGTATTCGTTCCACACGAGCGGTTTGATGGGCTTTTCGGCAACCGTCGTTTCGATCATTCCACGAATACGATCACCGATAGTTTCCCAATCGTCGTCATCAGTGGCGACGGAATAGTCCATCAGGAAACTTTCAGGATCAGACACGTCTTCGTTTATCGGGCAGATACCTTCGCCAGCCGCCCAGGATGAAAAGGCGACACTCTTGCAAATCATATCAATGATGGCGTCTCTATCGGACATAGACTTTCCCTACACGCGCATCGGCATAATCACGATCAGGAGGTTGTCGTTATCCTCCCGACGAAGAAGGACAGGGCTACCCGCATCCTTCAACTGCATCCTGATATTGCCATCGCCGATAGTGCTAAGAGCCGTGGCGGCATATTTGGCATTAAGGCCGATCTCCATATCGTCCGCATCGAAATCGACATCAATGACATCTTCCGCCGAACCAGCATCAGGACTGCTTGCCTGAAGCGACAGGCTGCCTGCTGTGAAGCCCAATTTGACCGCACGGCCGCGCTCTGTGCTGATCGTGGAGACCCTATCTGCGGCGGCGATAAGCGACTTGGAGTCCACTCTAGCAAAGATATTGCCGTCCGTAGGAATGACGCGCTGATAGTCCGGAAACGTGCCGTCAATAATTTTAGAGGTTAGCACCGTATCCCCGCTCGTAAAGCGGATCTTCGTGTCGCTGACATCGATGCGGACATCTCCGCCCTTTGCCGCAGAGGCGATGCTAACTGCTTCCTTGACCGTCTTGCGGGGGATAATGACGCCAGACATGCCTTCGGATCTGCTAGGCGCGGTGATCTCCATACGTGCAAGGCGATGCCCATCCGTAGCAACGAAGCGCATCTTGCCGTCTGGTGTTCCATCGGCATGGAAGTGCATGAATACGCCGTTGAGGTAGTAGCGAGTCTCTTCCGTAGAAATCGCGAACTCGACACTGGACAGCGCGCTATGCAGTGAATCACCCGTCAACGTGAATGAATGAGGGAACTCGCCGGCCGTCAACGTAGGATAGTCGGAGACAGGCAGTGTCATCAACTGAAACCGGCTACGTCCAGCCGACAGCGTGGCCTGCTGCGCGCCTTCTGACAGTGCGAAGGTAACGTCCCCGGAGACCTTCTTAGAGATGTCGCCCGACAATTTCGCAGGAATGGTGGTAGCACCTGGCTCGATCACACTCGCGGCCACCGCAATCGAATACTCGATATCCAAATCCGTCGAGCGGAGGACGATGCTGTCGTCACGCGCTTCGATTGCGATATTCGAGAGGATTGGAATGTTATTTCTGGATTCGATCACCTTACCTGCTGCGGCAATGGCGTTCGCGAACTCTTTGGCTGGAATCTGGAACTTCATAAATTATCTCCCGCTTTCGTAGGCTTCGATAGGCGCAAACTCTCGCCCTGCTGGATTGCTTTCTGCTGGTGCGCTCATGCCGTTCTGAGCGAACTGGCGCTCTAGTTGGCGGCGCTCGTATTCAAGGCGCTGATCGATAGCCCTTTGCTCAAGGATATGTTCCGCCGTGAATTTCTCGTTCCTGCCGAAATCTCGCTCTGGTGCTAACATCCAGTTGAGATAGCCATCGTCTGGAACCGTCCAAGGAACAGGCTTCCCATTTTCATCGCGCCACCGCCGATGCTTGCACCAGTAGAGCAAGGCAGGTTCCTGTGTCAGTTGCACGAGATGTTCAACGGAGTTTCCTTCGTTGAGCATATGGCAAAGCGTGACGGCCGAAACATACGAATCTGGCCCCGCCCGATGCACCGGGAATGCCCTATCGCTATCCCATCCTTCTGCTCTCAGCATATACTTCAGGCTTTGATTGCTGTGCGATGTCGCTTCTGGATAGAGATGCAGACCAACCTGAAAGGTGTCGATCCAATGGATGTTCCGCGTCAATTCCTCTGTGATGAAAGATTGCTCCATCTCGATATTATGCGCGGCATACGCAACAATGTCCGATACTTCATCTTCCGCAAAGAGCGGCGGCACATAATCCACCCACTTAGGCATTCCGATTAAGTCGCGATCCTTAATATGATGGATTCCCATTACTTCATACGGAATCGGATTGATCGGGTTTAGAAGTTGGAAGTCAGTATCTCCCACCACCCAATCAATCGGCGAACCAAGAAGATCGCGGTTTGTGGCGTGAATGTCTGTCCAGCCGATTTCAATGATGCCGTTGCTAAGGCTGTCGGGATCGGGACCGGATTCGAGATCGTATACTCGTATTCTCATTGCTCCGCCGTCTCCATCCTATTCGTCCGTGCCTTCAGTCCTTCACTCGCTAAAAGACAAAGTGCGAGAGCCATATCGCTATCCAACTGAATCTTTGGAAATCCGAGTTTCATGTATTCCATAGAGAAGCCTATGACTTCTCCTAGACCGCCTGTGGAGAGATAGTTATCGGCTTCTCGTACATCGAAATGATATTCAGCCATTGTCTGTCTTTCGCGCGGCGATCATGGCGTCGGCCTGAGCATATGCCCACTCAGCGCGGGCACGCATTATTTGTGGATCGAATAGGTTCAGGATGCCGCTGCCGTGACTCCCGAAGAGTCTGTTCCCTTTCTGATCGTATTCGGGAATCCAAGTCCCCATACTCATCAGAGCGGCGCTGGCGAAATGATCCCTAACCGACACACCACCAGTTGTCTGTACGGGAATGCCGTTTTCATCATATGCCCATTGAGGCGAAATGGAACCGCCATCATCAATATTTGCCATCACCAACCTCCTACATAATCATCATACGCATCCCGCGCCGCTTCTTCCGCTGCGTCTCTCAGTTCACGGTTCAATTCGCGCATCTGATTGTGGAACTCACCGTAATCAATCAGTCCATCGGCATAGTCGGCTTCGAGTTGTTCACATGCACGTTCGTACCAGCGCGGTTCCATCACTCATCTCCCTTCAGACTTTCACGAAGATCGCGTATCCATCTATTCCGCTCCGCCGTTCGCGCGATCTCTTCGTTGCGGTGCTTCGTCCCGTAGTCGAGATCACGCTGCGCCTTCTCAAGTTTGAACTGTCGCCATTCACTCCCACTCATTTTTGCAGGCAGAGAAGATTGGTAATCAGTGATAGAGATTCGCAACTGATCTATCATGAAGTTCTTGATGCCGTCTGCCTTAGTATCCCATTCCTCAACCCTGCGGATCATATCGCGGTATCGTTCATTTTCGGCGAATCGTTCTGCTTCATATCGGTTGTGATCAGACAGGAGTTCTTCATACTCTGCGGCGGCGCGAGTCTCACACTCATCGTCAGATAGTTCCGTTAATTCGATCAAGTCGGACTTCGCCGCATCAATCAGCCCATCATAGTAGCCCGTGCTAGGCTTGAAATATTCAGGGATAGGAGCATCCAGCGGATCGTCTCGCATCGAAACGCAAGCGCCGAATGCCCTGGCACATAGCAAGGCAAACTCGTTAAGTGTGGTGATCGTGCCGTCACCAACTCCTGCGGTATATCCTGTCGGCATCACCTATCTCCCGGAAAATTATCAACGCCAAAGATGCCTTCGACATGAGCGATAAAGGCATCCAACTCATCCGCCGTCCCGCTGCCATCCTTGATGCAGGAAAGCACCTTCGCCTTGAACGCGGCCAGAAGCCTTAGATCTGCATTGTTCGGAGGAGGGACCGTCTCTGAGCCCTTGCGGATGGAATCCGTGGCCTTCTCGATCTTCTCTGGCGTATCCTGCCGTGCAAGAAACTTGGCGGCCTGAATAAGCTGCGCCGCATTCATCGCATGATCTGCGGCCGCCGCGTCCGTGGGAGGAGTGCCAGACGCGGCGGCCTTATCGTCACCAGGCAGGGAGGAGGATGCCTGAGACGAATTGGTGGGGACGGCCTCTACGGCTTTATCAGTGCCGGCGCCGCCCCCTTCCTCGACAGCAGCCTTCACGGGAGGCTTGCTGGAGGAACTGGATTTGGTTTCGATGATCTCGCCCGTGGCCGCATCTACGCGATCCATAGGGACGGACGGTTTGCTTTCGAGCAGTGGGTTGTGCTCGATCGTACGTGGCTTCTCTGCCACCTGTGCAAAATCTACATATTCGTCATCACGTTCGATCACAGTACGGAGATTGTCGGGGAGGGCAGGGACAGACTTCGCACCTCGACGCACAGCAGCTTTGCGTGCCATCTCGCTAAAAAACGCATTCCAGGCAGGGCCATTGGCGGACTTTGAGACCTTGCGAGTCGACTCCACATCTTCCTTGCTCATGATCTCCCTGTGGAGAACGTTGCCGTCTCCATCCTTGAATATCGCGTAGACGCCGATGATCTCACCGCGCGGTTGTCCGAGTTTCGCCGGCTTGTGCTCGATGTGCGGATCGTCACCGAGTACGGCATCGAAGTGATCGTTCTCGTAGACGCATTCGGCCGTGATCCTGGCTCCACCGAGTTCAAGAGCCCGCTTGCGGATGCCCTGAACCATAGGCATGTACTGCGCCAACTTCTTCCATGACTCCTTCTTGGTGACGGGATCGGTGACTTTCGTATTGAACGGCACCAATGCGGCTTCACGGTTATCAGGAAGTAGATTATCCGCCGCCGACTTCATAAGCGCCGTCTTGATGCTCTGTGCGTCACAGAGAAGAATATCGGGATTGTGCGCAACTGCCGTAATGAATGTCGCCTTGAATCTCTCAAGCGGAATGTTGGACGGCAGTGCCATGCGGAGATCGTCAGAAATTTCCTCGATAATCAGTTTGGCATCGTCTCTTAGTGCAATGGCGCTCATAGTCTTCCCTTAATTCTGGCCGAAATAGCTCGGCAAATCCTGATCTTCCAATGTGAGTGCTGGCCGCATAGGAGGCCACTCATTCTCTTCTCCGAACTCGTCGCGGAGTCGGATGTAATCGTCTATGGCGCGCTCCACCTTATCCATTGCCGCACGCATGGCGAACTTGGCTTTCCAGTCCACCACAAGCGGCTGCGGTGCGCCTTTGGACTTCACCATGATCCAAATCCATGACGGCTCATCCCTATCGAAGCACTCTTCGAGGAATGTGGGATACGGCTGTTCGCCGAATACACGTCCTTCCAGAAACAGTTCCTTTGCTTTGTGCCACGCGCGGACATAATCGGCGGCCTGAATGTCGTACCGCATCCGCTCGATAACCTTTATCGCCGCGCCTTCCAGATTGCCGCTAAACCATGGCGCAAAGGACTTCACGTCGATAATGGCGTGGCGGAGCAGTCTGTCGAAGCGGGCCTTCAAGCGGACGCCGCGGTCCTCATAAAACACGGACACCTCAGGAGCGCCGGCATTAAACGTGCCGTCTGTCATAACCGCAGAAAGAAGCGGATCGCGCTGTAGCCAACGAGCAGCGGTTTCGATCTGCGCCCACCGCTTTGGCGGAAGCATCACCTTGCCTTCGTTCTCCGCATCCCACTTCGCTTTGATAACGGCCGCGATAGGCTGTTCAGGATCAATCTCGCGGACCAGCGCGATAAGATCATCCTTCTTCTTTCCTGACAGGCCCTTGACACCTTTGGCCTCCAGCCACGCCTTCAGATCGGGGATGGTGTCCAATGCGTCCTTTACGAGAGACTTATCGAACTCGTGGCAGAATTGAGCTTCCAGAGCCTCCCTGCTTTCGAGAATACGGCAGTGCAATGCCGATCCAAATCTCAAGGCGTCCGTGTCCAAATCTTCGCCGTAGAGTTTATCGAACTGATATTCGTAAGCGTCCTGTGAGATGGCTTTGATAGACGAAGACCCAAGCGCCTTATCTAGGTGGTACTCTTCCGCGTCTAGATCGAAATATATACCCGGCTCGTGATACACGATGTCAGCCTTCTCTGCGGCGTCCTTAACCACATTGGCCGTGACATCGCCTACCTGCTGAAACATATCCGGCTCTTCATTCATTCCGCGCTTCATTCCGCCGCCGCATGCACCTTGTCGTGATAGTCGAGTAGGAACTGAATATCCGTCGCTAGATGTGAAACATTCATGGCATACTCCGCATAAATGAGTTCTTCGATCCGCTCTCTTGCGGCTGCGCTTAGTTTGGGACGGATAGCGTTTGCAATGCGGACGGCAAGACTGTGTTCGTCAGAAATCATTTGACACTCCGTATCTCAGTTTCCCACGGAGGCGTATAGAACCATCCACCAAAGAACCACATGAACCCAAGCTTCATTGTGACATATCGCGGCGGCCAAGTATCATTGTCAGCGTAACCATCTTCATCGCAAGGAATCCATTTGTAGCCGATGAATGGAAGCCAAAAGCCAAACAGCGCGTTCCCATATTCAGTGAGGCCGAAAATGATTTCACCTGTGTATTCACAGCGCCAGAGTTTCACGCCGCCTTCTCCTCTTTCGTCCCAAACGCCTTCACGCGGCACTCATTCTCACAGACGGAAAGATAGAAGTATCCGAGCGGAGTCTTTGTCGTGTCGGTTTCATTGCGGCGGCTGACATCACGATCCAGCATGGCCTGTGCGAACATCTCTGCCTGATCCCAGTATTGGAACTTGGCGAGAACTTCAGAGTCGCCGTCAAACTTCCAGACGCGAAGGACGATGGCTCCGTTGGTGAAGTTGGAGTATGTCATTCCGCCGCCTCAAGCCAACTATCCTCGCGCTTCCGTTCTTCCTTGAGAGATGCGACGCGGTTCACTATGACATCCGCAAGCCACCCCGAAGTTGATCCTTCTGAGTGATAAGCGGCCATTCCTCGCAGAAGGGAAATTGCCAGTTCGTGGGAACCTGAATGCAGTGTCTCGTAGGCAATGTCCATGCGATCACGACGCACAGATACTTCATCACGGTCGCCGCCCTTCATCACTCGCGCATAGGGGAATATGAGGTTCGGTATGCGCGACAGAAGCAGGTTCTTCGCTTCCTCAATGATCTCTCGTTCTACAGCGGTAGGTTCAACATAGAACTCGCCTACGAACTCTTCCTGAGTGCGAGCAGCCTGCGTGAATAGGCCGACAGCCCCGCGAGCACGAATTGCGTTCTCTGCCTTGAGGCGAGACGCAACGCGGAGGAACGTCTTGCTGATTTTCGCTTGCTCCGCGTCCTTGTAGTCGAAGGTGCCTTCAAAGCCATCCTGTGCTGTCAGCGCCGCTTCAATCAGTTCGGCATTGTCGCACTCTACAATAGCCTTCGTGATCCAACCCGGAACCAGAATGCCGTACTTAATGGTGCGATCTTCCGTTAGATCCACATGCCGAGTCAGATTGTAGGTGAAGCGCGATTTCTGTTTGATCTCGTGAGCGCGGAGCCCGCGATAGTAAACGAGATTGCTCTCGCCAGCATAGACATCGACGCCGGGGATGCGGAACAGCGGCTCTCCCTCAAGGAAGATACTCGACTTGTCCGCCAGCAGATCATCCATACTCGCACCATCAACAAAAATGCGAGTAGTGCCAAGTTCACCCCTAATCGGTTCCCCGTCTTCAACGCGACGGGCAGTGCCGCCCTCATCGAGCACGTTGGAGTAAAGTTCGCGGAACGCCATCCACGGAACCCAGAACTTTCCATAGTCCGTAGTGAGTTGAAGTTCCTTGCCATTGTGAACGATCACCTTGAACGGCTTTCCGCGAATCTTCCTTCGCGCAGTGGTGAACTCATGCTTCGTCCTGCCGCTGAAAACAGTGATCGTGCCGCCTTCGCGAAGAACCACTGCAATGGAATTCTTCAGCCCAGTTCCGAACTGTCCGAGCGGATTGTCTCCGACTTTGACGGAGACTCCGAGTGTGATTGCGGCACGGATGTCGATAGCGCCGGGATTCTCAAAAAGGATCATTTCAGTCTACCTTCTCTGTCCGCAGCACGACGCTGTGCTCTCCGAGATATTCTACGCCCACGATGCCTGTGCCCGTGCAGTCGCCAAATTTATCAACCCAGATCGGCGTGTCTCGTTGCATGGTGTACTGGCCGCCTTTGTAACCGAAGAACGCCATTCCAACCGCCGACTCCAGAAGATCTGCGACCACCTTTGCTGTCGGCCAATCACCATCAAACTCATCAGACCAGCCGATAGCGAGATGATCGTACCAGCCGCGATAACTGGCGACCTTCGTAGGGCCGCAGCCGCAGAAGTCGAACAGAACCTGCGCTTCAGGTTTAGCGGCCCGTAGAGCATCAATGACGCTGCCGAGAGTCGCCGTCTCAAAGACGGACATCGTTAGTTCGCGGCGCATGTGTCTTCCTTCGCCGCATCAATCACGGCCCGCTTCTCCGCCTCCGTGGGCGGAATGGTGAAAGCCTTGGGAGGGTGCTCCATCATTTCGGCAAGAGATTTCAGGAATCCGGCCGACTCCACCACCTGCTTCATCTTGTATGCCATGTTGTGGTGCCAATCCGAAATAGCCTTCGGGTGAAACTCACAACCGACCTCTAATCCATAGGAGCCGTTGTAGGTTCTCTGCTTTCCATGTGATCGCAGAAAAGATTTCCAGTCATCCGTGTATGTATGTTGATATCCGCAACACGCGGCAATTTCCGCTTCGGTGATCTCAACCAGGAATGCGCTTCCTGTCTTCGCAATGATTTTCATGCCGCTGCTCCCTTCTTGTTGTCATTCGCCAACTCATCCGCGAGCCGCTGTTCGAACTGCCGCAACTCCTGTCGGATATGCCGTGGCAGTGTGGTGGCCAAAAGATCGTGTACCGCCACCTGCTGCCTGTTCATCTCCACTCGCCGCATAGGTGGCGGCAGTGCGCTATTTACTTTCCAAGGCGTCCACAGATCGTCCATCTCACTCCCCTCGAATTGTCACTTGAACTCTCCGACCACCTTTTGTGTAGAGAGAGTGTCCAGCCTTTTCCAAATCATTCAGAATCTGGCGAGCCTGAAAATCGAAACCATCAATCTCGCCGTCTACGACATCCAGATTTCTCTTCCCTGCTTTCGTAATGAGCATCTTGTAATTCACAGGCTCCGCCCATTCCTTACGTCGAAACTCATACCCATGCTCTTTGAGCAATGAGAGTATGCGACCGGCCTGCTTATCAATCGCACAGATATCATTCTTTGAATTGACGTATAGAGCGCGGCCAGCCGAAATAACGATTTCTTTATAATTCACGCGGTGAACTTCCCAAATGCGTACTCGATCAGCGCGGCGGACAATGCAATGATATCAGCCGCGCCTATAGGACTATTCAAGAAATCGGCAATCAATGGATCGCACTCGCTTCGCTTGCCTTGTTGCGGCGTCGCATCTCTTCACGGATGGAGCGACACTCATCAAAGAGTTCATCATCAGAAAGAAGCGGGGCAGGGCGCCACATCACATTACCGTTTCGGTTGATGATTGTTTCGGTTTGAAACTGGACGATATTGCTCATGCCGCTTCCTCCAAATATACGAGCGAGCCTGGGTGGCAGGGAAGAGAGTGTTTCATTCCGTCGAATATGACCTGGACGTAATGTCCATGACTCCTCTTCTCTCGCGTTATCACGCCTTCCTTGCGAGTTTCATCGTGCATGACACGGCGACCAACAACTGGAATAAAGGAGTAAGCCCCTCTGATGTAATCATACATCTTCCCATTCCTCTATTTGCGCTTTCAGAGCAGTGATACGCTGTTGCCAATACCGCTGTTCTTCTTGCATCCGAGCCGTGCTGTCGATGTATTTGGCCAGATCGTATTGCTCGTATGCGCGATCCAACTCGCTGCGGAGATCGATGATCGTTTTCATCAGAATGGAATCTCCCGCGAAAGAGCGGTTTCGATAGAAGGCTCGCTAAGTTTCACCTGCTTGAGTTGCGGACGATCTGCCTGATATCCGACCGTCGCCTTCAGAACGTCAAACCGAACACCGGGATAGAGTTCTCCAAGCCGACATGCTTCCTTGTGCGCAGATTCTTTGGTGAGGTGCTTATGGGTAGGCGCACCGCGCCCATTCCCATAAACCATCCAATATTTCTGTTCGGAAGCCATCTCCGCTTACTCCGCTGCCGCCAGAGAGTAGTCGTAGGAGCCGTTTGTAACGGTTTCGGTGGTGTCGGCAGGGATTGACGCGGAATCACCTGTAGCGCCGCTCTGAGAGCCGCTGACGGCATCATCAGCCAGACGGCGAACCCAAATCTCAGGCGCACCAGTCTCTTCGTTCTTCTCGACCGTCACCTTGAAGTTCGTCCCAGGATTGGCCTTACGGAACTTCAGCGTGGACTGGTAGATCGAGGACTTGAGCGACTTGATCTTCTTCTCATCAAGTCCGTCCGCAGGAAACGCGGCCGCACCGCCTACGGGGATCGGAGAGAAGTCGTACTTCTGTCGCGGCTTGCTCACCCTCTTCTCCTTAACGGGAAGCGGTGCGGATTCGATAATACGGTACTGAAGTGCCATTGCTGATATGTCTCACTGTTCTCGATTGAGGTTGCCGCGTCAGTGGCGGCGTGTGAGAGCATACATATCGAATAGAAAACTGTGCGTCAATAAAATTCGACACAGAAAATAGGAAAATTTTAATCACAAACGAAAACGCCGCGCTATGGTCGGCGCGGCGTTTCATGTTGCGGCGGGTGTGTTTCAGATCGCGTAATGGAGTTGCGCTGCGATCAGGCGAGCCGGCACGACGGCGGTGCGCAAAGATAGTCGGGTGAATGATTGGTTCGGCGCTCGCATGTCGGGCGAAAAAGATTGCGCTTGACCGAAGTGCGCTCAATGATTACCTTCCCGAGTCCGCTTGGCTAGAATATTGTTGAGCGAGTGAGATCACAGGAAAAGTATGGATAACCAGCCAGAGTTGTCACTGGCCGGCGAGTGGTATCGGAATCGCGATGAATGGGTGCGGCATGTTTTGGGCCGCGAGTATCTATCTTCTGATTGCCAGCGCGTCGGCATCTTTATAGCCATGCACATGAACAGACGAGACAATCATACGAAGCATCAGCAATCAACGATCGCAAAAGATTTGAGTTTGAGTACCCGTACGGTGATCCGTGCTATTCAATCCTTACGAGAAGAAGGATTGATTGATATCGAAAAGGTCACAAGGGGGCGGCGAAAACGGGCGGTAAATCATTACTACCTTATTTTCCCATGGCAGCCCTAAGTGACACCCCTGTCACTTAGACCACATGACAGGGGAGTCACCCCTAATAACGGTACATCATAATAACGGTACTTATCTGATTTGCTTATCTAGCACTGAGGGTGGAGTATTATATCTCTAGGAAAACCGAATGAAGAATACAAAGATTGATCCATTCCTTCGTGCATGGGTAGACCCTACGACGCTCAGAAAATGGACGGAGGTGAAGACACAAGTTATATCGATTCTCGGCATCAAACTTGAAGATGTTGCCGATCTACCTTCGTTCATCGATCTGGCAAACTCTATCTATAAACTGGATATCAGAAGGGATGAGAGATCCGTCCCGCTCTTGGTGGACATTTTGCATCATCGCATAATGACACTATCGAAAAGCACCAGAGCCCGGTTGAGAAAAAAGAGTTTGGCGAAAGTTGGCTATCCCATTCAGCCTAAAACGGTCAAGTTGAGAAAGGCTGCAGCGAAGTCAGGAGTCCTGAACGAAGTCGGCCTTAAGCAACTAGCAGACAGGCAGGCGAGGAAGTCAGAGAAAACGCGCCAGAGGTATAGCCGAAATAGCGCGAGGCCGAACCGGAAAGGCTCACCAACAAAGGACACCAAGAACCAATTCTATCTATCATGGGAATGGCGAACCTTGCGCATGGAAGTTTTGAAGGAACGCGGCGCACGATGCGAATGCTGCGGCGCTTCTCCGTTGCACAAGGATATGAACGGCGATCCGGTCAAGATATGCGTAGATCATATTAAGCCGCTTTCGAGATTTTGGGACAAGCGACTTGATAAAACCAACCTACAAATTTTATGCGATGAATGCAATATGGGCAAGGGCGCATGGGATGAAACCGATTGGCGAAATGATGAAAGCGATACGCTAAACGACTGTGATAATGATAACGACATTCCTGAGTCGATTCGTAATCAACTTCGCTATTCGATCTGATGGGAATGTCTGCCGAGTCGTCAAGGGGAAAGATTGCGGCAATCATCTCCCTCTGGCGCGAGCCATGCATTCTTCAAGCGTTCTCTGGATTTCTCGTCTTTGGTAATTGGGAAGCGCGGCCGCGTCTTTTGCGGCCTCGATCGCGTCTTCGCATTTCATGTGGAAGGCGATAGCGGCTCCTCGCCGGTAGGACGAATATTCCGATGCAGCGTAGTATGCGGTGAATCCGATGACGCATATGCACGCAGCCGCTATCAGTGCCTTCATCCTATCCTCCTTCGTTTACTGCGTTTCGGATCGCGCGGCCTTTCCATGCCAGTAGGATTTTCTCGGCGGCTGGATACGCCTCTCGGGTGATGAGCACGGAATCAGGCACTTCGAGCGCAGCGCATAGTTCCTTCCACACCTCATCCGGTTCCGCCTGCTTAGCTGCGGCCACCTCCTTCACATCGCTATCCAGTTTCAGCGCCTGCTCTGCCGATAGTGCGGTCCCGCTTGCAACGGTCTGGCTATTGTGCGTGGTGACGGTGTTGTTGTCGCCGACGACAAGGGTTCCTTGCTGCGGAGTTTCGATTTTGATGGTGATCTCTTTCGGCTTCTCGTTAGGCATTTTGTTCTCGCTTCTGTCCGCCGCTCTTCCCGTTGAGCGTATTTTAGCATGGTGGACGCATGAATTGCATCTCAAATCGGCAATCGGCTCGAAGCCTGGCGGGATAGTCCCGAAGAAAACGGCGAGCGGCGGAACCATATGGGCATCGATGCGGCGGCTCTGCTTCAGTCCGTCTACGTTCTTCAGACGCGAGACGAAATGCGGCTTGACTCCCAGATATCGCGCCAGCATTTGGGCCGCACCGTAGCCTCTGCGATCAAGTTCCTCTGCTATCCAGACCTTCAGTCCATGCTGCGGATCTGGCATATCCCCTCCTATTTATTGCACGGCCTGCAAAAAAGCCGTCTCAATTCCCAAATCTCCCAATTTCAGGTTCCCACTGACGAAAAACGTAGTCAAGATAAACACTTGGGGAAGGGTAAACGGCATAGGTCGGGGAATCTCACAAAAATTTGCGGCAGTCTTATCCACTTGCCGCTTGCTTCTGCGAGAATATGTTCCTATTCCGTTCCAAGGGAGAAGGGCATGCTAAGTCGTAGGTACAAGGCGAAAACGCCAAACGAAAAAGCGATCACAGAGTTGAAAGGATTGGCGGCCGCGCCGACTGTGGATTGGCTTCGGCAGTTAGAGCGTGGAACTCGGGATGTGGTTGATGCCATGACGGCCATTCACGGCGGCAAGTGGAACGTGGTGATCAACCATCGTGTTTGTCTCGTGACAATCGCACGAGAGTTCGATCCAACTTAACGCCTGCCGCAACCAGATAATTCTGGATGGCTCCGATAATGCCGTCCTGTACATGGGTTTGTGCCGTCGAAGCGTAGGCGAATAGGGATAGCAACTTCTCTATTCGCGCTATGGCATCGAGTGCCGCGCTCTCTCGTTGATGAGCGGCGTTCACAGCCTTGGTTGCGTCATCGTCCACGCCAAGGAGCCACGAAACGGTTGTGTCGAGTTTGTGAGCTAAAGCGGGCAGGCTTCGAGCGTTGATGCTTTGGGTTCGGCCGCTGACAAATTCCCCTAGCGTGTTCTCGCCCAGTCCGACATCCCTACTCAGTTTCTTCCGATCGATATCCAGCACTGTTCGCCGCTCCTCGATGTTTCGACGGAGCGTTTCAGAAACCGTTTCAAAGGAGTCTTCAGTGGCCATGGCCGCACGCTACTACGGCACGGTTTTCTGTGCGCGCACAATTTTCTGACAATTTTATTGACATCGCACAGAAATCTGTCGTATCACTGATCCGCGCGGCTTCAGGTTCTGCGTACCGCGCCTTTCTGCGGCCTTGGCCGTAACACCTATTGGAAAGATTGAGTTCGATAACATTCATTTGCCTCTCCTGTTTTCGTAATGTTTGTTGAAACAGATATAACGGCGAATGATTGAGAGATACAAACTCTATCAGATCAGTTGGTTAAAGATTGGGATTGTATAAAATGCGGCGGATTAGATCACAAACGGCATATGCTAAGAAGGGAAGATAATGACGGTGAGTGAAGGATTGTTTGCGGCGGATGTGATTGAACCGCCGAAG
>Ga0172382_10003125_pt1 | contig 26611 bp, 21 predicted proteins | sample Leawel138RmetaG_FD_122245 | JGI IMG/M metagenome (GOLD analysis project Ga0172382, IMG submission 122245) | Leachate microbial communities from a municipal landfill in Southern Ontario, Canada - Leachate well 138R metaG | ecosystem: Engineered > Solid waste > Landfill > Unclassified | place...
GTAAATGATTCTTCAGTTGGTATATTTGGATTAAATACTGCCCCATTACCAGCCTTTTCACTACCACCAGCCCAAACATGGTCTTCTATAAGTTCAACCACTAAATCTGTACCTAGGCTGTTTGTAAAGTGTAATGATTTAAAGTTTGAATCATTTAATAATTTATTGTTTCTTGATAAGTATTGATTATGTTTAACCCATGCTTCAACTGGATCATTATCAATAGATACTCTACACGCATTAAAGATTGCATCCCATAGTTTTTCAACTGAATTTTCAACTTGCATCTTTGGGAATAACTTCTTAGCCCAACTTGGATTTGATGCAGCAACAATTGTCCATTGAGACTTGTTACCCATCGTGTGTTCCCTAAAGAAGTTTAACTTCTTAGAAGATTCAACCATGACAGCTTGCATTTTTTTGCTATCAGCACCAGCTAGTGCATTTGGAATTGGTGAAACAATAGAGATAAATGCAGCATTTTGATCTACAAAATATTTGTACTGATCAATTTGCCATGCTGGCATATCTTTTAATGCTTCTGTCGTAGCATATTCATAAGCATGTTTGGATAGAATTTCATCCCCCCATATAATATGGACCTTCTTTGCACCAGCAATATAAGCTTGACGTGCCACTTCTCTTGTTAACTCTACAGCTTCTGTAGATGTTCTTAATACAACAACTTGACCTGGTTGTACATTTGCGCCTGTTACAACAGCTAACTTGGCGTATTTTTCTAATAATATTTTATTCGGCATATATTTATTCCTTCACTTTCTTTATTATATTTATTATATATTTATTCTCTTTATTTTGTTTTACATCTTTATTTGCTTCAATATACACATACGTTTCATTTAATAAATCACTATAGGCATTATACTGAACCGGAAATACTGTCAAATCTAACAAAGTACCATTGTTAAATGTTACAAATGCCATCTCATCACCTTTTTTGGTTGTTATTATTTTAACACTTTCTATAACACCAATGGTGCGAATCGATTGGTCAGTTAGTTTTGTTGGTAATAATTTATATTTATTATTCAATTCAACCAACGTTTCATCTTTGACATATTTCAAATTAAATCCTAACACTTCTAATTCATTTGACTTTAATGTATTAAAGGGCAACTCTTCTAATTTAGGTTTTTGATAATCATCTAAAAAGTTTTCAAATCCAGTTTGACTTAAATTATTTTGATCCAGCAGTGTTTGATGATTTAAATTAAAACAGTCAAGTGCACCAGCATGAATTAAACTCTCTATATATTTTTCATTAATGAGCGCACCTGCTTTTAATTTAAAGTCTTCATAGTTTGCATATGGTTGTTGCTCTATTAGTTTTTTAGCTGTAGAAATACCTACACCTTTAATAATCGTTAATGGTGCTATAATACCATCTTTGTACGGTTTAAATACGAGTGTTGATTGATTTATATCCGGTGGATATATATGAATATTCTTACTATTGGCATCACCAATAAGTTCCTTAATGTAGCCTGTATTGGATGTGTTTTGGCTCATCAATACGGATATAAATGAAGGGTAGTAATGCGTCTTTAAATAGGCCATGTTGTATGCAATATATGCATAAGCCACACTGTGACTGCGGTTAAATCCATAATCTGCAAATTTCTCTATGTGATTATAAATCTTTTCTGCAGTCGACTTATCTTTGTTTAATTTCACTGCACGTTCAATAAAGTTTTTCTTTTCTGCATCAATCATTTGCCTATTCTTTTTAGATATTGCTCGGCGTATAATATCAGCTTCACTTAATTTATAACCTGCATAGGTTTGAAATACTTTCATTATTTGCTCTTGATAGACAATAATACCATATGTTGGCTTTAATATTTCATCCATTTTACTATCAATTTTTTCATATGACGCACCATGTCTACGCTTGATGTAGTCATCAATAAACTGCATTGGCCCTGGTCTATATAAAGCAAGGATTGCTACAATATCTTCAAAATGAGATGGTTTCAGCTTTCTTAAGGCACTGCGCATACCAACTGATTCTAATTGAAACACACCTTCAACATCAGCATTTGCTAAAGTTTCATATGTTTTAGGATCATCAAGTGGTATATCAGAAACCTTTATTTTATGGTTTTCTAAACTTAGTATATCTTCTATCATCGTTAAGTTCTTCAAACCTAGAAAATCAATTTTTAGAAATCCCAATGCTTCTAAATCACTAGCTTCTAACTGTGATTGTAAGATATCTTTAGGGCCATTCATCAGCGGTACTAAAGTTGTAAGATCTTGCTTAGAAAGAATAATACCTGCAGGATGTGTACCTGTTTGTCTAGGTATCCCTTCAATTGTTTGAGCAACTTTAATGAGTTTTTGAGCTTCTCTGTCACTCTCATCTAAAATACCTTTAGAATGACTATTAATGATAGCATTTATGCGTTCTTGACTTATATTCATTTGTCTGGCGATATCACGCATTGATGTTTTAGTTGTTAAATTTGTAAAAGTTGTCATGGTGACAACATGATTGTCACCATATTTGTTTTTAACATAGTTAATGACTAAATCTCTTTTGACATCCGGGAAATCTAAATCGATATCTGGCATAGATTTTCTATCTATATTTAAGAACCTTTCAAACAATAAATCAAAGGCAATCGGATCAACTTCTGTGATACCTAAACAGTATGCAACCAAACTACCCGCTGCACTACCACGTCCAGGTCCTACCATGATATCATTCATTTTTGCAAACCTTACAAAATCATAAACGATTAAAAAGTAATCATTATAACCCATTTGATCAATCACACCAAGTTCGTGACTTAAACGATTTATATATGTACTCGTTTCTTTTATACCGCTATTTTCTAAACGCTTTTTTAACCCAGCATGTGCTAATGCTTTTAAATAGATGTTGCTTGCCACATCATCTTTAGTTGGGTATACAGGCAGCGCTTGAACATGTTCTAAATAACTATAAGACACTGTACCAAATACAGACTTTAAATTATTTGGTGCGCTTGGAAAGCATTTATATTGTGCAATGAAGTCATGCTTACTTAATAGATGCATTGGTACATCCAATGCTTTAAATTGACTATCTTTTATGGTATTTACAATCTCATATGTCATTAGATTTTGTGGATCATCATAGGTTTGTAAATAAGTTGGTAGTAATTGAATTTTCAATTTTTCAGCAATCTCTATTAGTGGTGGTGCTATAGATTCAAGTTCAAATTGTGATGCACCTGAAATACCTATATAAAAGGATTTTAGTTCATTTTTAAGAAATCTTATAACTTGGTAAACCTTATCATAATCTTGAATATATCGATAAATAAACTGCTGTGTACTCGGTAGTATAACGATTAACTCATTGAGTAAATCTTTGATAGTATCAAACTCAATATTGGGATTGGTTGCTGTTATGCTATTTAACTTAATGAGTGTTTCTAATGATTGATCATCTTTTGAATAAATAAGTAATTCAAGTACTACACCATCGATTTTAAAGGTTTTTAAAAACCCTAAAATAACTGGTATTTGATACGTCTTACTTAACTTTAAACTTTTATAAAGACTATGTAAATTGTTATCATCTGCAATCGCAACAAAATCAAACCCTTGATTTTTAGCATGCTCAAAAATAGTTTCCAAGTGAAGGGTTGATTTCAATATTGAATATGTACTTTGTGTATACAATGAACCAATCATCCAGTTAATACCTCATATAAATCATTATACACCAATAGCAAAAAAGGATTTATATCCTTTTAGCTTTGGGCAAATCTTTTAGCAATCTCTTTAATTTCTTGTGACTCTTTTCTTGATGGCATGGATGCAATTTTAATCCCTTTTTCAAAAAGGTTTAACCCAAGTTCTAATACACGCTCTTCCCAGTAATCCATCCACTCACCTTCACCCCAGCCATAAGAGCCGAATAATAATAAAGGCATGTCACCTAATAAGGGTTCTACTTCATCATACCAAGGTAAAAACTCTTCTGGTTCTAATTCTTCAATACCCATTGAAGGACAACCAATACATACCTTTTCATAATTTAGTATATCATCTGCTAAGACATCATCAATTTGTTTTAAATCTGCCAAAACGCCTGCTTCTAATATACCATCATAAATATTTTGGGCCATCACTTCAGTGTTTCCAGTGCCTGTCCAATAAACAACTAATATTGCCATATCATACACTCATTTCAAATATATTTTATACTAGTTATTATTATACTAAAAATACTACATTTTTTCACGTTTTTTCGTGTAAATATAATATATTATGGTTCCACCAACAATTATAAGCCCACCTATAACATAATATATCACATCGGTCATTTGATTGTTTGACTCTATTGTAAGTAAGACTTTGGTTTCTGCATAGTTACCTGATGAATCATGAACATAAAAAGTAATCTCATAATAGCCTGTTTGATGTAGTGGTATAAACGATGGATTCATTTTAACTAAGTGTGATATATCCCCATCATAATTATCCTGTGCTGACACAAAGTTAAAATAATCAAAGTGTGTACCTGCTTTAATGGTCATATGAACTGCTTCAATGATTGGCTTTTCATAATCATTTAAGTATATATATAATATAGCGTGTCCTTTATTGTCTGATTGATCACGAATTTCATATAATACTTGATATAATCCGACTTTCTTTATATCAAGTGTTGTTGTAATAGTGATATCATTTATTTTTAATTCTTTATCATAGGTATCAAAAATACTTTCCACATAGGATAAATAGTCAATAGATGTTGTGCCATAAGCAATATAAACTTGTTGGGTTTTTAAGATGATTTCGGGATAACTTAAATCTCTAATTTGAATACTTACTATTTTGGTTGTTTGATTATTTGATTGATCACTGACTGTAATATGAATTTCATGCACACCAATTTTACTATAATCTATATGATGGTCATCAATATGTATATTTACAACTTTATCATAGTTATCATTGGTACGTATTAATACCTCATAATCTGGTCTAGTAAAATCACTTATAATTAGTGTGTCAACAATCTCTAACGTAGGTGGTATGATATCCACCACCTCAACAACCACAGGAAACTCCGTTGTATTTTTTGCCGCATCAATAACCTTAACAATCACACGGTAAGATCCTGTTTTAGTCATTGTAATGTTACCAGTTTTGGTGATTGTTAGATTGTCTTTTGTACTATAGTTATCACTAATTTCTAAATAGTCATAAATATATGGTTCCAATGTATGCACTTCAACAATTACCGGTTCAATCAGTCGAACTGTCGGTGGCAATTGGTCTTGAACGTAAACGGTAAGTTTTGTCTCGCCTAAAAGGTTACTTGAGTCAATTACTCGGTACAAAACATCATAAGTCCCTAAGTAATTTGAATCAATATAACTAATAATCTCTACATCATTAACCTTAAGTATATCTAAGTTATCTTCAACAGCCAAAATTAATGATTTTAAATCTTCTAATGTAACTTGTGCTTGGTAGTCTATATGTAAAGTATTGGTCTTTAAAACTATCCGTGGTGCTTCATTGTCAATAATCGTTACATTCAAGTTTAAAGTCGTCTGATTATTTGATTGATCTGCTACATGTAATGATACTGGGTAAATACCTGGTATCATATAATCAACCAAATCATCAATAAATATGATATCCAGTACACTGTCATAATTATCACTAAATGTGAAGTACTTATCTAAATCTACTAAACCACCTATATCAATTATTATTTGAGTTTTTTGTTTAATGGTCGGTTTGACATGATCAACAACATGTATATGTTGAATAAATGTTGCCTCATTTAAAGCTTTATCCTTAACAGTATATGTCACTTGATATGTACCAACCTGGTTCAAATTAACTTGTCCTGAATATATCGTTAGCATTAAATCATTAACATCATTATAATTATCTGAATAACTTATAAATGACTTATAGTCTAAGGCCTTTGTACCTACATCAACATACATATCCTTAGAACCTTGAATTTCAGGTTTTAAGTGATCATATACGATAAACGTAATTGGTATATCACTTTCAAAACCTAGTGTTGGAAAGTGCGCACGATACCAAACGGTATATGTTCCAATCTTGTGCGTACGTATGACACTAAAGTTTGTATAGTTAATCTCATATTCATAATACATGAGTCTATCTGTTACTGGCTCATCATCCATATATAATACAGCTTCAGGCAAAGACTTATACGCCTCTAAATTATCACCAACTGGAATATGTATCACATCATTGGACCATAGAATCGAAACATTCATTAATAAATTAAAAAAAGATAGCATCTTAATCACCTCATATACTATAGTATGGTGGATGCTATCTTTTGACTTTTATTTTATAGTTGATTCATTTGCGTTTCATACACTTGGGCTTTTTCTTCTAAGAATTGATTACGATATAATTCGTAATATGCACCCCGTTTAGCTAGTAGTTCTTGGTGTGTCCCTTGTTCTGTAATCTTTCCTTGATCGAGCATGACGATTAGATCTGATTCGACAATGGTAGATAATCTATGGGCTACAATTAAACTGGTACGACCATGTAACAATTTTTTAGTTGCATCTTGAATCAGTGATTCTGCTTCACTATCAATCGATGAGGTTGCCTCATCAAGTATTAATATACTCGGTTGTGCAAGTATCGCACGTGCAAATGAAATTAATTGTTTTTGTCCCATTGAAAGTAGTCCACCACCTTCACCAACATGGGTTTGATAGCCGTTTTCGAGCTTTTCTACAAATGGGTGTAAGCCGATTGCTTTAGATGCTTCAATGACTTGTTCATCTGTTGCATCCAATCTACCATAACGGATGTTTTCTAATATATTGGTCGAAAACAAATGTGGTGATTGTAAAACATAACCTAATTTTTCATGAAGCCATGATATACTTCTTGTTCTATAATCTTTACCATCAAGTAATATTTCACCTAAAACTGGTTCATAGAATCTAGAGGTCAAATTCACGATGGTTGTCTTACCACTACCGGTATGACCAACTAATGCAACACTCATCCCAGCTTTAATCTTTAAATTAAAATTATCCAAAATGATTTCATTCTCATTATATGAAAATGTTACATTCTTAAACTCAATATCTCCGTTTAGCTGTTCCCAGTTTTCTTTTTTCTTATTAAACCAGTCACCATAAGTTTCAACGACAGCATCAGTATCTTTAATTTTAGATTCAGTTGAGATTAGTTCGATAATACGTTCTGCACTCGCTTGTGCTTGTTGCAGTTGTGAGACAAAGTTCGATAAGTTAATAATTGGATCAAAGAAACTAATTGTTGAACGAATAAATAAATATAAGACACCCGTTGTAATAACACCAGAAATAGAGAAAGTTGCTCCGGTATACATAACAACAGCAACAAATATGTAACATGCTAATAACAACACAGCAGAATACATCGCTGATAAACTTACAGCCTTAACACTAGATTTATACATCTTGTTTGCTGTTTGATCAAATTCATGTAAATTTTCCGATTCAATGACTAGTGATTTGGATGTTTTAGCTCCATGAAAACTTTCGGAATATTTCGCTGTAATTTCTGAGTTGTAAAATCTTGCTTGTCTATGTCTTTTTAAAACACGTTTTCTAAATAACATTGTAACCAGTAACATCATCGGTACAGCAAAAGTTACTAATATTGCTAACTTCCAATAATAAAAGTATAGGATTGTTAATGTAAATATCATTAATAACAATGACCAAATAACATCTACAATACCCCATGAAATGATGTTAGCAAGCCGTTTCGAATCACTTGTCATACGTGCCATAATCCAGCCTTGAGGGGTTTGATCATAATAAGCAAATGGTAATCTTTGTAGCGTTCTAAACGCTTCTTTTCTAAGCAAATAATTGACGTTTGCCTCAATTTTACCACCTTGATAAATAAAGCCCCAAATACCGATACCAAAACCGACTGCTACCAGTAAGTTAGCTACTGTATAAAGATTAAAGAATGTATAGTCCCCTTTTTCTATAAAGGTATCTAGTGCATACTGCTGAATGACAACAGTTAACGCATCTAAAAGTGCAACAAATACACCCATAGCAATCATTATAATAAAGCTCTTCTTATCTTTTAAAATAATCTTAAATAATTTACCCCAGACCGGAAGTGATACTTTTTTTAAATCATTTTCTTGTTCTTGATGTTGCATCTTAAGCATCCTCCTTTATGAGTTCTAAGAACTCTTGTTCAAGTTTACCTTGGATACCCCAAAGGTTTTTATAGAGTCCATCTTTTTTAGCGAGTGATTTATGTGTACCAATAGCTTCAATCATACCATTGTTAATTACAATAATCTTATCCGCTTCTTTAGCTGTTGTAATACGGTGTGTAATAATTATATTGGTTGACTTATTTGTCTTTTCATTAAGTGCAGAGCGAATCATCATATCTGTTTTATTATCAACAGCAGATAAAGCATCATCAAATATAAGGATTGGTTTTTCACTAACTAATACACGTGCAATAGCAACCCTTTGTTTTTGTCCACCAGATAACGTGGTACCTTTTTCACCTACCATGGTTTCATAACCATTTTTAAATGTATGAATGTCACTTTGTAGTGCAGCTGTCTGAGCTGCAGAAATAATCTTATCACGGCTAGCCGCTTTATTTGTAATCGAAATATTTTCATAAACAGATCTCGAATATAAGAATGGATCTTGTAAAACTGCCCCAATTGCTTGACGAATATGGTGTTTTTTAATATCACTTAACTCAACACCATCTACTAAAATAGAACCTTCATACCCATACATACGCATTAATAAATTGATGATTGTTGTTTTACCACTACCAGTCTTACCTATAAATGCTGCAGTTTCCCCTGGCTTAATTTCAAATGATATATTCTTTAATAGATAATTGTTATCATCTTCAAACTTGAAACTGACATTTTTAAATACAATATGCCCTTTAATTTCAGGTTCCAAGATGCCATCATCTTCGTATTCAGTCTTCTGATCAAAGATATGATTAATACGACCAATCGCAACAAAGGCCTTAGTAAATTCATTAATTAAACGACCTAATCCGCGTATTGGCCAAACCAATAATCCAATGAGCATAAGTGATGCTGCAAAACTTGCACCATCCATGACACCTTGCCTAACAAAGTGTATAGCAAGAATTGTGACTAAAGCATATTGTGCCATTGAAATAAAATCCATACTACCCCAATATATAGCAACAATCTTATTTGCTCTAATGTTACTTTGGGTATACTGCATATTTTTAACTTCCATTTTTTCTAACTCAAATGGCTCATTAGCAAATGCCTTAACTACTTTTGAAGCACTGACATTTTCTTGGATAACCGTCATCATTTCTGATTCATCATGTTCAACCTTCTCAAAAACTTTCTCGATTCTTGTAAAGTAGAAAATAGATGATACCGCATATATCGGTATAACCGCCAAGGATACCCACATAATTGTTGTATTAATGTGGTACATTTGGAAGACACCACTTAATAAAGATGCGACAAGTCCAATGAGTTGCATAAATTGTAGAACAACAAATCCAGTCGTTGTCTCAACATCTGAAGTTACTCTTTGGATTAAGTCACCACTGTCAGCATTATTGTGGTACTTATAACTTAAGTTTTGAATATGATCGTACAAATTAACTCTTAAGTTTTTTGCAATACTTTCTTGAACACGACCACGTAAGGCATGTTCAAAATACATCATTGTAAATCTAAAAGTTTGATAGAAAACTAAAGTGATTGCAGCATATAAAACCATCATTATGATGGTTTCACCAGAATCAAAAAAGTCCATAACAAACCCAGGCAGATTCACAGGTTGTATATTTGGATTTAACGGATCTATGCCAATATAGATAGCACGGATAATATATTGTGTAAATAAAGGTACGTAAGAATATGAAAAGCGATGTAATATCGTTAATACAACTAAGATAGCATAGCCCCATAGATGACCTTTGGTTAATTTCATTAGGGATTTAAATTTCATGATGTGGTAAGTCTCCTTATAATGTGATATTGATGAAAATAAAAAGAGGGTTTCCCCTCTTTAAAAAACCATATAAAAAAGCATTTATATATGAATGAAGGGATGTTTAAACATTAAAATAGCCTTCATTATGGTGCAAAATCGTTTAGTTATTGTCACCCATAATGAATAGTATACATTTTTTAATTACCATGTAATCCTCCCATTCATCAATTATTTGTTCATCGAACCAATAATAGTGTATCACATTATTTAATTTTTTAGTCAAAATTTGTGGATAAATCTTTTAATTTTCGAAAAATTAGGTGACCTAGCTTGGTTGCATCCTTATAATAGCCTATCTTTTTTAGATAGTGATACCCTTCCTCATACCAAAAGATTAAACAATCGACTTGATCTGGTAAGTCATGAACCTTCATCACCTTAGATTGAATAAAGTCAACCAACTTTTCTGGTTCAGTTTTAGGTAATATCTTTAGTAATAGGTATTCGGTGATTAAGTTTAGATGATTATCAGCTGTTATTGGTCTATCTACTAATAACTGTTTTAATGTATGCACTTGCTTGGACCTGTTTAAGACAAAAATGGCTAGTTTATAAGAACCAATATCATCATGTAGTTGGTCTTTTAATAAGTGAAATGAGTTTTCATATTGCATATTCTCAAAATAGTATTTTGCTTTTAAATAGTTTTTTTGATAAACTTCCATACTTTTTGCTTTATCCAACATTAAGTTTAGTTTATCCTCATCAATAAACTGAACAAGATATGACATATAGTTGAATTTTATTTCATGTACCTTATGATAAAACTCATTTTCAATTAACTCATTCATTAAGGTTTCATAGTTTAAAGATATATATGGGTGATGATTCATCGTCGTTGCTAAAGATAATCTTTCTGTTTCAATCAAATACTTTAAAAATAAGTTCTTAACCGTATCTTTTGGTATTGCTAAAATAGAAAAAGCTTCTTTAATACGTCCTTGACTAGATAGTAGTTTAGCTGTTAAAAATAAATAAAAGGCTAACTCTAAGTCATTTAAATTTTTAACATAAGGATTTAAATCTAAATATTTTTCTCTAGCAGTTGTTAAATCATGTTGGCTGACCAAATAACCAAATTCATTTAATTTGGTTTGATAGTTTGGCTCATCAAATATAGAGATATCCACTAACTCATTTTGTTGATAAAACAAGTTTTCAATCAACTGGTGTAAAAGTTGTGTATGTGTTGTAGAAACAAATCTAAGGTTTGTATGATACTTTTCTTCGAGTTGATCAATATATTTTTGACTCGGTCTAATTAGACTGTTCTCTATTTTAGATAAATAACTAATACTACAAATACCTTCCGCACTATCTTCGAGTGTTAAATTCAATTTGAGACGATGATGTTTCAATATAGATCCTATATTATCTGAATTGTTGACGTTTTCCGGGTTACGTAATCGTATTTGTCCCCTTAAATAACCTAAATGTATGTACATAAAATTTCCCCTTTTTACAGTTATTATAGACATCCACTATAAAAAAAATCTACACTTTTAAATAAAAAAGTGCAAACTTTTAAAAAGTTTTAAGATTGTTTTTTTATTTACTGTGTAGAATTTATTTTTTTAAAGTAAGGACAAATGGTTTGCATCTTACACGCTTCACACTTAGGTTTTCTAGCAAGACAATGGTATCTACCAAAAAATATAAGTTGGTGATGTAACTTATGCCATAGTTCTTTAGGAAATTGCTTATTTAACTTCATTTCAACTGCGAACGCATCATCTGTATCATCTGCAAGTCCAAGTCGCTTAGAAATCCTTAAGATATGTGTATCTACTGCAAGTGCTGGTACGTCAAATGCGTTTGATAAAACAACATTTGCTGTTTTTCTACCAACCCCTGGTAGTGATTCTAAAGCTTTTCGATCATTTGGTACAAGGCCCTCATAATCTTCAACTAACCGCTTTGCTAATCCAATGATATTTTTAGCCTTATTTTTGTATAGTCCAATCGTTTGAATTAATGACATGACATCATTGACATCTGCGTGCATTAAATCATATGGTGTAGGATATTTATGAAATAAACCCTTGGTCACCTTATTGACTGCAATATCGGTTGTTTGAGCAGATAACACAACTGCTACAATCAACTCAAAGTGATTGGTAAAGTCTAATTCTGCTTTAGCATCTGGAAATAGTTCTTCTAAATAATGACTAAAGAATATACGTTGACTTTTAGTCATTATATGGCCTTAAATATTTCATCTATCGCGCGTTCTGCTTGTTCATCAAGGGGTTCTGCGGTAAATTTTTCTCTATTTAAAGTTCTTTCTAAAAACTTTAACGAAAACTTTCCAGATGGTCCAATTTCTTCTATCTTAGATAAAATAGCTTCATGTGGATATAATTGATCATCATACCATGCGCGTACGATATCTAGTTCATGACTAGATAGTGCTTTACCTAAATGCTTTTCTAATATTTCAATTGTTTGTCCTATTTTAGATTCATAACGCTCACGTTTGACCTCAGCAATATCTGATTCATAAAGTTCAGTAATTTTATCAAACGTTCCTGTTAAATCAAAAACTTCTACTTCTTTTTCATTTCTTGTTTCCAAATTTAATGTTAAAAATCCTTTATTAATTAATTTATCAACTGCTTTCCCAACATCATTACTAGATAATTCTATTTTCCTAGTAATACTTAAAATAGAAAAGGTGCGTCTTTTATAGTTTTGGAATAAGGTCTTTAAAACAACGACTTCGTTAGGACTTAATCTGAGTCGTTTACTTTCTTTTGTAAGTAGTGCATCTATTTCTAAAAAATGTTCTTCAAATAACTTTTGAATCATAGTTTACGCTCCTTTACAACTTTGCTTAAAGCTTCCTTTGCAGCATTCTGCTCAGCTTCTTTGGTAGAACTACCTTGACCGGCACCTAACAAAATACTGTTTTCTAAATAGACTTCAGATTTAAAGGTTGGACGGTGTGATGGACCGCTAACCTTTAATGTTTTATAGGCTAAACTTTTTCTTTCAAGTTGAATAAACTCTTGAAGTTGCGTCTTATAATCTTTAATATGTTCCACCAATTTTAAATGCGGAATAACGATTCTATGAAATATTTCATATGTTTTATCATACCCTTGATCGGTATAGATTGCACCAAAAAATGCCTCGAAAGCATCTGCAATCATACTTGGTTTAGCTTCTTGCTCCCCATTACCTAAGCGCATATAACGATCTAAATTTATTTTTTCAGCATATAAGACAAGTGCTTCTTCACGTACTGCCTGTGCACGTTTTTTGGTTAATACACCTTGATCAGATGAATCATGAGTAAATAGATATGTACTCATCATTAATTCGATCACGGCATCTCCTAAAAATTCTAATCTTTCATTATGTTCGGTATGGTTTTCATGTGCAAAAGAAGTGTGGGTTAAAGCTTGTAGATATAGATTTATATTGTTTGTTGCTATATTAAGTTTTTGTAATAAATCATTCATCTTGACCTCTTAAAACTTGTTTAACTTTACCAATAACATCATGTGATACCATCGTTTTTGCTTGTCTAATCGCATTCATAAATGCATAAGCTTCACTAGAACCGTGTGCCTTAACAACAACTTTCTCTAATCCCGCAATGAGTGCACCGCCAACTTCATCTGCAGACATTGAAGCTTTAAACTTCCTTAATGGTTTTTTTAAGAATAAAACTGCTGCCAGTTTACCCCAGAAGCTTGCTTTAATTTCTCTTTTTAGGATTTGACCTAATGCAGATGCTGTGCCTTCCATTGTCTTCATAACAATATTTGCTGTAAAGCCATCTGATAATAAAATTTGTGCCTCTGATGTTAAAATTTCTTTAGGTTCTAAGTTACCATAAAAATTAATTAGTGGATGATTTTTTAGTAACTCAAATGTTTCTTTATCGATATCACGACCCTTACCAGGTTCTGTACCAATATTAATTAATCCAACCTTTGGTGACTCAACACCATAAACTTCTTTTAAAGCAATGGTTGAAAATATTGCAAAATCCAGTAAGTGTTCTGGTTTTGCATCTATATTTCCACCTGCATCTAATAATATGGTTGGTCGTCCAAAAACAGTTGGAACCATTGGTGCAATGGCAACCCGTTTCATTTCTTTCATCGGACGTATCATAAAAAATGATGCGAATATTAAAGCTTGTGTTGGCCCACTAGATACAACGCCGTCAGCCAAGCCTTCTTTAACGTGGTTAATCGCCATTAACATCGATGTATCTTTATCATTTTTTAAAGTGTGTCTACCAATATCCTTAACACCCATATCAAAGTACTTAGGGGTATGTATAACATTTAATCTTGGATGATCGATTAAATAAGGCTTCATTTTTTGGACATCGCCAAAAATAGTTAATTCAATGTCATCAAACGTATTTAATGCTAAAATCGAGCCTTCAACAATCTCTTTAGGTGCTTTATCCCCACCCATGCCATCTATTGCTAATTTAATCATAATTTATTATCCCTTCTCATTTACTATATTGATTATATCACGTTCGATTTGAAAATTCTTTTTTTCAAATGCGGATAATTATCAATATTGTTTACATAGTATTTTACATCTTTGACAATACCTTGCAAAAGATTTAGATCCGTTGTTAAATCTAAATAGTCAAATTTGGTATGCCCACTTTGAATAATCGATGAAAAAATACCTGGTCCGCGTAGTTTCAAATCATATTGACTGAGTAAAAATCCATCAGTTGTTTCAAGTAAAAACTTTAATCGTTCTGTATCTGTTTTTGTTGTTACAAAGTAACACTTACCAGGTATATTTCCACGACCTACACGCCCTCTTAATTGATGTAGACTAGATAATCCAAAATTATCCGCACCCATAATGATTATTGTACTCGCATTTTTAACATCAATACCAACTTCAATGATTGTCGTTGACAATAATATGCCTTTTGGATTATTAATAAAACGCTCCATAATAAGTTCTATTTCATCATATTTTAATTTGCCATGAATCACATAAAAGTTATCCGGATTAAGGTGTGGTTCTAAAATAGAAAATACACTGTGAATCGAATGTGATTTATTACCTTTTTCGATTGCTGGTACAACAATAAAACTTTGTTCATTATTTTGGCTAGCAACTTTTAGTGCAGCAATCACTTTTGATATGGCTTTATCATCCAATAAATATGATTGTATCGGTGGCTTTAATATTGGCTTTTGCTTAATATTGGATACCTCTAGGCTTCCAAGGAAAGTTAAAGATAAACTTCTTGGAATTGGTGTTGCAGATAAATATATCGTATCACCTGTAACCGACTTTTTGATGAGCGATTCTCTAGTATCCACACCAAACTTATGTTGTTCATCAATAACAACCAACCCTAAATTATAAAATAGCACTTTTTGTGTGCTTAGAATATGTGTACCAAAAATGATTTGTAAGTCATTTGAATGTAACTGATCCATGGTTTCATCTTTTTGTTTTAATGAAGATGTTAAAAGTCCATTTTTTATATGACTAAAATACTTATTAAAGTTTTCATAGTGTTGTCTTGCAAGTATTTCAGTGGGTGCCAAAAAAGCAACTTGATAACCTGCAGAAATAGCACCTAATGCCGCTATAAAGGTAACAAAAGTTTTACCTGTACCGACATCACCTTGAATCAACCGGTACATCGAGTGTGCACCTTTAAAATCTCTAAAACAATCATTTACAGCTTCTTGTTGATCTAAGGTTAATTGATATGGTAATAAACTAATTTGTTGTTTCACCCACTTTATATCATACTTTATTGGTTGTCTTTTAAGCTTAATTGGCATATTCAAATGGTATTTTAATAAATGAAAAAATGCTTCTTCAACTTTGAATCGATATTTAGCAGTTTTTAAATCGATATCTTTTTTTGGCAAGTGCATATGAAAAAGCGCTGTTTTACGGTCCATTAACTGCTGCTTCCTAACAAAGTTCTTTGGTAGTGTTTCATATATTTCAACCAAATTATTACTAAATATATAATCCATCATCTTAAAAATCAAACGATCACTGATATGATCAATTGCATACACTGGTTGTATATTCGGTGTATTTTGATTTTTAGACATATGGATAACGTTCATTTCATTTTTAAAAATATTATATTTTCCCTTAACCAATACCACATCATCAAGCTTAAACTCCTTAGCAACATAATCCCTACCAAATATGCTTAGTTTAATCAATTTATCTTGTACCAATATTGTAGTAGTTGTCCAAGTTACTTTTTTCCTAACTGTATAAAATGGTGCATGTATCTTTCCAATAATAGTGGATACTTCTAAATGTTTTAATTCATCTACACTAACAACAGAATAATTATCATATCGTTTAGGTACATAAGAAACAAGGTCATATGTATGCCATATACCTTTGTCTTTTAAATGCTTTAAACTTTTAGGACCCACACCTGGAATCATACTCAAATCTTTTGTCATATATAAATTATAGCATGTATCTTATAAGTTATGAAGGTGTAATACTATATACTTTCGTTTGAAAACCCATATTTATAAACCAAGCATATGGATATAAATTTCGCACTTCTAATACGAGTATAAATGCCTTTTAATAACTTAAAATGAAACTCACAGTTTCAAACCGTTTATGTATTATTTATGAAAGTACTTATTCAGTTATAAGATAGTTTTTAACATGTTTAAAATTTTTATATACTTATAAATAATAAATACGCGTATACATCTCCAGTATACGCGTATTTTAATTTAGTTATTTTGGTAGCTTCGTTTAAAGTCTTGAATAGATTTGAGTTGTACTTTAACTGCTAAATCATCTTCTAAAACTGTATCATTGGAAACTTTATTTGTTAAATATTTTTCATAAGTTGGCATATCAAGTTCAATACGTTCATTTAGAATCTGTTCATGGCGTTTTGTTTTTAGGTGACCTTTATAATTATCCACTATAATACCTGTGAAAAATTCTGCAACCGCACCAGAGCCATAACCAAACATTCCAATACGTTCACCAGCTTTAAGATCACCATGTTCTAAAATAGCAACAACCGATAAGAAGAGTGAACCTGTATATATATTACCAATTTCTTTATTATATTGAATTGCTGTATGAAAATTAGAAAAGAGTTTCGGATGATCATTTTTATTTGCTACTAATTCTAAACTTCTTAATCCAATTTTAGAATATGGAATATGGAATAGTAATGCCCCAAAGTCTATGAGTGTATGTTGTGTTTTTTCTGTATAGTTTTCATATGTCTTTAAGAAGAATTTTTTATACATCTCATTAGAATATTTGCCATCTACTTTTGCATAATCCATACCATCTGGTCGCCAAAAATCATAGACATCCTCAGAATAAATACCATAATCATCTTCAAGGATCAAAATGTTAGGATCTTTTGAAACAATCAACGAAACAGCACCGGCACCTTGTGTCGGTTCACCCGAACTATTTAGTCCATACTTAGCAATATCTGATGCAATGACTAAAACTTTTGATGTAGGATTTTGTAAGATATGCCCTTTAGCAAAATAAAGCGCTGCAGTTGTTGCATAGCACGCTTGTTTCATCTCAACAGCACGTACATCATTTCTTAAGCCAAGTATGCTAATTAAATGTGTTGCTGCTGACTTTGAATAATCAATACCTGTTTCAGTTGTGAATATTATTAAATCTATATCTTTAATATCTGCTTTAGTTAAATAATTTAGTGTTGCATTTGCGGCAAGTGAGATGATATCTTGGTCAAATGGTGCAACACTCATCTTGTTTGTTAGTAATCCGTTTGTGTATTTTAAGTGGTCAATGCCTCTGGCATCTGCTAATGTTTTTAAGTCCAAATAATACTTTGGAACGTAAAAGGACATTTTGTCTATTCCTATTTTCATACGGTGCTCCTAATTATGATTTTAATGTGCATATAAAATTATAACACAAGACAACCTGTTTTGTGGATTTTGCGTGTTATAATACTTGTACTAGAGGTGAATTATGAGTAAATTACTGAAAAATTTTTATAAAAAATCAATTGATGAAAGAATAGATGCATTAAAATCTATAGACAAGTATGACGAATCTTTAGATCAAACAGCCAATCCAATGATTTTTGACCATTTAATTGAGAACTTTGTAACAACTTATGAAGTTGGTTTAGGTGTGGCCCCTGATTTTTTAATTGATGGTGAAATTTACCACATCCCAATGGCAACCGAAGAGCCTTCGGTTATTGCAGGTGCATCCCATGCTGCTAAAATCATTTACCGTAATGGTGGTTTTAAAATTGATCATATTAACCGCTTAATGATTGGTCAAATCATATTTAAAAATGTCAATGAACCAAGTGCACTCATTAAGTACTTAACAGATCATGAAGATTTATTTAAACAAATTGCTTATAAGGCACACCCACAAATCCATGATTTGGGTGGCGGTTTAATTACTTTTGAAGTTGAAGATAAAAGCCAAGGCTTTGTTTGTTTATATGCCAGTGTCAATACACTTGATGCAATGGGAGCAAATACAATAAATACTATTTTAGAAGCAATCAGCAATCATGTCACTATCAACTACAAAGCTGAAGTCTTAATGAGTATTCTTTCTAATTTAGCAGTTGATGCAGTTGTTGAAGCTTCCGTTAGAATTGATCCTAAACATTTGAAAAACAGTGCTGTTATTGGTAAAGATATTGAATCTGCTTCCACTTATGCACATATAGATCCATACCGTGCTGCTACCCATAATAAAGGTATTATGAATGGTATCAGTGCATTAATGCTTGCTACCGGCAATGATACCCGATCAATTGAAGCAGGTGCTCATGCTTTCGCTGCAATAACCGGTAAATATCAACCGCTGACTAAATGGTACATGGCAGATGACTTTTTAGTTGGGAAAATAAAAATACCGCTAGCACTAGGTACTGTTGGTGGTTCAATGGGTATCCTACCCAAAGTTAAGTTGTCACGTAAGATTCTAGGTATAAAAAATGCTGTAGATCTCATGAAGATTGCAGCATGTTTAGGTCTTGCTCAAAACTTTGCAGCACTGTATGCTTTAACAACTGATGGGATTAATAAAGGACATATGAGACTTCATGCAAGAAATGTTGCCCTAGAAGCTGGTGCAACGTCTTTAAATATTAATGATGTTGTAAACCACTTAGTATCCAGTAAACAAATCACTGTCGATAATGCAAAAGACTATTTAAAATCCATTAAGTAACATTCAAAAAGGGCCTTAAAAGGCCCTTTTTAGTTATATAATAATAAAATTTGGATAACGTGTATGAAATCTGACTTTTATCTTTAAAAGTGCTTCTAAGTCTTCTATAATATGATACAACAATGCTCTAGTTTCAAATTCATGTCTTGTCTTAGGTAACTTTTCACTCTTAAAATGTTGTTTTAAATCACTGAGTTTAGATAACTGTATGGTTGCTTTATCATCCAAACCAATGTCTAAACTTAAATCTTTAATGTAGGTTGAAATTACTGATTCATACGAATGATGCTTTTGAATACGATCAACGCTCTGATACATGTTATTAATATAACTCAACTGATTACGACGCATATATAAATAAGCTAAGTACCGATGATCATTGTCAAATAGTTTATCTTTATCACCGGCTTCTGCTTCACTAATTATTTGAGTGATTTTCATATTTAGCAAATCATAATGTTTAACATATTCAGGACCTTGGTCTCTTTGAACCAAGTATATACTTAACATATATAAATGATCTTGTAACATCTGGTCAACCTTTTTAACATATTCAATCATACGTTTATTATAAAACTCAGGATATATCAAGTTTACAATAAGTGCTGTACCAATACTGATTGTTATAATCGCTACACGCTCTAGCAAAAATAACCAACCTACATCTTCTGCATCAAATACATGCTTCACTAAAACAAGTGCTGGAATGATACCAATATTAATTTTTAACACATAGGATGCAAAAATAAATACCATCAAAAAGATTAACAACGCATATAAATTATAGCCAAATAAAATGAATATGACTGCTGATAATGCAAGCCCTAATAGAACATCTAAAAATCTTTTTAAGTTATCTTTAATGGTGTCTTTTTTTGTTAAAGATACAGATAAAATACCAACAACCCCTACAAATATGTAGTCAGTTATACCAACCATATATGCAATCAATGCGGATATAACTGCAACAACAACTAATTTAATTGTTGTTTGTATAACTTGTTTATAATACATCATTGATATATCTTATGCCATAAATATAGATCTGCTAAAACAAGCGCTAAGGCATTTTCTAGTACAATACCTACACGTCTTACAATCGCTGTATCGTGTCGACCACCAACTTCAAATGATTCAATTTTATTCGTTTCTAAATTGAATGACTTTTGGGCTTTGCCAATACTACTTGTTGGTTTAACAAATACTTTGATAACCAAATCGTTACCATTTGAAATGCCACCTGAAACACCACCTGAGTGGTTCGTTAAAGTTTTACCTGTCTTATCTTCATAGACATCATTAAACTGTGATCCAAAAGATGTCACACCACTAAAACCAGTACCAATTTCTACACCTTTAACAGCTGGAATTGAAAACATCATTTGTCCAATTTTTGCATCTAACTTTTCAAACATAGGTTCGCCCAAACCAACCATCATATTGCTAACGCGTAGTTCAACAATACCACCAACAGATTCACCCTTTTGTGCAACATCTTTTAAATATTGATCTAATTTAGACATATCTGTTAAGGCACCAACTTGAACTAATTCATGACTAAATTTAAAGGGTAACATTTGTTTAGCAATACTACCTGCAACAACAATTGGTGCCGTTAGACGGCCTGAAAATCGTCCACCGCCTCTATAATCTTGAAAGCCGTTGTACTTAATACCTGCAACATAATCAGCATGACCAGGTCTTGGCTGTTTTTTTAAGTGGGTATAATCTTTAGAAATTACATTTTCATTACGAATCATGATATGTAGTGGTGACCACGTCGTATAGTCATTAAATATACCTGATGTGATTTCTAAATTATCTTTTTCAACGCGTGGTGTTGTACCTACTGCACCTGGTCTTCTTAAAGCTAAATCACCTTGTACCAAATCCCAGTTAATTTTCAAACCCGGTTTAACCCCATCAATAACAATGCCAATAGCATCTTGATGCGATTCACCATATAAAGTTATTTTAAAAAGTGTGCCAACACTATTCATTTAAGTCCTCCTTGATACGTTTTAATATATCACTATCTATTGTTATACTTTCATTAAACCATATATTTTGAGCAACGAATGCTTGAATGATTAACATATCTATACCACCTATGCTATGCTTGGCATGATCCATCAGTTTAGTTATTCGTGGATTATATATCAAATCAATCACATATTTATCTTTTACAAACCCTACATCAATTGGTGCTGCATCACTATGAGGGTACATGCCAATAGGGGTTGCATTAATAATTAAATCACACGTAATATCCATAGCTTCTTTATAGCTTACTAAGTTTTTAAAGCCGCTTGATTGCACTGGTTTTCTTGAAACAACATAGGGGTCTAACCCTAAATCTTTACAGACTGCATAACTTGATTTTGCAGCACCACCACTACCTAGAATCAAGACACCACTCGGTTGATGCATACTTAAGTGTTGCTCTAATAAGTATTTAAAGCCATCATAATCTGTATTATCCCCAACAACAAGATTATCCTCAATATAAATCGTATTGACTGCACCTATTTTTTTGGCTTTTGGTGTTAGTCTATCCAAAAAAGGCAGCACAGCTTCCTTATAAGGAATGGTTATATTAAATCCATCGTATCTTCCATTCTTCAAATCATCAATGCGTGAACTTACATCATTAATATGTGCGACATCAAGTAAATCATAACTAAGCTCTCTATTGAATAGACTTGCAATTAATTGATGTAATCTAGGTGATTTTGAATGATTTAACTTGTAACCAATCAGCCCAAATTTTTTCATGCTTCTAAGTCTTTAGATACTTTCATAATCAATTGAAATATCGCTTCAAAGTGTGGCCAATTATCTTTGTTCGTCAATTGTGCTTGACGCATTTTAAGCACATCTACTTCACGGGCTTTATCTAATACCGGTAAGTTATGTTCTTTTTTAAATAGACCGATTTCTTTAACCACTTGAAAACGTAGTTCTAATAATCTTAATAGATCTTTATCAATTTCATCTATTCTTGTTCTAAGTTCTTCTAACTTCATTTAAATTCGCCTCCTAATGCTTTAAAACTTTTAAAAAAGTTTGGATAACTTTTTGAAACAACAGTTTCATCATCTAAAGTAATTGGTGTGTCACATTTAATGGATGCAATCGCCATTGACATAGCGATTCTATGATCTTTAAAACTTGAAACTTCAACCCCACCTTTTAATGAAGGCTGTCCAATGATTTCTACTGAGTCACCAAAAACATTAACGGTTGCACCTAGTTTTCTTAAATTAGTAACCATTGCTTCAAGTCGATCTGATTCTTTAATGCGTAATCTTGCTGCGTTTTCAATAATCATTTTACCTTCTGATAATGCACCTAATACCATTAAAATTGGTCCTAAATCAGGAATTTGACCAACATCCACAGTGACACCTTTCAACTTTGAAGGTTTAACTAAATACCCTGATTTAGTCGGTTCTATATCTGCGCCCATTCTTAATGCAATATCAATAATTTCTTTATCACCTTGTAAACTATGATGGTTTAAGTTTTCAAGATTAATTGGTCCACTTAAAAGACCTGCTGCAACAAAAAATGCTGCCCCACTAAAATCACCTTCAACACTGTAGTTACCTGGTTTATATGACTGGTTTCCTGGAATTTCATAACCTGTCTTTTTTTGATGAATTGTAATACCAAATTTCTTTAGTACGTCCAATGTTAAATCAACATATCCAATCGATTCTAGTGTTGATGTTAAGATAATTTTGGAATCATTGGGTGCCAAAGGTAAAGCATAAAGTAACCCTGTTATAAACTGGCTACTAACATCCCCTCTTAAATGATATGTGCCACCCTTTAACGGACCACTAACCGTTAAAGGTAACCATTTATCCGCAGGGTGTTTGAATGTATACGCACCCTTAAATAAATCTTCATACATTTTTTGTGTTCTAAATGGTAATTGGTTTTTACCTGTAAATGTAATATCTTTATCTTGTAGCATAGCAACAGGTATTAAAAACCTAATGGTTGAACCTGATTCAAAACATTCGATGGTATCATGAACTTTTTTTACCTTAGATCCAGTAATTAAATTACCATCTATTTTTGCACCTAAACCAATGAGTGCATTTTGGGTTGCTACTAAATCATCTGAGTTTAAAATGTTTTCTATTTTTGATTGACCTTCTGCAAGTGCAGCAGCTAGTACATAACGGTGTGATAATGATTTAGATGAAACAATTTTTACATCACCACTTAAATTTTTAGGACTAATTTTTATCATACTATCCAATAACCACCTTTTTAATCACAGGTTCACCGACTGCTTTGACATAGACAAAGCGTAACCCATCTGCTAAGTTTTTCTTATCATGATTTAAATAATCAACAAATATTTTTTTATCTAATAATGGCTCTTTTACAAGTTCTAGTCTAAGTAATATCGTTTTAACCTCATCATAAAGTGCTTCTGGTGTAATTTTGTCCTTAATACCTAGTTCTAAACTAATTAGCATACCATAACTGATTGCTACACCATGTTTTATCGCATAGTCATAATGACGTTCGATCGCATGTCCAAAGGTGTGTCCAAAATTTAGAAACATACGTTCATTTTGTTCATATGGATCTTTTTTAACAACATTTACTTTAACTTGAATGGCACTTTTAATTTCATTAATTGTTAGTTTATCATTAGATTTCAAATAAGCATACAGTTTAGGATCACCTATAAGCCCTGCTTTTAAAACTTCTGCCAAACCATTTTTATACTCTACGTTAGGTAATGTATCCAAAAACATTGGATCTACGAAAACCTTTAAAGGATTTTTAAACGCACCAATCAAATTTTTACCTTCATTTAAATCAATACCAGTTTTGCCACCAATAGACGAATCCACCATTGAAAGTAATGTTGTTGGTATTTGAATAAACGGTACACCTCTAAAAAGTGTCGCTGCAACAAATCCAGCTAAATCCCCTACAACCCCACCGCCTAAAGCAATCAGTAAATGATTCTTACGCATTCCAAAACTTAATAGTTTAGTTACTACATCTTTATAGATAGCCAGTGATTTAGATTTTTCACCTGGTTCAACACTTACAAAATGTAATTTAAAATCCTTTAGTTTCTCAACTAAAAATGTTTCATAAAGTTTATATACATTATGATCCGTAACAACATATATATCTTTATGTTGATATATATCTAAAATTTCTTTATTTAAATCATTCATTAAATTTTGTTTTACAATAATTTCATAATTAGAAAGTGTTTGTCTCATCAAAACGAATTCTCCTTATTTTTGAATCCTTTAACTTCGCCTTTAGCGCTTTTTCATCAGCAGCTTCTATATCTAATTTCAACCCATTTAAAACGTCCATAAATTGATCAATCTTGTCTATTAAAGCATCTTTGTTTTCTATAAATAATTCTGACCACATCACTTCATTAATATTGGCAATTCGAGTTAAGTCTCTAAATGAATCACCCGTCGCATCTTTTGTATGTTTTGAATCATCCATTAACATCAATCCAACGGCTAACAAATGTGTTAACTGTGATGTATGCGCAATTAAATCATCATGGGCTTTTGCAGATAAGATGACCTGCTTTTTGAACCCTAAATCTTGGCCTAATTTTTCAATTACTTGAACGTGCTCTAATTTTGCATGATGTGAATCAATGATTAAAAAGTTAGCATTTTTAAACATTGTTGTATCTTTATGATCATAACCGGATTTTTCACGACCCGCCATCGGGTGATGGGACACATAATTAACAGACTTAGGCAGTATACTTAACACTTCATCAAGTAACTTAGTTTTTGTACCACTAATATCTGTAATTAACTGTTGATCAAAATACTTCAAGTTTGATTTAATAAATTCGTATATTTGATTTGGATACAAGGCTAAAATAACTAAGTCTGCCGACTTTAAATCTTCCATATCAAAACCTTTTATAACGCCTTCACCGAGGGCTTTTAGATTTGTTTCCATACGTTTATCAAACCCATAAACCATATGACCTACTTGACTGAGTTTTGCTGCATAACTAGCACCCATAAGTCCAAGACCAACTATAAAAATTTTCATCGCTTCAATTGTTTAGAAAACACTTTAGATGTAACTTCAATACGTTGCATCATGTTTTCAAACTTATGTGGCTTTAAACTTTGCGCGCCATCAGATAGCGCATTTTCAGGGTCATGGTGAACCTCAACGATAATACCATCTGCCTCAACTGCAAGCGCAGCAAGTGATAATGATTCAATCATTTCCCACTTACCTGCAGCATGTGACGGATCAACAATCACTGGTAAATGCGATAGTTCTCTAACCGCTAATACAGCAGATATATCTAATGTATTTCTCGTATATTTTTCAAATGTTCTAATACCACGTTCACATAAAATGACTTGGTCATTACCCGATGCCATAATATACTCTGCACTCATCAGCCATTCTTCAATGGTATTACTTAAACCACGTTTAAGCATTACTGGAATATTGGTTTTACCAACAGCTTTTAATAAATCAAAATTTTGCATATTTCTTGCACCAAGTTGAATGATGTCAGTATATTTTATAAACTCATCAATATGTTCAGTACCCATTAACTCAGTAATTATTGCCATACCAAATTCATCTGCAACTTTACGCATCATTTTTAAACCTTCAATGCCTAAGCCTTGAAAAGCGTATGGTGAAGTTCTTGGTTTAAATACGCCACCACGTAACACATTAGAGCCACTTGCCTTCACTGCTTTAGCAATAGTTCTTAATTGCTCTTCACTTTCTACACTACATGGACCACTCATGACAACAAAATCATCACCACCAATAACAACACCATTTTTTAGTGTGATAATGGTTGGATCTTTTTTAAATGCTTTAGATGCTAATTTATAAGGACTAGAAATTCTAGTCACATTTTCCACACCTGCAAACACTCTTAAACTTGTTGGATCTAAAGCTTTAACATCACCTAAAACACCAAACAATGTAATTTCATCACTGGAAGCATCTTTAATGCCATAGCCTTTATTTATTAAATAATTCTGTAAGTGATCAACCTCTTTTTTAGTTGCACCTTTTTTCATTTGAACAATCATTTTTCTATTCTCTCTTTCTATTTTTAAAATAAAAACTCCCTAAAGGATTTGTAGCCCTTAAGGAGTCATAATCATTGATTGTTTATGCTGGGGTCACATTCCTTATTCTTCTTTTTCTATCTTAAAAAGGAATGCGTTTTATTTGCAAGTCCTTTTACATTTGATAAAAGTAGTAATAAGCTTGATTTATAAACATAATGTGACCAACTTTCTTATGTTGATAGTATATTATCA